>Ga0209573_1000311_pt1 | contig 111833 bp, 71 predicted proteins | sample TNRBio252014_DNA_FD_185870 | JGI IMG/M metagenome (GOLD analysis project Ga0209573, IMG submission 185870) | Wastewater treatment Type I Accumulibacter community from EBPR Bioreactor in Madison, WI, USA - TNR Reactor_6/25/2014_ DNA (SPAdes)... | ecosystem: Engineered > Bioreactor > EBPR >...
GGTTCGGCGAATCGGATAGCGACTGGCCACGGCGTGCTCCCCAATCCGAATGACGTGTGGCAGGCCAGCCACGTCTGGCGTCAGAGCGGCCATTTTTGGCCAACCGCCGACGTCCTGCATCGCCACCACATCCGGCTGTACCCCCGCAATCCAGCGGAGCCAGGCAGCCCCATCCTGCGCCCCGCGATTGCAGGTCACCACCCGCAGGGCCGCAGCACCCGCCTGCTTGGGGACGGGCCGTGGCGTCCGCCACTCCAGCAGCACTGCGGCGTGAAACAAACCCAGCCCGACCAGCAGCCACATCCACCGCCGCCCCCACCAGAGTCCAGGCACCGCCAGGAGCAAAAGCCCCCCGGCCACCCAGACCTTTGGCACAAACATGAAGGGCGCGACCCAATAACAACCCGTGCCGCAAAAGTGCCCCAATAGGACACCCGCCAGCCAGGCCGCGCCCGTGAGTAAAACGATCCAACGCCAAATCCTCGCAGCCGCGCCGACGTGGGCGGGTCGTGGGGCATTGATCAAGGAGTCCTGGGGCATCGAGCCGGGACCCATGCGCATCGTGGCCTGAAATGCAACCCCGCAGCCGCCTGATTACGGCGGGGCATCGGTATAAAACTCCAACTCCGCCACCTGCCCATAGCTTCCGGATGGCCCCAGGTACCGTATGGCCATCGGATTGGTCGGCGCATCCAGAATGATCTCCGACCACTCGTTGTTCTTTGGCGTAGTGGCAATTTTCGCGATCTCTTTGAGTCCGATCACAAAAGCCGAATCACTAGCGATTTCAAAAACTCCGCCGCGCATCAAGGAGGCCGCCCCAGCTTTGGGACGATAGCGGATTTTCACGATGCGATCCCTCATACCCTCCGCGCGCCACAGCCCCGACCAGGAACCCGCAGACTTTGCCCCTTTGAAGAAGGTGGCGATGTCTCCGTCAAAGGCTTTGCCTGGGTTATTCGCGCTCGATTTCTCCCCAAAGCTTGGCGTTCCAATGGAGGTCCCCCCGGCAAGACGTTCTTGGTGAAACTGGATGGAGTACGTCGTTGCCGTCGAGGGCACCTCTAGGATGCGCAGCGCCCCTTCCGCACTATCGGCCCACGAAGTAAAGAACCAACGCCGATCCTGCCCCACCTGCGACTGGCCGCCCAGGACCTCAATTTTATGCAGCACACCGACCACGGTCGTAAAGGTGTAGGGGGTGGAATGCACCAAGTTGTTGATGTGAAATTGCAGTCCTGGCGGATTGCTGTTGAGCGTCAATTCAACCGTGCGCGGGTGATAATCCCGGAAAACCGTGCGGCGCAGTCCCGCAGAATCCTCCACGGTCAGATAGACACGGAACCACACATTCGTCGCATCCTTGTGCCCATCCTGAGGCACGGAAAAGGATAGGCTGGAGACGCCCGACTCCTCCTGCCGGAATGGGTGCACGTGACTGGCGTGATGAAAATCAATCCGCCAGGTCATTGAGGCCGCTGTCAGCACACCATCCTCCACATCCAACCCAGAGCCAGTGACCGTCAGCGTATCGCCTGCCGAATACAGCGTGCCCTCTGGCGGGGAATCGATGCTAGCACTGGGGCGCTGATTCGTCGTTACGTTGAGCATTGCCGCAGCACTGGCCACGGATCCAAAGGCATTGCTGACCAGGCAGCGGAACTGGGCACCATTGTCACCGATCGCCACCGCTGGCAGGACGAGGACCTGACTCGTCGCACCAGGGATATCGACCTCATCACGCTGCCATTGAAACGCAAACGGTGCCACCCCATCCACTTCCAGAGTGAACTGCGCCTCTTCGCCAACGCTCACCAGAGTCGCCGAAGGCGGAACACTGACCGTCGGCGCACTGCTGGCGGTGTAAAAAATACGCATCACACGGCCCTTTCCAGGTTCCAGGCTCCCGTTCGCACCTGCCCCCCGTAGCAGATACCAAACGCTGCCATCAGCGGCCAACGTCATGCCGGTGATGTTCCCCAGCCCAGTGCCGAAAGTGGTCAAGGTATCGCGCGGGACCGTCGCATGCATGTCCATGGACTTGATCCAGCCATGGACAAACTCCGCGAAGAAATACCTGCCGCGATACTCCGCCGGGAAGTGGGTCTGTTCATGCGGGTAAAAGACCCCGCCAATCGTGCAAGCATCGGCACCCGCATGGGGGTAGGCATAGAGCGGCGACTGAAATCCTGCCGCCGTGGAGTAGCCCTCGTGCACTGGCCAGCCATAGTTCCCCCCACGAATGATGCTATTTACCTCCTCGAACCCCTGCTCTTCGGAGCCGACATCGTGGCCGATGATGCGCCCGTGCTCATTGTCGATGGCAAAGGAGAACGTATTGCGCAGCCCGCGCGCCCAGATGGCCCGACTCAGGCCCGTGGTCTGATTGTAAAACGGGTTATCGGTGGGGATGCTGCCGTCGTCGTTGAAGCGGAGGATTTTTCCCAACGGAGTGGTCAGGGGCTGGGCGGTGCTGTTGTCTTCGTGGATGCCCACCGTCAGGAAGAGCTTCCCGTCCTCATCAAATTCCAAGTGCCCACCCATGTGCCAGCGAACCTTGGCCGCGATGTCCTGGAAATCCGCCAAGATCTGCTCCGTGCCTGGTTCCATCAAGTCCCCAATGAGATGAAATCGGCTGAGCCGATTGTGGGGGGTGGGCAGTTTGGCGGTGTAATAGATGTAGATCCAGCCATTGGTCGCAAAGTTGGGATGGGACGCGATGCCTAACAGCCCACGCTCCTCATAGGAATGCACATCAAACACGGCCACGGGCGTCGGCAGCAAGGCACCGTTTTTGATCATCCTAAGCTCACCGGTCTGTTCCGCCACCAGCACACGACCATCCGGCAGCATGTGGATGGAGGTGGGGCTGGTCAGCCCAGACGCCATTTGCGACTGCGCAAAACCCGCCGGCAGTGTGGCCGCAGCCTGCGGCGGAAAAAGCAGCACAGCGGCACACACGACACAGGTCAGCACTCCCCGGATCGAATCAAACATCGCGCCAATGGTGCCTCATTTTGGGCGGATAGGCAACCCATCTGTCACACAGCTGGGGGCGGACCAGATTCTGCCCCGCATCCATGCGACTGGAGGTTGAAAGCGCCTAGCCTCCACACCACAGGCTGTGTGGCGGCGGCCTCACGCTTCTCGGAGCATGATCGCATCCACATTCGCAGTCGCATACAGGGCGTCGCTGAGGATGATCACCGGGTCGCCCGGCTTTACTAGCCCCTTTTCGCGCAGGACAGCCAACGCCTGCTCGATGGTCTCCTCAGGCTTGCCCTCGACAAAGTCCATCACTTGTGGATGCACGCCCCGAGCGGTGACCAGCGTCCGACTCACATGCAAGTGCGGGGTGAACGCAAAAATCGGCGCAAACTCCGGCCGCTGATGCGCCAGCAGATGTGCCATGATTCCACGCAGCGTAAAGACCAGCAGTCGCGATCCCTTGATCGAATTCGCCAGACCTACCGCTGCCTTCACCGTTTTATCCTTGCTACTCTTCAGCGGTGCATCGGAGGCAAATCGACCGGAGGGATAGCGTTCCTCCGTCTTGCGGATGACCTTATTCAGGACCTCCACACACTTCTCGGGATAACGACCGACGCTTGTCTCGCCACTGAGCATCACACAGTCCACCTGCTCGATCACCGCATTGAAAATATCCGTCACTTCTGCGCGCGTCGGCACTGGATTTTCGATCATGCTCTCCAGCATCTGCGTCGCCACGATCACCTTACGCCCGTGGTAGGAGCAGCGCTCAATGATATGGCGCTGGATGATCGGCAGATCCTCCAGCGGGCACTCACTCCCCAGATCCCCGCGCGCCACCATGACGCCGCCGGATGCCTGGACGATGAGATCGATGTTCTCCAGCGCCTGCTGGTTTTCAATCTTCGCGATCACGCGCGCCTTGCTACCTTTCTGCTCCAGCAGCAGCTTCAGATGCTCCAGATGCCCAGGCTCCCGCGCAAAGCTGAGCGCAAAAAAATCCACGCCCAATTCGATGCCGAGATCCAGATCAACATAGTCCTTTTGCGTCAGCGGAGGCAGGCGCACGGGCACACCGGGCAGATTGATGTGCCGCCGACTCTTCATGAGACCCTGCGTCATCACTGTGCCCACCACGCGTTTCGCATCCACCAAGGTAGAGCGCAATTGGATCATGCCACCATCGATGTAGATGACATCACCGACTTTCAGATCCCGCCCCAGACCAGGATAATTCACCGTCGTGGAAAGAGGTATCGAAGGCGCAATCGCGGGGTCAATCCGCAGTTCGACCTGATCGCCCACCTTCAGGTCCCATGCCTGATCCACATCCCCGGTGCGGATGGATGGACCGGTCAAATCCATGAGGATCGCGATCTCTCGCCGGGCTGCCTCCGCTGCGGCTCGGATGCGATGATAGACCGTCCGCACCCACTCGTGGGAGGCATGGCTCATGTTCAGCCGAAAGATATCCGCGCCCTCATTGATGAGGCGGGAGATCATCTCCAGCTCCTCAGTGGTTGGACCCAGGGTGCAAAGGATTTTGGTTTTACGCATGGACATAAACAGAAGAAGGCAGCGCGGCGAGGGGCTCAAAGGAGCCACTGTCAGACTCAAGAACAAACAGCCCGCAGGCATGGCCCGGCATCATCACCGAGGCTGCGCCCAGTGCAAGCGCGGGCAGGCCCCCGAGGGTGGAATCGATCAGGCAGCGCCAGGTCGCAGCGCCCGCACCTGGGATGACAAAGGGCTGGGTCTCAGTGGCCTGATTAAACAGCAGCAAAAGGGGTCTCGAATCGCTCGATGCCTCATCCCCCCAGCGGAGCCGATGTTCGGGCTCGATGATTGCGCCAAAGAGATCCAGCCCCCCCTCATGCCATCCTGCAGAGGTCAGTCTGCCACCCGATCCGTTCAGCCACAGCACATCACGGCGCACAGTGCCTGGATCAGTGACACCGGTCAAAAAGGAGTGCCGACGCAGGGCAGAATGCTGCTTCCGGGCACGGAGCAGCGCCTTCGTGAATTCCAGCATCTCCCTACTAGGCGCTGTTTCAGTCCAGTCGATCCAACTGATTGGCCCATCCTGACAGTAGGCGTTGTTGTTCCCACCCTGCGTGCGCCACCGCTCATCCCCCGCCGTGAGGAAAGGGACGCCCTGGGCAAAGAAGACGCTCGCCAGCATCGATCGCGCGACCCTGCCCCGCTGGGTGAGGATTTCCACATCATCCGTCTCGCCCTCCACCCCCCAGTTATTGGAGTGGTTTTGATTGTCGCCGTCGCGATTGTCCTCGCGGTTGGCCTCGTTATGCTTGCTGAGGTAGCTGACGAGATCCCGGAGCGTAAAGCCATCGTGGGAGGTAACGAAATTCACGCTCGCCAGTGGTGGACGGTGGTTCCAGCCATACACATCCTGCGATCCACAAAGGCGCTTTGCGAACTCCGGGGCCTTGCTCACATCCCCCGCCCACCAACTGCGGACCGTATCACGAAATTTTCCGTTCAGTTCCCGCCAAGGGTGCGGAAAATTGCCCACTTGATAGCTATCCATCGCCCCCACATCCCAGGGCTCGGCGATTAACTTGACCCCGCATAAAACCGGGTCCTGCGCCACCGCGTTGAAGAAGGCACTCTCCCGATCAAAATGCTCCGCAGATCTTGCCACCGTGACTGCCAGATCAAAGCGGAAGCCATCCACATGCATCTCCGTGACCCAGTATCGCAGACTATCAATGATCAACCGCAGTGCACCGGATTGATGGGAGGCCACCGAGTTCCCGCAACCCGTCAGGTTCCGGTAGTGCAAAGTCTCCCCATACACCCCCAGTCGGTAGTACTCGACATTATCCAGCCCGCGAAACATCAGCGCCGGGCCATGCTCATCCCCTTCCGCCGTGTGATTGTAAACCACATCCAGGATCACCTCGATCCCGGCCGCATGCAGCGCCTTGACCATCTCCTTAAACTCCCGCACCTGCGCCACTGGATCCGAGGCAGCGGCATACTCCGCATGAGGGGAAAAAAAGCCGATTGAGTTGTAGCCCCAGAAGTTCGTCAGACCGCGATGCACCAGGAATCCATCGTCAAGATGCGTGTGCACTGGCAGGATCTGGACACTGGTCACCCCCAGATCACGCAGATAATCGATCACCACTGGCTCCGCCAACCCGGCATACGTGCCCCGCTTTTCCTCTGGAACACCAGGGTGCAGCTTGGTAAAGCCGCGCACATGCAGCTCATAAATGACCGTCTGATCCCAAGGCACCGCCGGGGCACGATCCCCACCCCAATCAAATTCACCCCGCAAATAGACGGACTTTAGCGCGGTCTCCCCGTTATCCAGTCGGCCAGCCCCATTGCGTGGATCCGGCTCAGTGCCCATATCCATGCGCCCATTGTGGTCCCCGACAATCGCGCGTGCATACGGATCGAGCAGCAGCTTTTTGGCATTGAACCGCAGCCCCTTATCTGGCAACCATGCTCCATGGGCACGGTAACCGTAACAGGTGCCCTCTGGCAGTCCCCGCAGCGCCACATGCCAGATGTCCGGCTCCCCCTGATGCAGACGAATGCGAGCCACCTCCTGCTCCCGATTTTGAGGAGAATAAAGGCACAGATCAATCGCATGGGCATGCCTCGAAAACACCGCAAAATTTACCCACCCATCCCCTGAATCACTCGCCCCGAGCGGATGAGTTTTTCCTCGACTGGACTGGAGGGAGTGGGGGTCTAAGGAATCCATGCGTAAAGTGATACTGCCACGGCAGCCGGAATTGATCCGAGCCACAGAGGGGTTCAAACTACGTTCACGAGGTCGGTGATCAATTCAAACCGATAACGAGCATCATACGTGCCATTTGCGTGACGCGTGCAGCACGCACTGCAAGCCGCAGCGTAGCGGAACTTCCGCACCCGCCGCACCACACTCAGGCAGGCTGGGCAGCGGTAGGCGTATGGACGCCGCACCTCTCGACGGGGGAATGGCAGCGAATGGTGCGCCTTTTCCTCGGGAATGCCCAAGGAACAGCACGCCGCCCGCCATTCCGACCCATGGGGTTCAATCTTGCGCCGACCCGCCCCGTGGTAGGCGATCAGGTGGGCCAATTCGTGTTTCAAAGTGCGCTCCACCTGCCCCTCAAACTCCAGCAAACGCGGATTGAGCTCAATTTTCCAGGCGGGAAAGGAGGCATACCCCGCCGTGCTGCGGAGCCGGGAGTTCCACCACACCGTCACGACATTCGCGGTACCGCCCAGTCCCAGACGCTGTAGCCAAGTGCGGCACTCCGCCTCCAACCCAGAATCACGACCGTCCGCAGGCCGCGCCTGGCTGGGACTCTCCTGCACTGCGTCCACCGCACCTTCAGGAGTGGCGGTCTCCCCGTCCTCAGCCGCTGGCTGCACCTTGTGCGCCTCAAGCACGCGAAGCACCTCCGCAACCGGTGCAGAAGGAACTTCCGCACGCGCCACCGGCAGGTCGAACCAGAGCTGGACAGGCTTTATCATCACATCGACAAACAGTTACGTCCCAGAAGGTTCAGCAGACTTTTTACGACCTGGGGCGTTGCGTTTGTCGCGAATCAAATGCTCCTGATCGCCCACGGCATAGACCATATCAGGCGGCACACTCTCCATCAGAAAAACGTTCGCCCCGATTGTGCTCCGCGCACCGATCACTGTATCACCGCCCAAAACGGTCGCGTTCGGGTAAAGGATCGCCCCATCTTCCACGTCTGGGTGGCGCTTGGTGCCTTTCACCAACTTTCCGTCATCATCCTTCTGGAAGCTGCGCGCCCCCAGAGTCACCCCATGGTAGAGCTTCACGCGCTTGCCAATGCGGCAGGTTTCGCCAATCACCACGCCCGTGCCATGGTCGATGAAAAAATGGCTACCGATCTGCGCACCGGGGTGGATATCGATCCCGGTGCGGCTGTGGGCCCACTCCGTCATCATCCGTGGGATGACTGGCACTTTTTCGTTGTACAAAAGATGCGCCGACCGCTGGATCGCGATTGCCTCCAGCCCAGGGTAGGCCAGGATGATTTCCTCAAAACTCCGCGCTGCCGGATCGCCCTCGTAGGCCGCCTCCACATCCGTCGCCAAAAGAGCCCGAACCGCAGGCAATTGGGCCATGAAGCGGCAGACCAGCGCACCCGCCGTCTGGGCATAATCCCCGCCATCCGCCGCCACCATCCGCAAGCTCTGCCGGACCTCTTCATTCAGCCGCTGGCGAATCCCCGCCACCAGTTCCGTCGTCATCAGCTCCAATTCGTTCGAAGACACCGCCTCGTCCGAGAAAAAACCCGGGAAAAGCAATTGCAGCAGGTCCTCGCAAAGCGCCGTAATCGTCCGCTTCGATGGCAGATTCCCACAATCGACATGGTTGATGCCTCCCACCTCGCGGTAAGAAGCCATCAGGTTATTCACAATCTCCTGCTGTTGGCAATCCATCTTGGTCCGCCGTGATAAGCCAAAAAACCACCCCATGCAACGGCCAGGGTGAAATTTGGCAACCCACGCGACAGTCAGGGCCGCGCACAACGCAGCCCCAACCTCTGCGGAGGGCGGAGGGCGGAGGGCGGACGGAGTGGGTCGTGCGGAGCTGTGCCGCGTGGTTCGCGCACCCGCTTTAAGGAGGGACCGAAGCCCAGCCGAACTTCCAGTCGCCGGCCCACACCCGCGCTCCCAGGAAGGGCTCACACAGCTGCTGTTGTCAGCTTCCCATCGACCACTCGGAACGCGCCCGCCGGCCCGCTGTTTTTCAGAGCCTCCGGCAGTGCCTCATCCGGGAAGCCTTGATAGCAAACTGGGCGCACAAACCGATAGATGGCTGAGGTGCCAATGCTCGTGAAAAAGCTGTGGCTGGCAGCCGGATATGGACCGCCGTGGTGCATCGATGGGCAGGGCTCGATGCCGGTGCCGAACCCGTTAAAGATAATGCGCCCGACTTTGCGCTCCAAAATTCTGACCAACGGTGCAAACTCACGCAGATCTTCCTCCGTGCCATGGATCGCCGCCGTGAGCTGACCTTCCAGACCGCGAGCAAACCGCAGCATCTCTTCGACGCCCGCACATTCCGTCACGATGGAGCACGGCCCAAACACCTCCCGACGCAGTTCTTCGTTGTTTTCCATCACATCGACCGTGGTGGTGAAAATCCTGCACGGGGCCTGGGTGGCGTCATGCTGCGCGGCTGTCGAAGACTCACCCGCCAGCTTCAGTCCACTGATCGTGTGCCAAACAGCCGTTCCAGCCTCATAGGCCTCACAAATCCCACGATGCAGCATGGATGCCGGGGTGACCTTAGCAGCCTCAGCCGCTGCGCCATCGACGAATGCCTTCAGGCCATCACCCGCCAGACCCACGACCACCGCAGGGTTCGTGCAGAATTGCCCCACCCCCATGTTCACGGACTGAATGTAGCCTTCCGCCATTTTTCCGGCGCGTTGCTCCAAGGCCCGAGGCAATACGAACACCGGATTCACGGAACCCATTTCCCCATAAAACGGGATCGGATGGGGGCGCGCAGCTGCCACGTCCATCAGCGCCCGACCACCGCGCAGGGAGCCCGTAAAGGCCACCGCTTGGGTCAGCGGATGTTTCACCAGAGTCACGCCAATGTCATTGCCCTTCCCGTGCAGCACCGAAAATGCCCCGGCTGGCAGCCCTGTCTTTTCCAAGGCCGTATAAACCGCACGTGTCAGCAACTCGCAGGTTCCAGGGTGGGCAGGATGGCCTTTCACCACGACCGGACACCCGGCCGCCAAGGCGCACACTGTATCTGTGCCTACCACTCCGATGGCAAAAGGAAAATTGCTGGCTCCAAAGACCACGACTGGACCGATGGGCAGCAAGACCTTGCGCACATCCGGCTTTGGCACAGGCTGCCGATCCGGCATCGCCTGATCAATGAACGCCTGTGCCCAGGAACCATCGCGAATCAGTCCCGCAAACATTTTGCACTGCCCCATCGCACGGCCACGCTCGCCCGTAAGCCGCGCCATCGGCAGGGCGGTCTCCGCATGGGCGCGCTCCAGCAATTCATCGCCCAGCGCCAAGATCTCATCCGCCAGAGTCTCCAAAAACGTGGCTCGCGTCTCCACCGATGACAGGCGCAGCGCATCAAAAGCATCGTCCGCCGCCTGCAGAGCCTCGTCCGCGTCTGCGTGGGAGGCATCGCCAAACACCCCGTCTAAGGGCTGGCTGGTCGCAGGTGCAACCGCTTGAAACGTATGTCCATGAGGCGCGACTTCGCGACCTGCGATAAAGTGATTTCCGGTAATTTTCATGGTAAAAGCTGCGAAGGGTTAGCCCATCACATTGGCCAGAGTGCCAACGCCGTCGATGGTGATTTTGACAAGATCTCCTGATTGAAGGGTGAAATCATCCCCCGGCACGATGCCCGTGCCCGTCATCAAATAAGTGCCCTGATTGAAGCAATTATCGCGATACAAAAAGCCCGCGAGTTCCTGCGGGGTGCGCTTCAGCTGCGCAAGCGTCGCCTCCCCCTCAAAAGCCACCGCACCACCGCGCTCAATGACCAGATGAATGCGCGTCTCAGGTCCTGGCGGGGCCGACTGGATCCGCACACAGGGACCCACCGCCGCACAACCCGCAAAGCACTTGGCCTGTGGCAAATAGAGCGGATTTTCGCCCTCGATATCGCGGCAGGACAAATCGTTGCCAGCCGTGTAGCCGATGATCTCGCCCCGCGCATTGATGGCGAGGGTTAATTCCGGCTCCGGCACCATCCACTTTGAGTCCGACCGTAGATGCATCGCCCCACCTGGCGCGACCACCCGCTGCGGGGTCGCCTTGAAAAAGATCTCCGGGCGCTCTGCCTCATAGACGCGATCATAAAAAGTGCCACCACCCGCATCCTTGCTTTCCTCCATGCGCGCCGTCCGGCTGCGGAAATACGTGACCCCAGCCGCCCACACTTCTTGCGTCCCGATTGGTGCCAACCATTCACTCGGCTCCGGCAATTCGGCCGGGGCATTCACCGCCGCCAAGTAGCCCGCCAAATCCTCACGATTCCAAAGCTCATCCCAGTCCGTGTCTGGAAGGCGGTGAGTGCCATCATCTCTGCTGACAAAAAATCCCTGTGTGGTTCGAAAAAGCTGCATGAGACGCAGAGACTAGCCAGCGAAACCCCACCGCGCAAGGAGGCGTTGCACTGGCGCAAAATTCAGCGTCGCATCCGACTCTTGCATCAACTTCGGCCAAAGCGCCCTGTTTGCCCCACCTCCCCACGAGCCGATGGAAGGACAGAGGCGACTACTCTTCCACCTTCACATCCGGGCGCTCTTTTTTGAAGGCAGCTAGGGCAGCTAGGGCAGCTGCGTTGGGTGGTTTGTTGCCGTAGCGGACAATCTTCAGTTTTTTCAGTCGGGCCAGGGTTTGCCAAGCGGTGAGACCGATCTCGCCGGAGTACGTCTGAAAAACATCAAGCTCACGCAGTTCCAGAAGCCCAGGCCATGCCTCGTCTTTGATCGTACCTGCAACGGTTAGCCTTTTCAGCTTCTTGTAGTGAGCCAAAACAGCGAGATCTTCCGGTGTCCTCGCAAAGTAGCTAAAGGCATAGCTCTCAACATTGGGAAACACGACAGCCATTTTGGGTGCGATCTCGCTCAGCGGCCGCTTGGCCAATTCATTGGCACCCACTGTTTTGATTTTGGGCATGACGACGTCAGTAAACCCTTCGGGAGTAATGCTTGTGGCCGACAGGAGCAGTGTGGTGAGCTTTTCCATCGTGCGTAGAGACGGAATGCAGGAGTCGGTAACGGCGGGGCTGCTCTGAAAATCCACGGTGCTGATGGATGGCAGACTTGCTATTTCTGCCACTCCTGCATCCGTCATGCCGCCCTTCCAGTGGATAATGGAGTTCAACGTCGATAGTTCTGCGAGCTGAGCGAAGCCAGTGCCAGTGAGATTGGCGAGTTCTCCAAAGTCCAGTTTGCGCAGCTTTTTCAAGCCTTTGAGGTATCCGAGAAAGGCATCCGTGCAGGCCAGTTTGCTGAGTTTGAGTTCATCCAGCCCCTTTAGGGTGCTGATGAACGTGAAATCCTCATCCTTGAGGTCCGGGAAGCTGCCAATCGTCATCGTGCGTACCTCCGTCAGGCCGCCGAGATACTCCATCAGCACGGCTTGGTTTAAGACTTCCTTTCCCGTGTAGAAGCGACCGTCGAGTGAAAGCCCGGTGACCGCGAATTTGCCCTTCGGTAACTCGTCTGCCGTGTGGATCAACTTGGAATCAGCGAACAGTCGGTGCTCCGACCAGTTGGCGAGAATCCATTCCGCCGCCTTGCGATCATCGCCTTTGACTTTGGGTGCCTCAGGCATCGGGGCTGCGGGTGATGGAAGAGTCGGGGCGCTGGCCACTGTGGGAGAGGGAACGGCCGGAGTCATTACGCCGAGGGCCTGCCGGTAGGCCAGTACCTCCTTGGCCTCCTCCACGCGGTCGTTTTTCACCAGCGTGGCTTCGAGGGTCTGGAGCTTGGCGGTGTAGGGCGGGAGCAGGTTTGCCTGGGCCTTGTCGCGTGCCGCGGTAAGCGTGTCGAACTGCTGGCGGTAGATGCCGCGGAAGCGTTTGAGGCTCTCCGGCTCTTTGTCGTCATCGGTGGTGGGGATGGGCAGTTTGTCGGCGAGGCGCTTTTTCTCCGCTTCGATGGCAATGATGTCCTCCAGATTCCCCGCAGCTTTGGCGTCGGCAATGGCACGGTCGAGCCCCGCGCTGTATTTCGTGTTCAGCTCCGTCAAGCCTGCGTCAAACGGCGCAGTGACACGCTCGGCGATGACTTTGTCGTATTGCTGGCGAAGGACGGTAAGCTCCGGCGGTGGGGCGGCGTAAATACCAAATGCAGAATGCAGAATGATTGCTAGCAAGCCGGCGGCACCATTAAGGGGGAAATTCCAGAGAGGATGCGTTTTGAGATGGGGTCTCTGAGGTTCTCCAAGCTTGTGAGGAGCTCGATGTCTTGGTTTATGGGATAATTGGGAATTCATAGCAGTGGGCAGCTGAGCACGGGAAATAGACCGGTAAAAAATTGCGGGCAAAAGATGCGTCGAGGTTTGGACATTTTTTATCGCCAATCTTTTCCGGGCGTTGGTTGGGATGATCCTGAGGAATAGGCTGACAAAAGGATACAAGTCAGAACGCCGCGATTCTTTTTGCCACCCATTTTTGTGTCAGACACGGTTTGGATCAGATCAGCGGGTAAACTTCACCTCCACATCAGGGCGTACCTTTTTAAATGCATCAATGTCAGCGTCACTAATTTTTTTGAAGCGCTGCAATGTCAGCTTTTTGAGTTTCGGCATCTTTGAAAAATGCATCAAGCCTTTGGCGGTGATGCTATTGGCAAGGTCGATAAAAACGGTGGTGATGCCCTGAGCGGTCTGCAAAGGGGCGAGTTCCCCATCCTGTACGCCATCCCAGAGATAGCCGTGCAGCATTTCGACCTGCGGTGTCTTGGCGATGGCGGCCAACATGATACCCGGCTTGTCATCTCCGATGATGCTGACTCGATTGAGCTTCGGCAGTGCCGAGATGCCTGCGTAGTGCTCCGGTTTGGCCCCTTCCCGGCGGGAGAACTTCAAGCCGACGATGCCGGGAAAGAGAGCGTACATTTCATGAAATCCACCGGCTTCAGCTCCCGGATCGGGACCCCAGCCGAGGCTTTCGAGCACTGTCAGTTGCTTGAGGTGACGCAGTCCGGCGATGGTTGTGTCTGTCCAGCGCAAGTCCAAACTCTTGAGCGCCGTTAGGCCAGCGAGGTGCTTGAGGTCATCATCGGTGACAGGAGTGCGGTCGAGCATTAAAGACGTCAAATTGCTACAGCGTGCCAAGGCCTCAAAGGCCGGTCTTTTGAGAGGACAGGTAGAAAACGCGGCTTTCTGAAGATTTTCGGGGGCGGCGAGAAGGTTTAGCGTCTTCCCTGTGAAGGTGGATTCTTCAGCGCAAAATTCGACGTAGATTTCGCGCAAAGATGGCAATGCGCCGAGAGCGTCCATGTCATCGTCATGCAGAGGGAAGTGTTGCAGGGTCAGTTTCCAAAGCAGCGGCAAACCGGCAAGTGGAGCGAGCATTTTTCCTGGACGCGATTTGCCCCCCTTGAGGCCGATGATTTTCAACTCGGTCATCTGGACGATCCCTGCTGGCAAGGTTTCAGGTGAGGTGATGGTGACTTGGCTGCCATCTTCAGTTTTGATTCTGATCTCCGCCTGCCCTAAATCTAGTATCGCCAAGACCACGTCCCGTTCCTTCTCCGGTGGCACAACAGGAAGTTCGCGTTTGGCTTTGGGCGTAGAGACCTCTGGAGATGCTGTCGGCGTAGCGGCAGCGGTCGCCCGAACCACATCGGCCACCAGCCCCTCCCGGTACATTCGCAGTTCCTTGGCCTCGTCGATGCGGTCGTTTTTGACGAGGGTGGCTTCGAGGTCGGTGAGCTTGGCGGTATAGGCGGGGAGGATGGCCGCGTGGTTGGCGGCACGGGTGTCTTCCAGTTTCTTCAACTGTCCGCGATAGATGTTGCGGAGGGTTTTAAGGGCTTCGGGGGTTGTGTCGGTGTCGTCTGGGAGGGGCAACTTGTCCGTGAGGCGCTTTTGATCGTCCTGAATGGCGAGGACGTCATCCAGCTTACCCGCCTGCTTGGCGCCCGTGATGGCGTTAGCGAGCGCGGTGGCAAATTTGGTGTTCAGTTCGCCTAAAGAGGCGTCAAACGGTGCAGTGACACGCTCGGCGATGACTTTGTCGTATTGCTGCCGCAGCACGGTGAGCTCGGGGGGCTGAGCGGCGAAGAGCGAAGGACAAAAGGCGGAGAGCAAAGAGACCAGAAGGTACAAGCAGAATTTGGCACCGCAGAGGTTGGATGGCCGCAGAGAAAGGCATCTCCAATCCGGGCTCTGCGGTTCTCTGATCTCCTGCGATGTGAGATGGCGTGAGTTTTGGGATGGGTGGGTGGTCATGGCGATGAGGTGCTAGGCACGGGGAAGAGGCTGACAGAAAGATGGACGGCAAAAGGGGGTGAAGTTGGGTTGGTCACTCCACCTTCACATCCGGGCGCTGTTTCTTGAACTTGGCCAGCCCATCGGCGGTGATGCCGTTGCCGGGTTTGGGAAGGCGGAGAACCTTCAGGCTCTTGAGCTTCACCAAAGATTCAAAGCAGGCGTCAGTGGCTTTGGCGTCGTGCAGGCGGAGGGTGTTAAGCTTTTTCATGGAGGCGAAGCTAGCGATTCCAATGTTCGTGACGGGCGCATACTGAAGATCAAGAGTTTCCAGCTTGGTGAGTTGGGAGAGGGCAGCGGCGCCGCCATCGTCGCACTTGTGCGTGCGGCATTCGATTTGGAGAAGCTCCGGGACCGATTTGGCGATGACTTGAACCTCCTCCGAGGTAGGGTTGCTTTCGCGTGGCAGGATCAGGCGTTTCAGCTTGGGAAAAAGCGGGGCGACTTCGGGCAATTGTTCGACCATTTCAGACAGGGTCCGTCCATACCCAAGACATGCGATGGGGAGTGCTTTGAGCTGGATGAGGCCTTGTGCTGTGATCGGAGTGCCGATCGCATTCAACTGAGTGAGTTCAGGCAACCCCGCCAAGGCCGCGATTCCCTCGTCAGTAATCTGTGCACCATCGAGATGCAGATTGTGCAATTTTTTGAAGCTGGCAATCTCTGGCAAGGCAGCATCGACCACTTCACGATGACTCATCGCCAAGGTTTCCAAATCTGGCAGCACCGCCCTGGAGATTCCAACACCAGTCAAGCGACCGTTCAGACTCAGCCACAGCTTCTTGAGCTTCGGCATCCTCGCCAAATAAGGCCAAAGGGTGTCATCAATCTGGGTGTACTGGATTTGGATGTTGTCCAGAGCCGGGCAGGTGGAGATGTACTCGAAGGCAGCCGAACTCATTCCGATTTTTTCACAATTAATGGATTGCAGGGATTGCAGCCCCGAGATGGCCGACCACCCATCGCCCGGAATTTCAGGCATATTACCGGGCGTGTTGTTGAAATTGATGCTCTGCAATTCGATTTTGCCTTTTGGGAGATCGGCTAAAGCGGCAATTTCTAACCGCGGCTGTAGGAGCGTTACTTTTCCACCGAGTCCGAGCACCCATTCAGTCGCCTTGCGGTCGTCACCTTTGACTTTGGGAGCTTGAGTTGTGGCTGGCGAGGTTGGTGGCGTAGCAGATACTGGGGCGCTCGTCACGACGGCGGTCATCGGCGTGGGCGCATCCGCCTTCAAAGCGACGCGGTAGTCCATCACTTCTTTGGCTTCCTCGACGCGGTCGTTCTTGGTAAGCGTGGCTTCGAGTTGTTGGAGCTTCGCGGCGTAGGGGGTGAGCAGGGCGGCGGTGTTGGTGGTGCGCTGCTCGGCGAGTTTGCTCAATTGCTCGCGGTAGATGGCGCGGAGGGTCTTGAGAGCTGTGGGTGTGGTGTCGGTATCAGCGGGGAGGTCTTGTTTGGCTTCGATGGCCTTTTTATCCTCCTGGATGGCGAGGACGGCGGGGAGATCTCCGCTGGCTTTGGCAGTGGCGATGGCGTTGTCGAGCGCGGTGGTGAATTTGGCATCCAGTGCGGCCTTGGAGGCATCGAAGACAGCGGTGACACGTTCGGCGTAGGCTTTGTCGTATTGCTGGCGCAGGACGGTGAGTTCGGGCGGTGGGGCGGCGGGGGAAAGGATGAAGGATGAATGCAGAAGAACGAATGTCAGAAGACATGCACCGCAGAGCTTGGATGGTCGAAGCGAAAGGCATCTCCAATCGGAGCTCTGCGGTTCTGTGATCTCTTGCGGTGTGAGATGGCGTGAGTTCTGGGATGGGCGGGTAGTCATGACAGGGAGGGGCGACGCACGGGGAGGAGGCTGGCAAAAAGAGGCACGGCAAACGGCGGGTGAAGCGGGCGGATCATTCCACCTTCACATCCGGGCGCTGTTTCTTGAATTTGGCCAGACCATCCGCGGTGATGCCGTTGCCGGGTTTAGGAAGCTTGAGAACTTTGAGGCTCTTGAGCTTCACCAAAGATTCAAAGCAGGCGTCAGTGGCTTTGGCATCAGCGAGGCGCAGTGTCCTGAGTTTTTTCATGTTGGCGAAGGTGGCGATGCCTGCGTCTGTGACAGGCGCATACTGAAGGTCGATGGTTTCGACCTTGGCGAGTTGGGCCAGAGCGGCAGCCCCAGCGTCGTCACATTTGAAAGTACGGCATTCGAGTCCGAGAAGACCTGGAACGGTTTTGGCAATAATTTGCGCGTCCTCTGCGGTCGGACTCGAGTCCCGCGGGAGGATGAGTTTTTCAAGGTTTGGAAAGTGGGGGGCAACCTCTGAGAGTTGCGTGATCATCTCAGGGAAGGTGCGGCCAAAGCCAAGTCTTGTGATGGGTAGAGACTTGAGTTTGGCGAGTCCCTGTGGGCTGACTGGGGTGCTGATCACGTTCAAGATTTTGAGCTTGGGTAGAGGCGTCAGAGCTGCGATGCCTGCATCGGTTACCTGAACACCCTCTAGACCCAATTCCTGCAGGCTCTTGAATGAAGCGATTTCAGCCATCGTCTCATCGGTGACGGCGCGGCTGCTCAGTAACAGGGTCTCCAAATTGGGGGCTAATGCCTTCGACATACCGATACCCGCAAGATTTGGATTATAGTTCAGCGATAGCTTCCTGATCTGTGGCATTCGTGCCAGATACAGCCAGAGGCTGTCATCCAGCAGGCTGTATTGGATTTGAAGTTGGTCCAGAGCTGGACACGTAGAGAGATGCTCAAAAGCAGGAGAGCCCAACTCGATTTTCTCGAAATTGATTGATTCCAGCGCTTGTAGGCCTGAGATGGCCGACCAGTCAGCGTCCGAAATTGCAGGAATTTTGCCTTCACTATTCCAAAGCCGGATGGCAAAAACCTCAATCTTGCCCTTGGGCAGGTCAGCAATGGAAGTGATGTCCACTCGCGGCTGCACAAGAGTGACGCTGCCTCCCAAGCCCAAGACCCATTCAGCCGCCTTGCGATCATCACCTTTGACTTTGGGGACCTGTGTGGTGGCTGGCAAGGTTGGTGGTGCGTTGGAAGCTGAGGCGCTGGTCGCTGCGATGGCCATCGGAGCAGGTGCATCCGCTTTCAAAGCGGTGCGGTAGTCCATGACCTCCTTGGCCTCTTCAACGCGGTCGGCTTTAGTGAGGGTGGCTTCAAGTTGCTGGAGCTTGGTGGCGTAGGGCATGAGCAGGGCGGTGGTGTTGGCGGTGCGCTGCTCGGTAAGTTTGCTCAATTGCTCGCGGTAAATGGCACGGAGGGTCTTGAGAGCCGTGGGTGTGGTGTCGGTATCCGCCGGAAGGTCTCGCTTGGCTTCGATGGCCTTTTTGTCTTCCTGGATGGCGAGGACGGTGGGGAGATCACCACTGGCCTTGGCGGTGGCGATGGCGTTGTCGAGAGCAACGGTGAACTTGGCATCAAGCGCAGCGTTGGAGGCATCGAAGACGGCGGAGACACGCTCGGCGTAGGCCTTGTCATACTGCTGGCGCAGAACGGTGAGTTCGGGCGGTGGGGCGGCATGAATGACGAATGCAGAATGGACAATGGCAAATGCAAGCATTGATGAGCGAAAGTACATGGCTTGAGGTGTGCGAATGGTGAGGAGGACGAATACGTGAGTTGAGATCAAGGTTTGGCAGGCTCAGGCAGGGCGAGAGGATTTTGGCCGAGCATCTCGCGGTAGTTGGAGACGGCGGCGGCATCCGCGGGGCGGCCTTTTTGGGTGAGCTCGGCTTCGAGTTCGCGGAGTTTGGCGATGTAGGGTGTCAGGAGGGCGAGGTGGGCGGTAGTGCGGGCGTCGTCGTATTCGGTGGCTTTGGCGCGGAAGGTGGCGCGAAGGGCGGCGAGGGCCTCAGGGGTGGTTTCGATGTCGGGAGGCAGGGCAGCTTTGGCAGCGAGGGCTTCTTGGTCCGCTTTGATGGCGGCAGCGCTGAGTTGGCGGGCCGAGACGGCGCGATCTAGGGCGGCGAGGTAACCTGTGGTGAGCTGCTTCATGCCGGATTCATGCGGGGCCGTGACACGCTCGGCGATGGCTGCGGCATAAGCGTCTTGGAGGGATTGAAGCTCCGCAGGGAGTGCTGGTTTCTGAGGGCTGGGTTCTGGTTTTTGACTCGTGGTTGCCGAGGCTGGAACTGGAGCGGCCTTGGCAAGGGGCGTGGGGGGCTTGATGGCGGGAATGGTGGTGCTGCTACGTTTGCTGGTGGAGGTGCTGCCATTGCTGATCTGCCGGATGGCGACGGTGCCGGGCTGGGTGACGGTCCATTCCTCCTGGAGCACTCCATCGGCAGTGCTGAGGTGAGCTTTGTCTCCCACAATGCGCCAACTCCGCCCTATCCAGTAAGGTGTACCGTCGGAGCGGCGGTCTTCCTGGCCGTCTTTGTTAATGAGGGTGATTTTGCCGTCGGGGTATAGAATGCACTGGCTGGGGTTCCCAGGCCTAGGCCACACGCCAGTGATGTCTTCGGCTTTGATCAGGGGAGCTGTCGGTGTGGGGAGCGCGGAGGTGTCGCCAATGACCTGCCACTGCATCTCGTGGAAAGTGGCATTGATGCCATCGAAAAGGATTTTTCCTTCAGTGGGCAGGTTATTGCTGCTGACGGAGCCGAGGTAGGTTTTATCAAGCCAGACGAGGCACTGGTCGCCCAGCACGGCGGTGGTGATGATCGCACCTCGGACTGGATCAAAGTCACTGCCGAGGTCATCAAAACGATGAAGCATGTTGTGATCAGAGCTGTCTTGATCTTCAAGGGCCTCATGAATGACTTCGACGGTCTCGGGGCGTATGACGACGCGGAGGGCGGCTTTGCTCATGTCCGTGCGCAGGCCGATGATTGCCTCGCCATCACGTGGAATTTGCACGCGTGCCCGGACAGCGACATCGGTCTGTCCCCAACGGGCACGGAGACGTTTGCCGTAGCCGCCTTCGAGAGTGACTGCCCCATCAGGAGTCTGGGTGACGCCACCGTCGATTTTGCCAAAGTCTGCCGGGTAGGTCAGCGGCAGCCATTTCGAGTCGTCGATTGCGAAGGGTGCCTTTGCAACCGTTGAGAGGTCTGACTGAGCGGCAACGACTGGGGAGGCATCTGCCTGTTCAGCAGGGTGCGAGACGCCTACAGCGACATCGGTACTGCGCCATTTTTCCAGCGTCGGCTTGATGGATACAAACAGGGCGCTGCTGACGAGGGCAAGCCCTCCGTTAATGAGCAGCAAGCGCTTCATTCTGCTGCCCTTGCTGATGAGGGAGGCCTCGCTGGTGGCGGCGGGCGCGGGAACGTTTGCCATGACAGCCGCGATCGCGGCGCGCAATTCGGCAGCGCTTTGGTAGCGCTCGTCCGGAATGGGCTTTAGGGCACGGGCCACGATCACGTCTAAGCGCGGATCCAAACGAGGATCGAGCCGACTGGGCAATTCGAATGACCCACGCGGCAGGATTCCCGTCAGGAGATTGTAGATGAGGACACCGACCGCATACAGATCCGCACGACCATCCACGATGCCGCCACGGGCTAAGGTCTCAGGCGCGACATAATCCGGTGTCCCGTAGGCAACCCCAGTTTTGGTCAATCCCACCGAATCTCCCGTATCGAGTTTGGCGAGGCCAAAATCCGCAACTTTGACGAGCCCCTCCCTCGTCAGCATGATGTTGGCAGGTTTGATATCGCGATGGACGACGCCGTGAGCGTGGGCGTACTCTAGCGCGTCGCATACATGCAAGATCACAGGCAGTACGAACTCGGGCGCAAGCTTTCCGTGCTGTTGGAGGGTCTGGAAGAGGTCGGAGCCCTCAATGAACTCCATCGCAAAGTACAGAAGCCCCGCTGTGGTCTCACCGAACTCATGGACGTGAACAATGCCCGGATGGTTCAGCCGGGCCATGGTCCGAGCCTCATTCGTAAAGCGCTTTGCGTAATCGTCCCCGGCGAGATCAGCGTCTGGAGGCAATACTTTGATGGCGACATCTCGGTCCAACGAAATCTGGCGCGCCCGATAGACCGCCCCCATCCCCCCACAACCAACGATCTGCTGGACGCGATACCCCGTGAGCATGGCCTGTAGAGACTCTACAGTCGGAGGCTTCCAACGCAGGTTCCCGCCTGTGGTCCTCTGATAGCCACTTGGTGTGGGAGTTGGCAGTCTTGAGCCTGGAATCTCAGTATCGTTATTCATTCAGTTATTGGAAGGGCTCCCTCTAAGACATTAATGAAAATTATCGAAAGAGGTGCAAGCTCATACTTCACCCGTCCTTGTTTTACCGCGAAACCTTGCTGAAGACAAAGGTGCCGAATGCGCCCAAGCAGTACGCTCCATTTCCTCAGATCTGTCTATGGTCGGGTGCCGATTGCCGCCCCCGAATGGCCGGAGCTTGAAGAGCACCTCAACGGAATGATGGAATCGAACAAGTGGCGATGGGTACGGTAGAGCTAACTATCCCCAGTGAGCCGCAAATTGAGAGGAGAAAGAAAAGAGAAAGAGATGAGGCGGGGCTGTGCATGACCCTTCTTCTGCGGCGGGCCTTTCGCTTCCCCATCTCTGGCGCTGTGAGGACACAGCGCCCCACCCTGCCGACCTTCAACTGGTTCCGGCGACACGGCTGAAGCTGAAAGCCTCAGGCCGTTAACAACAAGCCTGGAGGCCTATCCCCTTGCGTCGGGGTCAGTTTCCGTGGCCGATTTTCAGGAGGTCGTTATCGAGTTCGTGGAGACAGCCTGCCCAGAGGATCCCGAGGTCCCCAAGTTGCTCCCGATAGCTGGCAGCGGCGCGTCCGCCGATCATGAGGGTCATCGGCGCGGGCAGGAGGCTGCGGAGGCGGCGGAGTTTTTCTTCGATCACTTTGCAGCCTTCTGGATACACCACGCTCAGTGCCACGGCGGTGGCATTCCGCGCACAGGCGCAGGCAGAGATCTCCTCCACCGGCAGGCTGGCCCCCAAGTACGTCACCCGCCAGCCGAGATCCCGAGCCGATGCGGCGACGAGAAGGGCACCCATTTCGTGAATTTCCCCCGCTGGCGTTGCCACGACGAGTTCTGGGGCATTGGCGGCGACTTGGCTTCCTGGAACAGGTGTGGAGAGGATCTCCCGAATCACACCCGTGGCCACGTGTTCCTGACCGGGCCGCAGTTCCCCTTTTTGCCAACTTTCCCCAACCTTATGAATGAGGGGGCAAATCACGCGATAAAGGAGCCCCCGCTGCCCCATTTGCAAACGGGCGCGCTGGAGCAATCGCCGGAGGAGATCCCCCTCATACGCAACAGCAGCGGAAAGGCAGCCATCAATGAATTCTTCCGGCGTCTGCACCGTCTCCGCCCCGTTGGCAGCGGGCACGACCGAAGGAACAGGTGCCTCCTTCGGTTGATCGAGGCGTCGAAGGTCGTCAGTTGGCAATTTGGCGATGTGGCGGATCCGATGCCCGCCCTCTGTCAGCCGCCGCAGCAGCGTCAAGCGCTCCACATCATCCTTGCAATACAGCCTGCGATTGGTGCAGGTGCGATTCGGCACTAGCGCCGCGTAGCGTCGCTCCCAGATTCGGATCACATGCTGGCTCAAGCCGCTGATCTGGCTGGCCATCTGGATAGTGTAGTGCATGAACGAGGTGTAAAGTAATGTTGCGGCATTTCATACGGGAGACTGGGGCGTTCAGATGCAGCGGGGTGACAATTTGGATCTTGCCGTGCCGTCTTGTCCACTCAATCATGGCACCATGTTGAACTCTATTTGGGCGACTCTTATGATCATCGGCCTGCTGGTTGCTGGATTGGCGGGCAGACTGGGCGGCGATGGTGGGGTAATCAATGAAGCCTTCAAAGCCTCAAAAAGTGCAGTGCTAGACATCGCCCTGCCCCTGGCGGGCATGATGATGTTCTGGCTGGGAACCCTGCGTCTGCTGGAAAAGGCGGGCGTGCTGGAGTGGATCACGCGCCTGCTGGCCCCCATTCTGCAGCGGGTTTTCCCTGAGGTGCCCAAGGGCCACCCGGCGCTGGGCGCGATGGTCATGAACTGGTGCGCCAACATGCTCGGACTCGGCAATGCCGCCACGCCGCTGGGGCTCAAGGCCATGAACCACCTTCAGGAGCTGAATCCCCAAAAGCAGAGCGCCTCAAATTCAATGGTCACCTTCCTCGCCCTGAACACCAGCGGCTTTGCCCTGGTGCCAATGACCGCAATCATCTACCTGACCACCGCTGGTGTGCCCAATGCCTCTGCGATTATTTTTCCGGCCATCCTCGCCACCGCCTGCGGCACCGTCGCCGCCGTGATCGCCGCCAAATCCTTCCAGCGTCTCCCGGCCTACGCCGTGCAGGCACAGGATACTGACGACACGCCAGCACCCGGTGCCTCAGCCGAGGCTGCGGCAAAAGGGATTTCGACTCGCGCCAAGATCCTCCTCACCGTGGTCGCAGTAATCTTTGGCTTCATCGCCGCCCTGGAACTCGGCCCCCAAAGCTGGCGGGACCAGGCCATCACCCAGGGTTCCATCGGCCAAATCATCCACAATGCCGATGCGCATACGCAGGCTGCCAAAGCCCGTTTTGAAGCGATGAAAGCACAACCGACCATGGCAACAACCCAAGCATCAGAGCCGCAGTGGAAGCGCCTGATGAATGGAGCCTCTGGCCTCGCCATCCCGGCCATCTTGCTGATCGCCGTCTCCTTGGCTTGGGCGAGGGGGGTGAAGGTTTACGAAGAATTCGTCGAGGGTGCCAAGGAAGGCTTTGGCGTGGCGACACGCATTATGCCTTTCCTGGTGGCAATGCTGGCCATGCTGGCCATTCTGCGTGCCTCGGGTGTCTTTGCACTGCTGGGTTATGTGCTGGCACCCGTGCTGACCTTTTTGGGCTTTCCGGTGGAGCTACTCTCCCTGGCCATGATGCGCCCCCTCAGCGGATCGGGCTCCAGCGGCATCTTGGTGGAGATCCTGACCCGCCCGGATCTGAGCGAGCAAGTCAAGTACACCGCCGCGATCCTCTACGGCTCCACCGAGACCACATTCTACGTGCTGGCAGTCTATTTTGGGTCCGTTGGCATTCGCAATATCCGGCACGCGGTGCTGACCGGACTGACGGCGGACTTTGTCGGCATGGCGGCAGCGGTGATATTTGGTCGGTTGATGTTCTGAGGTTCCAGCATTAAAAGCAGCGCCCCATGCTCCAGATCAGCCAATTGCTCCTGCCCGTCGATTATACCGATGACGCCCTGCGTCGGGAGGTTCTGCGCACGCTCAAGGTGAAGGAGGCTGATGTCATCTCGCAGACCGTCAAACAGCGCGCCATCGATGCACGGCGGGGTCATGTGCAGTTCAGCTTTACCGTCTTGGTAGAGGCAAAAAACGAAGCCGTCATCCTCGCACGTTGCGGTCCGGCCAGCCACGTGGTGATCGCCCCGGATGAGACTTACCACGAACTCCACCGCACCATCGCCCACCAATCGCCCAAGCGCCCCGTCGTCGTGGGCAGCGGTCCTTGCGGACTCTTTTGCGCGCTGATTTTGGCCCGTGCAGGGTGGAAGCCGATCTTGCTCGAACGTGGCAAAGCTGCCGGAGATCGTGCCCGCGATGTGACCGGTTTTTGGCGGCGCGGCTGGGCCTTTGACCCTGAGTCCAATGTGCAGTTTGGCGAAGGCGGGGCTGGCACCTTTTCCGATGGTAAACTCTACACCCAGATCCGTGATCGCGAACACCGCATCCCGTGGCTGCTCAAGGAAATGGTCGCGGCAGGAGCGCCTGAGGACATTTTGATCAAAGCGCGGCCCCACATTGGCACGGATCGTCTCATCAAAGTCGTACGTCACATTCGGGAGGAGATCATCGCCCTAGGCGGCGAGGTCCGCTTTGGCGCGCGGGTCGTGGATTGCCACATCGAGGGCGATACGATGCGCGCCGTCACTCTGGCGGGGGGAGAGGTGATCGAGAGCGACCACATCATCTTTGCCGTAGGCCATAGCTCACGCGATACCTTCACGATGCTGCACCAGCGCGGCGTCCCTTTTGAGGCCAAGTCGTTTTCAGTCGGCGTCCGCATTGAGCATCCACAAAAGCTCATCGATCAGATCCTGTATGGGCGTTGGGCCGGCCACCAGAGGCTCGGTTCCGCCCCATACAAGTTCGTATCGCACTGCCAAAATGGCCGCACCGCCTACAGCTTTTGCATGTGCCCCGGCGGACTCGTCGTCGCCGCCACCTCAGAGCCCGGCATGGTCGTGACCAATGGCATGAGCAGCTACGCGCGTGAGGAGGCAAACGCGAACAGTGGCTTCATGGTCGATGTGCGGCCAGAAGATTACCAGAGCCCCGATCCACTGTCTGGCATCGACTTCCAGCGGCAGTTAGAGCGTCGCGCCTATGAACTCGGCGGCAATGACTACAAAGCCCCAGCGCAACTGCTGGGCGACTTCCTTGCCGGGCGGGCCTCCACCTCCGGCGGCAGCGTCATCCCATCGTATCAACCTGGCGTCGTTTGGACAGATCTGCGGGAGTGTTTGCCCGAATACATCATCGACACCTTGCAGCAATCCATCGCGCAGATTGATCGTCGGCTCCCTGGCTTCGCCCTCGATGAGGCCATCCTGACCGGGGTGGAGACCCGCAGTTCCGCCCCCGTTCGCATCCCTCGCCATCCAGAGTCCCTGGAGTGCGTCAGCATCCGGCAATTCTATCCCGCTGGCGAAGGCGCAGGCTACGCAGGCGGCATCATTTCCGCCGCAGCGGATGGCATGAAGGTCGCCGAAGCGATCCTCAAAAGAGCCTGATCCGCGCCTCAAGAAAACGCGACAGGCCCGGAGGCATCGTCCTTCAATGCACGCATCTTTTCCACGGCCCTGATCACCGCCGCAGCAGCAGTGGCGGCCTCTTCAGGGGTATTAAATCGACAGAAAGAAAACCGCAGCATACCGGATGCCACCGCTGCGGATACGCCCATCGCCTCCAGCACATGGGAAGGGTGCAGGCTAGCCGTATGACAGGCGGAGCCCGCCGAACAACATACCCCAGCCTCATCCAACAAAATCAGTAGGCCCGCTGCATCCATCCCAGGAAACCCCAGACAGCTCGTGTTCGGCAATCGATGCGCCCGATCTCCAAAGATGATGGTGTCCGACAGCCCCGCCATCACACGATCTTCAAACCCATCGCGCAGCCTACTCACTCCATGCTCTGCCATCGTCAGGGCTGCCGCCGCGCCCAGCCCCACAATACTGGCCACATTCTCCGTGCCACTGCGTCGCCCCTTTTCCTGACCGCCACCGACCAGCAACGGACGGAGCCGCACCCGACTGCTAGCATAGAGTGCACCCACGCCCTTCGGTGCGTGGAGCTTGTGACCGCTCAGGCTCAGAAAATCGACCGGCACCGCCTGCACATCGACCGGAATCTTCCCCACGGCCTGCACCGCATCACAATGCACCAGAGCTCCCGCAGCGTGGGCGAGCTCAACGACTTCACGCATCGGCGCGATGACGCCCGTCTCGTTGTTCGCCCACATGATGGAGACCAAGGCAGTATCCCCCGTCGCCAGTGCCTGCTCCAGAACCGCCAAATCCACCCGCCCCTGCTGCGTGACCGGCACCTCCGTCACACGACCACCGGACTCACGCCAGCGCTTCGCACACTCGATCCCCGCTGCATGTTCCGTTCCCGCCAGGACCAGCCCCGCTCGATCAGGCCAAAGATGACGCACCGACTGGTGCGCCGTATTGATCGACTCCGTCCCACAGGAAGTAAAGATCACCTCATCCACCCGCGCTGCACCGATCATCGCTGCGACCGGCTGCCGAGCCGACTCGAGCGCGGAACGCACACCCCGCGCGGATTGATAGCTGGCGGAGGGGTTTGCATACGCCCCCCGCAAAAAGGGCAGCATCGCATCCAAGACCATTGGATCGACCTGCGTCGTGGCATTTGAATCCAGGTAGATCATTTCTTCTTCCGGTCCTTCGGTGCCGACGCTTTCAAGAGACCCGGAATTGGGCCGTAGCCATAGAAGGCCGCCTTGTCCCCCGCCTTCGGCAGCTTAAAATCAAAGACGCTCACCCCACAGCGGCGTTGCCCCTCGTAGCTCCTCCCATCGCTGGCCCCAAAGGCCACCGGCTTCCCATCGGACACCCTTTTTCCCAAATAAAGCATGACGTGAGAGACCGGCAGCTTCCGTTCAGTATGCCCGTAGGTCCCAGACCAGAACAACAAATCCCCCGGCTTTAGATCATCAAAGACGGACGCATCTAGGGAGGAGACATCAGCGGTGCGACGAAACGTTTTCTCATCAATGAGCCATTGGCAAATCTGGTCGGACTGACGCGGCACCGCATCAATATCACAGCTGCGCAGAAGGTAGTAGATCGTGCCTGAACAGTCCATGCCGCCATTCCCAGGATCAGCGGAGGCGAATCGATAGGTCAGCTTACGTTTCGTCAGAGCAAGCGCACGCTCGATCATCTTTTGCACAGGCTCTGGATACTTCTCAAAGCCCGCCAACTCCTTTACCTCAAGCGACGAAACAGCCGCAGGCTTTCGCACCTCCACCGGCGCGGCCACGCAAGCTGCAACGACGCAAAAAGACACAAGGAGGTTGGAGGCAAGCTTCACGCCCATGCATACCCCGCCATCAAAACCAAGGCCAGCGAAAAGCGCAAGGCACCCAAAGGCCGAGAACGCCGCCCCCCTTTTTCAGCGAGCGCAATTGACCAATGCCCGCGAAACCGCCATACTCCCCCCCTTTCCACTATGAAAGGCAATTGGTCCATCCGCGTCGTGCGCGCGATTTTCTTCGCCCTGTCGGTCTTCACCGGCATCGCGATCGCGTTGGGCTTTCAGGAGCCCGCCTGGGTGGGTGCCCTTTCCGGTGCGGCCTTCATGGGCATCCTGCTGGTGCTCGATTTGGTCATGGCACGCTTCACTCTGCGCGACCTGTCCTACGCTACCTTTGGGCTACTCATTGGCCTATTCGGTGCCTGGCTGATCACGCGTGTCGGTGTCTTCCAACTGGCCTGGTTTCAGACGCTGGATGACGGGGACACCATCCGGAATATCATCGAGATCTGCGTCTATGGCACCTTTGCCTTCTTCGGCATCACCTTTGCGCTGCGCAGTGATCGCGACCAGTTCGCCTTCCTGATCCCCTACGTGCGGTTCCGGCGCGATAGCTCCGAGGGCGACCCCGTGTTGCTAGATACCAACATCATCATTGATGGTCGGATTCGCGGCGTTGTATCATCTGGCTTCTTGACCGCCAACCTCGTCGTGCCGCGCCTAGTCCTGGATGAACTCCAACGACTCGCCGACTCTGAAGAGCTCATCAAAGCGGAGCGCGGCAAACGAGGTCTCGAATTGATCCGGCAATTGCGTGAAGACCATACGCTGGAGATCACCATCCACGAAGAAGGCCCACGATCCAGCGGCCCCGGCGTCGATGGTGCCCTGGTTTCGTTAGCCCGCGAACTCAATGCGCGCCTCATGACCAACGATGAAAATCTTGCCAAAGTGGCACGGTTGCGCGGCATCCAGGTGCTGAGCCTCAACAATCTGTCGCTCGCGCTCCAACCATCTCTAGCCCCAGGGGATCAGCTCACCCTTTCCCTCTCCCGCCCAGGGAAAGACAAGCACCAAGCCGTCGGCTACCTGCCAGATGGCACCATGATCGTGGTCAATCATGCAGCGGGCCGTATCGGCGAAACTGTCCAGGTCGCGATATCGGGCACATTGCCGACCGCAGCAGGCAGACTGGTCTTTGCAGAACTGGTTTAATCGATCACAGCACCCGCAACCAGCGCTGCCGGAAGCTGCGATTTTCTTCCATCAATTCGGCAGCCAGCGTTGAAGACAAATCCTGCAAACCCGCCACCCGCGCAAACACTGCGATGCGTTCCCGCCGCTGGTAGTACTCCGTCGAATCAGTGACCTCAGCGGTGTATTTCTGCGCCATCTCCACCAGAGTCTCTGGCGAGATGCTATCCAGCGGCAGGGAGATGCTGCCGCGATCCGTACGCAGGCTGACCGCGTCCGCTTGGATCGACTGCACACGGGCCGTGAGTGGCGGCCCCTCGCTGCGCTGCACGACGCCCTCATAGCCCCCGCGCGCCACATCAGTGGCCAACTGATCCAGCATGGCCTGGGCCTCCCGATACAAATAGCGTCGGCCATCCAGCGCCTCCTGAACTTCGGGAGAATCAAAGCGGACCTCCTCTAGAACCTTCGCCGCACGGGTAAAATCATAGCCATCGACCAGCGTGGGCAGCAGGCTACAAATCTCTGTAAACTGCTCCACCTCCCGCTGGCGGCGCGCGCGTTGTTCGGCCATTTCCGTGCGCTGCACATCCGCCTGAAGCCGCGATAACTCCCGCTGGAGCTTTTGCCGATCCCCGTCGAACTGAGCCTTCAGGGCGCACTTCCCATCCAGAGTCCCCTCCCATGCGGTCAGTTGATCCAGTGCAGCCCGCACCCCTGCCAGATCCGCAGGTTTTTCCCGAATCGCCCACTGCCGTGCGATCACGATCTGGGGGCGAAGTGGCGCGACGATTCTCTCCACATAATCTGGCACCCAGCGCACGGAACTGTTCGCCACCGTCGCGGAGACGGAATTGCCCAACTTCGCTGCAGCCTCACCCGCGATCTCGATCAAATCGGCACCGCGCACTGCATCCCCGAAAAACCATTGTCCAAGGCCGTGGGCCAGATAGCCGAGGACCTGCTCGGACTCCTTGTCATAACCCAGCTTTGACTCCGTCATATCCGCACCAAAACGATCTGCCATGCGTGTCCCAAGCCTCCTGAAGAAGGCCGCGCTCTCATCGCCAGCGCCGCCATTGGCCATGGCCGCGTAGATGGCCAGAGCCTCCTTCTTTTGGCCGAGACAGGTCGCACAAATCACCGCATGAAAGCGCGCACGCGTCCGCGTCACTTCATCGGGTGATTGATCGATCAACTCGGAAAAACGCTTTAAAGCCTCCTCATACTGCCCTTGCAGGATCAGGTCCCGCGCCCCGGTAAAGCGCTCCGCAAATCCACCCTGCCCTGCGCCGACCGTCACACCACCACCCAGCAGGCTGTCATTCGCATGGACCACCTGATTGATGGACTTGGAGCGCCGATCCCCGCTCGTTTTGGCCACCCAAGTTACGACAAAAATCGCCAGCGCCGCCAGCACCGCGCCGCCAAACCAGATGACCCGGCTATTGCTACGAATCAGGTCTGGTTGACTGGCCAATCCCTCCGCCAGGCGCAGTTCATCCACCACCTGATCGTAGTCCGCAAAGCGCTCCTCCGGACTAAAGGCCACCATCTTGTTAATCGCGTGAATCGTGCGCGGGGCAAACTGCATCCCAGAGTCCTCCAGCGCCACGCGACGGCACTTGATCATGCGCAGTTCCTGAATCGAATTGGTATTCGCCTTGTGCGGCGGACGTCCCGTCAGCGCGTGGTAGAGGGAAGCCCCCAGACTGAAGACATCGCTGCGGTAGTCTTCCTTGTTATCGATCACCTTTTCCGGCGCGACGTAATAGGGCGTCGCCCAGATCTCGCCAGACTCGTCTTTGTCAGTCTCGCTAAACAACGCCAACCCAAAGTCCACCACCTTGGCCACCCCTGTCTCGGTAAAGAGGATGTTCGCAGGCTTCACATCACGGTGGATTAGCCCTTCCTTTTGCGCAGCCCGCAGGCCTTCTGCCACTTGCAGCCCCACATGCAGCACCTCTTCCTCCGGCAGGTGCCCCTGCTGGCGGATGCGCTGTTCGAGGCTGCCGCCACTGACCAGTTCCATGGCGATATAGAAATAGCCCTGATCTTCGCCCACGGTGTAGAGCTTGATCACATTGAGGTGGCTGACCTTGGCCGTGACCAAGGCCTCCTTCTTGAATTGCTCCACCCGCAGCGCATCGCGCCCATACTGGCGGTTCAGGATCTTCAGCGCCACCCGACGGCCGAGCGTTTCGTCCTCCGCCTCAAACACCCGACTCATCCCACCCTCACCGATCTGGCGGACGATGCGGAAGTGATCAAAATTTCTCCTCACCCGCACCAAAGTCCCGCAGTGGGGGCACTTCAACTTGGTGAAGGGCTCCAGCGAGGTCACATCGATCTGCTTTTGGCAGACCGGGCAGGTGCTGAGGTAAGTTTGTTCTGGGGCTGGCTTCACGTGATGAGTCCGCGACGGCACCGTCGCGGACCCCACTATTTTCCTCAGGGACGGGCCAGAGTCAAAAGATCGTTGCCATGACTCTGCAAACGCTGAAAGTCAGCCCGTGGAGTTTATCACGACAGCAGAGGAGGGCGCAGGAGAGCGTCTCGACAAATATTTGCCGCGCAAGCTGCCGGAAATGTCACGCGCACGCCTCCAGGACCTGATCCGGGAAGGCCACATCTGCCTGAATGGAAAAACCACCAAACCCGGTGCCACACTGCGGCCCGGCGATGCGATCACGGTGACCATTCCAGAGACCAAACCCGTTGAGGTGCAGGCGCAGGACATCCCCATCACCATCCTCTTTGAAGACAGCGACATCCTTGTCTTGGATAAGCCCAGCGGCCTCGTCGTGCACCCCGCAGCTGGCAATCCAGATGGCACCCTTGTCAACGCCCTGCTCCATCACTGCGACGATCTGTCCGGCATCGGTGGGGAGGCCCGCCCCGGCATCGTCCATCGCCTGGATAAGGACACAAGCGGCTGCATGGTCGTCGCAAAAAATGACATCGCCCATCGGCGACTGACCGAGGCCTTTGCAGAAAGGCGCATCTCGAAAATTTACCTCGCCGTCGTTAATGGCGTCCCGCAAAAAGGCTCTGGCACGCAGTCCAATCGCATCGGCCGACACCCTGTGGATCGGAAGCGCATGACCATTTTGTATGATGGCGCTGGCAAGGAAGCCGTGACGGAATGGAAGCAACTGAGCCGACATAAGGACTGCGCCCTCATTCAATGCCGCCTGCTAACCGGGCGCACCCATCAGATCCGCGTGCACATGAAGGAAGGCCTCCTTTGCCCTATTCTAGGTGATCCCATCTACGGCAACGCAGGCAAACAAAAGGTGCCGACGACACGATTGATGCTGCACGCCTGGCGACTTTCCTTCCATCATCCGATCCATGATAAGCCGCTGAATTTTGAAGCCAAAATTCCTGACGAATATCGTCCTTGGATGGCTGACCTTTGACAAAGATCCCAGGCAACGAAGGTGTGATTCAAGTCATTGCACATGAATCGCAGTATTCCTAGAACCCCCATTTCATGGGGATTCCAGCGCCTCATAACGAGGTGACGTGACCCACAGAATGGCCACCAGAAAAAAGTTGGCACGGCCCATGCTTAGAATTGTTCAGAGCGGCATCACCTGCCGGAAACCTCTAACCAACTCAATACACACGTCATGTTGATCACCAAAACTAGCCCGATCGGATACCTCCTTGCCGCCTTAGTTGCGGTGATGGTTTGGGGGCTTTCCGTTGAACCCCACTCGTTCGCACAAACTCCTGAGCCTGCTGCCGCTGCAGCTCCGGCGGCACCAGCCGCTGCCGCCCCAGCAGCACCTGCACCAGAGGCCGCACCAGCCCCTGCCGCAGACGCCGCCCCAGCAGCCGATGCGGGCCCTTCAGTTGAGCTCTTCACCACAAACAACTTGTGGATGATGATCGCTGCCGCACTCGTCTTCATCATGCACCTTGGCTTCGCCACCGTTGAGTCGGGTCTGACACAGTCGAAGAACACGGTAAACATCCTGTTCAAAAACACGCTGATCCCTTGTATCGGGCTGCTCACCTACTGCATCTGCGGCTTCAACTTGATGTATCCCGGGTTTGCAGACGGCGACTCCCAATTCTGGTTCAAGTTCTCCGGATTCGGCATCACCACTGATGAAGCGGGCCTAACATCGGCCTACAACGCTGGTTACACCTACTGGACCGACTTCCTCTTCCAGGCCATGTTTGCTGCTACCGCTGCTACCATCGTGTCTGGTGCTGTCGCAGAGCGTGTGAAGCTTGGTTCCTTCCTCATCTTCTCCACCATCTTCGTCGCAGTTTGCTATCCGATCGCAGGCAGTTGGAAGTGGGGCAACGGCTGGTTGAATCGCCTTGAAACACCGTTCTATGACTTCGCTGGTTCCACACTGGTCCACGCCGTCGGCGGTTGGGGTGCCCTTGCAGGTGTGATGCTCCTCGGGCCTCGCCTCGGCAAATACACCGCAGATGGTAAGACCAAGCCAATCCTCGGTCACAGCATGCCTTTGGCCACCATCGGTGTCTTCCTCCTCTGGCTCGGCTGGTTCGGGTTCAACGGCGGCTCCGTCCTCTCCGCCAATCCTGGCCTCGTCTCCCTCACCCTCGTCACCACCTGCCTCGCTGCGGCAGCTGGCGGTGTGACTGCGGCCATCGTCTCCGTCATCTTCCTCAAGAAGCCAGACCTTTCCATGGCCCTCAACGGTATCCTCGCAGGTCTCGTCGGCATCACCGCTGGTGCAGACCAGATGGCTGCTGGCAGCTCCATCGCCATCGGCGCTATCGCTGGTGCGCTGGTTGTGGTCTCCGTTCTCTTCTTCGATAAGATCAAGCTCGATGACCCTGTGGGTGCTCTCTCCGTCCACCTTGTCTGCGGTATCTGGGGAACGCTGGCAGTCGGCCTCTTTGGCAACCTCGCTGGCCCTGCCCAGATCATGAGCCAGCTCAAGGGCATCGTCGCCTACGGCGTCTTTACCTTCATCTTCGCCTTTGTCCTCTTCCTCATCTTGAAGATCACCCTCGGTATCCGGGTCAGTGCTGAAGAAGAATCCGAAGGCCTCGACATCGGAGAGCACGGCAACGTCGCTTACCCGAACTTCCAATCGAACCACTAGGATCGAGATCAGGTTCAAAACCTCCACGGTCGGCCAGGGAAACCTGGCCGACTTTTTTGTGCCCACAGGCCAGCGGTGGTACCGAACCAGCGATCCCCCATTCAAAAGCGCGACCCGACCAAAAAAAACATGCCCCCGCCAAAGGCCCACAAATCAAGGGCACCAGAGCCGACGCGAGCGCCAAGCACAGCCCCAAAATCACCAGCCATCAAACTTGGCACGCTTTCAGCTTTACCCAAAAAAAGCTGAAAGTTGGCACGCTTCTGCGGGCCGCAATCTCCAACCCACAATCCCAACCCAACCTACCAAACCATGTTGTCTGTCTGCAATCTCAGGCGCGCAATGACGTGCGCCCTCGTCGTCCTCGGCACCAGCCTCCTCCTTCACTCCTCCGCCAACGCCCAGGATGCAGCCGCTGCTGTCGTTCCTGTCGTTGCCGATGCAGCGCCCGCTGCGGCAGACTCGGCTCCGCCCCCACTTTCCCCTGGGGATAACGCTTTTCAGATGATTTGCACGGCGTTGGTCCTCTTCATGACATTGCCAGGCCTGTTTCTCTTCTACGGCGGCCTTGTTCGCAAAAAGAACGTCCTCTCGGTCATCGCCCAGTGCATGGGCATCGCAGGGATGGTCACCGTGCTCTGGTGGCTGTGCGGGTATAGCCTCTCGTTCGCAGGAACGGGGCCAGTCTTTGGCAATCTCGACAACGCACTTCTCAAAGGAATCGACCCGCGAGTGACCGGTGCAGGCAGCGCCGTCATCTCCGATGCCATCTGGGTCATGTTTCAGCTCACCTTCGCCATCATCACCCCCGCGCTGATCGTCGGTGCCATTGCAGAGCGCATGAAGTTCTCCTCCGTGATGCTTTTTGTGCTGATCTGGATGTTTGCCGTGTATTTCCCCTTTGCCCACATGGTCTGGGGCAGCACTGGGCTCATGTGCGGCCCTCTCAACGGTGAAGCCGCCATCAAGGCCATCGACTTCGCTGGTGGCACCGTCGTCCACATGACCTCGGGCTGGAGCGCCCTCGTCCTTTGTATCATCCTCGGGAAGCGCCGTGGTTACGGTAAAGAGTCGATGACTCCCCACAGCATGGTCCTCTGCGCCATTGGCACCGGGATGCTCTGGGTCGGTTGGTATGGATTCAATGCAGGCTCTGCCCTTGCCGCTGACGGCATCGCCGTCAATGCCTTTGCCACCACCACCCTGGCTGCGGGTACCGCAGGTTTCGTTTGGGGCATGCTTGAGTGGGTCCTGCGCGGCAAACCCTCCGTGCTGGGCTTCTGCTCTGGCATCGTCGCCGGCCTCGTGGTCATCACTCCTGGCTGCGGATTCGTCACAATGAATTCCGCCATCATCATCGGCGTCTTGGCCGCTGTCGTCCCCTACTTTGCCGTCGCTTATCTCAAGAAAATGCTGGGCTACGATGATGCGCTCGACACCTTTGGCGTGCATGGCGTGGGCGGCACTTTGGGCGCTCTCCTCACCGGGATCTTTGCCGATCCATCGGTGAATCCAGTGCTCACCGATAAGAACCTCATGGACGGCCTCGTCATGGCCCAGATCAAGGCCATCTTCCTCACCATCGGCTGGAGCGTCGCCGCCACCGTCGTGATCGCCTTCATCGTCAAGGCAGTCGTCGGCCTCCGCCCAGATCCTGAGGTGGAGCGCGCCGGTCTCGATGTCGAAGAGCACGGCGAGGCTGGCTACGAAGGCTAATCTTAGCCATTCCCGATCTCCGATCTTCAGCGGCCAGGATGCATCTGCATTCTGGCCGTTTTCTTTTTCAAAGACACCCCCAGCGCCAATAGAAATCATCCCCCCCTTGGAAGAGGCTTGCCACCTGCCCACGTATCCCCTTGGATGATCGCGATGAAATTTCTCCTCCCCAGCGCCCTGGCCTTATTGCTCGCCCACGCCCATGCGGCCTCCCCGTATCCCGAAAAGACGCCCGATAGCCCTGGGAAGCGCATGCTGGATAAATACTTCAGCCAGCAAGTCACCGAAATCGAAGCCCAGGGCTCGCTGCGCGACATCACCAGCGCTGAACAATGGAACACAGGACGCGCCGAGACCCGCCGCCAACTCCAGGAAATGCTCGGCCTGGACCCCATGCCGCCGCGCACCGATCTGAAACCAGTCATCACCGGCACCCAAGAAGTCGATGGCATCCTCATCGAAAACCTCCACTTCCAGTCGATGCCGGGTTTGTACGTCACCGCCAATTTCTATCGACCGAAAGAAGTCACCGAGCCCCTGCCAACCATCCTCTATGTCTGTGGCCACGCCGTCATGAAGGATAAAGATGGTAAGAGCCTCGGCAATAAAACCGGCTATCATCACCATGGCATCTGGTTTGCCAAACATGGCTACACCTGTCTCGCCATCGATACCCTGCAGCTTGGCGAGATCCCCGGAGAGCACCACGGCACCCACCACCTCAACAAATGGTGGTGGACCTCCCGCGGTTACACCCCCGCCGGCGTTGAAGCCTGGGATAGCATCCGCGCGCTCGACTATCTCGAAACGCGCCCCGAGGTAGATAAAACCCGCTTTGGCGTCACCGGACGCAGCGGCGGCGGTGCCTACTCCTGGTGGGTCGCCGCCTTGGATGATCGCATCAAGGCCGCAGCTCCTACCGCCGGCATCACCAGCATGCACAACCACGTCGTCGATGGCTGCGTGGAGGGGCATTGCGACTGCATGTTCTTCGTCAACACCTACCGGTGGGAGTACGACCGCGTCATCGGCCTCGTCGCGCCACGGCCCTTGCTCATTTGCAATACAGACAAGGACACCATCTTCCCCATCGACGGCGTTTTCAGTCTCTACCAAAGCGCCCGCAGACTCTACTCACTGCTCGGCGCAGAAGAAGACATCGGCCTGCAGGTCGCAGAAGGCCCCCACAAAGATGTGCAACCCCTCAACACCGGTGCCTTCCATTGGTTCGAGCGTTACCTCAAAGGTGCCGACCGCATGGTGACCACGGACGAAGCTGCCAAAAAAAGTCTCGATCCCCTGAGCCTGCGTGTCTTTACCGACTTACCGAAGGATGAAAAGAACACCAGCATCGATACCACCTTCGTGCCTGCCGCAGCCTCCCCCGCGCCGCCTGCAGACGCCACAGCCTGGGCTCCGCAACGCGACGCATGGCGGCAGGCACTTGCCACCCAGGTCTTCCGCGCTTGGCCCACTACCGCCCCCAGCGTCACCCTGACCAAAGAAAACTCCAGCGCACGCGACGGCATTCGCATGACAGCCTTTGATATCGAAACCGATAGCGCCTTCCGCCTCCGCCTCTACATCACCCACAAAGATGGCTTGCGCCTTGAGGACCTTGACCTCGTCGCGCTCAACATCCTGGACGACGAAGGCTGGACCCAGTTCTGCGAGACCTACTACTCCCGCTTTGGCAAGCTCATCGAGACCTTCCCCGCCATCAAAGACAATGCCGAGGCCTTCAAGAACGAACAATCCATGTTTGAGAACTTCAAATGGGGCATGGCCTACGTCTGCCCGCGTGGCATCGGCCCCACCGCCTGGGAGGGCAGTGAGAAAGCGCAGGTCCAACGCCTGCGCCGCTTTTATCTCACCGGCCAAACCCTCGCCAGCAGCCAGGTCTGGGACATCCGCCGCACCGTTCTGGGCATCCGCCAGTTGCCAGGACTCGACAAGACCAAGCTGTGGCTCACCGGCCATCGGGATCAAGCTGTCAACGCGCTTTACGCGTCGCTGTTCGAAGAAGACATCGCCCGACTCGATCTCCACGAAATGCCCACCTCCCACGCCCCCGGCGGCCCCGCCTACCTGAATGTCCTGCGTTACCTCGACATCCCCCAGGCCGCCGCCATGGCCGCAGAGCGCACTCGCGTCGTCATCTACACCGACAACAAATCCGCCTGGAATTACCTAACTGCCACCGGCACCGCCCTGAAGCTCGACCCCAAGCAAATCCAGCTCCGCGAAGTCGTAAAGCCAGGCGAAGAAAATTGACGTATATTCACGATGTCAGCCCCCTCTCATCGAAGTAGTCGTTGGGATAGCGGTTATGATCCAGTCCTCGCCCTCTCCCGTGCCGCTTGGCGCGGTTTCTCGGGATGCTGCGCAGCCTCATCCGTATCCATCTGTCCATCCTCGAGGATACGTTGTTCACCCCGCCTTGGAGCCGTGCGCAGTGAGACAGCCCGCCGCAGGCTGCCCGCAGGGCTTAGCGAAGCGGAGTCACCTAGTGGCCCCAGCCTCTCACAACTTGATTCACTCGCGTGATGATCGTTTCGAGGCTCTGCCCATAATCGCGGCATGTCCGTTCGCGGATGCACTCTTTGAGATGCTTTTGGCCTTTCTCCCTCGGCCATTTGATTGCGCTTCGCTTTACCCCTGCGGGGTCGCCTATCGGCTGTCTGTCTCGGTCTAATGTGGCGACTTCAGTCTCGGCATCGCTAGCAACAGTTGCGGCGCTGCGTCCGTCAATGCCTGGGCTGGTCTTGCGTTGGATGACCGTGCTCAGCGCTCTTTTCAGGTTCACAGGTGCGTAAACCTTATCAATAGCGTGTGCCACTTTCTACCGTCGTTCCCCCTTTCGAGGGCCTGTAACATGCGTTGCGTCCAGATCATGCAGGAACCGGTGGACATCCGCACGGTTGCCTCAAGCGGGTGTGCCTTGTCCCCTGAAGGTGTAGCCTTTGCTGGCACTGCCTCAGGTGTTGGTGGCACGCTCTGGATTGGCGCATTCATCTTTCTACCCTCCTTTGCTCCACGGTCATTACCCGCTTCGTCGCTACAATGAGGGCGCTGTCTCCTGCCACCGCATCCTTGGCGTGGCAGGTATCCTTACTTAACCCATGAAGCCTTCCGACCATCCCCACACCAAACACCCTGCAACCTCTCTGTCCCGCTCTCTTTGACACTTGCTGTAGCGGTCTAGAGCATGGCTTCTCGCCAAGGACTTCGTCCGAGACCCGCGCTCTCGCGCCGATCTCTCCTCTCGGCCGACTCGTCAGTTTCCCTGGCCGTATCGTGTTCAGGTCTTTCGACTTTTGGGGCTGGTCTTTCACCTCGTGTTTCTCTCCACACTCCCTCGCGGTCATGCAGTTACACTCGGCTACCATCAGGGAGTGCCGTCCCTGATGACTCAGACTTTCACTGGTTGGTTTCATGGTTTCGTAAGCGCACGGAGCCCCGACGAGTCGTCGGCATTCCCTCCCAAGCGAAGCCAAATCTTCGTTCGTTCTTGGTGCTTCGTGCTTGGTTCTTCGTTCTTCGTTCTTCGTTCTTTTGGCCCCCGTGGCCCCTCACGCGAGCCCGGAGCGCCGACGAGTCGTCGGCATTCCTTCCCATTCGCGTTGAAGCGTTCTCAAAACCCTACTGGCAGCAGAATCGGCTTCATTCATTTTCCTGAAGAACTTGGCTGGTAAAACATGGTGGGTAAAAAATGGGAGCTCTGTTTCCGACCTTTTACCGCCAATCTTTTACCAAAAGAAAGTTACCCGCTGCCCCACATCCCGGCCCTCTGAGGACTTGAGGAGCGCCGACGAATCGTCGGCATTCCCACCCAAGCGAAGCCAAACCTTCGTTCGTTCTTGGTGCTTCGTGCTTCGTGCTTCGTTCTTTTGACCGCCGTTTCCCCTCACGCGAGCCCGGAGCGCCGACGAGTCGTCGGCATTCCTTCCCACGCGAAGCCAAACTCCCAAGAACCAAGAACCAAGAACCAAGAACCAAGAACCAAGAACTCTCACCTCCGCAACGCGTTGATCAGCTCGTCCACCTTATCGATGATCTGCTGCACATCCGACTGGTTTGGCGGGTCATTCGCGAAGAAACCGAGCGTGCCGACGCCGTTGGAATTGGCGCTGGTGTTGTTGGTCAGTTCGGTGCTCAGGGCCGCAAAGGTTACCTCGCCGGACGCGCCGGGTGATCCGGGCTCGCCGGGGGGTCCCGGTATCCCTTGCGGACCTTCGGGACCGTCGTTGCCCTGGGTGCCATCCACGCCTTGCGGGATGCCAAAGGTCAGGTGCAGGACACTGCCCATGATGCTCACGCCCACCGTCGCCGGGTCCCCTGGGTTCAGCGTCGTCACCGCATCCACTTGAGCGGTGGTGATGGTCGGCACGGCGTCGATCAGGGCCTTCAGGCCTTGGAATTGGCCACGCATCGGCGCGGACTCGATCAGTGCATTGGTGGCGGGATAGGTGGGATCGAACATGGGGGTGGGGTGGGTGATGGTGGGCTTCTTGGCTGGGTCGCTCTTTGGGGTGGTGGCTTGTTGGAGTGATCAGTGGCGAGTGATCAGTGGCTTTTGTCATCCGTGGTCGGATGAGGGGGCTTGTTGGAGTGATCAGTGGATTTTGTCATCCGTGGTCGGATGAAGGGGGCTTGAAGTCCCCGGCGGTCACGGCAGCCGGGAACTTCAGGCGTCGGTCTGGATCCTCATCACTGACCACTGTTTACTGACCCCTTTTGGCTCCTCACTCCCGTCTGCAAATTTCAGCCTTTCAGCTTTTCAAAAAAAGGCGGGGCGTGCCAGCACCAGCATCCGCCCCGCCCTGCGGCCACCTCAGGGCGCGCGGCAGACGGCCTCATCGCTCCAGGGGCTCTGGCCCGCCGCACCGATGGCCGCCATGCGGAAGGCATAGAGCGCGCCGCTGATCAGCCCCGTCACCTCGCAGCGGGACTTCGTGCTGAGCTTGGCCTGCTGCCATTGGGAGGTGGGGTCATCATGCAGGCGGCACTCCGTCACATAAGTTTGCGTGCCTTTGATTGTGCCACAGCTCACGCGGATCAGCCCAGGGTAGGTGCCCATCACCGCCTTCACATTTTGCGGTTGCGGCAGCGGGCCGATCAACTGCCCAGGAGTAGCCGCCACCGCAAAGCCAGAGATTGGGATCAGCGCTGCATCGCCGCCCGTCTCCGCCTCCACATACTTTGCCCGCACCTCCAGGCCGTTCACCTTCAGCGCCTGCACTAGGCCTGGCAGCGCATTGCGCGCCGCCTCCAGTTGCCCCTCCAGGGCGGGCACCAGATTGATGCCATTGGCCAGCGCCGTATGCAGCGCCAGATAGTCGGCCACATTCGGCACGGGCGTCGCAAAAAGGGCGGTGCCCTCCGGGGTAGCCATCGCCGTGATGTGTGCAGAGGAGGCATTCAGCACCTGCTGCGGATTTTTATCTTCCAAGTTCAGTTTCACTTTAGCCATACGATTGGGTGGAGTTACGGGCGGCGGCGGCAGCGCATCGAACCGGATGGTCCCACTATCAAAGCGTAGTCCCTGGTCCATCTGAGCCATCGCATCGCCCCCCTAAGTTTAGATTGTTCTTGAGTTCACGTGCACGACCGGCGGCAGACGGCGACCCGTCCAGAATGAGGCAGGCCACCACCGCCGGGGGTGCCTGCCGGAAAAACCTGCGCGCCCCTGCGTGAAAACCACGACAGGTCCGCACAAAAAGGCGCTCCTTCGCGCCCGTTCCGCTCCCGGAAATGCCAATACCTGACCCCTTCCCGGCATTTCCGAGGCCCTTTCCCGCATTTCCGGGCCCCTTTCTGGCATTTCCGCTCCCGGAAATCCCAATACCCAGCCCCTTTCTGGCATTTCCGAGCCCCTTTCCCGCGTTTCCGGGCCCCTTTCTGGCATTTCCGCTCCCGGAAATCCCAATACCCGGCCCCTTTCTGGCATTTCCTGGGAAGTTCCGCCCGCTCAGGAGCGCCCCCAAGCGCCACAGGCAGCAGGAAAAAAGACCGGGGCAGCAGGTTCATGGCGGCTATCTTACCGCCCCGCGCCGACCTGTCCCCGCAATAGAAATTGCGTTGACAAACGCAGCAGGACGCTTCGCCCCTACACGATACATTGAATCACCCCCGCCAAAACCGGGCGCAGAGCCACCCGCAGGGGCCGCCCCCCACAGACACCCTGCGCCCGCATCCCCAGCACCCCTCAGCACCCGATGAAGACCGGCAGATCTTCCAGCGAAAGGAGCGGCAGAACCAGCGACATCAGCCACCGTCGCGACCGCTCCAAAATCGGAACCACGTCCCCATAGAAACCATGCCCCAGTTTCAGCGCCGTCGCCAACGTCGGGGAGACCTGCCCGCGCTCCAGAGCGCTGACAGTCTGGCGTTTCACGCCGCAGAGGTGCTCCACCTCCTCCATGGACCACTGCCGTTCCCGGCGCAGCTCGATCACCTCCAGGATAAAGGCCACCTCCTCCGGCATCATCCCCTGAATCCAAAAATCCGGCACCACGCCGGGCAGCAGAATTCTCTTTGACGGCACGTTCATCGGATCACTCATAAGACAAACGATAGGCCGCCCCAGCGTTCATCGCGCCAAGGCGGGATTGGGTTGGATTAAAGCAAAAGCATTAAACCAAACCAGCCGCCCACAAACCAGAAAGAAATGCCCCACCCCGAAAAAAACCCGCCCGGAAGATTGATTCGACAAATGGGATTCTTCGTTCAGGCTGGGGGATGGCAGAACTTACGATGTCACGAGAAGCACAGAGAGGCTATGACGAGGCGCTGAGAAGAATCAAAGCCTACCTCCAGAAGAAAGGTGAGCGAACGGAGCTAGACCTCGGAGCTCTAGAACTAACGCAATTGCCACCGGAGATCGGCCAGCTCCACGCGCTTAACGACCTCGACCTCGGCAACAATTTTCTGATGCGTCTACCAGCAGAGATCGGCCAACTGACTGGCCTGAAATCCCTCCGTCTTTCAAGCAATCAACTCACGAGCCTACCGCCAGAGATCAGGCACCTCACGGTATTGACAGCCCTTGATGTCTCAGACAACCAATTCACGAGCCTACCCACAGAGATTGCACAGCTCACTTTTCTGAGACTCCTTGATCTTTCAAGCAATCAACTCACGAGCCTACCGCCAGAGATCGGGCAACTCACCACTCTGATACGTCTTGATATCAGCGACAACCGATTCACGACCCTACCGCCAGAGATCGGGCGACTCACTGCTCTGACATACCTTGGCCTCGCAAAAAATTTGATCACGAGCTTACCACCAGAGATCGAGCAGATCAAAGGTCTGACATACCTTGGTCTCTCCGGAAACCGCATCAAGAGCCTGCCGTCAAAGATCGGGCGGCTCACTACCCTTAGATTCCTTGATGCGTCTCGAAATCAACTCACGAACCTGCCGCCCGAGTTGGGCGACATGACCTCGCTTCAACAGTTGATACTGGAATGGAACAGATTGGAAAGCCTACCAGAAACGCTAAAGGACCTGCCGAAACTGAGCAGGTTGTTTCTGCACGACAATGACGGCTTGGGCCTACCAGCGGAGATGTTGGGGCCGCGATGGCTCGACTCAAGTTTGACGAATCCGCCAGCTAGGCCTCGTGACATCTTGGAGTTCTACTTTGCCCAGAAGCTCGGAAAGAGACGCCCCTTGAATGAAGTGAAGGTGCTGGTTGTGGGCGAAAGCGAGGTAGGAAAAACCTCTCTGATTCGACAACTCCGTGGCAAGAACCACAAACTGGTGCAAGACAAAACCCACGGGATTGAGAGGCATCAAGTGAAGATGGACTGCGAACGGCTTGGGCAGGTGCGGCTGAATATTTGGGATTTTGGTGGCCAGGACATCATGCACGCGACCCATCAGTTTTTCCTGACCCATCGCAGCGTGTATGTCCTCGTGTTAGACAGTCGGCAAAACGAACGCCAGACACGGATCGAGTATTGGCTGCGCCTGATCGCCTCCTACGGCGGAGACTCCCCGGTGATCGTGGTGTGCAACAAGGCCGACCAGCAGGTGATGCAGCTAAACTGGACCTCCCTCCAGCGTGAGTATCCACAGATCAAAGCCTTCGCCAAAGAAGTCTGCTGCTTTCATTGCGACGGGGATGATCGACGCAAAGGACTCGATGAACTGAAAAACCTCATCGCCCAAGCGGTGGCGCAACACGTCGCCGAAGTTGATAAGCCGATCCTGACCCGGTGGCTCGATCTGAAGGATGAACTGGAAAGCGATGGCCGCCCCTACCTGACGCTGGAGGAATACCACGATCTGGCCAAGAAGCGTGGTATCACGGAGGCAAAGGATCGCGAGCTTTTGCTAACCCTGATGCACCGACTCGGCAGTGTGCTGCACTTCAGTGAACACGCGATCTTTGAAAAGGACCGCGCCAGAAACGCAGCCCCGGCGCATGTGGAGGAACTGAACGTACTGGACCCTGGATGGGTGACGGCGGCGATCTACAAGCTCTTAAACGATCCTGATCTCATCCGAGCCGGAGGTAGGATGGACCGAGGCAGTATGAGGGCATCTCTCGATGGACTGAAGGGCAATCAATACCCCAACAATAAGCTGGACTTCATCATCGCGATGATGCGCCGCTTTGAAATCTGCTTTGCCTTTGATGGGGAGACGGATCAGTGGTTCCTGCCTGACCTCCTGCACAAAGACGAGGTGGATACGGGGAACTGGACAGGAGCTCTAGCCTTTCGTTACCAGTACCGCGTGCTGCCGACAAGCATCATGGGGCGGCTGATGGTCCGGCTACACCATCACATCGCTAAGCACTGCCTCTGGCTCACCGGGGCCAAGTTCAATCAAGGCCAGACGGAAGCCCTGGTGCGCAGTGACCCCGAGGAGGCACGCGTGGACATTTTTATCCGGGGCGGCACCAAACCGGAACGGCAAAACTTCCTGGCCCTGATTCGCGGCACGCTAACGGACATTCACCGTTCCTTCAGCGGCAACCTAGCGGTCGAAGCGCTGATTTCCATCCCAAAACACCCTGACGTGTATGTGGACTACGAACGCCTGCTCCTCCTGGAAGAGCGTGGCACACCGGGCGATATGGTGAAGGTGGACGGGAAGCTGGAAGGGATCGATGTCGTCGCGGTGCTGAACCAAGTAAACGACAAACCACGACGGGCGACCGAGCGACAAAATTTAGCCGCCCGAGAGGGGCACCAATCGAATATCGCGAAAACGATCATTCACGTAGAAGGAGACTATTATCAGGGAAATAACAGCATGAACGACGACCACAGCATCAACATCGGCGGAGACAACAACGGGCAAGTGGCACAGACCATGACGCGCTGCACCCAAATGATCCAGAACCAGGGCGCAGGAGAATTGAAAACCTTGCTGGAGCAACTCGACGTGGAAGTGGCTGAACTGCTGCCGAAGCTGCCAGAAGCGCAAAGAGAAGAGGCTGCGGGGAACCTGGAACTGCTGACCAAGGCCGTGACGATGACCAAACCCAACCGGGCATGGTATTCCGTTTCAGCAGACGGTTTGCTCGAAGCTGCCAAGACGGTGAAGGACTTCACCGGAGACATCGCCGGAACGCTGGCGAATCTTGGGAAATGGGTAGGGCTTGGCGCATAGGCCACTGATGGCTGCGGTCGTTCCGAGATCGTAGCCGTGCCCTCCATGGCCTGAGGCTTTAGCCCGTCAAACCGTGCCACTCAGAAGCGCCGGTGCCGGATGCTGACGTCAAAACCGGCGGGCAGGAGAAGGCTCCCCACCGAACCCGCGATCTGCACCGGACGGGCTAAAGCTCTGGGCCACGGGGTGCCGCCGCGCAGGGCGCAGGGCGCAGGGCGCAGGGCGCAGGGCGCAGGGTTCTTGGTTCTTGGTTCTTGGTTCTTGGTTCTTGGTTCTTGGTTCTTGGCGCTTGGTGCTTGGTGCTTGGTGCTTGGTGCTTGGTGCTTGGTGCTTGGTGCTTGGTGCTTGGTGCTTGGTGCTTGGTGCTTGGTGCTTGGTGCTTGGTGCTTGGTGCTTGGCGCTGGGCGCTGGGCGCTTGGCGCTTGGCGCTTGGCGCTTGGCGCTTGGCGCTTGGCGCTTCGGGGCGGGCACGATGGACGAGGACGAGGTCTGCTCCCCCCTGCGCCCACTCCCTCACTTTTCACTCCCTCACTTTGCACTCCCTCACTTTGCACTCCCTCACTTTGCACTCCCTCACTTTGCACTCCGTTACTTTTCACTTCGCACTTCGCACTTCGCACTCCCTTACTTTTCACTTTTCACTTTTCACTTTCCACTCCTCACTCTCGCGCCCCAAAAGCCAATCCGCGCTGAAAGGCTTGTCTCTTCGGGAGGCCTTGCTAGAGTGGCGCGGTGTTTTCTATCGGTTGGCTTCGTGCATTGATCTTCGGCGTCCCGCTGGCTGCGGGGCTGGCGGGGTGGTGGGCGGCGCTGGGGGCCCGGGCGAGCCGGGAAAACCGCACGGATGATGTGGTGGCGATGCTGCCAGGGGCGGTCCCAGTTTTGAACCCTTTTTTGCCGGGCGATGAGATCAGCCGCCAGATCGTGGACCTGATTTACGCGCCGCTGCTGCGCATCGACGCGGGCGGGCGGCTGGCGCCGGGCATCGCGGAACATTGGGACTGGGACCTGCAACTGACCTGCTGGTTCCTTTCCACAGAAAAGGCGGCGGCGGCGGCGGAAAAGCTGAAGGCCATCGACGCGGACCTGTGGCTGGCCTGGAAGCTGGATGAGGTGATGGCGAAGGGCAATGAGGTGGTGCTGCGCTTTTCCGATCCGGATGGTGAGAATGCGGAGGCGGCACTGGCCCACGTGGCCGACCTCCAGCCGGAGCCCGCTGCGGTGGTGCGGGTGGAGGTGGCGGAGCAGGCGCGGCAGTACTATGGCCATTTTTTGGAAAATGCGGTGGGCGCGGGGGACATCCGCCGGGTGTGGTTCGATGGCGATATCGCCTGCGAACTGGTGGTGAGCGGGGAGGTGAACGCGGTGGTGGCGGAGCTGGAAAACTATTATAGCGCCCAGCAGGGTCTGAATGCGAAGGTGCGGGTGGTGGGCAGCATGAGCGCGCTGCGGGAGCCGCTGCTGAGCTTTCACCTGCGGCCAGGGCTGCGCTGGGAGGACGGTGGCGCGGTGACGGCGGCGGATGTGAAGGCGACGGTGAACTACGTGCTGGGCCAGCCTTGGCCGGTGCCGAATCGGGATGCCTTTGCGCAGATCCAGTCCATGGAGGTGCTGGCGGAGGATCGCCTGCGGGTGGCCTACCGGCGGCGGCTGGGGGTGGCGCTGCTGGCCTGGGTGGAACTGCCGATCCTGCCGGAGCCGTGGACCAAGGGCCACCCGGCGGATGTGGCGGGCGCGGTCTTTGCGGGATCGATGCCGCCGGGTTGTGGGGACTTTAAGGTGCTGGCACGGGATGAGCGGGCGCTGGTCCTGGCCCCATCGGCAGCGGTGCAGAATCTGGCGCGCTTTTCCCAGATCCAGTTCCGCCGGGGGGACTCTCCCTTCAACACGCAGGTGGGTTTTGCGACGGGGACGCTGGATCTTTTTTGGCCGGGCAATGAGGCGGCGCGGGATCTGCTGCGGCGGGAGGGCCTGGTGGTGCGCGGTGCGCCGCCGGCCAGCCGGATGATGGTGCTGTGCAATACGCGCCGGGGCCCGCTGGCAGACGCTAAGGTGCGGGCGGCGCTGGAGCTGGCGACGGATCGGGAGGCGCTGATCCAGGATCTTTTGGCGGGGCGGGGTCGGGCGGTGGATGGGGTCTTCCCGCCGGGGTTCTGGTTCAGCCCGGAGCAGGTGCCACGGAAGGGCGCGGATCTGGCGGCGGCAACGGCGTTATTAAAAGAGGCGGGCTGGCTGAAGGATGTGCATGGCGTGGCGAAGAAGCCGGGGGAGCAATTGACCATCGAGCTGCTGACGACGGCTGGCAATGCGCCGCGCGAGCGTTTGGCTGCGGCGATGGCGGAGCAGTGGTCCAAAATCGGGGTGCTGGTGAAGGTGGTGCCGGTGCCGTGGGAGGAATTCATCGGGATGCGGCTGGGGCGGCGGGAGTTTGACGCGGCGATCCTGGGCCTGGACTACGATGCGTCCTGGGATCAACTGCTGCTGTGGCACTCCACCCAGGCGGCGCCGGGCGGGCTGAACTTCTCTGGGGTGCAGGATCGCCAACTGGATCTGCTGCTGGAGTCCCTGGCGCGGGAGTTTGATGTGGACCAGGTGGCTGGCCACGTGGCGGAGGTCGAAAAGTTGCTGACGGGCCTGCGCCCGGTGATCCCGCTGATCGCGGACCTGCAACAGACGGCGGTGCGCACGGGCCTACTGGCCAAAGGGAACACTGACGCTGCGTCGGCCCCCTGGACGCTGCGTGATTTGCTGCTGAAACCGGCGGAGGCTGCGCCACCACGCCCTGCGCTGCCCATGATGCTGCCGAAAGAATAACCCTGAAGAATCGCTGTGACCGTTCCCCCCAATCGCCCCTTGCTGCTGCCTCTGCGTCTGATCGCGGTGGGTGGGGTGCTGGCCTGCGCGGTGCTATCCCAGGCGAATCTGGGGCCGGGTGCCTACACGCGGCTGCTGGCCTGGCTGCCGCTGACGCTGGCGGATGGGGCGGTGGTGGGCAGTGATCTGGTCTGGCAGACCTTGCGGTCGGGCTTTGTGCTGGGGATCGCGGTGGGGATCGCGCATCTGGCCTCCCTGGCGCTGACGCTGGTGGTGGATCGCACGGGGCGGGTGGGCCGGGGTCTGGCGGGGGTGTTTTTTGCGGGGATCACTTTTATCCCCATCGCGGCGCTGAGCTGGGGCTTTGTGGGGTGGTGGATCGGTGTGCAGCATGGCAGCATCGAGACGCTGCTGGGCTATGCGCCGCCGCCGGGTAAGGACACCGTGGCACTGGCGATGGCGCGCCTGGTCTGGCGCTGGGCGGCCCCTTGCCTGCTGCTGGCGCTGCCGCTGACGGGCTGGCTGGCGCTGCATCGCGGTCGGGATCTGGCGCAGGTGCGTGGGGAGGTATCGATCCTGGGCCTGCGGGCACGCGGTCTGCCGCCAGCCTGGATCTTTTACCACCACATCCTGCCGCGCCTGTGGCCGATCTGGCGGCGCGGGCTGGAGATCTGCGGGGTGATGGCGACGGCGATGATGCTGGTGGTGGAGGATGCGGTGCAGTTCCACGGGGTGGGGGAAAAAATGCTGGCAGCGGTGCGGGCTGGCGATGTGCCGGGGATGGCGCAGGCCTTGTATTCGATCTTTTGGATCGCGGCGGTTGGCTGCGCGGTGGTGGGTTTTGTGGAAAGGCGTGATCCGTGGCGCGCGGCGCTGGCCGCCGCTGGGCAGGAACCCCTGCGTCGCGACGGGGCGCGCGCCTGGCCTGCGGGTCTGGCGCTGGGTGCCCTGGGGCTAGCGGGGGTGTGGTGGGTGGGTTCCCAGGTGAACGCCCATCCCTGGGCGGTGGATTTCATCCGGCAAATGGAGGCGGCCCTGCCTGCGGTGTGGGCGGACCTCTGGGCAACGCTGGCCGCGCTGGCACTGGCGGCAGGCGGCGGGCTGATCTTTGGCGGGCTGCGCGCGAGCCGGGTGGGCGGTATCCCGCGCAGTCTGGCCGTGTCTGAGACGCTGGTCTGGCTGCCGCTGCTGGCGGCCTGGCCGGCGCTGGCGGGGCTGGCAAAAACGTATGGGCTACCGGATTACGCCTGGCTGGCTCTGGCGGCGCTGGGCTGGGTGGTGAGCCGCCTGGACGGCACCTGGGCGGCGGCGAGCGCAGCCCGGCATGTGGAATCGGCCAAGGCGCTGGGCCTGGGGCCGATGTGGACTTTTTTCACCCACGTCCTGCCGGGGATGGTCTGCCCCTGGCTGATGGCGATCCTGGATGTGCTGCCCTGGCTATGGGTGGGGCGGATCTGGATCACCAGCGTGGTGCCGGGCACGCCGCCCCAGGAATCGCTGGGGGCGCAGTTGGCGGCGGTCCAGTCCCAGATCCTGACCCGACCCGATGACCTGCTGCCCGCCACACTGCTGGCGGTGCTTTGGGCCTTGTGCCTGGCGCTGCCTTCGCGCATCCTGCGAGGCCTCCGCTCCGACTGAATTTTGCCCCCCAAAAAAACTTCACCGCTATGGATACGACGCCCCCCTCTGAAACCAGCCCTAGCCCGCTGCTAAAGATCCGCAACCTGCGCATCGCCTTCCGCCGCTACGGTGCCGACCCGGCCCAGGCTGTGCGCGGCATTGATCTGGACCTCGCGAGCGGTGAATCGCTGGCCATCGTCGGGGAAAGTGGCAGCGGCAAAAGCGCTACCGCCCTGTCCCTGGCGCGACTGCTGCCAGAGCCCCCTGCCCTGATCGAGGCCGACGAACTGAGCCTGGCCGGCCATAACATCCTGAAAATGGGCGACCGCGCCCTGCGCAAGGTGCGCGGGAAAGAGATCGCCTACGTCTTCCAGGAGCCCACGACCTCCCTGAACCCCGTCCTGACTGTCCGCACCCAAATCGGCGAGGCCCTGGCCCTGCACCGCCCAGAGATCAAGGATCGCGATGCAGAAATCGTGCGCTGGCTTTATAAGGTCGGCATCACGGAGCCGGAAAAGCGCCTGCGGTCCTACCCCCATGAACTCAGCGGCGGGATGCAGCAGCGGGTCATGATCGCCATGGCCCTGTGCTGCCAGCCCAAGCTCCTGATCGCAGACGAGCCAACCACGGCGCTGGACGTAACGATCCAAAAGCAGATCATGGACCTCCTCGTCGATCTGCGCGCGAGTCTGAACATGAGCCTGATCCTCATCACCCACAATCTGGGCATCGTGGAGGACGTAGCGGATCGCATCGCCGTCATGTTCCGAGGCAAGATCGTGGAGACCGGGCCAACCAAAGAGATCCTGGCCAACCCCAAGCACCCCTACACCCAGGCACTGCTGGAGTGCGTGCCGCGGATGGGAGCCAAGCGGCCAAGATTGCACGCCATCAACTACGCAGAGATCGAGCGGGCTTTGGGCTAGAGCCGGGATCAGCCTCCACCCAAGGTCTGCACGCCTGGGACAGTCGTCTTGGCGTAGAGATCCTGGATTGCCATGCTGCGCGACCCAGCACGACGCAAGCCACCGAAACGCCCAAACTTTTCTCCACGCCCAAGCCAACAGACGCAAAACACGCCAATAATCGACAATTTTGAGCGCGCCGGATACAGGAATTGACCATATTTCCCTCGAAACCATCGATTTTTGAGTTGTGAATCCGCTGATTCGTGGAAAGTTCGGGTCGAAATCATCAATTTTCACCCAAACACCCCACATGAGCACCTCAAACATGGATGGCGCACAGGCGCTGATCAAAACCCTGGCTGATCTCGGGATCGAGTACGTCTTCGGCTACTCCGGCGGCGCGGCCATCCCGATCTTCGACGCGCTTCAGACCGTGAAGACGGACATGAAGTTCATCCTCGTGCGTCACGAACAGGGGGCCGTCCACATGGCGGATGGTTACGCCCGCGCTACCGGAAAGCCTGCGGTGGTGCTGGTCACCTCCGGCCCGGGCGCTGGAAATACCGTTACCGGCATCATGACCGCGCAGATGGACAGCGTACCGATGATCATCCTCTGCGGCCAGCAGGTGACGTGGATGCTGGGCAAGGATGCCTTCCAAGAGGCGGACATTTTTAACATCACGGCCCCCGTGGTGAAGCACAACTTCTTGGTGAAGGACTCCAACGCGCTGCCACGCGTCGCCAAGGAGGCCTTCCACATCGCCACGACGGGCCGTCCAGGTCCGGTGCTGATCGATATCCCCAAAGACGTGAGCCAGGGGCCCTTTACGGGCAACTTTGACGAACCGATGGATCTGCCGGGCTACCATCCTGAAGAGAACTTCAAGATCGACCAAGCAGGGATCAAAGAAGCCGCCCGCCTGATCGCAGGTGCTAAGCGTCCTGTGATCCTAGCTGGCCAAGGGGCCATGATCGCCCGGGCGGACAAGGAATTGCTGGCACTGGCGGAGACGCTGGGCTGCCCGGTCACCACGACCTTGCTGGGCAAAGGTGTCTTTCCCGAAACGCACCCGCTTTCCCTGGGCATGCTGGGCATGCACGGCACGGCGTATGCGAACAAGGCCATCTGCGAGGCGGACCTGATCTTCAACGTGGGCAGCCGCTTTGATGACCGCATCATCGGGAAGCCGCACATGTTCGGCCGCAACGCCAAGCTCATCCACATCGATATCGATGCGGCGGAGTTCAATAAGATGATCCAAGTGGACGTCACCATCAAAGGCGATGCGAAGGCGGCGCTCAGCGACCTGCTGCCTCTCGTCGAAAAACTGCCGACGGAAGACTGGCTGGCCGTGCTGGATGGCTACAAGAAGAAGTACCCGCTCGGTTACAAGAAGCAGGGCGGTCTGCGCATGCAGCAGGTGATCGATGAGCTGTACCAACTCACCAAAGGAAAGGCCATCATCTCCACCGATGTGGGCCAGCACCAGATGTGGGCCGCGCAGTTCTATAAGAATGACGAAAGCTACCACTGGCTGAGCTCTGGCGGTGCTGGCACGATGGGATTCGGCTTCCCTGCGGCCATCGGCGCGCAGCTCGCCTGCCCGGATAAAACCGTCGTCTCCATCTCTGGCGATGGCGGCTTCCAGATGACGCTGTTTGAACTGGCCACCGCTGCGATCCACAAGCTGCCGATCAAAATTTTGATCCTCAACAACAGCTACCTCGGCATGGTGCGCCAGTGGCAGGAGCTGTTCTTTGAGAATCGGGAGAGCGGTGTGGACCTGATCGGCAACCCTGACTTTGTGAAATTGGGCGAGGCCTACGGCATCAAGGGCTGGCACATCCGCCGTCCGGCAGATGTGGAGCGCGTCCTCCAGCAGGCCCTGGATTACAACGACGGCCCCTGCATCATCGAGGCGGAATGCATCAAGTATGAAAACGTCTTCCCGATGATCCCAGCGGGTGCCGCGCTGGAAGACATGCTGACCGAAGCGCCGAAGCAAAAGATGGAAAAGCCCACCGGTTCTACCTGATCCAACTCCAAGTCCCAAAAGCGCAGCACCTCAATGACAACAAACATTGTGATCAACGGCGACGCGCTGGAGGAACTGAAGAAACTGGAAGCAGACACCGTGCAAGCGGTCATCGCCGATCCACCCTACTACAACGTTCTCGAAGATGAAGCCTGGGACACCCAATGGAAGACCCCTGCGGAGTACCTCGACTGGTGCGACGCCTGGGTGGCGGAGTGCATCCGCATCCTGCGGGATGACGGGTTGTGCTTCATCTTTGGGCAACTAGGCAAACGCGAACACGCCTTCATCCACCTCATGTCACGCCTCTCTCAGCAGCATCAGTTTCACGATCTCATCATCTGGGATCGTGCGGTGGGCTACAATGAGCGGCGCGATAGCTTTACCCCGCAGTACGAGATGATCCTGGTGCTGCGCAAAGGCAAGGAAGTGAAGTTCAACAAAGAAGCTGTGCGCATCCCCTACGACGCCGCGACCATCGAGCTGTACCTCCGCGACAATCGCTACAAAGACAAAGCCGCACGCCGCGACCATCTGGAGAAGGGAAAATTCGCCACCAACATCCTCCGCGTGCCCAGTTTAAAGGGCGCATCAAAAGAAAAGTGCGGTCACCCCAGCCAGAAGCCCATCGACCTGATCGAAAAACTCGTCGCCTGCTCCACCGATGTGGGAGACCTCGTGCTGGATCCGTTTCTCGGCTCCGGCACCACCGCTGCTGCGGCACAAAGGCTCAATCGCCAATGGATCGGCATTGAGCGCGACGAACGCTACATCGCCATCGCTCACGAGAGATTGAAAAACGATCTACAGGCCACGGAAGACGACCTCTTTGCCAAGGCCGCCCAAAACTGATTACCGATACAGACCCCTGACCCTCGAACCCCGCCATGTCCGACCGCATCCCCGCCACCACCGATAAGAAGCCTGCCCCACAGGCAGAAATCATCCACATCCACACGCTGAGTGTGTACGTGAACAACCAGCCCGGCGTCCTCGGCCGCATCTGCGCGGTCTTTAGCCGTCGTGGCTTTAACATTGAGTCCCTGGTCGTCTCCCAGACCCGCGATCCTCGCTTTAGCCGCATGACCATCGGCATCAGCGGTCAACCCGAAGGCCTGCATCAGATCATCATGCAGGTCAGCAAACTCATCGACGTCATCCACTGCATCGAGCACACCGACCGCGACGCCGTGGTGAAGGAGATGGCCCTGATCAAAATCCACAGCGGCCCAGAGCAGCGCACAGAGATCCTCCAGATCATTGAGCACTACTCCGGCAAGACGGTGGACCTGCAGGAAGACAGCCTGATCTGCATGATCTCCGGCAACACCGATAAGGTGGACGCCGCCGTGCGGATGCTGAGCAAGTTCGACATCATCGAAACCGTCCGCACCGGTAAAGTGGTGATGGCACGTGGGCTTGGTGAAACCTAGTCCCCTCAGAGTTCTGCGTTCAGCACGGTAGAGCGTAGCATCTGAAACGGATAGGCTTCTTTCCTTGCGCAAGGATCGATCAGGCGGGAGCGTATTCACACGGCCTCCTATGCTCAGCACGCTTTCCCAACAACGCCTTCAGCTCACCACCCGCCGCCAGTTTCTCAACAGCGCTGGGCAGTTGAGTCTGGGTGCGATTGCGCTCAATGCCATGGCGGCAGAAGGGGCGTCTGCCAGCGGCAGCATTAACCCGCTCGCCATGCGGCAGCCGCGTTTCCCGGCGAAGGCGAAGCGGGTGATCTACCTCCACATGTCGGGCGCGCCGCCGCATTTGGATCTGTTTGATTACAAGCCAGAGTTGGTCAAACGCGATGGGCAAGATTGCCCAGACAGCTTTCTAAAGGGCCGCCGCTTTGCCTTTACCACGGGGGTGCCAAAGCTCATGGGCACGCCGCGCACCTTTAAGCAATACGGTAAGGCTGGCATGTGGATGAGTGATGCGGTGCCGCATTTTCAGACGATTGCAGACGAGATCACGATGGTCCGGTCAATGCACACCGATCAGTTCAATCATGCGCCCGCAGAACTCCTGCTCTTCACCGGTCATGCGCGTCAGGGGCGGCCATCCATGGGTTCGTGGGCGACTTACGGTCTGGGCACCGAAAATCAGGATCTGCCGGGCTTTGTGGTGCTGATCTCTAGCGGCACGCAGCCGAGCGGTGGCCAGGGCTGCTGGGGCAGTGGCTTCATCCCGTCCGTCTATCAGGGCGTGCAGTGTCGCAGCAAGGGCGACCCCATTCTTTACGTCAGCGACCCGCCCGGGATGTCCCGCGACCTGCGCCGCAAGACGTTGGATGCCCTCAAGGATCTCAATGAACTGCAATCGGCGGAGCTCGGCCATGCAGAGACGGTCACCCGCATCGCCCAATACGAACTGGCCTACCGCATGCAGGCCAGCGTGCCAGAGGTGATGGATATCTCCAAAGAACCCCAGCACGTCATGGAGGCGTATGGGGCGAAACCTGGGGAGGCGAGTTTTGCCAACAACTGCCTGCTGGCGCGTCGGCTGGTGGAGCAAGGCGTGCGGTTTGTGAACCTCTTTGACTGGGGTTGGGACTTCCACGGCACAGCCGAATCTACAGGCATCACCAGCGGGCTGACGTCCAAGATGGCGGCGACGGATAAGCCTGTGGCAGCACTGATCAAGGACCTCAAGCAGCGCGGTCTCCTGGATGACACACTGGTAATCTGGGGCGGTGAATTTGGCCGCACCCCCTTCCGTGAAGGGCGGACGGCTGCCAGCAAAGTGCTGGGTCGGGACCATTACCCTGACTGTTACACGATGTTTATGGCGGGAGGCGGCGTCAAGGCTGGCTTTGACTACGGCTTGACGGACGAGATGGGGTTTGGCATCGCCGAGAACCCCGTGCACGTCCACGACCTCCAGGCGACGATCATGCAGTTGCTGGGGTTTGACCACGAGCGCTTGACGTATCGCTTCCAAGGGCGCGACTATCGGCTCACGGACATTCACGGCAAGGTGGTCGAGGACCTGATTGCCTGATACACCCGCTGGACACTGCCAGCCATTGTGTTACGGGAAGGAAATGACAAAGAATCAGGTTCACGAGTGGCACGAACGCCGCGAAGACGGCAAAAAGGTCTATTACCGAGGCTACTGGAACTCGCGCGAATGGCGCATGGGCATTCTCGAGCCCGAGATCGAGGGCTGGCAACCCATTGAGGCCCCTAGCGGCGAAATGTGGCTGGCATTGCGGGATGTCCTTTTCCGCAAGTATCAGCGCAAGCGCGTCCCCCACAAAATGGTCGTCCGGGTCGATGGAATCCTGGCCGAGTTCGGCCTAACCGCGCAGAACGGCACCCCGCCAAAGTCAGAGATCGAAGACGACTACGAAGATTGAGGGACACGTTCCCGAAGAGTCATCGCCTAGGCTCGATTTCGAAAATGGGTCGCAGGGATGTGAAATCCAAACGGAAGGTTCGCACGTATCCTCACCACGAAGACCAATACCTGAACCCCAAACACCAACTCGACTTATGCTCTACTTTGGCATTCTCATCTTCACCCTGGCGCTCTCTGGCTGGGCTGCGTGGCGTGTCCGCAGTGCGTACAATCGCTACAGTCAGGTGCCCACTCTATCAGGAATCACTGGCGCGCAAACCGCAGCGGCGATCCTGCGTGCAGAGGGCATCCATGATGTGGCGATCCTTGAGCAACCCGGGCATCTGACCGACCACTACGACCCCATGCACAAGCGCCTACTGCTGAGTTCCGAAAACTATCACGGGACCAATGCCGCCGCTGTCGGCGTCGCCGCACATGAGTGTGGCCACGCCATCCAGCACAAGGTTGCCTACGCGCCCCTGCACTGGCGGATGGCCGCCGTCGGGATCACCAACGTCGCGAACAACGTCGTCATGTGGGGTCCGCTAATTTTTATGGCTACTGGCTGGATCCGCCCCTACGTCGGTCTCACGATCATGGCAATCGCCTTTGGCATTCTGATGCTCTTCCAGCTCGTCACGCTGCCCGTTGAATTTGACGCAACCCGTCGCGCCAAGCTCTGCCTCAGCAACGCCGGCATCATCCGTCGTGGACCGGAGAGCGAGGCGGTGGATAAGATGCTGAGCGCCGCTGGCTTCACCTACGTGGCGGCGTTCATCTCCACCCTGCTCTACTTCCTCCACTACGCGCTGCCATTGCTCATCGGGCGCAGTGATGATGATTGATCACCACGCGTGGTGAAATGAGGAATTCTTCCCGCTTGACCGGGTGCGAGCGTGTGATTCAAGTGCCGCGAATCCCCGCAACCACCCTTTACCTCAGGAGAACCCCTCATCATGCGCTGGCAAGATCGCGAACAAAGCACAAACGTTGAAGACCGCCGTCGGTCATCCCCTGGACCTGTCGCCATGGGGGGCGGTATCGGGACGATCCTGCTACTCGTGGTGATGTATTTCATGGGGGCAGATCCCAAGGCCCTGCTAGACATGGCCACCCAGGGTGGTCAGCAGCAGGGCACCGCCACCCCCGGTGCCGCAGGCGAGGAGCTGAATGACGAGATGAAGCAATTCGTCTCCGTCGTGCTCGCCGACACGGAAAAGGTCTGGAGACAACAATTCCAAAAGATGGGACAGCAATACGTCGAGCCCACGCTCGTGATGTTCTCTGGGCAAGTAAGGTCCGCCTGTGGGCACGCCACCGCTGCGACAGGCCCCTTTTATTGCCCTGGCGACCAAAAGGTGTACATCGACTTTGCCTTCTTTGATGAATTGAAACAGCGCTTCAAAGCCCCAGGCGATTTTGCCCAGGCCTACGTCATTGCTCACGAAATCGGGCATCATGTGCAGAAGCTGCTCGGGATCACCGATCAAGTGGACGCGATGCGCGGGCGGATCAGTGAGGAAGAATACAACCAACTCTCCGTGCGACTGGAACTCCAGGCAGACTTTTTTGCGGGGATGTGGGCGCACCACGCCGAGAAGCAATGGCACATTCTTGAGCGCGGGGACATGGAAGAGGCACTGAATGCCGCCACCGCCATCGGCGATGACCGCCTCCAGCATCAGGCCCAAGGCTACGTCGTGCCAGAGTCCTTTACGCATGGGACCTCCGCCCAACGGGTGCGCTGGTTCCGGATGGGTCTGGAAACGGGCGATTTCGCGCAGAGTGATACCTTCAAGGCGCGGGATCTCTGACCCGCTACTTGGACTTCGCACCCTTGGCCTGCTGCGCCCGCAGTTCCGCGCGTGGAACGGGCTCTGTGCGCAAGCTGGTCTGGGTCTTCCACCACGCATCGATGGCAGGAATGTCAAAAAGGCGGAAGGTGTGTTCCGTGTTTTGCTCAAAGCTCAATTGAGCCTCCTTAGCCACATCCAAGGAAGGGTCCTCTTTGATGACTTTGATGAGCATTTCACCGACCTCGAAACTGCGCCGACCACCCATCAGCCAAGCGCTGCGGAGCCGCACGCGCCAATCCTTTGAGGTATCAAACATGAGTTCCGCCACCTGTTTGGTGCTGAGATCGGCCTCATCACGGATGCCTTGCTCCTTCTTGAATAGATCTGCCAAGGGCAGCTTGTATTCGGGCTCGATGCGATTGGTACCCTGGTAGTGCGTGTAAACGCGGAAGTACTCTGCCTGAGCCGCGTGCTTTAGAGTCGCCATCGCAGGATCATCCAGGGAATCGACAATGCGCTGAAGTGCGTCCCTGCTCCCAGTGGCGATCGCCTCATCCGCCCAGCCGGACAGCCGATTGCGGTCCTTGAGCAGGCGTAGCTCATGCACTGCGGGGGTATCCGCCGCAGTCAGCAGTTCAGCAGACTCATCAGTGGCACCCCTCAGACGCTCGGGTAGCGGGGAATCGACCGCGGAGAGTGCATCAGGCTTGCGTTCGGTCGAAATTACTGCCGTGACCTTCTCCACCATTCCCTCCATCTCGGATTGGACCTTGGTCTGCTGCTCACGCAGGGCGTCGATTTGCTTTTGGAGATCCCCGATCTTCGACCCAAGATCATCGAGAGTGCGGAGCGTCTCTGGCGGGACCTCCAGCCGAACGGGGGTCGCAATCGGCACTGCAGGGCGCGTCACAGCGATGCCCAGCCTCGGCTCGATCAAAGTTTTGTAAGCATAGAATCCCGCAAAGACAACACCACCGACCAGCACCAGTGTGAGAACCAACAGCCATCCGAAGAGTCGGCCTGCGTGGGTTGATTTGCGGACGTTCCCCGCATGGCTTCGGGCACCCGGCGCGCCCGTAACAAGGGCCTTCCGCCGCTCCCCAGCGAAGCTTTTGTCATCCACATCCAGCGCACCCAGGAGCGCTTTCCGCGAGGTCGATCCAGAGGTGGATTGAGCGGGAGGAACGCTAGGAGAGTCTGAAGATGGAGCCGCTTCTACGTCTGGCATGAAGGCACTACTAAACGTGGTTGCCAGCAGAATCAAACCAAGCCATTCTAAAAAAGCCGTGCCGCCGCCAACCACCACAGATTCCAGCCCCCGCGAAATCGTCCCGCCGAGTGAATCGGCAGTGGGTGCGAAGCTGGACAATCGCTGGTATGCACTGGGTGGCGGAGTGCTGGCGTTAGCGATTCTGTATTTGGCGTGGCCTTATCAGCATTGGGCGTGGGCTGCACGTTCCTCGGTACTGGGAGGATGGTATCGTTCTGTCGTAAGGTTAGAGGAATGGCAATTCTGCCTGCTGGTGCCATTTTTGGTCGGATTCCTCATCTACTTGCGGCGCGCGGCGCTGCGTAAGCTGCCGCTTGACGGCGATTGGCGCGGCCTGGCACTGATTCTTCCCGGGCTGGGGTTCTACTGGATGGGCTACAAAGTGGATACCGGCTACTTGGGCTTTCTGTCTGCCCACTTGGTGCTGGGCGGACTGATCGTCCTCATCGGTGGAATGGCCTGGGCACGGGCTCTTTTTATGCCTTGGCTGATGCTGACCTTTATGTGGCCGATGTTTCCGCTGGAGGAGATGCTTGCATTCCCCCTGCGGCTGATCACCGCAAACGGTGCTGCAAAGTTTCTAAACCTCACTGGCTTAGACACAGTGAGGGAAGGCACATCTCTTTTCTCTGCTCCTGATGTAGCAGCAGGATTGATGCAAGGGGATCGCTTTCGATTAAATGTCGAAGCTCCATGCAGCGGTATTCGATCGCTTTTCTCGTTGTTGATGATCGCGCTGTTCTACGGAAGCATGGCACTGCGGCGGCCCAAGCAGCGACTTGTCCTTTTCCTCTCAGCAGTGCCGCTGGCGATGCTCGGAAATTTCGTCCGAATGATCTTGTTGGCGCTGGGTAGCATGTGGTTCGGCTCTGACTTTGCGGTCGGCAGAAACATCGATGGGCACCAGGAGATGAGTAGCTTCCACAGTCTCGCGGGTTACGCGGTCTTCGCGGTTGCGCTGAGCGGGATGTTCGCCGTTTGCACCTATTTCGAAGGGCGTCACTGGAAGCAGATCAAAAAATCGGTGAAGGGCATAGCACATGACACGGTCTCGTCAGCGACGATTCCCCGGCCCCGTCTGACCTGGTCACAAGTCGGGACCTCGGTCGTTCTGGTCGGCGTGAGCCTGGGTGTGTGTTCAGTGACGCCAGTGGATGTCGTGCTCGCGGAACCAGGGCTGGTCCGCACACTACCTCTCCAATTTAAAGACTTTCAAGGCATTGAGCAGGGCATGACGATGCAGGAAAAATCGATCTTGGCAGAAGGGGTCAAGATTGTTCGCAATGCTTACTTAGGTCCTGGTGGCCGTCAGATCACGGTGACACTCATCACCAGCGGGCAGGGCAAGCGCGAACTGCACCGCCCCGAGGTCTGCCTGCCCGGCCAGGGTTGGAATATGGCGGAATCCACCCCTGTGGAGCTGAAACTGTCCGATGGCCGCACCCTTACGGCAACCTTGCTGCGGCTGTTTTCTGATCGCGAAATCTCACCCGGCGTCCCTTCCCGAATGAGAGCTGTAAACCTCTATTGGTATGTCGGATCAGACGGTACGACCAGCCCCGACTATTACGATCACATCCGCATCAGCTACCTGGATGCGATCTTCAAGACCATTAACCACCGGTGGTCGATGGTCTCCATCTTCTCTCCCATCACGGATAGCCAATCAGCCGATGGCAATCCTTTTGCCGAAATCGGGGCCATCGAGGAGGTCAAAAACTTTGTCCAAGAATTGGCCCCGCACTTCATGACTAAAGCCGACGGCTCCCCACCTGATCCCTGAAAAAAGGATCAGCGGGCACGGGCGAGGAAGGCCGCCTCTTCATCCAGCAGTAGCACGGCGGGAATCTGCTCTGCCAACTCATAAGCGTGGCCCACCTGACCCGTGATTGATAACAACCCTGCGTGCACCGCACGCAAACCCGCGTCCAATCGCCGGGCATCTGGCACCCGCTCTATTTCAGCAGCCACGCGGCGTAGATCTCCGAAACGATAGGCCTCCAGCGCGCGGAGCAGCGCTGCTGGGACCTCGCCGGGGGAACTCCCCAGACCAGACGCGTCACCGATTTTATCAATCGCAGCCGCCGCCACCTCCAGCTCCTGCCCGGTGACCAACTGCACATAGATCAACCGCGACTGGTAGAGTGTATTCCCTGGCCGCAATTGGCAGAGTTCCGTTGCCGCCGTGAGCATCCCCGCGCTATCGCGATCCCGCGTGCGCATTTCCAGCACCTTTTCCAGCATCGGCATCTGAAGTCGCTGATCGGCGTCCGCAATATTCCGCGCAGCGCGGGCCGCCAGCGACCAGTTGCCAGACTTTTCCGCCACCACGGCTGCGGCCATCATCGCGCCGTAATCGCGCGATTGTTCGGCACCGATGATGGCCTGAACAATGAGCTGTTGCGCGCTTGAGGCATCGTCTGGATTGAGATGCGTCTCCGCCTCTGCCAACCAGGCGTTCATTCGGGAACGGGACACGGGAATCGATTGGGCACTGGTCAGCAGGCGCCTCAGATCTGCCCAGCGCCCTTCCTCCCCCAGCGCCTGCGCGACGATGGGGAAGAGTTCGCGAGACTTGACGGCGATGTTTACGGGTGCCGCTTTCAGAATGCGCGCAAACTGCTTTTCCTGATGAAGCCAGCGCAGGACGGGCAGCATTTCCAGAGGCCCGCCAGACTGCACCGCAGCGATCTCTCTGTCCATGATCGCATCTCTTTCTTGTGGGGACACCCGGATGGTCGCAGACACGACCTCCAGCCGTTGCTCATCCGTATGACTCGGATGGTCCACCACCACCTTCATCAGTTCGTCCGCTTCCTTGGCAGAGAGGTCCTTGTCTTCCGCCAGAAAATGGATCGCCTGCAGCGCCGTTGCATCTTGGCCCCGTGCAATCAGCCAGAGCCGTTCACGGGCACGACGGTGGATCTCTGGAAATGTGTTCGCATAATCCAGCATGGAAAGGCGCAACATGCACTCGGGGTCATCCGGAGCCAATTCCAGAGCCCGACGCAGGGCGCGCTCCGATTCCATTACCTTCCCTTCGCTGCGATAGATGGCGGCGAGGAGTTCGAGGGGCTCACGTTGATCGCGTTCCGCTTCGGGAACATCCTCATAGACCTCTTTCGCGGCGGCGCGATCCCCCAACTCCAGTTTCGCACGACCGAGCTTCAGGAGATCTGCAATCGTCGCCACACCATCGGCGCGCAGTTTGCTCAACAGCAACGCTACTGTCCGTGGATCTTGTTTCGTTTGGATCAAAAACTCCGCCGACGCGCGGACCACATCCGCCTGATCGGGGGCATACTGCGTGGCAGCCACCACCAAGCCGTGCGCCTTACCCAAATCCCCCTTCTTTAGCAATTCCATCGCCTCTAGGGCCTGGCGCTGCCCATACCAATTTTTGGCTCCGCGGACGGCGGCACGCCCGCCCCATGCCAGCACCAAGACCAACACCAACACGACGCCCAAAAGCCAGGTCCAGAATCCGCCACCCACCCGCTCCGGTTTTGGCGGCAGCGGCTGCAAGGCCTGTCCCGAAGGTGCCTGGGGATCTTGGCGGTTTTCCTTTTCAGTCATCGCATGGGTCAGGTAGCGGGTTACTTTTCCTCCTCACCTGTCTAGGGCGATCCACCAGCCAGATCTAAAATGCAACGGAAGCCCACGTCCTCCGCCGCCTCCGCCCCTGGCATGTGCCTGCGGGCAGAAGTGAGCAAGGACTCGCGTTTGCTGCTCAGGTAAGAAGCCCCACGGATGACGTGCTCTGCCGGGGCACTCGGCCACGCCTCCACCACCCACTCAGCAACGTTGCCGCCCATGTCGTGCAGCCCCAGCGCGTTCGCCTCCGTCGTCGTCACCGGCGCAGTGTAGGCAAAGCTATCGGTGTATTCCAGCATCGCCGTGGCATTCAGATTGGCCGTCATGTCCTCGGGTATCCCCGGTTTGGATTGCCGCCAAGGGAAGTGCTCCTGGTCCACCAGATTCCGAGCCTCGGGGTCTGCGCCCTTCTCTTCCGCCAGACCCGCTGCGGTGCTCCACTCTGCATCCTTTGGCAACCGGTAGGCCGCCGTTTCAGGGATCAGCTTCATCGCCCGATCACGCTGCGTCAGCCACGCACAAAAGCTCACCGCATCCTCCCAGGTCACACCTGCGGCGGGGTGTTCGGCTCCTTGGGGGAAAGTCGGGCGTTGCTTCCAGGAGCCCGCCGTGGCCTTCAACCACAGTTCGTAGTCCCGGACGCGAACCTCCGTCTTGCCGATGAGCACCTCCCCACCGGCCATCAGGGGGACAAAACTCAGCCCCAAGGAACTGACAAAAGGTTGCCCCTTGATTGCCGGCTTCAGTGTGGATGGATCAGGAAGCCCCGCCACACTAGATCCCGCCCCGCCGAGACTCATCCGCAGCGCCTCCACATCGGCAGCATTTACCCCCTTGTCAGACATCAGCTCAGAGCGTTGTTTTTCCCGATCCGCCGTCTCGCGCCTCTCTGCACTGGCGAGCAACTGCGCCGTGCGAGCGCGATCCTCAAACACACACCGGAAACCTACCGTCGGTGCCACCAGATCCATCGGTACCGAGTAAGAATACGCGGGCTTCAGGCACTCGGGACGGAAGTAGGCCCACGAACCCCCGCGCAGAGTCGCCTGCGCCCCTGGACGCAGGTCCCCATCGAGCGTCCACTCCCACACATTTCCCGCCAAATCATAGACGCCCTCTACCGTCGGCTTGTACCGCCCCACTGGCGCGGTGAACGGGTAGCCATCGTCATAGCCCGGGATATCCGTATCCGAGTAGTTCCCGTAGTTCACTGGCGGCGGCCATTCCAGCCCCCAAAAGAATCGGCGCTCATCCTCCACGACGTCCTCCGCTGTGCTGCCACCGGCCCGACGCTGGCTATCCATACCCGCAGCTGCACCCCATTCGCGGTTGGTCGGCAATCGATAGAGCTGATCTGCGGTGATAAGGCCCGCCTTCCGCTCGGACTCTGTCAACCAATTGCAAAAAGCCATCGCGTCCTGAAGAGTCACCCCGACGACAGGATGGTCCATGCCTTGATCAAAGTGCGGTTTGTAGCGCCAATCATAGGCAGCGCCCGCCACGAAAACCTGGTAATCCCCCACGCGTGTCTCGTTCACCGACATCATCACCGCCGTCCCTGGGATCGATACGAAATTCTGCTTCAGCGAGTTCGTCCGCTTTGACGCGTCCGCCCCCTCAGGCTGCTGCGCCAGCGCCCCCCCCACCAGCAATAAGGACCAAAAAATCGCCCCCACCTCACGGTGGAGAAGGCACAACGCAGCTAGTTTCGACTGCACATTCATATTCATCACCCCCCGTCATATCCTGATTTTGTGGCGGAAGCACCAAAAAAAATGCCGCAAAACCGCCCGATTGACGGATATTCCCAGAGCCGCCCGTCCGGCAAGGCTGGGCAAGGTTCCCCCAAACACCTCCTTGCCAAGCAGGTCAGTCTAGGCTCTCTACGGGACCCCATTCATGGATCATTTGATTACTCTAACCTCTGGACTCAAGCTAGGCTGTGCCGAATACGGCGTGCCGACCGGGACCCCAGCATTCTATTTCCATGGCTGGCCCAGTGCGCGGATGCAGGCGGAGCTCATGCACGATATCGCAGTCGAAAAAGGACTGCGGATCCTTGCACCTGATCGTCCTGGCATTGGTCTCTCGGATGTTCACGTCAACCGTACATTGCTAGACTGGCCAGACACGATGGAGGAACTGGCCGCTCATTTTGGCTGCGAAAAATACCATCTGTTCGGCTGGTCCGGCGGCGGGCCGTACGTCCTCGCCGTCGCCCACCGATTGCCACATCGGGTCTTGAGCGCCAGCGTCATCGCCGGGGCGCCTCCTATTAGTTTTTTTGGGGATCGGGAGTTATTCTGGGTCTATCGGCTGCTGATTCGACTGCGGCGCAACTTTCCCACCATCGTTGCGATGCTGCTGCGACTGGGGGCCTTCACCATCAACCACGGGCAGCCAGATCGCTATCCTCTGCGATGGTTGGTCGGGATGATGGGGGCCGAGGATCGCCGGATTCTCTCAGACCCACATTTCTACGATGTCATTCGGCGGGGCATCCTCGCCTCCCTCCAGCGCGGCCCTCGATGCACCCTTTCAGATGGCGATATCTATCTGGCCGAGTGGGGCTTTGAGCCCTCCAGCGTGCAGCCGCCCGTGCACTTTTGGCATGGCAAAGAAGATCGCAATATCTCCTGGACGTACGCGGAACGTCTCGCCGCCCTGATGCCGCGGGTCACCACCCACTGGACGGAGCACGATGGCCACTACTCCCTGCCAATCACGCACCTGCGGGAGATCGTAGAGACGGCGCTGGACGGATAGTCACTCCCCGCATTTTGGCGGAAGATTTGCGGCGCAGCTTCGTCTCCATGCAGATGAATCGAACCGCTTTCTCCTGGATCGCAGCCTTCTGGTTGGGGGCCAACGTCGCGTGCCTAGCTGCCCAACCGAATGTCCTCATCATCACGACAGATGACATGAGCTGTGATTCCGTCGGTGCCTACGGCTGCAAACTGGCGGGCACCACGCCAAACATCGATAGCCTGGCAGCGCAGTGCATGCGATTCAACTACGCCCACACGGTGGTGGGCAACTGTATGCCATCCCGCAATGTCATGTGGTCTGGGCGGTATCCGCACAACAACCGCATCGACGGCTTTCGTGCGATGGCCAAAGCCGCCAAGGACTACCCGGTGCTAGGCGACCTCATGCACGAGGCAGGCTGGTTTACCGGCATCCGCCACAAAGTCTCCCACTCAACCCCGTATTCCCCGTTTCCTTGGGACATCGACTTGGATACCGACGAGGCCGGGCGCAAGCTGGATGTCAAAGATGCCCCGTCCTACGGCACCAGCCTGACCCAGGGGATCAACGCAGCCAAAGCGGCGGGCAAACCCTTCTGCCTCATGCTCAATATCGCAGATCCGCACAAGCCCTTTTATGCCGAGGGCAAAGGCGGTGCCACCGTAGAAGACCCCCATGTCCCCTCCCGAGTCTTCACTCCAGAAGAAGTGCCCGTGCCTGGATTCCTCCCAGATGATCCCATCATTCGTCAGGAACTGGCGCTATACTACTCATCCGTCCGCCGCGCCGATGACGCCGTCGGTGCCATCCTCCAGGCCCTGAAGACCTCAGGACAAGACGACAACACCGTCATCCTCTTCCTTTCAGATCACGGCATGCCCCTGCCCTTTGCGAAAACTCAATTGTATCTGCACAGCACCCGCACGCCACTCATGATCCGCTGGCCCGGCGTCACCAAGCCCGGCACCGTGGACGATCAGCACATGATTTCGACCGTGGATCTGCTGCCGACGTTGCTGGACATGGTAGGCCTGCCCCATCCTGAGGGTTTTGACGGCCTCTCGTTTGCGCCAATTTTAAAGGGGCAAGCCGATGCCGACCGCACAATGGTCTTCAAAGAATACAGCGAAAACGCCGGCGGCCAGCGCACCCCCATGCGCGCCGTTCAAACCAAAGACTACCTTTACGTCTTCAATCCCTGGTCCAACGGCACCCGTGTGATGACGGGTGCCACCGCCGGGACCATGACGTGCCGACAAATGCGCGTGCTCGCCAAGACCGATCCGCAAGTCGCCGCCCGTATTGACCAGTTTGATCACCGTGTTCTGGAGGAAGCCTACGAGGTACGCTACGACCCCGACGCCCTCACCAACTTGATCGCAGATCCCGCCCACAAAACTCAAGTCGCAGCTCTTGAAAAGGCCATGGAAAACTGGATGGAGCGGACCAAGGATCCACTGCTCGATATCTTCCGGCATCGCGATGATCCGGCCTATGTCGAGGCCTTCATGCAGAAGGAAGATGCAGCCTATGGGAAGCGCAAAGCGGGTAATAAGGCAAAAGGCAAAGCAGGAACCAAGGGCACAAAAGCAGCGCCACAAGCCAAAGCCAATCTGATCAAGCTGGAAGTCCCCACTTCCATCACGCCGGGGCAGAAGGCAGTCGTCAAAGTGCCCCACAACTTCCCGGCAGACCTCGGCGAACAAACAGTCCTCGTGACCCTCAAAGGCACCAAAGGCCGCCGCATTGAACGCAAAACACTCAAAGCCTCTGGCGAAGGTGTTTTGGAAGTCACCTTCGATATCCCCGCAAATCTCGAAGACGCGCAGGTGACCTTTGCCGGGCTCGTTGGCGAAAACATCCAGACGGCCCTCCAACACCTCGAAAGCAAAGCCATCGAGTCGAATTGAATGCCGTACTGCGCGGGCTGCGGAGGCGCAACTTCCGCAAACGCGGAAGTCATCCAACCTGACCTCCCCAAACGCCGTCGCCGATTAGGGTTGCTCTGGAGCTTTCTCCTCTTCGGCAGCAGGTGCCTCGGGCTCCGACTCCGGGGAGTTGGGCTCCTCAACGATCACCTCGGGCTCAGCCGGTGGCTGGGCAGCGGGCTCTTCTTCGACAGCTTCTTCAGGCTCAGGCTCTGCGGGTGCGACGGCTTCTTCAATGGCCGCATCCGCTGGGGCTTCCGCTGATTGGTCTGCCTCGGAGGACTCTTCCTCGCTACCATTCGCCTCTGCTTCTACGGACTCATCCGCCTCGGTTGATTCTTCCTCAACCTCGTCTGAAGACGCGTCATCGGTAGTGGCATCAGTGTCAGCGCCAGCTTCCGCTTTCGCTTCGGTAGATTTCGCAGGCTTTGCCTTCTTTGGTTTTGGCTGCGCCGGGGTGGCCTCACCTTGCACTCCGAGGAAGATTTGACCGTCACTGTACTCGATGACGTAGCCCTCGTTGGCCAGCCAGCGGATGTCACGCAAGACAGAGATCTGATCGTTGCTGAGTTTGACTGGCTCATTCGCTGGCTTGCGAGCCGGGCGGATGGGCGCTGCCGTCGGTGCGGCGGTAGCTTCGCTACCTTCGATGGCGTCTGTCACGCGTTCAGTCGCTGGCGCTTCGACTTCCTCTGCAGCTGCGGGCGCTGCAACCGCAAGGTCTGCGGCGGGCGCAGCTTCGTCTGGGCTGATCTTTTTGACCAACTTCAGAATCGGGATTCCGGGCGCACGCCGGATCGCCTCGACAATTGTCGCTACGCGTTCGGAGAAGATGACACCTGGATCAATGGCGCGCGGTTTGACGCGATTCACAAAGAGCTTCCCGGCACGACGCTTGAAGAGCTTCAGGCCGCGACGCTCAAAGCTGGAGCCGATCTTCTGGCTCAAATCAAAGAGGTGCTTGCGGGCAGTATCCACCGCCTGGCGCAGCATGATGAAAAGGGCCGGTGCCAGTTGCTGCTTATCCACGCTGCCAGGGATGACGCCTTCGCGCACTTCCATGACGGACTGCTCCGCAAAGTGGGTCCGGAAATGGGATTCCATCTCCATGCGGGTGCTAAAGGTCGTCGGTGGCGGTGCTTCTTCACCTTCCGCAGGCTCCGTGCCGTCTGGAACGATCAAGACCCAGCGATGGCCGCGGCTGACCTGTTGCTTCCATTTAGCGACCAACTCTGGATCAGACTCCACGCGCACACGGCGCTTGTAGTCCTCAAGGGACATGTTGGAAAAACGCTCGCGATGCAGCCGAATCAGCGCCGTCTGAAAGCTGTGATGGCTCGGTGGTGCCAAGAGAGTGCCGCTGAAGCCACAGACGGCGACCGATGGATAATTGCCCTTGGGTTCTTCCAGTTCGATTTCTTCCGAACGATAGTACACCTCCAGCGCACCACTGCGCAGGATGTGCTGCAGCGCCTCATCTTTAGAGAGGAAGAATCCACCATCCGCCATCGTGTGGAAGAGGCCCGTCGCACGCTCGTCTGCGCAGGCAAAACGCACATGGTAGCGATCCCCCGCAGCCAGGATCAGGCGGGTGACGTCGAACATACTGAAGGCATGGCCCGTTTGCTTCACGTGCTGCGCCAGCGCATCGAGAGACTTGTCATCAGGCACGATGGTCACGCTCACGTCCTTCGGGATCTCCTGCCACTCACGCTGTGGGCGATCCCCAAAACGTCCGGCTGGACGGCCCGGCCGCTCATCGCGATCATCTCGCCGTGGCCGACGATCTCCGTCCCGTGAAGGTGGGCCGCCAGGGCCACGGCGTGGGCCACCACGATCCCGATCACGACCGCCACCTGCGCCAGCACCACCGAATCCGCCGCCATCGCGAGGGCGACCACGGCCAGGACCACCCCGATCATCGCGGAAACGACCACCGCCGCCGCGACGATGACCTTCGTCATCGAAGTCCACCTTTGGCAAATTGTTGGGCTGCTTACCAAACGTCGCGACCCAGTCGGGCATCATTTGCAAGCTGGATAAATCCACCAAGCCAGGTTGTTTGCTGCCAGTGGTGGGGGAGGTACCTTCAGAATCGGTCATACGGTTGGGTGGGGAACAGGAACTGCGTCAGGGGAAAGAAGAGCGGCATTATGGAGCACATCTTTCCGTTCGCAATCAACCTTGCACAGGTTCTTTAACCGGGATTAGTGCTGGGAGTTCGCTTTCAGCGATCCACTTGGAGGATTTTTGAGCGCGGACGGGCCTTATCTGTGAATTTCCATGTCTAGTCCATCCATCCAGTTTTACAACCGCCAAAGCGGCCAGATCGAAGTCGAGCAGGTCTATGGAGAGGGCTTCCTGCGCTTCGCCTACGAGAACCCGCTGGGCAGCGCAGCCTTGCATTTGCTGCTCAAGCGACACCTTTTTTCCCGCTGGTACGGGTGGCGCATGGACAGCCCCAGCAGCCGCTCAAAGGTGCCTACTTTCATCGAAAAATTCTCCGTCGATACCGCTGAATTTGCCGAACCAGCGGGCTCCTTCAGGACCTTCAACGAATTTTTCTATCGCAAGCTCCTCCCCGATGCCCGGCCCATTGATGCCGATCCCCACACGCTAGTTTTTCCCGCAGACGGACGCCATTTGCTCATTCCAGACGCCTCTCAGTGCCACGATTTTTTCATCAAAGGCACCCGATTCAACATCGCCGCACTCGTCGCGGATCAGGAATTGGCAGCAGAATTCCATGACGCGGCCGTGCTCATCTCCCGGCTCTGCCCTGTGGACTATCACCGCTTTCATTTCCCCTCTGGCGGCCTCGCTTATGCCCCGGTGGCGATTAATGGCCCGCTGTATTCCGTCAGCCCCATCGCGTTGCTCAAGCGCCCCAGCATCCTGTGGGAAAATAAGCGCTGCCTCTCACGCCTGCACACAGACACCTTTGGCAGCATGCTCCTTTTGGAAATAGGTGCCACCTGCGTCGGAAGCATCATCCACACCGCAGAACCCGATAGCGCGGTGCTCAAGGGAGATGAAAAAGGTTACTTCCGATTTGGCGGCTCTTGCTTCATCACCCTCGTCCCTAAGGGACGCGTCGAGTTTTCAAAAGACCTCATCGAGCACAGCGCTGCTGGCCGCGAGGTCTATGCGCGTATGGGCGAAGTGTGCGGCACCGCTGCCGATTAGGCCCTGCAGCCGGAATTCGATCCGAAATCCCCCTCCCTCTAACCGTTTAGAAATCTCAGCGCATGACCTTGAACGCTATCGCCTTCTCCCTCATCATCGCCGCCGCCGCACAGGCACAGACGCCAGCGCCGCCCGCGATTCCCACTCCCACCGAGCGCATCGCCCTATGGCCTGGCAAAGCACCGATTGGCGATGGCACCTTTGAGGACAGCAGCAAAGAACTCGAAGTCTTCCTGCCCCCTGCGGACAAAGCCAATGGCACAGCCATCGTACTGTGCCCCGGCGGTGGCTACATCCGCCACGTCACCGACCGCGAAGGCTATCCAATCGCGCAGTGGCTGAATGACAACGGCATCGCCTGCGTCATCCTCGAATACCGCCTGCCCAAGTTGCGCCATCAAGTGCCATTGCTCGATGCCCAACGCGCCATCCGCCTCACGCGCGCCAATGCCGCGAAATGGAAGCTCGATCCGCAACGTATCGGCATCCTCGGATTCTCCGCAGGCGGTCATGTCGCCTCCACGGCCACGACACATTTCGACTCTGGTGACGCTGGCTCCGCCGACCTCATCGAAAAACAAAGCAGTCGCCCCGACTTCGCTTGGTTCATCTATCCCGTCGTCACCATGGGCGAATTTACGCATACCGGTTCAAAGCGAGAGCTGCTGGGCGATCCAGCTTCCGCCGACCTCGTCCGCCTTTATTCGAACGAGCTCCAAGTCAGCGACAAGACCCCGCCCGTCTTCATCGCCCACGCCATCGACGACAAGGCTGTCCCCATAGAAAACAGCCGTCAATTCGTTGCCTCCATGCAGAAGCACCAGCGTCCAATTGAATTGCTCGAACTCCCCAGCGGTGGCCACGGCCTCAACGGCTGCAAAGGCCCGCTGTGGGAGCAATGGAAAGCCGCCGCGCTGGTCTGGGCAGCAAAGATGAAGTTCACGCCCCACTAAGCGCCATAGATTTTCAGAGGGCAAAATGCGGGCTTGTGGTTGAGGCGGAAATTTGAGAGCATTGTGGCGCCTGGCATCAATTCCAGACATCCCACCATGATCACCACACACACCCGCCGCCGGTTTTTGGCGGACATTGGGAAAGGGGCGCTGGCTGGCGCGGTCGGCCCCATTCTTGCAGCGGAGCTGGGACTGGCTCCAAGCTCCTTGGCAGAGGAAGCACCGGGCAAACTCAAGTTCGGCCCCTTGGAACCGCTGGTCGAGCTCATGCAAAATTCCGAGGCAGACGCATTGCAACCTCTGCTGGTCGCAAAATTGCGCCAAGGAGTGCCAGTGGATCAGCTCATTGCGGCTGGGGCGCTCGCCAATGCGCGGGCCTTTGGTGGGGAGGACTACATCGGCTTCCACACACTGATGGCGCTGACTCCCGCCTTAAAAATGGCCCAGGCCCTTCCCTCTGCCGAGGCGGCCCTGCCTGTCTTGAAAGTGCTGTACCGCAACACCGCCCGTATCCGAGACAACGGCGGCCCAGAGGCGGAGGTCCTGCGCATCGTAATGAATGCCGCCCCTGGCCAGCCGGATGCGGCTGCGCTGCTGGAGGCGGTGAAGAGCCGGGACATGGACCAAGCGGAGGGAGTCTTTGCGGCGCTGATGAGGCAAGGAGAGGACGTGGCCTTTCAGGCCTTGCTGAATGCCGTCCAGGAGATGCCGGAGGTGCATCGGACGGTTCTTCCTTACCGAGCTTGGGATCTGCTCGACGTCGTTGGCCATGAGCACGCCCAGACGCTACTCCGCCAATCCCTGCACTACTGCGTAAAGGCAGAAAGCAGCCGCCGCCCAGAGTGGGCAGAGCACGGCAAGGTGCTCGCCCGTCTTCTCGACCAGTATGACCTCATGACCGGGCCGCGTGGCGGAAAAGAAATGCCGGATGCAGCCCTGGCGGAACTGGCAGACGCCCTTTTCAAAGGCCCACCCGCACAGGCAGCCGAGGCGGTCGCGACGGCCCTGGCAGCGGGGTACAGCTCCACTGCCGTCGGGGAGGCACTGTCCCTGGCTGGCAGTCACATCGTCTTGCGAGATCCGGGCCGCATCCCAGCCTGGGAAATGCCAGGTAAGCCCGTGGGCAGTGTGCACGGGGATTCCATCGGAGTGCATGCCAGCGACTCCGCGAACGCTTGGCGGCATCTTGCCTCCGTCAGCAAAGGTCGGAACGTCAGTGCCTGCCTTATTTTGGGCGGCTGGCAGCTCAGCCGCGACGCCGCCGCACGGGGCGATGAACTGCTCAAGGCGGAGCCCCTCCCGCTGAAGCGACACCTGGGCGAAGTCACCGCCAAAGGGCGCGAAGAGCTGCTGGGTCAGTTGCAGGACATGATCCGTGGCAATCTGCAAAGCCGCGCTGCCGCAGTAGCTTCGCGTTACGGGGAACTCTCGCACCCGCCCGAGGGGATTTTTGCCGTGCTGCGGCAGTTCGCGATCAGCGAGGACGGATCACTGCACGCCGAAAAATACTTCCAGACCACCTGGGACGACTTCCACAGCACCCGGCCAGCCTTCCGCTGGCGACACGCCGCAGCCCTCGCACGAGTCACCGCCAGCGAATACGGACGCCCCGCCGCCGGGCAACAGCAGGCTCGGGAGTTGCTAGGCCTTGGCTGACACACCTCCGCCAAGCCTGAGTCAGCCTCAAATGCTGATCTTCCGGTTCCGGGCGGTGATGGGCCAGGTGTCGGTGGCTCGGGATTGGCTGATGATGATGGCTTCTCCGTGAAGGGCGACGGTGGGACAGACGTGGCGAGGAATGCCGTGCAGAGCTTGGCCGATGAGGAAGTTTTCAGAGTGCTCCACCTCGAGAACTAGGTGTTCCTCGCTCTGCATGACCACCGGCAGATCCTCATCAAACTCCATGAAGCGGACGCGGGGATGTGGGTTTTCTGCGGCGACGGCTTTGTGCCCAAGATCAACAGTGATGCGGTTGTTCGTGGGCTTACTGATGACGCGTGCGAGAAGGACGGCGGCGGGTTGGAAGGGCAGGTCGGGGTGCTTATCGCCGTAGCCAAAATCCCACAGCACGGTGGTTCCCGGGCTGCATTGACGGTCGGTGTGCGCGGCGTGGATCGCGAAGGTGGGGGAACCGCCGGCGACGAATTCTTTGACGATGACCCCATTCCCCTGCAGTTCCTTTTTGAACTCAAGAATTGGGGCGTAGGCCTCCTCACAGCGCTGACGACGGGTTGCAAGATCCGCATCATGGATGTGGCCATCGTAAGCATGGATGCCGCGGAATTGCAGTCTGGGTGTGTCCTTGATGGTGCGGGCGATGAACATGGCCTTCTGCCCTGGTGCGATGCCGGTGCGGCCCATCCCACAGTCCAACTCCAAGAACACCCCAATGGCCACATTGGCCTGCTGTGCTGCACTGGCAAGGAACCGTACGGTTTCTTCGTCATCCGCGATGGTGGAGAAGGAGGTGTCTGGATACTGAATGACGAGATCAGCGAGGCGATGCGCATTGTGGCCTACACAAGGCATGGCGAGGAGCACATCGGGGGCTTTGACCATGGCACACATCTCTGCCTCGGCAATGGTGGCGGCTTTGAATTTGGTGATGCCGGCCTCCAGTTGCATCTGGATGATCTGCGCCAGTTTGTGCGTCTTCACGTGAGGCCGCAGGCGGTCTGGGCCACCAGCGATCTGTAGCATCAACTGGAGATTGTGCTCAATCCGCTCGCGATAGAGCAAGAGGGCTGGGGATGGCAGTTCGGCTTCGTTATCGATGTGATACCAGGCAGGATGCATAAAGACGTGGGGGGAGATTTAGGCGTTGAGTTCAAAGATACCTTCGATTTCGACAGCGATGTTGCCGGGCAGTGAGCCCATACCGACGGCGCTGCGGGCACCGATGCCGTTTTCTTCCCCCCAGACTTCTGCGAAGAGCTCTGAACAGCCGTTGATGACCTTGGGATGGTCCTCAAAATCGCCAGTGGCGTTGACCATGCCTAGCAGTTTAACGACGCGCTTCACGCGGTTCAGGCTGCCGAGTTCTGACTTTAGCGTGGCGAGAAGTGCCAACCCGGTCTGGCGGGCCGCATGCCTGCCGTCCTCCAGCCCCAAGTCAGCACCCAGGCACCCACAGAGATAGCCGGACTCGCCAAGGTAAGGCCCATGTCCCGAAACGTAAGCGACGTTGCCGACGATGACGACGGGCTTGTAAACGCCTCCTTTGGGCGGAGCGGGCGGTAGGGTCAGGGCGAGTTCTTCCAGGCGGGCGTCGATATTCATGGATTTAGGCGTCGTTGAAAAGGCTGCGGTTTTTCCAAAAGTAACTGAACCCGGAGACCACCGTCAGCAGCGTGGTAAAATAAACGATGAACGCCCCCAGGTATCCTTGGAAGACGGGCAGATTGTCAAAAAACGGGCGCAACCAGCCAAAAATGAGCGGTTCCTGCGCTGCATCCCGCAGCAGAAAATAGATCACCGTAATGATCTGCCAGACCATCTTGTGCTTGCCCAATTTCTCCGCAGCCAAGACGACGCCGTGGTTCGCAGCGACAAGGCGGATGCCCGTCACGAAGAACTCACGGGCAAGGATGGCGATGGCGATCCAGGCGGGGAGGTTGGACTTTTCCACCAAAAGGATCAGCGCAGCGGTGATCAGGATCTTATCCGCCAAGGGATCAAAGAGCTTCCCAAAATTCGTCACGAGATTCCGACTGCGGGCGATGGAGCCATCCAGGTAGTCCGTGATGGAGGCCACAGCGAATAGAAGCAGCGCCACGGACCTGGCGCTTTGCATCGGCAGGTAAAAACACGCCACGAAGACAGCCGTGAGCACCAGGCGCGAGACGGTGAGTTTGTTGGGCAGGTTCATGAGGTGGCGGGAAGTTCTGTTTAGTCGCTATCACCGCAGTTTGTCAATGGTCAGAGCGTGAACACTGCCTCACACCGTCGGACACGCTGCTGCTGAAAAGGCCTCCGCATCACATAACCAGACCAATGGCGTGATGGGATCGGTTTGGGGGACGGCACATGACTGAATCGCTCATTTCCGGCCAACACATGCGAGCAATTCGCAAAATTGAGAGATTTAACTCTATCTATTTTGCGGCTTTTTTATTGAAATCACAATATTTTCTCAAAATCACCTTGCCATAATATTCATAATAGATAATGTCTTCATATATGAGAGACCAACAACAAAGAACGGGAAAAACAGGACACGCGCCATCGCTGACCGGATTCCCCTCCACCGGAGCAGCGGCAATGACGGCTGGATTTGGTTCTGGGATTTCTTTGCTTTCCGGGCGGATCGCGAGTGCGCCAGTCACGAGGTCACGGACGCACCGCTACGTGATGCTGGCCATCGTGGGGGACTATTCGGTAGCGATTCTATCCTGTTTCCTGGCCTACTGGCTGCGCTTTCACTCGGTCATCCGGGACATGGGCATCTATGAGCCGCTGACAATGCGCCAATACATGGGGCACATGCTCTTGGGCAGTGTTTCTTTAGTCGCGGTGATGGGTTTTATGGGGATTTACCAGCGCGCAGCCCTCCTGCGCCCACGCTGGGTGGCGGACCGGATCCTGCATGCCTGCGTGCTGTGGACACTGGGGTTCCTGACCGTGACTCTGGCGTTGAAACTACAGCCGCCCATCTCCCGCGTTTACACAGCCCTGAACGGTCTCAGCGCCTTTGTGCTGCTCCAGATGTGGCGGTATATGCTCAACATGATCCTGCGGGATCCCCGCCGCTTGGCGACCCTCCGCCAACGGACCATTTTTGTGGGCTGGAACGAAGATTCCGCCCGCCTGTGGAACTCTCTTCGCAGCGACCCTTATTCCGCCTTGGAGGTCATCGGCCGCGTCTCCTCCACCGGGACGGCGGGTGGTGAGGGGGGCGAGCTATTCCCAGAAATGATCCAGCCTGGACTGGCCCCACGCCAACTGGGCACGGTGGCGGACTTGGAGTCCCTGTTCCACGACAATGCGGTGGACATGGTCATCCTCTCTGACCTGAATGGGCCAAAAGAAGAGGTTCTGGCGCTCTCAACCTTGTGCGAACGGGAACTGGTGCAGTTCAAGGTCATCCCTTCCTGCTTCCGTATCTTCGTCTCTGGGCTGCACTTAGAGACCATGGCTGGCACCCCGATCCTGGGCGTGGATCGCCTGCCTCTAGACAGCACCTTTAACTTGGTGCTCAAGCGGGTGGTGGATGTGATCGGAGGTGCCTTTGGCATGTTGATCTCGCTGCCGATCATCGGTCTTTTTGGCCTTCTGGTCTGGCTCGAGTCCCGCGGCAACGTCCTGTATCGCCAGCGCCGTAGCGGTGCAAATGGCCACCCCTTCTACATCTACAAAATCCGCTCCATGAAATTGGACGCCGAGAAAGAAAGCGGTGCCAAATGGTGCACAGCAGACGATCCACGCCGCCTGCGCGTCGGTGCCTTCATGAGAAAGTGGAACATCGATGAACTGCCCCAATTCTGGAACGTCCTGAAGGGGGAAATGAGTCTCGTCGGCCCACGGCCAGAGCGCCCAGAGCTGATCCAGAACTTCAAGCACGAGATCCCCCACTACAATGCCCGCCACCACGCCAAACCCGGCATGACCGGCTGGGCGCAGATCAAAGGCCTACGCGGGGACACCAGTCTGGAGGAGCGCATCAAGTGCGACCTTTGGTACTTGGAAAACTGGAGCCTCATCCTCGACTTCCAAATCATGGTCATGACCTTCTTCAAGCGCGATAACGCCTATTAATCGCCCCGACCATTCAACCCCCCATTTGCCTTGCGCCATGCGCTGCCCTTCCGTCACTTTCACGGTCTATACGCCCACCTTCAATCGGGCGCACACCCTGCATCGGGCTTATGAAAGCTTGAAGCAGCAATCCTTCCGCGACTTTGAGTGGCTGATCGTCGATGACGGATCCACCGATAACACGGCAGAACTGATCAAGACCTGGCAGCGGGAAAATCTGGTCCCCATTCGTTACTTCCAGCGCCCCCACCGCGGTGCCCACGTCGCGCACAATTTTGGAGTCCGTGAGGCGAAGGGAGAACTGCTCATCAAGCTCGACTCCGACGACGCCTGCGTGCCGGAGACGATGAAGATCCTGCACCGGATTTGGACCGGCATCCCCCAGGAGCAGCGGGGTGGATTTGCCGGGGTAACCGTCTTGTGCAAGGACGAAAAGGGCGTGTTGGTGGGCAATCGCTTCCCCCAGAGTCCGCTCGATTGCAGCTCCCAAGAACTGGAATACAAATATCGCGTGAAGGGGGAAAAATGGGGCTGCGTCCGCACCGACATCCTGCGCACCGTTCCCTTTCCTGAAGATGTGCCGGGGAACTTCATTCCTGAGTCCTTCATCTGGAGCCAGATCGGTCGCCAGTTTTTGACCCGTCATGTGAACGAAGTGCTGCGCATCTACTGGACGGATGCCCCGAGCCTCGTCCATGGCCGCCCAAATCCCTATACCAATGCGGTGGGCCATCGCCTGATGTTCATGGCGGTCTTGAATAACGAGATCTGCTGGTTCGCGGCGTCCCCCCTGCGGCTCTTCCGGGCGGCAGCACAATTTGCCCGATTCGGCTGGCTCAGCGGCATGAAACTGGGTGCCCAAAACGCCGCACTGACGGGCTGGAGGCAGCGCCTCCTCTGGCTCGCCGCACTGCCTGCGGCCCAACTGATGGTCTGGCGCGACCAACGCCGGCAAGCCGCTTAACCCTTTTCCTTCCTATGAAAGACGCCTCCCAAAAATCAACTCGCTGGTTATTGATCGCAGTCATGACCGCCGCACTCCTGGTGCGCGGTGGTTTCCTTCTAACTCACCATGACCATCTTCACGATGATGAAGATGGCTACCAAAACGTGGCGGAGGTGCTACGCCAAACAGGCACGCTCGGCTACGGTCCTGTAGTGGATGCCGCGCGGCTGAGCCCCAGTGCGCACCGGGCACCTCTCTATCCGATGATGCTAGCCGCTATTGCAGGTAGTGAGAGCGGCCTTTCACCTCTCCGCGTGGGGTTGCTGAACCTTGTGCTGGGAGTGGCGACGGTGTTTTGCGTCTGGCTTCTCGGACGCGAAATCAGCCCGGGGAGGCCGATTGTGGCGGCGCTCGGAGCGATACTCGTAACGGTCGATCCACTCCTTCTGGATCGCTCTTCACACACACTTACAGAGACGCCAGCCGCCTTGCTCATGGTGCTCTTCACGTGGTTGGCAGCACGGGCAGCGCGCACAAAGTCCACCCCGATTTGGGGTCTAGCAGGGCTGGCACTCGGCCTGGGCACCCTCTGTCGGCCAACCTTTTTGCCGTCGATCGCCCTGACAGCAGGAGCTTTGCTTGTTTTGGCCTGGGTTCGCCGCCGCGAGGGTGGCTTCATTTTCCGTCACGAAGCCCAGTCCTCTGCGGCGCTGATCGTGGGAGCAGCCTGCGTGCTGGCCCCCTGGGCTATTCGCAACTACTGCGTCTTCGGGGCACCGCTCCTTACGACAACCCATGGTGGGCACACCTTGGTGATCTCCAACGATCCGGCCTACCTGAAACACATCAAACAATGGGGAATCCACAGCGACTGGCAATTTTCTGGCACCAATAAGTGGTTAGCCAGCAGCGATCCGCTCTTCGCCGGCATGGACCCAGACGGGCCTGGGTACGCATCCCTCAGTCCAGCCGTCGAGTTAGCGATGGACCGCAGGGCGGCGGAGATCGGTTGGGGAATGATTCGCCAAGATGTCGAGGGCTTTTGCCAGCTACTTTTTGCCCGCTTTGCCCAATTTTGGAAACTGATGCCTGGTGAACTGCACAAGAATGAAACCCACACCCAGTGGTTAATGCGGTGCGCCATCGGCACGTGGTATTCGATGTTGCTTATCGGTGGGTTAGGACTCTTCATTCAGCGGCGGCACGAATGGTTGTCTAACCGCCTCTGGTGGGGGATGGCCGTGCTGGGGGCCTTTGTCGCGGTGCACGCCTTCTACTGGTCCGGCATGCGGATGCGCGCACCACTGATGCCGTGGCTCTGTCTGGTTTCAGCCGCCGGAACGGTGGCAGCGGTTGACTGGGTTCGGGGGATGCTGGCGGCGAAGCCCGAACAGCCACGCCACCTGAGGAAGCAGTTGGCAGAATTGATTCGGTCGATTAGATTTATGGGTTTTCTATAATTATCATCCAGTCCGCCTCCTGGTCCGAACGATGTTCGAAGGTGGATGGTTGACGCCCCTCCCCCGCCTTTGTCCTCACCTATCACAGCCGAAGCCCCTCCCCAAGGCCTGATCTCCAGGCTTTTGGGGAAGCGCGGCCTCGGACTCCTGCGCGGCTTCCTCACCGTCGCTGGACTGACCGTTCTGGGGAAGATTGTGTCGTTCCTCAAAGATGCGCTGGTGGCGAGCTACCTTGGCACGGCCGATGCGATGGATGCCTATGCCCTCGCTTTCGGCTTATTGACATTTGCCGCCTCCGTGATCGGCAGCGGCATCCCCGCCTCCTTTATACCCGTCTATGCAGAGGTACGCCATAACCGCAGCACGCGGCGGGCACAGCGGTTGGCACTGCAGTCCACACTCGGCTACACGCTGATGCTCGGGCTGGCAGGTGCGGTAATCTGGGCAGTTGCCCCGCGATCAATGCACCTGATTGGGGCTGGATTCAGTCCGGAAAAGCAGCTACTGGCCACTCAATTGATCCGTGGGCTGGTTCCCTTCATGATCGGGTTCGGGCTGACGATCCAACTGGGTGCCTGGCTGCGGGCGGAGCGGAAATTTGCGCTGGCGGCCGGCACTCCGATGATGGTACCGGTGCTGATCATCGCCTCCTTGCTCTGGGTCGGACATCACTCAGATGTGTGGACGCTGACATTGGCGACCATTCTGGGGGTAGCCCTCCAGTGCCTAATGCTGGCATTCGGCGTTTGGAAGGAGGCCTCTGGCAGCGGACTACGTATGAACCGTGTCTGGCTTCGCGAACCGAGGACAAACCGTGTACTGAGCGACGCCCTGCCCTACATGCTGGCGGGACTGATCCACAGCAGCGTCACCGTCGTGGACCAATCGATGGCGGCACAACTGCACGCAGGTTCCGTAGCTGTCCTGAGCTACGCTGACAAGGTCTGCGGGATGATCTTGGCCTTGACCGCAGTGCCCGCTACGGAGGTCCTCTTCCCTCACTTCGCAGAAATGGTGGCAAAGGGCGAGTGGGCCGGGCTGCGGCAGCAACTCAAGCGATCCAGCGCAATCGTCTTCGCCGTGACCTTGCCAATGGTGGCTGGCATCTACTTGCTAGCGCCTTGGGTCGTCGCCGTGATGTTTGAACGCGGTGCCTTTGGTCCCGACGATACGGAACGCGTCGCGCACATCCTACGTTACGCGATCTTCCAGGTGCCCTTCTTCGTCCTGGGCGGATTGCTATCGCGAGTCCTCGTGACCCTCCAATCTGCGAGGCTGGTGCTGATCGTGTCTGCGGTGGCGATGGTGTTCAATGCCGGACTGAATTGGCTCTTGATGCGCTGGCTCGGGCTCGCGGGGATTGCGCTGTCAACCGTCTTCGTCACCTTCACGTTGGCAACACTAGTCGGTGGACTGGTCCTCTGGCAGATCCGTGTACGTGAAAACGGGGCGGTGTGAGTCCCTCGACTTTTCCGATAGCAGTCGAGGCCCCCATCACGGCCGCAAAAACAAAAAAGCGGCTGGTAATATTATTGTTTTTGTGTAAATTACACTCATTACATTATTTCATGTGCTCTTACCTTTATTATCCGGCTCTACTGCTGCGGCGGTTACCCGTGGGCACTGCCCATCGTGGGAGCACTGTGCCCAGCGCATCCGGTGATTTCAGCGCCCGACCCAAGCAGGATGGTGTGATCGGTGTAGAAGACTCGACACCAAAACGCAGCCAGATCGAGCACAAGATGGGGCGAATCCAGTCCACTGCATGACTCTACAGGACTCCAGTCTCTCTCGGAATCAACAGTGGGCACAGCGCCTGCTGCCCTGGATGCTGATCATATTTTTAGTGCCCTTTTACGGGCGGAGTATGCAATGGGGATACACCCAGGGCTGGTTCCCGCTGAAGCCCCGCGACTTTCTGATCCTTGGTCTAGTCGTGGTCGTGCCGCTGGTCATGATGACCCGTCCGGCCTTTCCGATCATGTCCTTTCTTTGGCTGGCGATCCCCGTGCTGCGCATTACCGATGCCGCATTTTTGCGCCGCTATGAAAACTCCCAGGATGGGGACCATACGACGTTCGTGCTCGCCATCACCTCCACGATGATGTTTTCACTCATCGGCCTCCTGGCGCTGGGCACGCCTGGGTGGAAGAAGATCTTGGTGCCGCTGATCGTGGCCACTATCATCACTGGCACAGGATCCATCTTCTACGAATGGATGGGATATGCGCACTACACGAAGATTGATGGCCGGATGTCCGGCTGGCCGGTGGACCCGAACGACGCTCCGATCTGCTTCTGCCTTCTCCTCGCGGTACTCTTCACCATACGCCCCGATTTTTGGAAGAATATGGCCATCGTCGGTATCGCAGCCCCAGCGATAGTGCTGACGCTGAGCCGCAGCGGCATGGCTGTGTTTGCGGCGCTCGCGATGGCTTACGTCGTGATGAACTTGCGCCGCCACTTGCTAGGCATCTTAGTTGTGGCGGGCATCGCAGGACCACTGGCAGCATCTAGCATGATGTACCTGGCAACATCCAAATCCCGGGAGGGTGTGGTAAAGAACAGCAATGTCGGCGACCGCATCCAGGCTATCTTCGAACTCGACTTTGAACGGATAAAATCCGCTGAACGCGGCAAGGATCTCGCTGACGGATGGGAGGCAGTGCAGCACAAGCCCGTGTTTGGCTGGGGCACTGGTGCAGGCAACTCCCGCTGGCAACCGCACAACATGTTCGTCACTATCTGGCTAGACTTGGGCATCGGAGGCGTGCTCATCTTTGCCGGAACGCTGCTGTTAACCACGATGCGCTGTGTCATGAAAGGCGGAGCTGGCATGTACTGCCTCATTCCCATCTGGCTATATATCCCCTGTAGCCAGACACTCATGGACACCCCCCAGTACCTGCTGGCGGCGGGCGTGTGCATGGCGGTGCAATTCGATTCTCGGGTCCGCATTCACCTCCGCCGCCCGCACTCAGCCTCACCAGGCCCAATAGCTCCAATACCCCCCAATTCACCCATCCCTCCCTTCACCTCATGACTCCCAACAATGTTGACACTGCCGTTGCCGAAGACTTTGGCCGGGAATGGAATCGCTTTCAGCAGGATGCGGTTCCCTCGCCCGAGCTCACCAAATCCTTCGATGAATACTTCTCCATCTTCCCATGGTCAGACCTCCCGCCCAATGCGGTGGGTTTCGATGCTGGCTGCGGAAGCGGACGCTGGGCAGCCATGGTCGCGCCACGCGTGGGAACACTGCACTGCGTCGATGCTGCGGCTGAAGCGCTTGCTGTCGCACAAACGAAGCTAACGAATCAAGGACAGTCAAACTGCCACTTTCACCATTGCAGCGTTGGGGACATGCCATTCGCCGACGATTCGATGGATTTCGCCTACTCTCTGGGAGTGTTGCACCACATTCCAGATACGGCGGCAGGAGTCGCCAGTTGTGCCCGGAAATTGAAAGCTGGTGCCCCATTTCTCCTCTACCTCTACTACTCGCTCGAAGACCGCCCTTGGTGGTTCCGCGCCATTTTCCATGGCAGCGATATCGTGCGTCGACTGCTTTGCAGGATGCCCCATGCAATAAAGTGCTTTGTCAGTGATCTTGCAGCCCTCTTGATCTACTGGCCCCTATCAAGAATGGCTGGAGTAGTGGAGAAAATGACTGGCCGCGATGTCGATGGCATGCCACTGGCCGCCTATCGCGACAAGAGCTTCTACACACTTCGCACGGATGCATTAGACAGACTCGGCACCCGGCTGGAGCGCCGCTTTAACCAACAGCAAATGCGCGAAATGATGACGGCAGCGGGTCTCACTGACATCCGATTTTCTGACCACCGCCCCTTCTGGTGTGCTGTGGGGATCAAATCCTGACTCTTCCCACATCCCCCCCTAGCCCCCCGCTCCCCCCAATAAGCCAGCGCCATGACCGACTCGCGGCTAAAGGTCCAGTTCCTCATCAGCAGCCTCAATTCCGGCGGCGCAGAGCGCGTCTTGTCCCAGCTCGTCAGCGGTTTGGACCCTCAGCGCTTTCTGCCACAAGTCGTTACCTTCGCTGGCTTGGGAATGTACGGCCCGATCCTTCGCTCAGCGGGAATCGACGTCCGCGATCTCGGCATGAGCCGACACCTTCCCACGCCCGGTAACGCTTGGAATCTCCTGCGCATTGGAAGGGAATTCCGCCCCGACGTGCTGTGCGGCTGGATGCAGCATGGCAACTTGGCCGCCACGATGCTCAAACATTTGCTACCAGGCCAACCAAAGCTGATTTGGAATGTGCGCCAAGCCGTCTATTCCTTTGACTGCGAGAAACGGTCTGCCGTTCTGCTAATCAAGCTACTGCGTCGGCTTTCTTCCTTCCCTGATGCCATCATCTGCAATTCCGCCATTGCGGTCGAGCAACTGAAAAAACTCCACTACGACATGCGCAACGCCCGCGTGGTGCCCAATGGGTTCAATACCAAGCTCTTTTGTCCCGATCCCCAAGCGCGACTGCGGCTTCGGGCAGAGCTGGGGCTGCCTCAGGAGGCAATCCTCATTGGGCGCATCGGACGCAATGACTCAATGAAGGACAATGCGACCTTCCTGCGCTCCATGGTCGCAGTGCTGAAGAACCACCCCAGTGCCCATGCAATCATGGCGGGGGATGGAATTGCTCCAGAACGTGACCCTCTCGCCAGTGAGCTCGCCCCCCACCGTTCGGCACTTGCAGGACGTTTGCATCTCCTGGGCGAGAGGAATGACGTCCCTATGATCACCGCAGCACTCGATGTGGCGGTATCTTCATCCTTTACAGAAGGCTTCCCCAACGTCGTGGGGGAGGCGATGGCTTGTGGCATTCCGTGCATTGCCACCGATGTCGGAGACAGTGCTGCCCTCATTGCCAACGAGGGCATTCTCATCCCCGCCCGAGATTCTGACGCCCTGATAGCCGCCTGCGAAAGTTTGCTCGCCCTTCCCCCATCAGATCGGGTCGCCTTCGGAAGGCGCGGCCAGGACCGGATCTCCGCTCACTTTTCGATCGAGAGAATGATCGGTCGATTCCAATCCCTCCTTCAGCCGGAAGCCCCACCCGCATTCGCCAACGATACCGCCCATCCAGCCCTTTGACCGCCCCACACCAATCGAAGCGCTTGCGCATAGCCTTCCTGATCCGCGATCTTGGATTTGGTGGGGCACAGCGTCAACTCGTTGCACTGGCCCGGCGACTTCCAAGGGATGAGTTCGAGGTAGCGGTGATCTACTTCTATGACGGTGGCTTGGTCCAAGATCTGAAGTCAGCTGGCGTACGTTGCATCTTAGCAGAAAAAAAGAGCCGATGGGACTTGCTGGGTTTCATTGGGAGACTGCGACGCTGCCTCGCCAACTTCCAGCCAGACGTGGTTCACGGTTATCTCGCAGAATCCAATCTGATGGCCCTCTTACTGGCTCCATGGTGCGGCTACCCGAAGGTCGTGTGGGGACTGCGCGATTCGCAAAGCGATGGCGACCACTGGGGAGTGCTGGGGCGGCTCAGTGCTTGGCTCAACCAAACCCTAGCGTCACGGGCAGATCTGATCATAGCGAACTCGCAGGCAGGGCGGGACTACTATACCCAACGCGGTCATCCCAAAGACAAGACGATGGTAATCCCGAATGGAATCGATACGGAACGGTTCGTGCCAGGCCGCAATCGGGCAGACGGTGATTTTGTGATTGGTCACGTCGCCCGGCTTCACCCCATGAAAGACCACGAGACCTTTCTGCGGGCACTGCCGGAAGTCTTCCAAGCGCTGCCCAACGCGAAAGTAAGACTCATGGGTGCCATCGGCGATGCTACCTACGCAGCAAGGATGAAAGCACTGGCGACAGAACTTGAATTGGACGAAAAAATCCAATGGTTGCCCGCCCAACCCAACATGGAGCGCGTCTATCCGCAACTCGATGTCGTCGTATCGTCCTCCAGTTTTGGCGAAGGATTTTCCAACGTTCTGGGTGAGGCCATGGCCTGCGGAGTCCCCGTCATCGCGAGCGATGTGGGCGATTCCGCGCGGATCATGGGCAACTGTGGATCATCGTTTCCCGTCAAGGCAGCAACGGAGCTGGCCCAGCACCTGATCACGCTAGGCCAATCGTCCCCGGCTTGGCGCACAGATTTGGCAAGGCGCTGCCGCGCCCAGATCGTCGATCACTTTTCGATAGATCGCTTGGTATCCAACACCTGTGCGGCTCTACAAACGCTCTGTACCGAATGACATCCCCTTCGGCAGCGCATCGTTGATCATTTCTCTATCCAATCCATGATTCACCCCTTCCAGTCCCTCTTCGCCTCAATCGCCAACGCGCCTGCAGACAAGCGCTATTAGTCATTCCTCACTCGTCATTATCTCATGTGTGGCATCGCCGGATTTTTCTCCCCTTCTCGTTCAACCGCAGAGTCTTTGACCGGCACTCTGCAGGCCATGACGGATGCAATCGTGCATCGCGGTCCCGATGATGGCGGCCACTGGGTGGATGCTGAATGCGGCATCGCACTTGGCCATCGCCGCCTATCGATCCTGGATCTATCGCCACTGGGCCACCAGCCAATGACCTCCGTGCATGGTCGCTACATCATGGTCTTCAATGGCGAGGTGTACAACTTTCAAGATCTCCGCACCGAACTGGAGGCGCTCGGTCACGCGTGGAAAGGCCACTCCGATACAGAGGTCATGCTGGCGGCCATGGTGCAATGGGGCATTGATGCAGCCACCGCACGGTTCAACGGCATGTTCGCTTTCGCCGTCTGGGATAAGCAAGAGCGCACGCTGCATCTGGGGCGTGATCGCCTGGGCGAAAAGCCGCTTTACTACGGCTGGGTCGGCGATTCTTTTGTCTTTTGCTCTGAGCTTAAAAGCCTGCGCGCCTTCCCGGGATTTGACCGCAGAGTTGACCGCGCCTCGCTGACGCAACTTCTACGCTTCAACTATGTCCCAGACCCACACTGCATTTTTCAGGGCCTTCACAAGTTACCGCCCGGCGGCCTGATCTCCCTTCATCAGCCAACTGACCGCCCTGAGCCCCGACTCTACTGGAACCTGCGGGATGTCATCCAGCGCGGCATGGCCCAGCCTTTCTCGGGCACGGAGGCAGAAGCAACGGACCGACTGGAGGCGCTGCTGACCCAGTCCGTCAAACAGCGCATGATCGCCGACGTGCCCCTCGGCGCCTTCCTTTCGGGTGGCATCGATTCCTCATTGATCGTTGCGCTGATGCAATCGCAAAGCACACGCCCCGTGCGCACGTTCACCATCGGCTTCCACGAAAAGGATCACAACGAGGCCCACTTCGCCAAAGAAGTTGCGCGTCATTTGAAGACCGATCACACGGAGCTCTACGTCACCGGGCAAGACGCGCTCAACGTGATCCCCAGCCTTCCCGATCTCTACGACGAGCCCTTTGGCGACTACTCACAAATCCCCACCTACCTCGTCTGCAAAATGGCTCGAGAGCACGTCACCGTCGCCCTCAGCGGCGATGCTGGAGACGAGCTCTTTGGCGGCTACGAGCGCTACTTTGTTGGCCGCAGTCTGTGGAGCAAATTTGCCTGGATGCCAGGCCCACTGCGCAAGACCCTGGCCGCCAGCATGACGATGTTGCCTGCTGGTTTCTGGAACGGTCTTGGTGCCGCAGCGCGTCCACTCTTGCCAGAGCGATTCAAACAAATTCCGTTTGGCGACAAGCTGCACAAGCTCGCGGAAGTGATCGGTGCGCCCGGCATGGAAACACTCTATTTGAATCTGATGTCGCATTGGAAGAGCCCGGCAGACATCGTGATCCAGGGCGATGATCGCCCCACCTCCATCACGGATAAAACCGGCTGGCCAGAAGTCACCGACTTCACCCACCGCATGATGCACCTGGACATGGAGACCTATCTCCCTGGGGATATCCTCGTGAAGGTGGATCGCGCCGCGATGGGCGTAAGCCTAGAGACACGTGTGCCTTTGCTAGATCAGCATGTCATGGAGTTCGCTTGGACGGTGCCCTACTCCATGAAGGTCAAAAACAACAAGGGCAAGTGGCTGATGCGGGAGGTGCTGTACCGTCACGTCCCCCAGGCCCTGATTGATCGTCCGAAGCGCGGCTTTGGCATCCCTCTCGATGTCTGGCTACGGGGTCCCTTGCGCGATTGGGCGGAGAATCTCCTGGATGAAACCCGCCTCAAACAAGAAGGCTACTTCCACGCTGCCCCCCTGCGCAAGAAGTGGCGCGAGCACCTCTCAGGCACTCGCAATTGGCAGTTCTACCTCTGGGAAGTCCTGATGTTCCAAGCTTGGCTGGATCGCTGGCGGGCTTAGCCCTTCACGCGCCAATGCGCACCCGAGCTCAGCTTCACCTTCCAGCCATCGAGATGACCGTTGGAGTAGTCAGTCTTGCCCGTCGCGCCCACCATCCAGATGCCTGTGGCCTTCTTCCATAGGTCGCTCATGCTCTCACCCGTATGACAGCCCCAGCTTTGGCAGAAGGCGTTCGGAGCAAACGCGCTGGAGTGAATTCGTGACAGGTCATTCTGATGCAACCAAGAGGCAGATCCCCCATACACCGCAGAGCTGTAGTCAAACATGAAGCAATACTTATTTGAGTGCCCGAAGTACTCAAAGCCGATGACCTTGTTGCTACGCCGATTGGAGCCACTGTTGATGTAATTGATCACCTCCCCGCCAGAGCTGAACCACACCACCTTCAGTTTGTACTTGGCCTGTTTTTCCTGAATCCAAGTCGTGTAGGGCTTGTTATCCGCAGCGGACCGCCGCACATACCCATCGCGATAGACCAACCAAGTGATCGGCAACTCAGGCTGAGTCGAGCGCAGATCCTTCACCCGGGTCATCGCCGCAGCGATGAAATTCGCCCACCAGCGATCATGCTGCTCGCCAGGCTTCCGCAAATCTTCCCACTGCCGCGCCGCCGGCCCACCACTAACGAGGATGTACTCGCCGCCCTGAGCGGGGGTCATCGCGGCGAGGAACAGCAGGCCCAAGAGACCTGTGAGGAGAGGACGGAAGGAGCGGTTCATAAACGGCGGGGTGGGTGAAGGGAGAAGTACTAGCCGGGGATTGCAGGCTGGCAAGCGCCGCCACACCTCAGCCGGGGATGTGCTCCCCGCGCACAAGGTCTTCCAGCGTTTGACGCTCGCGCACCACGTGTGCGTCGGCACCATCGACCAGAATCTCGGCAACGAGAGGGCGGCTGTTGTAATTCGACGCCATCGTAAAGCCATAGGCACCAGCGCTCATGACGGCCAAAAGATCGCCTTCCTTGACGATGGGAATCTCACGATCCTGCGCCAAGAAGTCGCCCGTCTCGCAGATCGGTCCGACGACATCGACCGTCTCCGTCGCGCCATCCGCAGCCTTTTGCACCGGAACGATCTGGTGCCAGCCTTCGTAAAGAGTGGGGCGGATCAGGTCGTTCATCCCGGCATCGACGATCTTGAAGGTCTTAGCCCCGCCGCGCTTTTCATACATGACGCGTGTGACCAGGATACCCGCATTGCCGACGAGGAATCGCCCTGGCTCCATCAGGATGCGCAGGCCCAGCGGTTCCAACAAAGGCACCACGGCGTCTGCATAGGACTGGATGGTCAAAGGATGCGCCTCTTGGCCTTCCCCGCCCCACCACTCCTGCGAGCCGCTATCCAGGCTCTGCCGATACACGATGCCGATACCACCGCCGATGCTAAAGAAACGCAGGTTGTGCTTTGCCTTCATCTCCGCCACCAGCGGTGCCACTTTTTTGACGGCCTCAATGAATGGCTCGACACTGGTCAATTGGGAGCCGATGTGCATTTGCAGCCCCTTGATCTCCAGGTGCGGGCATTCCTTGGCGATCCACTCATACACTTCTGGGATTCGATCAAAGTCGATGCCGAACTTGTTTTCGCTCTTACCCGTCGTGATCTTCGCGTGGGTTTTCGCGTCAACGTTAGGGTTCACCCGCACGGCGACGGGGGCCTTCTTGCCAACGGAACCAGCGACCTCGTTGATGTAGCGCAGTTCCGCCTCTGACTCCGCATTGAAGCAGTAGATGCCTTCGCTCAGCGCATACTCGATTTCTTCCCGGCTCTTGCCCACACCCGCAAAGGTACACTTCGAGGCCTGACCACCCGCACGCAAAACGCGGAAGAGTTCGCCACCAGAAACAATGTCAAATCCGCCACCCAGTTGCGCCACCGTATTGAGCACGGCCAGATTGGAGTTGGCCTTCACCGCGTAGCAGATCAGGTGATCCAGGCGATTCACTGCCTGATCGAGCCGAGTGAAGTGGTCACTGATCGTCGCCTTGCTATACACGTACAGCGGCGTGCCCTGACGCTCCGCCAGAGTCTGGAGGTCCACATTTTCAGCGTGCAATCGGCCTTGGAGATATCGGAAACTATGCATAAAGGCCCGCTAGATACGCCGGATTTTGCGGTGCGCAACTGCGGCCCACGCCCAAAAGCGAAGTTCGAAACCCTCACAACCGCACGGCGATGTAGGACTTGGGTATCACCCAAAGCATCCTCTCCGTGCGGATCTCACAGTCTGGGAAAAGCGCCACCACCTCCCGCTTGGATAAGAGCCGCGTGGTAGCCACCATCTCATCAACCTGTGCCTGGGTCGGACGCGCCAGCCAGCCCCACGGACTCAACCACCGCAGGACACGCCGCTGCATCCCCCGGGGCAAGTAGTGCACGAGCGGAGCCATGTAATGCGGCTCAATCGGACACTCATACGCAGGTGTTTGCACCCACAGCCGCCTCCCGACACGCCGCACCTCCGCCGCAAAAGCCTGTTGATCCACCCAACTCCCGACGTGCTCGATGACGCTATTGGAAAACACCACATCAAACTCAGCCTCCGCAAACTCCGGCATCGCGCAGCCGTTTCCGATGCGCGTTCGGATTTTGTAGGCAGGCGCTGTCTCCGGGTCCCACTCCACCGGGTGCACATTCAGACACTCAATCGATTCGGCGACAGGTTCATGCCCCGTCCAAAATCCAGGATATCCACCCACATCAAGCAATCGCCCTACGCCCCCCTCGCGCCACTTTCCGCCATCGTTTTCACAAAGGCCAAATGACGCTTCTTTCGCCAGATTTTGAAGATCTCGTTATAAACGCGTCCGATGATGGATTCCATGATGGTTTTTAGCCCTCTATTTAGGTGAACCATCCTCCACCACGAACCAGTCGCCCGCAACTTCAATCATCCGACCCAACCGGGAACCAGCGGTCTGCGGCATTCTAAATGCAAAGCCATTGCACAGGCACAGACTTCGGGGCAAAGCTGGAACTTCCGAATGAGTCAATTCCCCCAACCCGTCGCCATCACCGGCATCGCCCTTCGCTCTTGCCTGGGTTCCGGTGCGCGCGACCACTTGGCCGCACTCCAGGCCGGGCGCAGCGGATTGCGCCCCCTGCCCCAGCAGCCCACTCTGCCTGCCGGATGGCTAGAGGATCGGGCCTGCCTGAAAAAGCGCCGCTATGGCGCAGCCAGCAATCTGGCCGTCACCCTAGCCCAGGAGGCATTCAAAGAGGCTGGGTGGAGTCAAGCCGATGCCGCCACCGCCTGGATCATGGCCGGGTCTAGCCGTGGGAATGTGGGTGAACTCCTGGGTGAGCACCATGGCCGCCGCCGCGTCGCGAAGTTTGCCGCCAGCAACTCGATGCATAGCGAGATCGCCGCCGCCGTCAGCATCGAGCTAGGGATCCACGGCGGCTGGCAGATGCTTTCAAATGGATGCTCCTCCGGCCTGGATGCGCTGGGACTTGCCGCAGGACTGGTCGCCGCAGGAATGGCACCTCGTGCAGTCGTGGTCTCCGTGGATTTGCCGCTGATCCCCGCGCTGCTGGCAGACTTTTCCTCCACCGGCCTGCTCTCGACCAATGGCGTCAACGATCCCTATTCGACGTCCACCACCGGCTTCCTGCCTGCGGAGGGTGGCGCGGCGATCCTGGTGGAACCCTTGGGCACCCGACCCGCGATGGCCTTGGTGCATGGCTATTGGGTCAACTCCGACGCCTGGGACGCCGTCGGCCTTCCAAAAGATGGCGGGCCGATCCGGGATCTCATCGCCCAAGTCTTGGCAAATCGATCAGAAAAGAACATCGCCCTCTGCCCTCACGCCAGTGGCACCGCCCTGCATGGCCGCGCAGAGCTCGCCGCCCTGAACGCAGCCTTTCCAGCGGGCGGGAGACGCAGCGCCTCGCTCCACTTGATGAAGCCTTTCACCGGTCACTCACTCGGAGCCAGTGGTGCCGTCGATGCAGCGATTTTGGCGACCTTCTTGCAGCAGCAGCAATTGCCGCCGAACCTGCCCGGTCTATCTGGCGCAGGCGGTGCGTTGACGGTTCCAGATACGGCGCTGCCTGCAAAAGACACCGCCGTGGTCAAGATCTCCAGCGGGATGGGCGGCCACAATGCAGCGGTCCTGCTGACGACCGCTTAGCGCCGCGTCCCGGCGACATGCGCCTCGATCACGGCGATGAAGTCTGGCAGATAATCGCGCGCCTTGGCCTCCCCGACCCCACGCACCTTCAATCCCGCCTCGATGCTTCGAGGCTTCAGCCGCGTCATGAACTCCAGCGTCTGATTTGGGAAGACCTGGAAGGGCGGCACCTTGTGCTTCTTGGCGATGGCAGTGCGGGCCTGCTTCAGTTTCTCAAAGAGCGCGTCATCAAAGCCCAACTCATGCGCACCGACCTCGTCTTTTTTCGACTTCGCCGCCGCCTTTGACGTCGGCGCAGCCACGACCACCCGAGGCCAGCGCATGCGCACATTGGTGCCGTTCTTCATCACGTCTGCGCCTTTGCTGGTCAGGGACACCAGCGGGAATTCGCCCTGGCTGATCTCGATCAATGCCTGCCTTTCCATCTCCGTGAAAAGCGGGTGCAGCGCGTGGGTGCCGACCTCTTTCAGCAGACCATACGTCGTCAATTGATCCAGCCCCGCATCCACCACTTCCTTCGACTTGCTGCCCACCAGCATCTGGATGATCTTCCCCTTTCCAAAGCGGCCCTCGTAGCGTCCATTCGGCAGCCTGCGGGACATCCGCGCGATCCCACTCAGCGCCTGCCGCAGCATCGTCACCTCTGCCTCCGTGCCCTCGCGCGGCGGCTGCGCGCCAGAGGATCGGCACGTATCGCAGGTGCCACACGCGACGGGGTCAGCCTCGCCAAAGTACTCCAAAATGTACTCTTGCCGACAGTGATCACTGTAACAAAGATCCACCATCGACTTTAGCTTTGCCCGATCACGGCGATCTTTTTCCCGCAGCGCCGCTAGGTCCAGCTTCACATGCCGTGCCAGCACCTCCGGCTGCAGCAGGCGCGTGCCACGCGTGCGCTTCCCCGGCACATCAAAGCGCTCAATGTAGCCCTCCCGCACCAGGATGCTCAGGGAGGTGCTCACGGCCATCGAGTTCTTTGCCATCGCATACGAAGTCAGATCATCGATGGTCAACATCACCACGTGGTCACTATCCGCTCGGTTTAGCAGCGCCTGATACACATCCAGGATCGTCTGCGGCGGCGGATTGTTTCCCTCGATGAAAAACTCCTGCGTCTTCACATCCGCAAAATTGAATAACAGCTCGCACCACGCAGGCTCGCCATCACGACCCGCGCGACCCGCCTCCTGGTAGTAAGCCTCCACACTGCCCGGCACATCAAAATGCGCGACAAACCGCACATCCGAACGGTCAATGCCCATCCCAAAAGCATTCGTCGCCACCGCCACATCACAACCACGGGCAATGAACTTGTTTTGCCGGTCCTCACGCTCCTTATCACTCAACCCACCGTGGTATTCGATGACCTTCATCCGCCACTCGCGCAACATCTCGCCCACCTCCTCCACGTGCCGACGGGTCGAGCAATAGACGATGCCCGTCTTGTGCCGCGCGATGATGTCCTTGAGCCGCGCATATTTGTCCGCATCCCCCTTCGTCTGGGCAATGTTCAGGCTCAGGTTCGGTCGCTCAAAACCCCGGATCGCCACATACGGATCACGCAGGTCCAGCGTCTTTTGAATGTCATCCCGCACCTCCGGCGTAGCCGTCGCCGTCAACGCCACCACCTGGGGCCGATTCAGCGCCTTCAGCGCCTCCCCCAACCGCATGTAATCCGGCCGGAAATCGTGCCCCCACTGCGAAAGGCAGTGCGCCTCATCCACTGCAAACAGCGCGATATCCACACGGCTCAAGGAGCGCAAAAAGGCCTGACTGCGAAAGCGCTCGGGAGCCACATAAACGAGTTTGTAACGCCCAGCAGCGATGCCTGCCAACCGCTCCCTCTGCTCCTCCAGCGTCAGCGATGAATTGATCAGTGCCGCCGGGATGCCCCGCCGCTCCAGCGCATCCACTTGATCCTTCATCAGAGCGATCAGAGGACTGACCACAATCGTCACCCCATCCATCACCATCGCTGGCAATTGGTAGCACAGGGACTTCCCCCACCCGTCGGCATGATGACCATCGTATCCCGCCCTCCCACGATGCTGGCAATCACCGGCTCCTGCCCATCCAAAAACTCCCGGAACCCAAAATGACGCCGCAACGCCTCACGGGCGTCATGGATCTGGGCAGCAGTATCAGGGTTCTCAGAGGTCTCGGGCACGGCCCATCGTTAACCGGGAAACCCAGAAAGTAAAAAGTGAATCATCCCCCAACCCAAACACGCCCCCAATCCAGAGCGACGCGCGTCCCGCCCCAGCCATTCCACAAGCGATGCCCAGAGTCTGGACGATGGATCGAGGGCGGCTTGCGTCCTGGAGCGCCCAAGTGAATCGGGGCGAGATGTCTGAGTCTGGTGGAAGGTTGATTCGTTGACTCGAACCAAAAGACTACCCGCAGCGCCAGAGGGGCGCTGAGTGGGTGGCGCAGCCACCAGAGGCCTGGTCGGTATTGCAATCTCTCCTGAGCTCACTCTGTGATCTGCCCATGTTTTGAAGCGGCTACCTTTTCGTGCCGTGAAGATGTACCAATGCGCTACCGGAATGGGCTCAATCACCCAGCCCCACCGTTCAAAACGCACAACCCGCCCCCATCCGCCGTCGCCTTCCCTGCGGCTCGTGTCCCGCCGCTCGGTTTCAGTTCCATTGCTCCGTTCTTCCTTCGTCGATAGCCTTCCTTCATCCCTTCGAAGATACCTTCCACATAAGTCTTCCCGCCCAGCACCGCTCCTTCAGTGAGATACTTTACTCGCTTCATCAGCATCTCTCCGAACGGCATCTTCCCGAACGCCTTCAAGACCTTGTCTCTTTGTGCTGCGTCGATGCCGCGTTTGCTCACGCTCCCGTCCGCTCCGCGCTCCATCCGCCCTGCGTCATAGAGCCACATCCGATACGCGGGTCCGCAGTCCCTCCAGTTGCCCTTGGCTTTTGCTCCGGCGACCACGTAACACAACCCGGCGCGAGCTCGGGCTGAGCCCGTCATCGCTTCGCTGTAGCCGCTCCATCGATAGTCGCCCGGATCGCTCACCAGGCCTGCCCTCACGGGATTCAAATCGATGTAGAGCGCCATCGTCCGAAGGGCGTCAAGTCGCCCTTCGCCTCGGCTTTCGGATCCTTCCACCAGCACGCTCTTGTATCGCGACATCCACATCGTTCCTTTGCGCTGATGCCGGCGGTTGTACCAGAGGCTGAACCTTTCCTTCAACTCCTTCATCCAGATCCCCAGATCGCAGAAGCGTCGCTTAAAAGCATTCAGCCGTTCCTGCACCTGACGCTCCACCCCTTGCTTCCGCAGGGCCTTGAGCTCCTCCAACAACCGCCAAATAAAGTCCTTGCTGTAGAAGCCTCGCAGATGCTCGATCAAGCGCTCCTCGCCCGCAGGCCCCTCAAACTGCTGAACCCAAACCTTCGGGTCCGGCACATGCACCAGCGCGTGAAAGTGGTTCCCCATGACGCAGTAGGTGAGGAGTTCGATCCCAAAGAAGGTACTCATTTTGGCCATCAACTTCCGCAGACCTTCCTTCTCCAGATCATCCAGCATCAAGGTCCCGTCGGGCCCGGAGCAAGTCCGCGACATGACATGATAACAGTGCCCGACCCCACTGTCCCGCATCCCCAAAATTCGCTTCCCCGCCCGCCCATACAGCCCCGTGGCCAGATAAGGCCCCGTCCGCGCCAACAAGGCCCCCAAGGGGTCCTTGGGCTTGGCGGGATCGGACTGCGGAGGAGGTTCGGGGGCAGGAGTGGAGCTAGGGCTCATGGCAACTGGGGGGTAATATTCGCGATTTTGGGAATTGGCAAGGATTTAATTTGTTTGTCAACTTTTCCTGACTTTGCGAGGCGAGCGAACGACTCCCGACGGCAGAGAAGACGCCACCGAGCCGAGGCGGGGGGCGTTGGCTGCAGCGCCTAGTATGGTAGCGGGCCACAGGACTCTGAGAAGCACGCAAGACGCTCCCCCGATACCATACCTACAAGCTCAGCCACGCGGGGTGCGGAGCTTGGGCGTCGAATCGGGTGTTGGGGCAAGTCGGGCTACCAATCCCGCTTGTATCGAAAGCCGCCTTCATCACGGCCAGCGACATAGCCCATCGCATCAAGCGCCTTATCCTCATCTATTCGGGCCAAGAAGTCACCAAATGAGCGGCTCACCTTTTCCGAAAGCAAACATCCGGCTTTGCGGAACACTTGCCCGGGATCGGCAGTAATCCTCCTTGCTGCATCGTGATGTAGGCAAAGGATTGTGGCATTGTCCCGCCAATCGCTTTTCCAACCATCAAGCCCAAGCGCCAACAGACCAAGATGGATGCGATTTGGGTCTTTGTGCCTGACTGCGGCTGTTGCCATTCGTTCGGCAAAGGCGAGCAACGTAAATCTTTGGTCTTCGCTGATCTGCGCTGCTGCTGCACTTCGCTCCGGGGAACTGAGTGACTGCCATCTAATGAGTAAGGTTTCGATTTCGCCGTCACGCTGACTGGGAATGGGGGCCGGACCGTAGCCGTTGTTTTGGTCAACATTGAGCCATTCGGCATCCGCAAAGATTTGAGTATCCATAGGTTTGATCGGTTAAAGCCCCGGCGGGTGCATGTAGTCTCCGACTTGCTTGTAGCCTGCGGCTTGAAGTTGCTCGAGTTCTCTCGCAAACACAGTTGGCCTGTTGTTGGCGGCATCCCAAAGGGTCTTCGGTGTCTGCGGCGTTCCGATATAGACCTTGGCTCGGCTATCAATGATGCCCTGAACCCAAGCGTCATTCTTCTTGAGCGTCCAATTCGGTATATCGAGGATTTTGTGCCCGGCCCAGTCCTTCGCTACGGCTGTGTCAACCTGCCGCCCTATGACGTAGATGTCATCAGCTGCCCCCGCTGGCTTCCTTGCGGCAGAAGCCATACTGCCTGGATAGCCGAGTCCTCCTGGATTCGGTGCGGCGATGGCAGGTGGGGCAGCGTCAGGCGATGGGGTGGCTTCAGGGCCGGTGTGTGGACGTGGGGCAGAGCCGTCAGGGATGGGACTGTCTTGAGGTTTGGAACCGGTCCCGAAATCGGAGGGCTTCTTGATTGTTGGTGCCTCCCCAGGAACGTGTGGCTCAATGGGGTGCGGCGCAGGCAACCTGCTGTGCGAGTGGGAGAAATCATATCGGTTTGTGACCGGGGCTCCACCCAGCCAGTTGCGTGTCGCTCTAACGGCAGGCACCAGGGCCTTGGCGGCTGCCCCTACGGCTGCGGCGACTACCTTTGCACCTGCCTGAATTCCCAATCCGAGGCCGGCACCGATTACGCCATTGGCCAGGGAGTCGCCCAACGAAAAGCACTCCCCATCCACCAACAGATCAGCGATGATGGAGCCGAGTATGTCCCCGGAGAGTTGGCTAAGCAGTCCGGCGGGGAAGGCTGCACTGATTGCCCCAGAGATGAAACCCTTGGCGATGGCGTCGCGCAATGATTCTGCTGTGAAGTCACCATTGAAAATGATCTCGATGAATCCACCGATGACTCCGCCAACGACACCTCCGATGATGATGTGGACGAAATTGCCATGGATATCGATGGCATTGGGGGCATTACCCCTGGCGAAGTCGTAGAGATTGAGACCGGAACCTTCCCCAGACGGATCTCTGCTTAGGAAGCGCCCAAAGGCCGGCGCGTACCACCGGGCGGAATAGGCGAGAAGGGTTGGTCCGGCCCAGTCGTCTGCCCAACGCGTGGCATGGCGGAAGTGGCAGGTTTCCTGAACGGACGAATTACCGTAGCTGGCGGTGGTATTGCCAAAGGGATCGTACCGCCAAGCGGCGATGACAACACCTGTATTGTCAGTGAGGCCAGTGACGTTCCCCAGGTGATCGGTGAGGACGTAGCGGTCCCCACGGGTGATGTCATTGGCAGTGCGGGCGGATACTTCATGGATGGCGACGAGGCCGCCAATGCCGTCACTGGCCTCCATGGTCCCAAGGAGGTCGAGGCCCCAGATGAGCCAGCGTTGGACGTTGCCCTGGGCGTCCAGTTCCGCTAGTGGTCGAGTACTGCCTAGATCGTAAAGGAAGCGGGTGGTCGTGGAGGTCGGAGATGGGCCATCCTGGGTATGGGTAAGGCTGAGGCGGCGCCCGGTGGCATCATAGACGATGGTGGTACTGCGGAAGCGGGCGGATTCGGTAATCTGGACGAGTTGCTCTTCCTCGTTGTAAGCCATACTGACAAGCCCAGCGGGTGCGGAGTTGTCTGGAGAGGAGGGAGCCAAGTAAGCGGTGAGGCTGCCAGCGGCGTTGGATGCGGTGGCACTGCCATTGACGGTGGCGATCTGATTGAGATTGTTAGCGGTGAAGCTGGTAGTGGTGCTGCCTTTCTGCTTGGATATGGGATTGCCTGCGCCGTCCCATGTGAATGCGATCCCAGGCTCGGCAACTGCGGCTGCGCCGGAGGACGCTGCGGCGGTGAGTCTGCGACGATGGTCGTAGCTAAAGTCCTGAACGAGCTCGTTGAGTCCGGCGACGCTGGAGGAGAGTTGGGTAACCTGCCCGCTGGCGCTTCGAAGGGTGGCGAACTTGGCAATTTGGTTCTGCTGCTGATCATGCCAGGTGAGGGACTTGAGCTGGCCGACGCTATCGCGCACCCAACTGGATTGGATGCCTGCGCTGGTGGTCAGGGTGCTGATCGATCCGCCCTTTTCGTCATCGTAGGAGTAGGCGAAGGAGGCGTTGCCTGCCCCAATAGCGCTGTCGATGATGGTGGATGTACGTCCGGCACGGTCGTGTTGGTAGGCAATGGTGCGTTCGATCGGGCCGTCTTTGTCTCCCACATGAATGCTGGTGGAGCGCCGCAAGCCGTTGCGGGTCCAGTTGGGGACGAGGGTGCGATTAACCTCTGTCTGTGTCTCGGAGGCGAGCCTGCCCAGGTCATCATAAGTGTAGCTGACCTCTCCGGTACGAGCACCTGTGGGGCTGAGTCGTGCGATACTGGTGCGGCGCCCAAGGGTATCGTAGTCGATCTGAATATCGGCGTCTGTGGTGTAGTCGATGTACGTGACTGCGTCGTAGAGATTGCGTGTGTACTTGATGACGGTGCCTTCTGGGGCGCTGCCGCCGAGAGCTGGTGGACCGTTGGGCAGGATGTGCTGGGTCATCCGTCCGCCCTGATCGTATGTCCAGCGCTCGGTGGAGCCGTCGGCGTAAATTTTTCGTACCACGCGGCCTTGGGCATCAAACTCAAAGCGGGTACGATTGCCTGAGCCGTCAATGAGGGCGGTGTTACGGCCGTTGGCATCCCATTGATAGGTGACGGTGTCTGCATCTGGTCCTTTATGGGTCAGGACGAGGCCGCGGTGATCGTAGGTGGTCAGTTCTACCCTGGCTGTGGGTGTACCGTCTGCGGCTGCGGAGTCGTGATCCTCCCACTCACTGCGGAGAGGCTGATCGAAGAAATTGTATGTGTGTGTGGAAATGCGCGGGGCTGCCCCCGGTTCGGATGGCGTCACGATGTGGCGGGAGACCCGTCCGAGGAGGTCGAATTCGTCTCGCTCCCCAGCGCCAGAGGCATAAGCGGTGCTGGCAAGCCTAAACCGCCTGTCATAGGTGAAGGTGGTGCGAGCCCCGGTAGCATTTTGAGTGGAGTCGATGCAAGTGGGACAGGCGGCGTTCCAGTGGGTGTAAGTTGTGGAGGGGAGGATTTCATCACCCATGCCACCTTGCGCTGCGGTGAGCGCCGGGTCATTCGTCACGGAGACGGTGCGATTGAGCGCGTCCAATTGGGTGACGGACCTCCATCCACTGGGGAGGGTGACGGTGAGGCGGTTATTGGCATCGTCGTGGGTGTAGGTGGTCGTCCCCTCCCCCGCGACGTAGGTTGTGACGATCCGACCTAACTGATCATAGGCCACTGATCGGGCGATGCGCGCGGGATCGGATGTCCAAGAGGTATTGCGGAGGTCATCGGTGGTGGGAAGGCTGACGAAGGTTGCCCGACCAAGATTGTCGAAGGCGAAAAACTGCCAGCGTCCCGTGGATTCCCACGATGCAGACATGAAACCCCGACTATCATAGAAGATTCGTGTCTCTGCGCCGACCTGTGGGGTGCCGCGATTGTCTTCTGCGCTGATGTCGGGCTCCCACCGATGGGTGACTTGGTGAAATGCGTTGTACGCTAGACGCCGTTCGTTGCCCAAGCCATCGATACGGCTCACAACGTCATCGTTATCATTGTATTGGAGGGTCTGAGGGAGCGTACGATCCCCGGTTGTGCCGATATGCCGCCCGAGGATGTCATAGCTGAACCGGGTGGTAAGGTCTGAGCCATTCGCGCCCGCAGCGACGTAGGTGATGGAGGTGAGGTCTCCCGCACGATTATAACCTCTGAGAGTGGTGCGAGCAGACGCTGTGCCCGATGCTTCGGTCGTGGAAACGAGTCTGCCCGTCCCTTCGTCATAGCCATAGGAGGTGACCATTCCATCAGGTGTGGTGACGGACGTAACCTCCCCCATGTCATTGTAGGTCCATGAGGTAGTGACAGTGCCCTCTGACGGATGGGGGACGTCGGTGGAGAGGAGCCGCCCCCGGAGGTCGTAGGTATGGCGTTCCGTGATTTGGCCGAGGATGTTGGTCTTGGTCAGAAGGTTGCCGGCACCGTCGTAGGTGTAGGACTCGACGAGGCGTCGAGGACCAGACGGCATCTTCCGGTGCAGTTCTGTAACACGCCCGAATGAGTCATAGGTCCACTCATCGATGATGCCGTGGGAGGTGATCGATGACAGATCTGAGTTGAGTCTGGCGAGGGACTCGATCCTGACGACGCGAGTGCCATCATAGGTATAGATGGTGGCTTCGCCCCCGGCATTGACATACTTGAGCAAGCGGTCAGCTTTGTCGTAGCGATAGCGTTCCGTGGTACCATTGGCCCGGTCGATGCGAGTGACATTTCCGCGTCGGTCATAGTGAAATTCGGCACTCAGACCAGGGTTTTGGTGGTCGGTGACCTTGCGAGCAAGGCCTGCGGGCTCGTCCTCAGCGTCGGCCTCAGCAGGGGTAATATATTCGAACTCGATAAGGTGCCCAAGCGCGTCTGTGATTGATTTGATCTGTCCAGATGGCTGAGGGGCATCGGCTGCGGTGTAGTAGCCGAGCCGCTGGGTACGCTCTACGTCGGTTCCGGCCGCCTCGCGGATGAGGGCAGGAAAGCCTTGTTCGTTGTATTCGATCTCGGTTATGGCACCGCGCTGATCCCGGACGCTGGCGGTCTTGGTTCCAGTCTCATCCAAATTTCGTTTGATGGACGAGCCACCTGGAAAAACGACCTCGTTGACTGCGCCGTCAATGCCGACGCGCTTGATGGTGACCCGCCCCAACGCATCTGCGGCACTTTCCCCCGCCACGTTTTTGACTGGCACGCCGTTTTCGGATCGGCGGAGGAGGTTCGCGTCGCTATCAAACCAGTACTCATTGACTACCTGACCAGCCTCAGCCCCTTCAAACACGACCTTGGCGTAGCTGGAGGAAGCTGAACTGCTTGTCCAATTGATCCCGAGTGCAGCGCCGCCAATCGTGCTTGAGCCACTACTGCTGCTGGCGGTTATGGAGGAGAGGGTAAACAGATTCGCCGCACTGGTACTGTCTTGGCTGAAGCTGTAGGCTTGGTCACCTGAAGGGAGGCCCTTTAACGTCGTGATAGCCCCACCTACAAAGAACGGCGTGGGCTCAAGTGGAATGGATACAGAACCACCGCTGCCGCCGCCGCCCGCACCACCGCTGCTTGACGTCGCTACAACGATCGGTGGCCGGGGTTCTTCGTACGTCATGATGACCGCATGGCCATTCGGATCTGTCTTCTTGATGATTTGTCCAGCTTTGTTGTACTCGTAAGTCCACACGAGGTCCTCCGATGAATTTCCCGACGTTGGCCGCGTGAAGCTGGTCATGGCCCAACCGTCCCAGTGGTAGGTCAAGGTGCGCCCGTTGCGTTGGTCTGTAATTGAGGTGACCCTGCGGTAGGTGGGCGCGATAGACGTTACAGAAAAGATGACGCGACCAAACTGATCGATGACCTGACTGGGGTTCTCTGCTACAGGTGGGAACCCATTGATTCGCTGGGCGCCTTCGTCGGGATAGCGGCATGAGTACAGAGTTCTGGTGGCAAACCCTTTGCGGATCATCTGGCCGCTGCCGTTGAAGACCTCCCATTCTCCCGTTGTTGCTTCCCATCGATAGCCTTCTTCAGCATAAGAGATTCTGAAATCGGCACCGTCTGCCTTAAAGTAGGGTGGCGTAGTATTGGTAATGGTGGTGCCACCCGGTGCTGTGAGCGTGAGCGTTCCGCCGGAGCCCCCGGTGGAGGGCCCAACACTGGATGCCGTTCTTGGATGATCCCCAACTGGGCTATAGAGAACTCCCTTGTGAATGATCGCGAAGATTTTAGATTCGCCGTCCTTGTAGATCTTGATGTTGTTAGACAGATTCCACTTCCATGCTTTTCCGGTCCATGAGCGGACAATGTTAATAGGGCCCGCTGCGGTAGTGAAAATCATATCAATCGTGCTGTCCTGGTACCAGCGGTTGACCAGATCAACCCAAGATGCGGCGGGTTGATTTTGACCGCTGCCCTGGGTGTCACAGCTATTGGTGCAGGCACATGGGAGGATGCTCTCCGGCCAGCAGAAGGTTCCGTCGCCCAATGGGCTGGGGGTCCCCCCCGGGGTCCCAAAGGTGCCGCCACCAGGCATCTTCCAACTCACTGAAGGCAGGCCTCCAAAGGAAATGACATTGCCAGCGTTGGAACACTTGGCGGGAAGGTGGATGAAATGCGTCAAGAAGCTGTCAAACTCCGTTCCGTTGCTGCACCGAAAGTGATAGGGGACCCGAATGCCAACGGCCTTGAAACACAGCCCAGAAGGGGCGTCAGCGCCTGCGCCATTTGCTGCAAATAGTGATCCTGTGTCGATACCTCCGTCTTCACTGGCTGCATTGGAAGCTGCGTAATCTCTGGAAGGGCCGGACGGGCTGCCGGGGAAAAGATCTGGAGTGATTTGGCGCTGGAAAGTGTCGGCATCCTCTTTGATCTGTTTGCGCAGCGACAGAAGCTGGTCCTCCTGACCCTGCGGTGCGCTGGCAACATCTTGCGCACTTAGGTCGGCTAGGGCAATGGCAGTCCAGCCAATGCGAACCTGTTCCCCCGGAAGCAGCGTGCCTGGCACGGCTGAGCGCAGTTGGAACCTTACCTTCTCTGAATCATCCGGAAGTTCGCACTTCACTTGGTCGGCCAGCACCCCTCCAACGTTTGTGATGGTAAACTCTCCGTTGAAAACTTCGCCCGATTTCAAGTCGGGCAGGACGACATTCGCCGGTTCGGTGACGAGATTGGCAATGGGGAGGTTTGTCTCGAAAGTGAGGTTGGCGCGGATGTCGTAGGTGTCTTTGATCGTCTTCTCTGTGACTGACCAAGTGAGCTGTACGCCGAGGTAACGAAGCTGCACATGTTCGGTGGTAGTGATGCCCGGTCTGACCTGGAGTCTTCTGATCGCCGAGTCGTGGCGCGGCCCACTAACGCGCACTTGATATCGACCAACAGGGAGATCGCTGAAGCTGGCGATGCCCTGGTGGGTATCGTCTGTGAGAGTCATGGTGCCAGTAATTGTCGGCACGTCTTCATTGACGTAGCTCACCTTTGCGCCAGCTACCCCAGAGGAGTATCCACCAAGGCCATCTGAAGGCGAAAATGCGTCCACCACCTGAACGGCGAGATTACCCGTGCCTGACTCGGTGACCTCAACAAGGATGGCATAGTCATTAGCGGCATAGTTAGCGCCCGTCAGGCGCAGCCGGAGCTGCTGTAGAGTCGGGGGCGTCCCGGCGGGAGGTGCGAAGCGCAGCTGAATGCTCTGCCGCGCACCGATGCCCAACGGAACCCCATCCTGATCGGAAGGGGGCGGGGTCAACAATTGTGCCCACGGCGGAGGTGTGCCACCCGTGGGGGTAACGAGCCGCCATGAGGCGTTGACGAGCGGTGCGTAGCCCGTGTTTTCGAAGATGATAGTCTCCAGTGTTTCTTGCCCAGGATTGACGCCAGTCTGGAGTAAATTGGGCACCGCCTTCAGTAGTGGCCTGGCCTCACTCAGGCTATAGTCGATGCTGACGAACTGCCAAATCCGCGGGAGGGTTTCACCACTCGCCGTCCCAACCAGCCTTGCGATGAGACTGCCGCTAGAAGGCGCGGATGCATTGCCTCGAAAAGTGAAGGGTAAATCAATACTAGCCTCCGCAGCGAGAGCGACCGGCGGGCAATCCAGCGAGATGCCAGTCAGGGCAGCGGCCCCTGCGGAGGCGGGCTGGTCTGCCGCATCGATTTCCAGACGGAGATCGGAGAAACTGGTGCCGGAGGCAGCGGTTACCCGCGTAGAAAGGCTGGCAGGGTAGTCCCGAGGCACCGCAAAACGGAACGCCGCCGGAGAGATGTGGAGCCCCGAGATGGTAAAGGTGACTTGGGTTTCACGATCTGTGCGAGCTGGATGCATCGCCCAAGCGGTCAGCAATCCGCCCGGCTCGGAGCTAGGGTGCTCATAGATCCAGGTAAATTTCCCCTCGTCGTCGGTCGTCGGGGTGAAGGTGAAGTCTGTCTTCCCGTTCGAAACATGGACCAATACAGGCTGCCGCGCGGCCGATCCTGGCGACGGATTGGTGGGAGTGGCCGTGTAAGTGGCGGAACCGATAAGTGCTACCCGACGAGGCTCGTTGACATCTACAATGGCTTCCTCAATGACCGCAGAATATGGGGTGGCTTGTGCGTCAACGGAGACAGCCACTCTGAAACCCGCCTCGACAGCCAATTCATCCGTCTGTCCGTAATGAAACCATGTGCGCTCCCCTTGAAAATAGAGCAGCATCTCATCCGGTGCGTTCGCTGGCACTGGGATCGTTAGCTCGGATGAAGTGAAGGTTTCGCCTGGGGCGATGCGGATGACGGTGTCGCCGTTAGGGAGCTGGAAGACATTTGCGCCAGTGGCGATCTTGATCTCCTGCGTGGTGAGGATGTTGCCATCACGATCTTGCAGGATGAATTGGAGGTCGGGGGTTGGATCGGCTCCTGAATGCTTGGCGCACAAGAGTTCGAGTGGATCGTTGCTGGGGTTGGTTGCAGTGAAGCGGACCCTGCCATTGCCGCCTTTGGTGAAGCCAGCGGGTTGAAGGCTGACTTGAAGCGCTAAAGTCTCGACGGGCAGGCTCAGGCTGCGGGTCATCTTCACGCATTCGTTTTCGTTGGGGCAAACGAGCAGCGCAGCGGTGAGGGCGGCAAGGGTATCAGGTAGGGCGTCGTCCCCAGGGACTGGGACTGTGACGTCAAGGGTGGCACCAGCGGCAAGATCGAAGATCTCGGTGTGCCACGGGGTGGCTGTCGAATCGGAGGTGAGGCTGAGCTGAAGCGTGGCGTGGCGGAGTGGAAGCGTACCTGCGGTGACACGGAAGGGGACGCGGTTGAGCACGCCTTTGAGTAGGCGCGGAGAAGTGCCTTCAGCGGGATTGTGGGCGAAGGTGGCGTCCGGGAGTGTCAGTTTGCGTTGGAGCGACTCGGCGGCAGCAGCATCGCGAGTGGACAGACTGTAGGTGCGGGGCGGCGCACCTGAGAAGGAGGAATCGATGAAGGTGGTGGTGCCCGCGCCGCCAAGAATTTGAGTATCGAGAGCTTCGGTGCTGCCTTCGTCTGGGAAAAGCCGGACTGTGTAGCCAGTGACGGAACCTGCGCGGGATGGCCAGGTGAGAGCTGGAGGACCGGAATCGGTGTCCCAGGTAACATTCATGCCGGCGACGGGAAGCAAATCGATGTTCATCCGCTCCGAATTCGAAGGCGGTGAGGCGTTGCCAGCGGCGTCGATGGCGACGGCTGCATACCACGTCTGCGCGGAGGTGGCGTTGGCGTCGGTGAAGGGCGGCGCGACTATGTCCTGTCGGAGTGGGGTGAGGCTCTCGATGGCGGTTATCGTGTCATCCGCTCGGAAGATCTGGAAGCTGGCGGAATCGCTGGGAGGCGGTGTCCAGTTCGCCCGCACACCCTGCGGGGTAAGAGTGAGTGTAAAATTCTGCGGGGCGACAGGAGGCAAACGATCCGAATCAGCGGAAACAATGGCTCCCGAAAGTCCGCTGTACGTGGTCTGGCCGGAGAAGGTACGCTGGGCTTCAATGGCGTAGTAGTAGGTTCCGTCGGCCGCTGGCAGATCGTCGAAGTTGAGGGTGGTGCCAGTCAGTGTTGAGGAGGCGGGGAGGATCGTGAGATCCGAGCCGTCCGCAGCAGTTCCGCGATACAGGCGGTAACCTGTAGCGCGTTCCGCATTTTGCCAAGTCAGTCGGATGTGGCCTCCCGGCGTCGCCGTCGCGTTGAGATTGGCGGGGATGGCGGGAGCCTGCGGATCGTTTTGGAAGACCTCGATGACGGGGTCCATGAAGAAGGCGGGGTTGGCGTTGCCGAGTTGATCGCGAGCGCTGACTGCCAAGCGGAGAACTTCGGCAACGGACCCTGCGCTTTCGGGGAGGGTGAAGTTGAGAGTCCAATGCAGGGCGTCGGCTCCCGCTGATACGGTGATTGGCAACGCCGTCGTGGGCGAGGACCGGCTGAGGGTATAGTTGAAAACGGGGGCCGCAGGCTGTCCGGCGGCGTCGAAGCAGGCCTCGTCGAGAACGGCTCTAAGCGTGACTTCTGCGGGCGTGGCGGCATTGTTGCGGACACCGGACGGGAGATCGAGTTCCATCACCGTGGGGCCGAGGGTATCGATCATGACGGTGGCCCCCTGTGTGACGCCTGACGATGTATTTCCAGCATTGTCAGAGGCCGTTACGATCAGGCTGGCGATGCCAGATGGCGTGCTGGGCAAAATGTCCCATTCGGCAGTGAATGCGGGGCCAGTGCCACCTGCGGGGTTGGCTGTGTATTGCAGCGCGAGCGGTTGGGCATCATGACCGTTTGATTTCATGGCGACGAAGGGCGTCCCCGAAAGCGGCTCGCTAAAAACGAGTGTAAGGGTGAGTGGCCCCGGGCCGAACTTAACCGGCGGGTCAGTACTGGTCGCAGCAGCGGCGTAAGTCGCAATGACCGATGGACCGGTTCGATCTGGCGCGGCACTGACAGTGGTGGAGAAGTCGCTCTCGTTTCCAGCGGAATCAATAGAGGTGACACGATAGAAGAGCGGGCCGGTGACGCCGTTGGCTGGGGTATCAGAGTATTGCCGGAGGTTGATGGGCGCAGTGTTGAGTTTGGTGACACCAAACTCGAGCTTGGATGCAAAGTCACCGGCACTCCGATAGACGTTGTAAGCGACGATATCGGCCCCGCTCGATGGTGGCACCCAATCGAGGCGTAGAGTGCCTCCCGAACGCCGCTGAATGACAAGACCGACGGGGGGGGCAGGCTCGGTATTGTCGAAATTCAATGTTCGGACGATTGACTCAGGGCTGAGCTCGCCACTACGGAAGAAGGCACGAGCGCTGAGGAAATTCACACCTTCCGCCAGGGTAAGGTTGAGTTTGAACGTTCCCACTCCATCGAGCCCTATGCCAGCCGCGATCATAGCGCCGTTATGATAGACGTTAACCAAGGCACCACTCACCGCCGTGCCGATGATGTTGACGCTGGCGGTGTTGAGTGTTTGGTCCGAGGAGGGCGATGTGATTATGGGGGCGGCTGGTGGTGCCAAGGCGAGGCTGAATGGCACGGTAAGTTCGCTGGAAGTCTGGAAGGCATCCAAGGCGCGAATGACGAGTGTGTGGGGACCGTCATTGGTGCTGCCAGTGGGCCTCCAGACAAAGGTATAGCCGTCTGTAGCGGTGGAGTCGGTCGCGACGATCTGATCATCGATACGGAACTCAACACTGCTGATACCAGACACATCGGAGGCATCGACACGAAAGGTGCCCCCAGCGGTGACGGCACTGCCGACTCCGAACGCGACGTCGTTGAAACGAAGGCTCGAGATGACGGGTGGGAGGGTGTCAATGTTATAGTTGAAAGTGGATGTGCCCGAGACGTTGGCACCGCTGCGATAGGCACGGGCTTTCAGTATGGCAGGCCCTTCAGTGTTGAAGGCAATGGGACTATCACTAGCAAACAACGGGGAGTCCTCGTTGGGAGTGGACCCATCCGTAGTGTAACGGATCTCGGCATTTGGTGAGGCACTGGTAAGCGTGACGCTGACGCTGTTTGGATAAGTTCCTGATGCTGGTGTTGCGATGGGTCTCAGTAGCGTGTCACCGAAGTGTGTCCCAAACCAAGCATAAAGTTGGGTGATCTCTGGATCACTTAGAAGTCGGTCATAAACGATGACTTCCGCAACCTCGCCCGGCATAAACGCGGTGGGCGAAGCGACGGACGAAATTCTTTGGAGCAACGAGCCTATGGCGAGAGTGCCGTTGGCTGGAATGCGAACGCTGTTGTAGCCACTGAAACCGTTGCCAGAAGTCGCGAGCGAGCCTTGCTCATAGAGCTTGAACTGCTGCGTATCGGTATTCAGCGAGACAACCAAGGCATCAAACTGGTCAGTGCCGCGAGGGCGTGGCGCAAAGGGCGGGAAGCCGCTTTGAGTACTGGTTGACAAGGGATTGGCCCGACGAAACGGCACTAGGCCAAGGCTCTCGGCAGGATCTACGCAGATGCCAAACTCATTCGCGTTCGAAGTCGTCCACCAGGAGAGCAGTCCTTTGCGACCTGCACTAGCGGCGAGTGACGACGTCTTCGAGACGACGAAGGCTGTAACGTAGCGCGTGGGGAACCCCGCTACGTTGGTATTGGTCAGGACATCGTCGAGACCATCGAAGCGAACGGAAGTTTTGTTCGCCAAAGAGCTAACGACGGCTGCGGGACGCTTATTTGATGAACTCTGGCTCAAATGATGCAGCGCTCCAGAAAGGTCTTTCCACTGCTGAACGTTGTCGGAGGCATCGAGTGTCAACCCTTCGTCACCCCGCAGCCAGAGCTTCACCCCACCGCTGGGCAACAGCGCCGCATCTGGATGGATGCCGTATCCTGCAACAACGACTTCAGTGGGGGTGAAGTTGAGTTTGAAGCCACGAGCCTTGATTCGGGAGCTTGTGGTAACGGAAAGAGGGCCTGAGTAAAGTGGAGAACTGGTCGTCGGTTCAGTTCCATCGATCGTGTAGCGAATGCTCGCGTCAGATTCCGGCGCACACGTGATCGTGACCCATTGGGCCGACGAATATAGATCTGGCGTCGGCGTGATACTGAGCGCACCCACTAAATCAACGACGCGCGGGTTGCGCCCTTCGGCGATCTCCGCGTTGTCTCTCAGACCATCACCATCGGTGTCAGCGAGGATCGGATTCGTGCCGAGTGCGACTTCCTGGATGTTGGTCAAGCCGTCGCCATCAGAGTCATCATGACCGGTTTGGCTCAGATTGCCAAAGTATTGCTGCTCCCACCAATCGGGCAGGGCATCGTCGTCGGAGTCTGAGCTCTCATCGACGCCGATATCCGGCAAGTCGGATCCGCTGTTGGCGCGCGGCAAACCATCAAAATCGATGAGCTGTCCAGCGTTGGCGATGACTCGGCCTTTGTTTATGAGCGGTGAGTTGGCGGCGAGGGAACCATCGGCATTGATGCCAGCACTTGCGAAGATGGTCGGATCATTGCCGCTGTAGCCGACCTGCTCTCTGTAGATCGTACCAAGCAAGGTCCCAGGCACTGAAGATTGACTGTGCATGACCGTATCGAGCGTAAGCACCGAGCCGGTCACGTTCAACGATCCTTTGAAGGCACAATTGAGCGCGCGAATGGACATACCACTGGAGGAGGCTAGCATGGCATTAGAGGAGGCCTGAACAGTGCAATGGCGCAGTAACACTGTGGGGGTGTTGGTGACCGAAACACCAACACTCCGGCCGTAGATCGAGCAGTTGCTCAGCGTGGACACCCCCGCGCCGCTAAATTGCACGCAGGTCAGCGAGGAGCCAGACGAAGGGCTAATGGTAAACCCATCGATCACAGCATCACCAGCGACGGTCAGAATCGGCGAGGCTCCTGACTGCAATATCGTGGTCTTCGCACCCGCACTACTGTAGAACATCAAGTGCTTGTCTGCTGGCACACTGAAGTTCTCGGTGTAAGTCCCCGATTTGACCTCGATGATCTGCCAATCCGCCGCCGCACCGATAGCTGTAGCAAAGGTCTGGTAGCGGTTACCGGATGAAACTTGGCTTCCATCAATCACCAAGTCCGGCTTTGTGGGCGATGTGGCATCGCGGGGATTCGTATTTCCGCCGGCTTCAAAGAAGTTGGGCACGCGATCTCCATCAAAGTCCTCGGTCGCATCGAGTGCGTCCACTGGATTGAATTGATTGGCGATCTCAAAGCCATCGCCCATGCCATCGGCGTCGGTATCTGCATACAGCGAGTCGGTGCCTGAAGCCCATTCGTCGGTCGTTACCAAGCCATCTCCATCCGTGTCGGACGCGGACTCTGCGATCACCCAGTCGGGGAACGTGTCGTTGTCTGAATCAAGTAACTCATCTACTCCAAGGTCGGGAAGATCCGCAGATACGTTGGGCCGTTTCTCTGCATCCACATCGGCCATCGCCGAAGCAAGAGCCCTACCCTTGTCTCGGAGCGGCGAATCGCTCCAGAGATGCAGGTCAGCACGTAACCGGAGATCACTGATGATGGGGAGAAGAGGGGACGAAGCCGTGGTGTCGAGTTTGAGGCAATTGGCATCCAGGTAGGCACTGCCAGTGCGGTTCAGGCCGACGACACAAGACTCAAACCGCTCGTTGGTTGATGTGTATTGGGCATCCGCCGTGACATTGCCTGCGCAGATGGAGTTCACGAGGATCAGAGGGTTCACGTAATAGGCATACACGCCGTAGGTGTTGCCAGTGATCGTGCAATGCTCAGCAACACAGGCTCCCAGGCTAACTGCCCCGTTGGCACTGGTATAAGACGATACATACAATCCACTGAAACCGCCGCGCATGACGCAATTGCGCACACGGATGCCATACGTCGCCAGGACAATGTAGTTTTGCGAGTTATTGTCACCGCGATTATCAAAACCAATGCCGTCGATTACGGAGGGGCTAGAGATCGTGAACCCACCCTCAGTGATTGCCCGCCGCGAGCCTACCGAACTGAAAACAACCAGCCTTTTACCGCTGGGAATCGTCCAACTCGCAGCGGGAAGCGTGCCCGGCTTCACTTCGATGATGCCCAGATCGCCGGCAGCAGCGATGGCCGATGCCATAAATCTCGTCTCATAGGTCGTGTCGGTGATCGTCCGAGTAGGATCCACCACAAAGTATCCACCAGTGCCAGGCGGGCCTGCTCCAGCAGTAAGTGTCGGTTTGCTGCTCGCATCGCCTCCATCGGTGCCCCAGGCGACTTCCCACAGGTTGGGAATGTGGTCCCCATCAGGGTCTTCATAAGGCTCTGGCACAAAGGGATCCAATAACGCCAGTCTGGCTAGTTCGTAGCCGTCCTTCATGCTGTCGCCGTCGGTGTCAGGATCAAAAACATCGGTTCCACCTAGCACCTCCGCGAGGTTGGTCGCACCATCATTGTCCTGATCCCCGTTGGGATCAGTCGCACCCAGCGCTTCCATCCAGTCGGGCAGACCATCCGCATCGGCATCGCCAAATTCGTCAGCGCCAATATCGGGAAGATCTGCGGCAGCATTGACCCGCGCATCACCGTCAAGGTCGGCAATGGCACTGGCCAGCACCCGGCCTTTGTTGATCAGAGCAGAGCCACTATTCAAAGCGTAGCTGGGGCTCATCCCGAGATCACTGATGATGGGGAGAAGAGGGGACGAAGCCGTGGTGTCGAGTTTGAGGCAATTGGCATCCAGGTAGGCACTGCCAGTGCGGTTCAGGCCGACGACACAAGACTCAAACCGCTCGTTGGTT
>Ga0209573_1000312_pt1 | contig 111776 bp, 100 predicted proteins | sample TNRBio252014_DNA_FD_185870 | JGI IMG/M metagenome (GOLD analysis project Ga0209573, IMG submission 185870) | Wastewater treatment Type I Accumulibacter community from EBPR Bioreactor in Madison, WI, USA - TNR Reactor_6/25/2014_ DNA (SPAdes)... | ecosystem: Engineered > Bioreactor > EBPR >...
TCTCGCAACCGATATTCCGGTTTCTGGTGCGAATAACCACAGTTTCGACGTTGGGTATAGTGCGGTAGCTTGCGTCATCAACACGCCAACCGTCAATGTAACGTGTAATGACAACGGCACGGGCAGCAACTCCGCCGACGACACCTTCACCTTTACGATCTCGACAACAGGAACAGGGACAGGCGCAAATTATAAGGTGGACAAAACAGCACCAGCACCAACGGCAACCGTGTTTGCCAGTGTCAATTATGGCACAACGAGCGCCGCAAGTCCGTCTTATCCGATTTCTGGCGGCAACCTCACACTCACGCTAACGGACAATACCACAAGTTCGTGTACACTAACCAATGTGAATGTACCCGCACCAGCGCCTTGTTCCACGCCACCAGCCGGACAGCCAGACCTGAAATTGCTCAAAACCGCCAGTTCAAGTTCGGTCAATTCAGGACAAACCCTAACCTATACCATCACGCTGACAAACGAGGGTACGGCCAGTGCCACAGGCGTGGTGGTGCGCGATGTCTTGCCAGCAGCAGTGACCTACGTCAGTTCGAGCGCCAGCCAAGGTTCATACAACAATGCAACGGGTATTTGGACGGTCGGTACGGTGGCCGTGGGAACGCCCCTAACACTGACCATCACCGTGACGGTGAACTAAGAAAAAGAGACCCGTTTGTCTCATGTTGACACACCCTGTAGCTGCTGGTTGCGGGGTGTTTTATTGATACAAGAGGTTTTTGGCATGACCACTTTGCGGTGGCGGTTTTATTTCCAAGTTTTATTTTTAGGTGTTTAATGATAAGTTTTGTTCCGCTTTAAGGCCACTTCCTCAATATCTAATACCAATTAGGGAAAATTACGGTTTATAGGCTACTCGTTTTCAACCTTTCAACACAGCGTTGATGGATCAAGCCTGTGCTTAATTCCTAATTGGTATAACTTTTTGCTACGGCGAGGAAGCTTCCGAAGGGTATTATTTCATTACCCAAACCTCCCAGAACCTCGCATAACAAAGAAATGTTAATTTGTTTGAAGCGAAATATCCGCTTGCTTGCGGCGTTCGCAGTTTTCGGGCTTACGGCCACATGCCCCACAAGCAGCCCCTTCCTTGTTTAACATGGGGTTATTGGTAGCACATGTGCCATGAAATTCCCCGTCTTTTTTAAATAACACACGGACACTCATCAAGGCAAAAGCGACACCCAGAATCAGAAGTGTGGCAAAAAGTACAGGCAACATGGTCGTAAATGGCTTTGTGAATGATTGAGCTACCCAAACGACTTGCACGCCATACAAGTTCCAATCTTTATCCGATTTCCAAATTGAACCATGTTCACAAGAAAGAAAGGACTTTCTATTGGATTATTGGTTTATGATCCAAAATTATGTGTTAACAACTTGCAAATCCAAACCATACATTTCAGTATAGGTGGACTCTGAGAAGTAGCAAAAGAAACACATCAACGTTGCCTCATTGTATCGTGAATAAAAATATTGACATTTGTAAAATAAATTTTTAGATTGGGCTAAAATAGTTTTATGATATGTTAAGTCAAAGCATTCAGGATTACCTAAAGCATATTTATCGTTTTGAAGCCGAAGGCCGGCGCCCCAGTACCAACGATTTGGCCAAAGGGATGGCCGTTGCTGCGGCCTCCGTTACCAATATGCTCAAGCGTCTTGCCGAGATGAATTTGGTGGAATACACCTCCTATCGTGGGGTTTCCCTTACTGCATCTGGGCGGCTCATTGCCTTGGAAATGCTCCGCCATCATCGGTTGATCGAGACGTATTTGGCGCAAGCATTGGGGTATTCCTTAGACCAACTGCACGACGAGGCCGAGCATTTGGAACACCATATTTCGGAGCAATTTGAGGATCGTATAGACGCCCTCCTTGGCCACCCATGTTACGACCCACACGGCGACCCCATCCCTACCAAAGAAGGTTTGGTTCCTCCGACCTACAACAATGCCTTATCAGATGCTGCATTAAACGTACCCTTAGTTGTGCGGCGGATTTCGGATCATAGCAATGAGTTGTTGCGCTACTTAATGGACTGCAATTTGATTCCCAATACCGAATTGGTCATTCTGAACCGTGCACCATTTGAAGGGCCTTTAACCCTGAAAATTGCCGGATCCGTGGTGATGGTTGGGCATAAAGCTGCCTGTTATGTCTTTGTAGAACAATGGGATGGATCAAAAACATGATTAGGATTTTTGGAATTATACTATGCGCCTTGTTTTCGGGATGCGTCCGGCAAGAAACGCCTGATGTGGCTGGGAAACTTAGCGTAGTAACGACAACGGGCATGATTGCAGACGCCGTGCGCGAGATTGGTGGAGAACGGGTATCGGTTAAGGCATTGATGGGGCCGGGTGTGGATCCTCATTTGTATAAAGCCACCCAAGGCGATCTTTTTAGCCTGATGAAAGCCGATGTGATTTTCTTCAATGGGCTACACTTAGAAGGAAAGATGGGCGAGGTTTTGCACAAATTAGCCCGCCGCAAGCCCGTTGTAGAACTCGGAATGGCGGTTCCTGCGGGAAAACGGCTCCAACTGACGGATGCCGGAGAAACCAACTACGACCCGCACATTTGGTTTGATGTAACGCTCTGGCAAGAAGTGGCCAAAGCCATTGGTCGGAAATTGGTGGTGATGTTACCAGAACACCAAGCAGAAATAGCGGCCAACACTACCGCATACCTTGCCCGATTAGCCGACTTAGCGGCTTACGTTCGTCGCCGTACGGCGGAAGTTCCTGCAACAAGCCGCATTTTGCTCACCGCACACGATGCTTTCGGGTACTTTGGTCGTGCGTATGGCTTCCGCGTCGTGGGCTTGCAAGGCATCAGCACAGCCGGTGAATATGGCTTGGGGGACATTCGTCGGGTGGTAAACCTCATCGTCCAGAACCGGATAAAGGCGGTCTTTGTAGAGTCGAGCGTTTCGCCGCGTGCCATCGAAGCCGTTGTTGAAGGAGCCAAACAGCGTGGTCATTCGGTGCGGATCGGTGGCCACTTGTTTTCCGATGCCATGGGGCCAGCAGGAACGCCAGAAGGGACTTATGTGGGTATGATGCGCCACAATATCACCACCATTACAACAGCGTTGAAGTAGCATTTGTGCCCTAAATCTTGCGACGGGAAAAACAATTCCGGACATCGAACATTTTTTGAGCAAAGATGCCATAAGAATATCTAAAATAAATACTTAACACATGACCATCTCCGATATTCGACGCTCCGAAGGCCAAAATATAGCCCTTGAGGTACACGACCTAACGGTGGCTTACCGCGAAAAACCCGTTATCTGGGGTGTGGACTTTGCCTTGCCGGAAGGCCATTTAGCGGCCATCGTAGGCCCAAATGGCGCAGGCAAATCTACCTTGCTCAAAACCATCATGGGCCTTATACCGGCCTCATCGGGTCAGGTGAGGGTTTATCAAAAGCCATTGGAGGAGATGCGCAAACAAGTGGCTTATGTCCCACAACGCGAATCGGTGGATTGGGACTTCCCCACGAATGTCTTGGATGTGGTGACGATGGGGCGATACGGGCGAATGGGCTTGTTTCAACGTCCCGGAAGGGCCGACCGCGAGGTGGCTTATGCTGCTTTAGAAAAAGTGGCTATGGCGGATTTTGCAAAGCGGCAAATCTCCCAACTTTCCGGCGGGCAACAACAACGCATTTTCTTGGCGCGGGCATTGGCACAAGAAGCCCAATTATACCTGATGGATGAGCCGTTTGCTGGCGTGGATGCCGCAACCGAAGCCGCCATTTTGGAACTTTTGCAGCAACTACGTGCCGAAGGTCGCACGGTTTTGGTGGTACACCACGACCTGCAAACCGTTGCCGACTACTTTGATTACGTCTTAATGATCAATATGCGCTTGATTGCCGAAGGGCCGATGGACACCGCTTTTACCACCGAAAACCTGCAAAAAACCTATGGCGGACGGTTGAACCTGCTCTCCGAAATGGCCCATTTGGCCACACGAAACAACCGTATTTTGGTCGCCGAAAAAAATCCGAAATCATGAATGAATGGCTCGACTTTCTATTGCTACGCGAGGCCAATACCCGTTATGTGGTGGCCGGAACTGTTTTGCTTGGCCTGACGGCGGGTATGCTCGGCAGTTTTACGGTGCTTAGGCGGCAGGCGCTTTTGGGCGATGCCATTGCCCATGCTGTATTGCCCGGTGTATGTCTTGCGTTTATGTTTACTGGAACCAAAGACCCCTTTATTCTGCTGGTGGGGGCTTTATTTTCCGGTTGGTTCGCCACCTTTCTCATAGACCTCTTGCAACGAAACACCAAACTCTCCGCAGATGCCATTTTAGCGTTGATACTATCGGTGTTCTTTGGGATCGGCATTTTCCTACTAACCATGATTCAGCAATCCGGCGAGGCAGCACAAACGGGATTAGACAAATTCTTGTTCGGGCAAGCGGCTTCGATGTTGGCACGCGATGTAATGCTGTTCAGTGTAATTGGCGGAAGCGTATTATTGGCCTTATACCTTTTCTTTAAGCCATTAAAATTAATCAGCTTCGATCCAGCATTTGCGGCTTCGGTTGGGTTCAAGGTGTTTCGGTACGATGCCCTGCTCACGGCGCTTTTGGTTGCAGCCATTACAGCCGGTATTCAGGCCGTGGGCGTGGTACTGATGGCAGCGCTTTTGGTTACACCTGCAGTTGCCGCCCGATATTGGACGGAGGATTTGAGTGTGATGATGTGGTTGGCGGGCGCATTTGGTGCGCTTAGTGGTTGGATGGGGGCTTTGGCTTCCTATTTTATCCCCGGACTCCCCACCGGCCCTTGTGTGGTGGTTGCGGCCACGCTCCTTTTCATGGTCTCCATGTTGTTTGCGCCCAAACGTGGTGTGGTTGCCATGTGGCGGCGCCATCACCATACCCGCCGCCGGATATTACGCGAGAACGTCCTAAAAACCCTGTACCAACTGGCCGAGGAAGCACCGGAAAAACAGTCCTTTAGCCTATCAGAAATCACCAGAAAGCGGTTCTTTGTCCCAACCGAATTGGCGGCTTGCCTAAGACATTTGGATCGCGAAGGTTTCTTAAAACACCGTGCCACAGGCTTTGCCTTTGAAGAAAGAGGCTGGGAGGAAGCCATGCGCATTACACGACTACACCGCCTTTGGGAATTGTATCTGGCCGAGCATTTGGCCTTTCCAGATGATCACGTACATGCAGATGCCGAAGCAATGGAACATATGATTACCCCCGAATTGGAGGAAAAACTACGCAAAACCCTCAATCATCCCAAACACGATCCACACGCCTCCCCCATTCCATACACCGGACAAACGGGCCTGCCCTCGTAACCATTTTACAGTCGGGCGGGTCTGTCGAAAAACCAAACTCCAAAACTCATGAAGCGTATTTTCCTCCTTTGTCTTATTGTAAGCCTACAAAACTTGTGGGCGCAAAATACCCAGCCGGTCATCTCGGCACACTTTACCGAAGAAAAAATTACGGTAGATGGGCAACTGAATGAATCCATCTGGCAGACGATTGTGCCCGAAACCGACTTCCGACAGCGGCAACCTGCTGAAGGGCAACCCGGAACCGAAAAATCCGAATTGCGCATTGCTTATGACCGCGATAACCTCTACTTCGGCTTGGTTTTTTATGACAAAGAACCCCACTTGATTCGGGCCAATGTGTTTGACCGAGGCGGACGCATAGACAAAGACGACAACATCCAAATTGGATTAGATACCTATTTTGACGGGCGGAATGGCTATATCTTTGAAATGAACCCACTGGGTACGCAAGACGATGCCTTGATTTCGGATGAAAAAAACTACAATTGGGATTGGAATGGCGTGTATTACAGCGAAGGCCGTGTCACCGATTTTGGTTGGGTGCTGGAGGTGAAAATTCCGTTCAAAACCATTCGTTTTAGCAAAGACGACGAATTGGTGATGGGGGTGGCAGTACAACGGGTTATCAACCGAAAAAACGAACGTCTTACCTTTCCGTTTATTCCCCTCAACTACAAATCCGAATTGCTCTCCGTCTCGCGATATGCCAAATTGGTGGGCATCAAAAACGTGCATCGGGGAAGAAACCTCCAGATCAAACCCTATGCCATTGCCGGTGCGCAGCGCAACCTCCAAACCGGAAACACCTTCAAAAACGAGTTTGTGCGCAATGCGGGCTTAGACCTCAAATACGGCCTCTCGTCCAACCTCACCTTAGACCTGACCTATAACACCGATTTTGCACAGGTAGAAGCCGATGCTGCCCAAATTAACCTAACGCGGTTTAACCTCTTCCTGCCCGAAAAACGCGAATTTTTTCTGGAACGCAATGGCTTGTTTGAGTTTGGTAATACGGGTGAAACAGAAGCCTTTTTCAGCCGAAATATCGGGATTACCAACGACATTTTGGCAGGCGCACGCATCACCGGACAACAAGGCAAACTCTCGGTGGGCCTCTTAAACATCCAAACCAAGGACAACGACGCGCAAAATGGCCAAAATTATGGCGTCGTGCGTCTCCGTGCGGACGTTTCGCCCCGCGTGAGCGTCGGAACGATTGTTACGAATGTGCAAAACAAAGAGCGCTATAACCGCGTGGCCGGAGCCGATGCCAACTGGCGGTTTATGGGCGCAAGTGAGTTGAGCGGCTGGTTCAATACCGTTTGGGATTCGCAAAAAAACCAAAACACCTCCGCCGGAAACATAACCCTGAACTACCTGAAAGACCTCTATAGCGCCAAACTCCAATATACCAAGGTAGATGCCGGATACAATCCGGGCTTGGGCTTTGTGGAGCGCGACAACGTCCGACGGTATGCCACGACCTTGGCCTATAACCCATACATTAGCCGCACGGGCGAGAAAAAAGTACGGCGCTTGTCTTTCGTGACTGCCGGAGAGTACCTTACCAACCAAACTGGTGTATTGGAGTCCTCGGAAATCGCCGCCAGTGGAACCGTCTTGTTTGTTAAACGCGACCGAATTGGCCTGAAGGTAACAAGGGCTTACGAAAACCTGATTGCCCCGTTTGCCATTCGGCCCAATGCAACCATTCCAGTTGGCCCTTACACCTTCTATTTTGCGTCCTTAACGGCCTCCTCCGATCAAAGCCGGCCCTTTTATCTTACAGCTACTGCACAAACCGGAGATTTTTATCATGGAACCCGCACCCTGCTCCAAAATCTCATCGGATGCCGCTTCTCCAAACACCTTAAGGCCGAGCAAACCATCAGTTACAATATCATTGATTTACCCATCGCCAATGGACGTTTCGACGCCACCACCTATGGCCTTGCCCTACAAGCTGCAACCAGCCGCAAGTTGTTCGCCAATGCCCTTATCCAGTACGACAACTTCTCGCACCGCTTCCGCTCCAATATCCGAATAAATTGGATCCACCGCCCCGGTAGCGACCTGTTTTTGGTGTTCAACACGGGGTATTTCTTCGAGGATCGGATTCAATTTCGGGAGGAAGCCCTTCTGAACCGAATGGGCGTGGCCAAATTGACCTATTTGATCCAACTTTAAATCCGATGCACCATGAGCATGGAATTTGAAATCATCTTTACGGCTGCGATGGTGGCGACCGCCTGCGCATTGGTGGGAACCTTCATGATGTTGCGCAAAATCACCATGTTGGCCGATGCCATTAGCCATGCCGTTTTGCCCGGCATTGTACTGGCCTTTCTCTTCACGGGTAGCCGGAATACGTTGCCCATGCTCATCGGGGCGGGCATTTTGGGCCTTGTCACCACTTGGCTGACGGAACTCCTGCGGAATCGCGCGCGGGTGAACGAGGATGCCGCTATGGGCACGGTTTTTACCTTTTTGTTTGCCGTTGGGGTTATCCTTATTTCCCTCTTCACCCGTCAGGTGGATTTGGATCAGGATTGCGTGCTGTATGGCGAAATCGCCTATGTGCCTTTAGACCTCGAAACGTGGTGGGGACTTACGCTGCCGCGTGCCTTTTGGCAAGTGGGCGGGGTTTTACTCTTGGTAATTGCCTTCGTCGGATTGGGGTATAAAGCCCTAAAAATTTGCGCATTCGACTCGGCCTATGCTGCTACAATAGGTATTTCTACGGTTTTTTGGCATTATGCCCTCATGAGTATGGTGTCTTTGGTCACGGTTTCCTCGTTCGAGCGTGTGGGCGCCATTTTGGTGGTTGCGTTTATTGTGGCGCCGCCGGCAACGGCCTATCTACTCACCGACAAATTGGGCTGGCTATTGGGCTTCGCCGTGGGCATAGGTTGTCTTGCGGCCACCGCGGGCTATTATTTGGCGGCTTATTTTAATGCCTCGATTGCTGGCGGTATTACGGTTGTGCTGGGCTTGTTGTTTTTCTTGGCGTTCTTAGGTTCACCACAAAATGGTTGGATCACCAAAAGGCTCCGAGAACGTTATCTGAAACCCCGTTTCGTCGCAGAACCTTCACGCTGAATCAACGCCGCTTTCGTAAGGGCTTCCGTACCTTTCTTTTTTGCCTAAAACCTAATTGGTGGTCAAAACCTAATTGGTGATACCCTTTAATCTTGTTATAAATTACCTACGTGTATGTCGCTCAAATTTAATGCGGAAGACGTTTATCAGTTCGAATCGCTGTTAACCGAAGAACAAAGCCTCATCATGCAGGCCGCCCGCGATTATGCCCAACAATATTTGGAACCTCGCGCCCTCAAAGGCAATCAGGAAGGCTATTTTGATCCCGAAATCCCGAAAGAAATGGGTGAACGTGGCCTATTGGGTGCAACCATTCCCGAAGAATATGGCGGACTTGGGGCTGGCTATACCGCTTATGGCCTGATTGCCCGCGAAGTGGAACGGGTGGATTCGGCCTACCGCAGCTTTATGTCCGTGCAATCTTCGTTGGTGATGTGGCCGATTTATAAATTCGGTACGGAGGAGCAAAAACAACGCTTTTTACCCAAACTCGCCACCGCGGAACTGATCGGTTGCTTTGGCCTTACCGAGCCGGATCATGGCTCTGATCCTGCCTCGATGGTGACCAATGCCCGTAAAACGGATGGCGGCTGGGTACTCAATGGCGCTAAAATGTGGATTACCAATTCCCCTATTGCAGATGTTGCTGTGGTCTGGGCAAAGGCCAAAGAACAGGATAACGATCCGGGCGTGATTCGGGGCTTTATCGTGGAAAGAAACTTTAAAGGCTTCTCAACCCCAAAAATCCCGCACAAAATGTCGCTACGGGCCTCCGAAACTGGCGAAATTGTACTGGAAGATTGCTTTGTACCCGATGAAAACGTGTTTCCAGATATTCGGGGCCTCAAAGGGCCTTTTACCTGCCTGAATAGCGCCCGTTATGGCATTGTTTGGGGAGCCTTGGGTGCTGCCGAAAATTGTTATTATCGTGCCAAAAAGTACGTCTCGGAGCGCATCCAATTTGGCTATCCACTCGCCGCTAACCAGTTGGTACAAACCAAACTCGCCAATATGGCAACCGACATCACGGCGATGCAGCTTTTTGCTTGGCGACTGGGCAACCTGCACGATCAAGGCCAAAATATCCCGCCACAAGTCTCGTTGGCAAAACGTTATAACTGCGGCAAGGCCCTCGAAATTGCACGCATCGCCCGCGATATGATGGGCGGAAACGGAACAAGTGGCGAATTTCGCGTGATCCACCACGCCGTAAACCTCGAAAGTGTGAATACCTACGAAGGAACGTATGATATTCATGGCCTAATTCTGGGGCGCGAAATTACGGGCATTCAGTCCTTCCAGCCACGCGGTAACGATTTGGCCTAATACCGATCCGGAAAATGGATATGTTTAAGCCCTTGTTTGGTCAAGATTAAGCCCTTGTTTGGTCAAGATTAAGCCCTTGTTTGGTCAAGAAACTGCTTTGTACGTCATCACAAGCCGTCTCCAAGTGCTTTTCCATTGGCAAGGCGGCTTTGTTTGGGCTGTACAAATTGAAGGACCAAGTCCGCACTTCCTCCGTGACGTACATCGGAAAGCTACCCGCACAAGGTTTACAGGTACATCATGGCGAGAGTAGATTCCTCTATAGCCTGCGCTACATGAAAACCGTATCGTACGTCATACAACGTGTATGATCCATTAGACACCTATTCCCAACTTTGGTGCAGGCCATAAAAATGACAAATTTAACCCAACAAATTTATTTTCATATACTTATGAGAAATTTTGGTTGCACGAATAGCCCGACGTAGAAGAACTTTTTAATTTGGCACGAGTTTGTATATACTCAATATCAAACAAGGTTGGAACCCCTTATTTTACATCAACACTGAAAACACTAAACAGGAGGATAAAAAATGAAAAACCTCAAGAACTTACTCACCGCAATGGTGATCGCAACAATGGCCTTAACGAGCATGGTTGGTTGTAATGCCAGTAAAACCGCAAAAGGTGCGGGTATTGGTGCTGCAGCCGGTGCTGCCCTTGGTGGGCTTTTGGGCAATCGTTCTGGAGAAGCTGGAAAAGGTGCCGCCATCGGTGGAGCCATAGGTGCGGCAGTAGGTGCTATCATTGGCGACCAAATGGATCGTCAGGCTGCAGAATTGAAGCAACAATTACCGGACGCCGAAGTGGTTCGGGATGGCGATGGCATCAAAGTCGTGTTTAACTCTGCAATTTTATTCGGTTTTGATTCCGATAAATTGCAGGCCAATGCCCAGCCCGACCTCAAAGACCTTGCAACGTCTATGAAGACTTATCCGGGAACGGCACTTGAAATCATCGGTCATACGGATAGTGTAGGCTCCGATTCCTACAACCAAAAACTTTCCGAACGCCGTGCTAACTCGGTTGCATCTTTCTTAAAAGGGCAAGGTGTTGAGAATACCCGTTTGGCCACCAAGGGCATGGGCGAAACCCAACCCGTTGCCGATAATGCTTCCGAAGCTGGCCGTCAGCAAAACCGTCGTGTAGAAATCAAAATCAACGTTACGGAAGAATACCGTCGCCAGTTGGAGCAACAACAAGCACAGTCCGGCTCAAACGGATAATCTGATAAATTGGTCACAAAAAAGCCGCCCTGTAAACTACGGAGCGGCTTTTGGCTTTTTTTGGGTGCTACTTTGTGGTTGCGACCGATAAAATACGTTGGAGGTCGCCGGATGATACCGTTAAAATCCCGCTTGGTACAATGCGCTTGGTCATCGCTACCCAGTTTGGTTCTTTGCTGAAGACCTTCTTGAACATGGGTAAAGCCTGCTCCATCCTTCCGGCATTGGCCAACGAAACAGCCGTCCAAAACTGCATCTCCACATTTTCCGGAAATGCGGTCATTGCTGCACCATACTCGCGGAGTGCGCCTTCCACATCGCCATGTTCTACGGCCAAGTCGCCATTGTTCATTCTTTCATAAGCCCTGAATACCGTGAGCAAACGGCGCATCTCGGAAACGGCTTGTGGATGATCTTCCACCCGCAGGTCAACGGTTTTGTCTTTCCATGACTCATTCGAGGCAGTTTGACGAACCACCAATAGGGCGGCGGATTGTTGGCCACGTGCATCACCACCCACGCCTTGTGCGGCTTCGAGGGCTGCCATCATGCGTTCTGCCAAAGGTTTTCCGGCACTCGCTTCGTAGGCGCGAGACATGTCACGGGGCACTTGATCGGTGAGCATCATGTTTGCTTGAACACTGTAGCCTTTACCTTTAATATGCCCTGCCTCTGACACACATTTTGCTCCGGTATAAACGGCCACATTGCCTTTTGCATCTACAATGGCAAGTTGACGAAAATCGCGCCCGGCATCCTCCCGAATAAGTTTATCTGCTGCTTCTTGTGCCGTCAGACCCGCCTTTAACAATGCCAAACCTCTTGGCCCGAAGCTCGTATTTACAAAAGACTGCGTTGCAATAGCACCTACGCCAGCTTCTGCCCAACTCACAATACTCCCGACCGAAAACCAATGAGATTGTACGGCCACCCCCACTTCGCCCGTTGTGCTGTCTCGTGCCACAATAGAGAAGGTGTGTGCAAAAGGATCGGCGATTGGCGGTAGCGGCTGTACAGGAACTTGCGCAAAAACCCAGAATGGAACCTGTAAGACTAAAAAAAACAGACGTTTCATTGTGTTATGTTTTTAGATTAGATTACGGCATATACAATACCTCGTTTGTCAATATGTACCATAACTTAATATAACACCTATCCTTCAAAAATCTACCCGCCATGAAAAACTGCATATGCTTCCTGCTCCTTTGGTTCTGGTCTCCTTTGGTGTTTGGGCAAGAACTTCATGAGATCACCGACCACCTCGTGTCCCTGACAGCACCACTTCAGAAAAACGAAGCAACGGGTACGGCTACGTTGCGCGAAAGTGATTGGATTACGCCCCCATTTGATGTCGTTATGGTGCAAGGTATCCTTACAGATGCACGTACACAGGGTTTTGTACGTTTTTTCGACGGGGTTTCGTGGAGCAAAAACGAGCCGCTCCGGTTGTTCTTAACGGGTGAGCGCGGCCAATTTGTGGCGACCTACCAAAACGCCAGCCCTTTGCAGCGGGTAAGGATGACGCTTGAATTTTCCGCCCCTTCCAATCAGCCTGTTTATATCCAAGAAGCCGGTGTACAGTTTACGGCGCAAATGGAAGAACGCACCTTACGCTACTCAAAAGAACAGGCCGCAACCGTTTCGGCATCAGGGCGGCTTAAAGCACCAACGGTCATCCGTCGAACGGAGTGGAATGCACGTCCATTTGGGCAGGTGGATCCCGCAGGCTGTCCGGCTCCCTCGCCCCAACCCTACTACACCTATTTGACGTTTCATCATACGGCGGGACCCAAAGCAAGTACGCTTGCAGAAGGCAAATCTCGCACAAAAAGCATTCAAGACTTCCATATGGACGGAAATAGATGGTGTGATATTGGGTATCAATTCCTGATGGACACTTCCGGACGGGTATATCAAGGACGCCCTTGGGTAAATGAAAACAAGCGAATAGTAGATGGGCCGCAGTTGGTGATTGGTGCCCACGTTTCTGGCGGAAATACAGGCAATATTGGCATTTCTCTTATGGGTTGTTTCCATCCGGCAGAGGCAAATTGTAGCGATATTATTGCGCCGGCTGCGATGGACTCGCTCGTAAGCTATTTTAGTTTTATGGCCGAGACCTACAAAATCAATCCAGATAACATTCGTGGGCATCGAGACTTTAATACCACCAGTTGCCCCGGAGACAACAATTACAAGTTGTTATCCGAGATACGTACTAAGGTGAAAAACGCCTTATTAACCCCAAATGACGAAGAAAAAAGCTTGCCGGAAGCCTCCGTGATGGAAGCCCTTTTCCCGAATCCCGTTACCCATCGGGCAAAAATTCGGTATTATCTAAAGGATGCGGGCCAAACAGAACTCACCCTTTACGATGCACAAGGACGTAGGGTGTCTGTACTTTCAAATGATTTCCGGTTTGGTAAAACATGGTACGAAGAACCGGTTATGGTTTCTGGCTTGCCCAATGGAACCTATTTTTTGGTGCTTACCCACCGTAATGGCGCACAGAACTTCCTCCGTAAAACCCAGCCACTTGTTGTTTCTCGCTAATTTTATTTCAGTTTTTGATACGTTTCTTTCAGCGATTGAGTGGCTGCTTCCCAGTTGTATTCTTGGAATACCCTTGGGCTGTTTTTACGCCATTCTGCACGAGCGTCTCCATCGTCCACCATACGCTGAAGGGTTGCAACCAAAGCCGCAGGATTATCCGGATCTACGGTTTGTCCTACATTGAACCTTTTGATCACGTTCTCGATCTCTGGTAAAGCACTGGCCATAACCGGAAGACCTACCGTTAGGTACTCGAACAATTTATTAGGGAGCGCAAACCGATGATTGAGGCAGGTATCTTCTAAAAGAGTAACTCCAAAATCAGCACCGGCGGTCATCCTAAGCAACTCGTCTGGCGGAACTGGAGCTAAAAAACGTACCTTATCATCTAAGCCAAGACGAATGACGAGGTTCTCTAAATGCTTTTTAAGTGGCCCATTCCCCAAGAAAACCAAAACGGCATTTTCCACTTCTTGCATCGCACGGATCAGCAACTCGCACCCTCGACTTTGTTGCATATTTCCTTGATGCAGGATTAGTACCTTGCCGTCAGAAACATTGGCGGCCCTCCGTAGCTGATTGTTGGGCAAAACATCCTTCCTAAAAGCCGGAACATTGTGCAGTACGGGCGGCTCTGGGATGCCATAAAACATGGAGAGGCGTTCTGCAATACTCTTGCTCACGGTAAAAACGGCATCCGCTTTTGGGACATATTGCCAAGACAAAAAGTGCCAAAACAGCGTGATCCAAGGGCGCTTACTGGTTGCCGCCACATACGGATACAATTCGCGGGAATCGAACACAAGTTTTGCTTCATGCTTACGCGCCGCTTTTGCCATGGCAGGCAAAACATATAAATCACTGGCATGATAGATGGCAGCAGGCGTCTTAACGACGGCATGGCTAAAGACCTGATGCACCCGACGGAAGAAGTGCATCCCACTTCCTTTTGGTGTAGGTAGAACATGTAACCTGAAGCCCTCGCCAAACGGATGCCCGGCATCTGGCGGCCCAAGGCTATAGGCTTCTATCCGAAATCCCATCTCTAAAATAGCACGGAATTGCTTAATGGCTCGGGAATTCATCCTTACGTCTCCGGTGAGGGCAAACACCACGGTTGGCGTATCGGACATAGTTGCGGGTTTGGGTAAAACAGGCTGTGTACAAAAGAATATACATGATTCAGCCCGCTTTAGAAAACCAGAATGGCGAACAAAATTGAAGAACGTATGCACACCCTACGCGGCTTGGGGAATGGTGCATGGCTGGAGTACGCTAAACGGGCAAGAGGAGATTTTACGCTAGTTAAAACGTATGGTAAACGTTCGTATCGGGTATTGAATCGCCTCTATCTTGTAGTATTCCATATTGTTCAATCGCGAATGACAGGGCGGTCCTTAGAAAAATGCGCCAGAGCATGGATGTCTTCGACTCTGCTCAGCCACCGGGCTTCTTTTGGGCGTACAAAAAGGCCGTCGGCTGGCCCGTCTGCGACCGGCAGGCTTATCTGCGCTCATTCGGCAGACCCGTCTGCCCTCTTGGCAGGCTTCGATTTGATTAGCCCAAAACACCTGTTAAGTGGTTAGAAGTTAAAGGCTGTCTCAATAACTTGTTGGAGATAAATTTATTTTGTATTTTGAAAAAGCAGACAATTTAGGCAGTAGTCAAGTTGCGTGTAAGACAAAAAATATACGCAATATTGTGTGTATCCAATAGTTGCAGGCAAGCATAATAAAGAAATACATCACAATGAACCTGCAAGCGATAAATATTGTTTATCAAAAAATGGAATTAAAACAGGAAATAGTACAAATTGTAAATAATCTACCCAATGAAGTTTTGGTAGAACTTTTGGAATATATTCGTCAAGTTGAAAAAAAGACAATAGAAAAAATGCGACTTTCACCCAACTTAAACACCATTTTGACCGAAGACCGAGAACTACTTGAAAAATTGGCAAAATGATAGACTACCAAGAAGTTCTTGAAGTTCACCAAGTTTTGATACGAGAGTTTGGCGGGTAACAAGGTGTGAGAGATGAAAATGGGCTAAAATCTGCACTTGAACGACCCTTTAGCGGTTTTGGAGAAACTGAATTTTACCCAAGTCCCGAAGAAAAAGCAGGTGCAATTTTAGAAAGTGTCGTCAAAAATCACCCTTTCATAGACGGCAATAAAAGAACAGGTTACGTGTTGATGCGTTTGGTTTTGATGAACTTTGGCAAAGACATAAAAGCCACACAAGACGAAAAATATAACTTTGTTATTGCAGTAGCATCAGGGAAACTTGACTTCCAACAAATTGTAACTTGGATAAAGCAACGGACTGCGGACAAATAAAAATGCCAGCCACAACATTGCATTTGTGGCAAGGCAGACAGATGTGCTAAATTGAACTTTTGTGCTTTCTATTAGCATTTGTGCGTGTGGAAACGGTAGTGCTACTAAGCCCGCCCTGCACAAATACCTTTCCGTTGTGTGTAATTTAAAAACAAAAAAAATATGGTAACAATTGACAAATCTCTGTTGAGTCCTGACCTAATTCAAAGGCTTGGTAATTTCCATTCTGAAATCAATAAATTTCGTCAAGAGGGTGATTTAGACCAACTTTCAAAGGAAAAATTGCGAGACTACTTCAGGACACAGCATATTTTTCATAGTGCAGGGATTGAGGGTAACAGACTAACACTACAAGAAACTATGTTAGTGTTGAAAGAAGGAGTTACTATTTCTGAGAAATCAATTCAAGATACTGTTGAAGTCAAGAATTTAGGAACAGCATTTGATTTTTTTTATGAATTAGCACAGCAAGATACCCCTATTTCAGAAAATTACCTTAAACAAATCCATCAATTAGTAGTCGGCAACGACCCATATCTAAATGCAGGAAATTATAGAAATGTAGGCGTGGTTATTACAGGCTCTGAACATACCCCTCCCGAACCTTTCGAGGTGCCTTTCAAAATACAAGAATTAATTGAATGGTTAAATGAAAATTTCGAGCAAGAAAATCCTGTTGTATTGGCGGCAGTCGCCCATCACGAAATGGCGAAAATCCACCCTTTTGCAGACGGAAATGGAAGAACGGCAAGACTATTGCTTAATCTTATCTTGATGAAAAAAGGGTATCCGATTTGTAGTATTAAGCGAACTGAACGCCCAAGATATTACGAGGCAATGTCGGAGGCAGATCATGGGAATTATCATCCAATTGTTGAAATGGTTGCAGAAAGTTGCGCAGAACTTTTTGCGGTGTATGTCAGAATAAAAGAAGAGACTAACAGAAAAACACAGTTTGCAAGGAAATGGGGTAACAAAGATATTGAAAGCAGGCTAAGAAAAGAAAAAGGCAGATTTGAACTTTGGCAAAATAGGATGAACCAAATTAAGTTAGAGTTCAGGCAATTGACGGATTTATTAAATGAAAATCTAACTACTTTTGGAGCAACTTACTACGAATATCCACCGATTACTTTTGAAACTTTCCAAGAATTAGAGGATAAAGGAAGTGCAAATAATTCTTTTTTCTTTTCTATTCGTTTTCAACAGCGAGAAACAAAAAGAATTGTGCAAACATTTCTTTTCAGGTTTTTTAGAGACCACAATAAATTCGGGTTTAACAATCCTATTGTTCCTTTGGAGTTGAACTGTTTCAATCCTGAAACCAAAAGTTTTCTTGCCATTGAACGCTTCGATTGGGCAGACAGAGTACAACTCAGGGCCTTTTACTTCAATCAGTCAAATGATTTGAAGGTTGTCAAATATAATCGTTTACAAAGAACCATAGAAGAAGAAACTAACCCCAACTTAAATGGAGTGGCTGAAACATTCTTTGATGATGTATTTAGTAACGTACTTGGAGTGTAATTACGAAACCACACACAACAAAGTATGGTCGTACATGGCGGCGAAAGCCTAACCCGCAAAGCCAACGCTCGCCACCACGTCGTCCATGCAGCCGTTCCCAGACTTCATTCTCCAGACTTCATTTTCCATTCTCCATCACCCTTCAATACAGTACAAGAAAGGCTTTTTATCCAAGCGCACCTCAAATTCCCCACTCGTGAAGCGCACGGTCTCGGTCGGTTGTTCGCTATTTCGGAAGGCTACCGTAAAAGAAACCGCTAACCGCTCTGGATCTCCATGGATATATCGAACCACCACTTGTGGATTAACGGAGGTATCCAACAAGAACTTTCGCGAGGGCAAACAGAGTCCTAAGTCCCACAGTCCGGTCATTTCGGCATTGAGGACGGATGCCCCTTCTTTGAGGGCAAACGTAAGTTGCAGGGTGCGCTGGGTTGCTTCGTCGTAGGTCTGCGCAACCACCTCGCCGGATTTGTAGCTATTTGGCTTCAGGGTTATGGTGCTGTTCCACAAAACATTGTTTCGTTTTGCCGTTACCGTAGCCTCTAAGGGCGTTAAAGTTTGAGTCGGATCACAACCAACAAAGGTCAGGAACAGTGCGATCAGTAGGGAAGAAGGTAAGTATTTCATATGGTTGACGTTTTCGATGTTACACCCAAAGTCCGGACGTCAACCAATTTATTTATAACCAGCGGTGCGTCCGGTACCAGTTTATGGTTTCCGACATCCCTTGCGCGAGGGAGGTTGTTGGGTTGTAGCCAAAGTGGTCTTTTGCTTTTTGGATGGACAACCGCCAAACATGTTGGGCCTCCTTCGCTTTTTCACGATTAAGCGGTGGATATTGCCCAAACCACCCACCAATGGTTTCTAATAATGCGCCCAAAGAAGCAATCAAAGGAACGGGAACGTGAAGTGTAAAAACTTTTTTGTCTAAAGCATGTGCAACCGCATCCCGGATTTCGTGCCAGCTATGGTCTTCATTCCCCAAAAAGTAGGTTTCTCCTGAAGTTCGGTTCGATTGTGCCGCTGAAATCATCCCTTTTACCAAATCTTTTACATATACTACATTGATTTGGGGGGTATTTCCCTTGCCTACAATGGGTGCAATCCCGCTATTTACCGACTGGATGAAGGTGAAAATATCGGCTTCTCGTGGGCCATACACCGAGGGTGGCCGGACGATGGTAATGGGTAAATGTGCAAAATATGGCTCAATAGCCTCTTCCATGAGGGCTTTACTTTTGCCATATAGGCTTATCGGATTCGGGGCGGCACGTTCGGTGAGGGGGAAGTCTGCCGGGCCGGCGGCTGCTTGGCTACTGGTAACAACCACTTTCCGGACATTGGGAGCAGCTTGTTTAACCGCTTCTAATAGGCGGGTAGTCGCATGGACATTGGCTTCTACAAAGGCCGACCATTCCTTAGATCGGGTTAAGCCCGCTACATGATACACTTCGTTAACCCCGTTACAGCCTGCAATCAAGGTTTCGAGATTGTCCATGCCGCCGACGATGGGTTCGATCGGCAGTCCCTTTAACCACTTCAAGTCTTTGCGAACCAAGCACCGCACCGTATAGCCTTGTGCCAAAAGTGCTTCGGCAAGATGACTGCCTACGAATCCGGTTCCACCCGTCAAAAAAGCAATGGGCATAAACAGCGTACTTTACCTAAATGATAGGGGTTAAAACACAGGAGCGCCATCTTCGCCAATGGAACCAATCATGTGTAAGGAGCCATCACGATCCTCGGCCATTAGCACCATGCCTTGGCTTTCGAGGCCACGCATTTTTCGGGGAGCGAGGTTTGCCACCACCACCACACGTTTGCCCACCACTTCTTCCGGCGCATACTGCTGTGCAATTCCAGAGAGGATTTGGCGTTTCTCAAAACCAAGGTCTATTTGCAAAACCAACAATTTATCTGCTTTGGGAACCCGCTCCGCCGCGACGATTGTACCCATCCGAAGGTCTAATTTTGCAAAATCGTCGTAAACGATGGTGTCTTTAAGCGGTGGAAAAGTGGCTTCGGGTGTGGCGACTAAAGTAGGTGTTTGTAATGCTGCCGAACGTTGGTGGAGGATGTCTAATTGGGCTTGTATGGCACTGTCTTCAATTTTTGTGAACAAAATGGCCGGAGGCGCTACGGCTGAGCCAACTTCGAGGAGGCTTTGGCCAGCTTCGTCCCACCCTTTTTCGCCAATGTAGCCATCTGGCATACTGCTTCGGATGTCTTGCAACTGAAGCATTGCCCGTAGCTTCGACGCCGTATCGGGCAAGACCGGCTCCATTACAACGGCAAGCGTTGCGCAAATTTGAAGGGCGACATGGATTACATTGCCCGCCGCCACTTCATCGGTTTTACGCAAATGCCAAGGGGTGGTATCGGCAAAGTATTTATTCCCCAGTCGCGCGATATTCATCGTTTCAAAAACGGCATCTCTAAACCGAAATTCTTCGTAACACGCCCCAATTTTTGCCGGATAAGTGGCCAATTCGGACAAAATCGCCAGATCGGCTTCCGAGGGATTCACCAATGGGGGGACATGACCACCGTAGAAGTTCTTGGTAAACGTTAGCGCCCGATTCACAAAGTTCCCCAAAACATCTGCCAATTCCGAGTTGACCCGCGTCTGGAAGTCCTTCCAAGAAAAATCACTGTCTTTGGTTTCTGGAAAAATACCCGCCAAAGCATAGCGCAACAAGTCCGGTGGGAACGCTTCTAAGTATTCATGTAACCACACTGCCCATCCGCGACTTGTGGAGAGTTTCTGTCCTTCGAGGTTCAAAAATTCGTTGGCGGGCACTTGGTCTGGGAGCACAAATTCGCCGTGTTCGGCCAGCATTGCCGGAAAAATCAGGCAATGGAAAACAATATTGTCTTTGCCGATAAAATGAACCAATTTTGTATCACGATCCATCCAATACGTGCGCCAAAGATCGGGATCGCCCTTTTCATTGGCCCATTCTTTTGTGGCCGAGATGTAGCCAATGGGTGCATCGAACCATACATAGAGTACTTTTCCAGTTACATCCGTACCATCAGCGGCATCCTCAGGAACAGGAATACCCCAAGAGAGGTCGCGCGTCATGGCGCGGTCTGCCAATCCGGCTTGAAACCAACTGCCCACCTGACCAAGGACGCTTTTCTTCCAGTGCGCTCGTTCTCCGATCCATTTTTCCATTTTGGGCTGGAGTTCGCCCATCGGCAGATACCAATGTGTGGTTTCTTTTTTTACGGGAATAGCCTCTGTAATGGCACTTCGGGGATTGACAAGCTCGTCTGGGCTGAGGGACGTCCCGCATTTTTCACACTGATCGCCATAGGCATCTGGATTTGCACAAATTGGGCACGTTCCGCGCACAAAGCGGTCTGCCAAAAAAATACCCGCTTCTGGATCAAAGAGTTGTTCATTGGTCTTTTTGATGAATTTCCCCTTTTGCGCCAAAACCCTAAAAAAATCTTGGCTGGTCTCGTAGTGTGTGGGCGAGGTGGTTTTCCCATAATAATTGAAAGAAATCCCCAAACCATCAAATGCACGTTTCATGACTTCGTGATAGCGATCCACAATATCGTGCGGCGAAACACCTTCGGCGCGGGCTTTGAGCATAATGGGTACGCCGTGACCATCGGAGCCGCAAATAAACACCACATCACGGCCTTTTAAGCGTTGATACCGGACATATAGATCCGAAGGAAGGTACGCACCAGCAATATGTCCGAGATGTAATGGGCCATTTGCATAAGGCAGTGCCGCTGTTACTAAGATTCGTTTATGATCCATTGCTTAAAGAGGAAATTGGGTATTCCGTTTTGGTATTTCATTTTGTAAAAGATGTAATATGCAACGTTTTATCGCTACATACAAACGAAGGATGAAGGAAAACGAAGATCGTCTCTTATTGGGACACGTTTCGTTTTTTTGGTCTAATACCCATTAGGGAAAATTACTGTTTATTAGGTTACGCGTTTTCAACCTTTTAGGTGCTGACATGAGCAAAGCGAACTGACGAAGTATATCAACCTTTCAACACGTAAGTGTTGATGGATAAAGCATGTGCTTAATAGCTAATTGGTATAACGTATGTTGAAATTCCGAAACTCACGTTATTGAGATTGCCTCTATCTTATAGTAAAATGTGTTGTTCAACAATGGCAAGGCAGCTCTTAGAAAAATCCGCCGGAGCAAGGATGGCTTCGACTTCGCTCAGTCACCAGACTTCGACTACGATCAACGCGCTATTTCTTTGTCATATATAGATGCCACCCCTACGGGGCTGGGCTGTGCGTTTTGTAAAGTAGAACAAATCCTTAAAAAACAGCAATTTACGCAATTCCGTGAGTTCCTCCATGATTCTTGAATGGCAGGGCGGCTCTTAGAAAAATCCGCCGGAGCAAGGATGGCTTCGACTTGGCTCAGCCACCAGTCCCGATGAACAAGGGCGAATTGCCTTGCCGGGTAGGAATTGCTTCTTTTGGCCGTACAAAAGCAGGCCGCCCGCAGGCACTTGTATGCGCTCAGTTAACAGGCTTCGATTTGATTAATCCAAAACACCTGTTAAATGGTTGCAAGTTAAAGGCTGGCTCAATATAACGTGCGTTGAAATTCCGAAACTCACGTTAAAAAAAACCGCCAAGCAAGTGCCAAGCGGTTTTATATTGCAAACGGTTTCTTTTGGACAGTTTAGAACCCTACGCCGATGTGGAGGCCCGCCATAACGTGATTTCCATGACTGCCACCTATCATATATCCTGCGGTGGGGGCAAGATGAATTGGCCCGACGGGAATGTGGTAGTGTAGGTTAAGCGAGGCGGCCAACTCCCATTCATCGTGGTGTTTAACGTACATAGGGTCTGCGCCGACATGGAGTTTGGGTGTGAGTTTATAAACCAAGGGGATCGAGAGGCCCTTTTGTCCATGCTCGGTCATCCCTACAAATCCCAGCCCTACGCCCAATTTATCCCCACTTCCACGTAGGAAACGTACAAAATGGACATGATACATCCAGCCGTCTTCGCCAATGCTCTTCATTAGCCCGGCGCCAATGTGGTTGGGATGAGACATATCGTGGCCTTCATGTTGGGCAAAGGCAGTGATTCCAGAGAACATAAGGACTGCCAAAAACAATTTTTTTTTCATGATCTAATGGCGCTGTATGGGTTTATGGGTGGGAAAAACGTTTATCCGAAAGGAAAGAATCGTCTTTCAAGGTCTTGAGGAAAGCAAGGAGAACCTGTTTCTCGGTGTTTGAGAGCGCAATACCACGTCTTCCGTTTTGGTTCAACAACGGATCCAAGTTTTCTGTTGCCTGAACACCACTGTTGTAATGCTCTAAAACGCGCGCTAAAGAAGAAAATCTTCCATCGTGCATGTATGGCGGGGACTCGGTGACATTCCGAAGGGAAGGAACCTTAAACGTTAATCGGTCTTCGTCTTTTAAGGTAATGAGGGCACGTCCCAGATCAGGATTTGGCGTAGGCATTAAGCCATTGTTACGGAACTTCAGATCGGTAAATAGGGGCGCAGGGTGGCAAGTAGCACATTTGAGGTTAAACACCCGCAAGCCTTCTTGTTCATCCGCCGTCAGGGTAATGCCGGCTTCTTTACGGATATAGCGGTCGTATTTGCTATTGGAGGAAACCATCATGAGCATAAACTGGGAAAGTGCTTTTAAGAAGCGGGCTGTTGTGACCTCCTCCGTCCCATAGGCACTTCTAAACAAGGCGGGGTACTTGCTGTCTTTTCGGAGTTTCTCCAAAACACGATCCAACGACTCGTCCATTTCGTTCTTGTTCATAATCGCGCTTGGGGGCTGGAGGTCAAGGTCATGAACACCACCATCCCAAAAGAAATCGGAGTGCCATGCAAGATTGAACAACGCTGGCGCATTTCTTGTACCGAGCCGGTCATCTATGCCATGACTCACATCATGATCGAAGTGCGAGAAAGCAGCCTCTTGCTGGTGGCAATCGGCACAACTGATCGAGCCATCCCGCGAGAGTTTGCCGTCATAAAACAAGGCACGCCCCAGTTCAAAACCGGCAGTGGTTATGGGTGTGTTCTCGAACCGATAGACTGGATCAGGAAACCCTTCCGGCGTCTTGAAAGAGACTTCCGTTGGGGTTTCCGGCTTCGTATCTACGGTAGAACAACCCGCAATCAGGAGGAAAATCCAGATGCGTTTCATACGATTTTTGTTTAAGGAACGTTGGGTTGTAAGGCTTTCAGCGTGTAGGCTTTTGCATAATTTGCTGAGACGTTTGCGCCTAAAGGATTAACCATGATCACCGGATTTTCGGACAGTTTCATGGTGTATGATCCGGTAAAAACCTTTAAGACGTCCATCTTGACATCCACTTGTGGGGATTTGTTTTTGCGGATCTTTAATACGTCGGCATCAAAGGTAAGGGTGCTGTTTTTCAGGTTGTTGATGGTTTTTACGGGCGGCGTACCAAATCCGCCACCGTATTGGCCAATGTGGTATTGATATTTTGTTGTGCCGTCGGTCGCAGGTTTTGCTTGTGGAGAAGCGCCCTCCATTTTGAAAAAGATATAGCCCGAATTCCAAGACCAATACATCCCTTTTGCTTTTCCGGCGATGTCTAAGGTTCCGGTACGCTTGGAAACATCCATTGTATTGCGGAGGCTATCCACCCCAATCATATAGGTTAGCGCTTTGTAATTGCCTGCAGGTACATCGGTTAGGGTAAGCGTCAGACTGGTTGGGTCGGACTCGTCCACCAAGAAGTAGGAAGATTCTTGTGGATAGGCCACAACTTTACCATCTTCGGTGGTGAGTTTGATGTTGCTTATAAAGTACTTTAGGGTAGTAACATTGAAGGTCTCGCCGGCGGCGTTGGTGTAGTTTCCGGTTTCCATAACCAAGTCTTTGTCGCCCACTACGTTATCGAAAGCGATTTTTAGTGTGCCCTTGTCATTAGCACTAAAGCCATCGTTTTCGAGCAAGTCACAACCAGCGCCTGCAAATAAAAAGCAAGCTAAAAATAAATACTGAAGTTTCATGGATAAATAATTTGGATTTTTTTAGACAATAAAAACCCATCATCTATGCAATTAAACAAGATGAAATACCTTTTTTATTAGAGAAATGAAAACACCATTAGGGCCATCATTTTTAATACATGATGTGCATCATGATGCCATTCTCCGGCAAAGAGGGTATGGGTTTGGGTAAACGACGATTTGCCAAAGTGGCTTAGGCGAATGGATTGGGCGGATGGTCAATTTCGGTGGGGATGCCCTTCAATGGATGGTCATCCTTGCGTACAGGCACTTTTTTTTGGGTAGAACCATCCAGTTGGAATGAGGAGCCATTCAGCGGAACAACATAAACAAGGCCCACCAATTGTTGTTCTAAAGTGCCTTTTTCTTGTTGTTTTTGTTGATCTTGTTCCGTTTTTTGCAACCTTAGGCGCAAGTAGCATTTACCGTTACATTGCATTTCTGGCTTGTTCCGGTTGATGCACAATACTTTGCGAATGTAATCTTGACGCCGCACAAAATCGAGTTGTACCCATAATGGAGCCAATCCTTGTATGACCAACAAGAGGAGGAGTGTCGGGGTAAGAAATGCGCGGGTCGTTTGCATAAGTTGCTTAAAATGAGCCAAATAAAGCTAAAGAGGTTTTTGTTTAAATCCTAATTTAAAGCGTGATTTTTGTTTGAAGACAATCATTTTTATTTTGTCGCTAATTATTTGAAAAAAGGTAAAAAAAATGGCCTAACGAAAGATGTTAGACCATTTGTCATGCAATTAACAAAGCATTTTATTGTTTTATAATTTTTCCAGTATGGCTTTGCCCATTCACCGATAGCCGATAGATATATACACCGGCGGGGAGTCCATGAGCCTGAAGAGCCACCTCATGTTGTCCGTCCGTCACTTGCTCGTTCAGTATGGTCTGAACGGTTCTGCCAAGGACATCGTGCAGGGTAAGCACGACCTGAGCGGATTTTCCGGTGGCAAAACGCAGGGTGGACGTGGTTGTAAAAGGATTAGGGAAGGGCTTTTCAACCACAAAAACGGCTGGCTGTGCGCGTTCTTCCTCACGGGAAGTGGCTGAGTTGCCCGTTCCAGCGAGGGAGATATTTAAGGTACTACCACTCGAAGGGATAATGCTCAGGATGCCATTGTACGAGGAAATGGTGGAGGGCGCAAAACGCACCCGAATGGGTGTGTAGCCATAGGCCGGAACCGACCCGCTATTGCCCGATACGATGCTAAACCCAGTACCGGATAGCGAGGTGGTATAGGTGAAGGCGGCGTTCCCACGATTGATCACGTTGATCTCGGCTTCTAAGGTTTGTGTAAGCCCGATTTCGCCATAATCTTCGGCGGTTGGTACGGCTGTCGCTAAGGCATTGCTTGGTACTCCTGTTGCCGTTCCATAGAAAGAAGAAATTCGGTTTGCAAATCCGGGGTGATCTACAAAGGGATTTCGGTTGTTTTGGAAGTTCATAATACCCGTATTGCGTGCTTTTTCTTTGGCATCTGGCGGGTCATTGGTATGCCATTGGCGGAGGGCAGTTTCTTGGGCACTGGTAAAAAAGTCTCCCAGATTACCATAACGCACCATAAAGTAGAACAATGAGCGGGCGGTATTGCCTTTTTGTACGTCTCTTGTTTCATAGACACTACTCAAAAGGTAACTCCATTCTCCGGAGCCAGCATTGGCACAAGTTCCATTTTGCGTCGGGATGTCTTTGTCGTGACACCGAACACCACTTGCGGTGCGGTTTACATTGCCAAAGGGGAAGTTGGCCCGTTCGTTGTTGGCGTCCACATCCGTAGGGTAGAGGTGGTGGATATCCGAAACCATTGGGTTGTTTTGGTTAAAAAACGACTGCGGCCACGTATGTTCTGTGTTCATGTATTCCGGCGAAGAGGCACTTGGGCGTTGGGTGCTCGTGGGCATGGTGACCAAGCGGCCTGTATAGATACACTCAAGCGTCTTGGTGTTATTTCCGTTATTAATGGCATCTATAGTTGTGCCAAACATGGCATTTCGCGAGGTGTCGTAGCTGTTGTTGGTGTTGTTTTTGATGATGTTGTTGAGGGCTGTTTTCAGCGCTTCCCCCCAAAGGTCTTGCGTGGAAAGGTAATAATCGGTTTTGCTCCCATAGTCCTCATTATAAACTGCTCTTGCAGAGAGGGCAACCTCTACCACCTCTACCCCATTTTGTGCTTCTACCGTAAGCACGTCTTTGTACGTCAGGTTGTCTGGCGAAGAAAATGAGACGGTGACGATCTGATTTCCAGACGCCGCCAACGTGAATGGTGTGGCAGGCGTGGCCGAAAAGTGGATGTCATAAATACTTATCTTTTCTATAGTTACGGGTTCTGCCCCCGGATTTGAGAGCGTAAAGGTTTTGGTGCATACGGTGTCAAAGGTACAATCCCCAAGGTCTAAGGTGGTGACATCCGCCTGTAGCATGGGGCGGTTTTGTGCGCTACTGATTAAAGGGAATAACACACACAGAAGTGTAAGGAGAAGTCTATATGGCTTGTTCATGGTTTTTGGTTTTCATAGAAGATGGAATAGGAAAACAAAAGGCGCTTAGCCGAATCTGCCAAGATACGACAGCTTTTCGGATAAACGCCCAAACTTTAGATGGAAAACGATCTGCTAAAAATCCCAACGCCGATTAGGGTCTGTCGGTGAACCCGGAACCCAAGTGGTATTCGGATTGGTAATGACGGGCGTTGTTGGGTTAGACGCAGGCGGATTGATCCAGAAGTTTTGGTTCACCCAGCGCTTCAAAGCGGCATCCGTGGTGTCCCCAAAGAGTCTTCCGGGGCAAAAAGTACCATTTACACCACCTGTATAACCGGGTGTATGGCGATGGCCAGAGATTTGGTCGGGCCGGATGCGGTAAGAACTAAGCATCCAACGTAGCAACGCAACGGTCGCGGTTTGTTGTGCAGGTGTCATGATCTCGTTGCGTGCCGCGATGAGTTCCACACCCAAAGAATTTGCATTGGCCCCACGACAATGCCACGCGCGGTCGGAGTCCCGCACCATCTGATAAATTTTTCCGTCTTTGTTCACCAAATAATGTGCGGAGCGTTGGGTGCGGGGATTTTGGTACTGTGCAATGACTTGTGCCAAATTGGGATTATCGGAACAATGAAGGATGACCCGAGAAATGGTACTGCCATTGCGCGACTCGGCATTCGGGCTTTCAAAAAAACCAGAGACCAAGGGCTTGGTATAAGGCTCCGAGGTTCCCGGCCCTGCGTGGTCATCGGGTGGTGTTGGGGTCGTAGGTTGCGATGTGATGCCAAGCAATTGGTTTGCTTCTGGCAAAAGGTTCAAGACCTTGTCCACATATGCCGGATTGGTAGAATAGCGGGGTGCGATGAAATCTAAATAGCTTTGTGGTGTGCGGGAATTTTGCCGCCAGCCAAAATAGGGAGAACGATCCATGAACTTCCAGAAGCCCCGAATAAACGCTACATTATCCGCAAATCCACAATAATAATCGCCACCATCACTTGCCATATAAAACACGGGAACGGCATAGCCCTGCATCTCGTTTCTAAACTTTAGCCCAGCATAATTATAATATTGTTGCGAAAGTTGTGAAAACCCTCTCCCCGACTCTAATATCCATTGGGCTAAGGAGACCGCCCGAAGTTGCGGAAATTCCATCGGAAAGGTTTTGTATGCTACTGCCAAACTGGCAAAGCGGGGTGCATAATTAGGCATAAGGCGCAAGTTTGAGTTGTATAATAGAGACGTTTATGCCCAAACGAAGAATCACTATTTTCGGTTCCAATCAAAGCCAAAATTACGTCGTTTCGGTGGCTCTTGGCTGGTCATAAAACCCGTACTATGGCGTTAAAAACCTGTTATGGATGAACATCCGTGTTGCTTATCCGCCCGCTCACCTCCGAAGCTTCTGGAGGTATGCAGACTTGATGCCTATTTTATGGACGCAAGCCACAGACGCTAAACGATTGTAACGAAATGAATTAGCATCTTAGATTTGTCCATTTTTTTTACTTACACAATCCGAGAAGTTTCTACATCTTTGTCCATTGGTATTGCGGCTTCTCTGGGGGCTAAATCTGCACCCCTTCGAGGCAGTACTTCGTAGCGCTGCCCATGTCGGGTTTGTAGCAAAACATGACGGTTATTCTTTTGTAACCTCAACGCCCATGCGTGTCATATCATCCAACAACCGCAACGGCTGAACGGCGTGCCCCATCAGATGCAGGCCAGACGGGGGGAGGTCTCCTGATAAATACTGCAAGATACATGCAACCGTAGGAATGGCGGTCATTTCGTAAACATCTGGATGATATACGAGTATGCGCTTCGTTTTTTGCGGACCATTTTTATTGCCAGCCACTTCGGTCGTAAACCAAACACCAAAAGGTGGGCGGGTAAAACGATTACTCCCCCAGATGAGCAGTTTACTCAAGGCATTTCGTGCTAAGCCTTTCCGAATTTTGTATAAGCCCATAATGAGTGGTGAAAGGACATTATCCACAAATCCATTAATACCAGCAACATACGTTCCAACTTCATTAAGTCCAAATGTATTGGGCAGGGTGCGTAATTCCTCGAACCATAGCGGCATACAGGTTTGCAATCCAACTTCCGGCCCAAAGTCAATCTTCACCCGATCTTGCCAAGTGGCTTTTTTCCAAGCGCCATTTTTATACACCAAAGCCACATAATCTCCAATTGCATCCACCAATTCGCTCGTAGAAGAAACCGAACCAACGGTCTGTATTTTCATGAGCAAGCCCACCGTAGCGCGTTCGCATTGGTCAAATTCTTGCGCTAATGCCCGAATAAAAACCGCAGGTAAGCCCGGATGCAGACCAGCTTGGGTGATGAAGATGCGTTTTTCCTCTTCGATGGCTTGTTTTAAATGTTGCAAATCCTCCCAAACTGTTTGTGGATAATGTACATCTAAATAATCCATATTGTTGGCCAATGCCAAGCGGGCTACCGTTAACGCATGTTGGGTTGCCGATGTGCAAGAAATCATCATATTGGCATCTTGTACGGCTTGTTGGAGGCTGGCTTCGTCTGCTGCATCTGCTTGCCTTGCCGAGGCACGGCCTTCTGGAAAAACCACGTTTAATTGGTTTGCTGCCTCTTGGGCGCGGTTAAGGCTCCGACCTGCGATTACCACTTTGTGCGTTGTCTCCTGAAGGATAAGCCGAGCAATTGCAAAACCCGCACCTCCATACCCACCTAGAATGAAGAATATTCGGTTGTTGTCCATAACGAACCTCTTGTTATTTAACGAACGGACAATAGGTTATGGTTTTTTAATGATTTATGATGTAGGGTAAATTCTTCATTCTCGAAAAAATCAGGTGGTTTTGCGGTAATTCAAAATGGCTAAGGTATTTAAGGCCACCACAAATCCGGCCATTTTAATAAAGAATGGCCATAGGTCTATAAAGCCACTTCCTTTCAGGAGTACCAACCGCAAGACCTGAACCATGTACGAAACGGGGTTGAACCACGTGAGCACTTGTGCCCATGTTGGCATACTTTCGATGGGCGTAAAAACGCCGCCCATCAGTAAAAAGACCAGCATAAAAAACCACGAGACAAACATGGCCTGTTGTTGCGTATCGGAAATGGTGGAGAGGAACAAGCCAAATCCTAAGATGGCCATCAGGAAAAGACCGGCAAAACCGAATAAGGCGAGTATATTTCCGGCTGTGGGAAGCCCAAAAACCAATTTAGCAAAACCTAATCCTAAAGCCAAATCAAGCAGCCCAATGATCCAAAATGGGATGAGTTTGCCAATTATAAATTGGTATTTGTGAATGGGTGTAACGTTTATTTGCTCGATCGTGCCTATTTCGCGCTCTCGAACAATGTTTAAACTGGCCAACATGGAGCCTATTACCGTGATTAAAACCGCCAAAATACCCGGGACAAAGAAGTTTTTATAGCTCCGGCTTGGATTGAACCATTCTGTTGGGACAACTTCTAAAAAACCAGTTTGAATCACCGGAGGCGCAGGCATGGCGTGGAGCCGAATATTGGCGTTAAAATCGGCGATGATGCTTGCGGCATAATTCAATCCCACCCCCGCTTTTACACTGTTGATGGCATTTGCACCAAGATAAACGGGTGGGTTTTGCAGCAAAAGCAAGTCTTTCTCGAACCCTGTTGGAATTTCAAGGGTCATGTCACTTTTATCGGCCTGCATGTGTTCGGCGGCAAGGTTGGGCGCATTGTCATAAAAGACCACTACAAACCGATCGGAGGCATCCAATTGTTGCGTTAATTGGCGCGAATACGAGGAGCGGTCGTGATCCACGATGTGTAATCGCAGGTTGGAGATTTCGTAATTGGCTGCAAATGCTAAAATCAGGGTTTGCATGATGGGCATCACAAAAATGATGGGCAACATGGCCTTGTTTCGGACAATTTGCAGAAATTCTTTTTGTAATAACAGCAGAATGATACGCATGGTTGGGGTCGTTAAAGCGGTTAGGCAAGTCGCGTCTTAAAGTTTTTGATACTAATGGCCAAAAAAACGATGGTCATACCAATCAAAATCAATACATATTGCCATACTAAGCCGATGTTTGCACCTTTAATCATAATGTCCTTAATAATCACATTAAACCATTTTGCTGGGATCAGGTTGGAAATAAACTGGAGTGCTGCGGGCATACTCTCGATCGGAAAAATGAATCCAGAAAGCAAAACGGTGGGCATCATCAACCCTGTTGCCGAGATCATCATGGCGGCTTGCATGGTTTTAACTTTGGTCGAAATAAAAATACCAAGGGCCAATGCCGTAAAGATATAAAGCAAGCAAATAGCCAAAAGCAAGGGTAAACTGCCTTTAAAGGGCATTCCAAAAACAAACTTTGCCAGCCACAAAATGGTTAAGGTATTGACAAAGGAAAGGGCGATATAAGGAATGACTTTCCCGACAATGATGAGCGGCGGGTTTAGTGGCGAAACCAAGAGAATCTCCATGGTTCCGGTTTCTTTCTCGCGTGCAATGGTAATGGACGTGAGCATGGCAGAGACCAACATCAGTACAAGGGTGATTACACCGGGCACAAACATATACACCCCGCGCATTTCGGGATTATACGTCATGCGGTTTTCTATCTGAATGGTCATGGGTGGCGGTGCAGTGCTTTTTTCGAGTTGATAGGATCGAATAATCGCACTTGCGTAGGCGGTCAGGGTGTTCGCAGTATTCGGGTCGGAGGCGTCCGCAATTAATTGGATTTGGGCTTTTCCACCATGCATTCGGGCATCATTCAAGAGCGGTGGGAAAACAATGCCCATTTTAACCTCACCACGTCTAAAAGCCGCCTCCATATCCGGCTGGGTTTGTACATAAAGACTCGCTTTAAAATACCCCGAAGACGTGAGCCGTTGGAGAACCTCTTTTGAAGTCTGGTCGTTCGCCCGATCTAAGATGACCATTTGCGCATCTCGGATTTCGTTTGTGATGGCAAAACCAAAAAGGATCACCTGAATGATGGGTAAACCAAATAAAATCAATAAAGTACGGCGATCCCGCAGGATGTGGAGCAGTTCTTTTTTGACAAATGCGAGGAAGGGTTTCATGATTTTTTCGGTTGTAGCGTCAGGTTTCTTTGAATTGGCTGTTGCGGGCAAGTCGGAGGAAAACATCATCCATCGTATCCACATCAAATTGATTTTTAAGGGCTTTGGGCGTGTCTAAGGCATCTATCCGGCCATCCACCATAATGGAAACACGGTTGCAATACTCGGCCTCGTCCATATAATGTGTAGTGACAAAAACGGTAATGCCCCGATCGGAGGCTTCATAAATCATGTCCCAGAATTGGCGACGGGTTATAGGATCCACGCCGCCGGTTGGTTCGTCCAAGAAAACAATTTTGGGATCATGCAAGATGGCAAGCGAGAACGAGAGTTTTTGCTTCCAACCCAAAGGCAGCGCGGCAACCAGACTTCCGGCTTCGTCGTGTAGGTCTAATCGCTCGAAAAGGGCATCGGCCTTGGTGCGAATTTCTGCCGCAGAAAGCCCATAAATACCACCAAAAAACCGGATATTTTCCCAGACCGTGAGGTCTTCGTAGAGCGAAAACTTTTGGCTCATGTAGCCAATGTTTTGCTTGATCTGCTCTGGTTGCCGGAAGACATCGAAGCCTGCCACCGTTGCTTCGCCGGAGGTGGGGCGGGAAAGGCCAATTAGCATCTTCATCGCGGTGGTTTTGCCTGCACCATTTGCGCCCAAAAATCCAAAAATCTCGCCTTGTGCAACCTCGAAACTGATGGCATTGACGGCGGTAAAATCTCCAAACCGTTTTGTAAGGGATCGGACTTCTATTGCTTTCATGAGGCCACTTGGGTTTCCATCAATCCGATGAAGCAATCTTCGATGGATGGGGTTATGGGGGAAATCTCAATATTCTGGTGGTGATTTTTCGCCAAGGCTATTGCTAAATCTTCTGGTGAAAACGTGGGTAGAACCGTAATATGGACGGTATCCCCAAAAGCAAAAGCGGATTTTATGGTCGGGTTTACACGCAAATCTTGAATGAGACGGTACATTTGATTGGAACTAACAGCCCAAAGTGCTTGATCAAACCGTTCTACTATGCCGCTTGGGGTGTCTATTTGTAGCAATTCCCCTTTTTGTATCAAGCCTACACGGTCGCAGCGGGTGGCCTCGTCCATGTAGGGCGTGGAGACCAATATGGTCATTCCCCTCTGTTTGAGCAGATCCAAAATATTCCAAAATTCCTTGCGGGAAACTGGATCCACGCCCGTGGTTGGCTCGTCGAGGAACAAAACCTCTGGGCTATGAATCAGGGCGCAACACAAAGCCAATTTTTGCTTCATCCCCCCCGAAAGTTTGCCTGCTCGTCTGTTCTTAAAAGGGGCAATTTGCTCGTAGATCGGGCGGATGTTTTCGTAGTTCGCCGCTATGGTTGTTCCAAAAATGGTGGCAAAGAAGTCGAGGTTTTCCGCAATGGTCAAATCTTGGTACAAAGAAAAGCGTCCGGGCATATACCCAATTTCGGCACGGAGGGCTTTATAATTGGCCACCACATCGCGCCCATTTACCCGCGCAGTTCCGGTATCGGGTATGAGAAGTGTTGTAAGGATACGGAAAAGGGTGGTCTTCCCAGCACCGTCTGGCCCAATGAGACCAAAAATCTCTCCGGGCTTCACCTCAAAACTCACCCTGCGGAGGGCTTCAACGTCTCCGTATCGCTTAGAAATTTGGTTAACGCGGATCATAAACGCTTGGGTTAGGGTCAGAATTTTACTTCGCCGGGCATACCGATTTTGAGTTCCCCTTGGCTGTTCGGAACCTGTACCTTGATGGCATAAACCAAGGTTGCTCGTTCTTCCCGTGTTTGCACGGTTTTTGGGGTGAACTCTGCTTTCGAGGCGATCCAACTGACGACTCCGGTGTGCTTGCGGAGTTGTCCGTCTGGGCCATCCGTCATGATGGTTACCCGCTGCCCAATTTTTATCGTAGGAAGTTGGTTTCCGGTGATGTATGCCCGGAGGGTGAGCGTACTTAGGTCTGCAATTTTGTACAAGGGCTTTCCAAAATTGACAACTTCCCCTTTTGCCGCGTATTTGTTCAGAACCGTACCACTCACAGGATTTTGCAAGGTGGTGCGTGCAATTTGGTCATCCAACTGTGCGATACGCCGCCCCATAGGCTCCGCTTCCGAGAGAATCCCCCGATTTTGCGTGCCCACATTTGCGCGGGTAGCTTCAATTTGTCGTTTTAGGACAGCAACTTGCTGGTTCTGCGTGGTGACTTGTTGTTTCTGCACCTCTAATTGGCGCTGGAGTACGGCAATTTGCCCCGTAATGTCGTCCAATTGCTTTTGTGTGGCCGCATTTTCGCGGATCAGGTTTTGCACACGTATTTTTTCCCGATCTAAATTGGCGATTTGTTGGCGGGTAACGGCCAATTGCTCTTCGGTGGCCTGTGCTTGATTTTGTGCCGCCACCATTTGTTGTTCCAAAACGGCCACTTGCGGTTCAGGGTCGCCTTGTTTTTCGTTCAGCGCGTCCAAACTGGCTTCTAATTGCGATTTTTGAAGCTCCAAATTGGTGGGATCAATACTCCCCACCACCTGTTGCTCGGCCAAGACCTGTCCTTCCTCTACGGTAAAGGTAAGGAGTTTTCCGGTGGCCTCGGCAGAAACAAGGGTTTCTTGCGCTTCAAAATTGCCATACGCATCCGGTGTGTCTGTTCCGGAGCTGCATCCGATGAAGGCGGCAAGGAAGAAGAAAAGGTACTTTTTCATGATCCTATTTGTTTGGGACGTCTGCTGTCGTGCGTCCGAGTGCATGTTCATATTGAATTATGGTTTGAAGGCGTTGAATTTCTCGTAAGGCTTTGTTTTCCTTTGCCTGCGTTTCGTTGTTGAGTTCGGACAAATAATCGTTGGCGGTGGCAACTCCTTCGGTCATTTGCACCGAAACCGTTTGTTTGATTTTGGTTCGGAGGGCAATTAACACTTCATCTTGGACCAAAAGTGCATCATGACGTGCAATTTCGTTCTCCAACTGCCGGAGTTGAATGGCGAGGTTTTGTTGGAAAAGGTCACGGTTCTGTTCTACCATTTTAGCCTGTGTATGTACCGCATCCCGTTCGTTCCGCGTAGCACCAAAGTCCCACAAGGTCCAATTAAACCGTAGCCCTACCATGCCAAAAGGCTGAAATCCAGATTTGAACATGTTAAGACCCGGCTGGCCATAGCCGCCTTGTGCATAAACCTGAACTTTGGGACGAATTTTGGCGGCGATCAACGAAGACTGAAGGTCATACGCCGATAATTGGGCGGAAAAAACCGACTCTTCTTTGCGAGTTGCCATCACCATACCCGAAAGAACGGGTGCTTCTGGAGTCATAAAACGGGCATTTTCGGGGATTTCCTCGCCCACTAACGTGCCCAAAACCGAGACGGCGGTTTTACGTTGCCAGACCAATTCAATCAGGCGTTGGTTTAGCCGAACCTCCTCCGTTCGTAACACATCTAAACCCACCGGATTTCCCACACCATTCCGCAACATGCCTCCCATTTGGGTCAATTTGCGGCTTAGTTCCTCTTTGGTCAAGACCAAGATTCTGTGCTGCGCGTCTAACATTAATATCTGGAAAAACACCTGATTCACCCGATCCACTACGCGGTCTTGCTCCACACCCAATTGCGCACTTTGGACTTCAAATTGGGCGGCTTGGAAGTCGGATTGTTTTTTGATCGCCCCGCCATCGTATAAAACTTGGGTAACTTCCAAAATGGCGCGGTACTGGTCTTTGTCGGGCGTTGGGAGGGAGATACCGGGGAGGGAAAGGCTTACTTTCGTGACATCACTCTGGTAGCTGGCTTGTCCTGAAAGCTGGATTTTGGGAAGTTTTCCGGACAAAGTAGCAGCAGTTGCAAAGGAGGACGCCTGCGCAACCAAGTCCTTCTGGGCCGTAATAGGTGCGTGCGCAAGTGCCTTCCTGCGTAATGTGGCCAACTCGTATTGTGCCTGTAAAGGTATGGCCATGATCAAACCCGATAATAGGGCGATAATGATGCGAATCCTCATGTCAACTGTTTAGTTTAATCAAATGGTTAATGGTTGAGCAAAAAAATTATGGCCTCAAGGATCGGATGACAAACGCCGAGACGCTCTTTTTGCGGGCTTCCAATAGCTCGGAATACGTGCTGTCGTCTATTTGCATGATGCCCTGTATCATGGGACGGGCTACAACCGGAAAAACACAAAGGGAGACCAAGTTTAGAATCAGATCAATCGGGTGAATCGGGCGGATCAAGCCGGCCTCCACGCCTTGCATAACTTCCATCATCATTTTATCTTTTGGCGGCTTAAAGCCCATGCCTCGAAAACGCTCAATCTTTTCAGGATTAACGGTCAGTTCTTGCAAAATAAAGCTTGGGATAAACGGATTCTCGGTAGCAAACGTAATATATTCGCTCACAAATTGCTCAATCTTTTCCAGAATATTCCCCGACCCATCCCAAACACCGAACAACTGTGGCAGGAATTTGCGGATGGCCTCGTCCAAGATCCGCTCGAATAATTTTTCTTTAGACCGGAAGTAATAATGAAGCAAAGCTTTGTTAATGCCGGCTTCATCTGCAATTTCCTGCATCCGTGCCCCAGCCCAACCCTTCTGCTGAAAGATTTTTCTGGCCGCAGCCAAGATGCGTTCTTCGGTGGTGAGGTCTTTTTGCATAAATCACCTGGTTTAACTACTTGGTTAAAAATAGGGTTGAGTTTTTATAAAAACCAAATTTTCTTGGCGGATTAAGCAGAATCTTCATCGCTTTAGACCATAGACAACGCAAGTTTTTTTCGTTACACGTGGTTGCCAAAAACAAAGATTCAAAATTGCACCCCAAGAAATGCGACATTCTTGCGACAAGCATTGGGTTTAGTTGCGTCATCGAGCGGTAAAATTGCGTCATCGAGCGGTAAAATTGCGTCACCATGCGGCAAAATTGCGTCATCGAGCGGCAAAATTGCGTCATCGAGCGGCAAAATTGCGTCATCGAGCGGTAAAATTGCGTCACCAAGCGGCAAACTTGCGTCATCAGGCAACAAACTTGCGTCATCACAGATTTAGGACTTTACTATGTTCTGATAATAGGTTATACTTTGTCTGAAACATTAGTCACTTCTAATTACGCATTTCTCGTGGGTTAAACGTGGCGACATCCGGTCTGGAGTCGCCATTGTTTTTTGTAAAAAGACCAACGTGGATCCGAAACCAAGGTTGAATCAGGCCCTTTCGTGGCGTAATTTAGCGATCACCATAAAAGACAATCGCTCATGCCTGCCTCCGATTTTTACGAACGTGTTTATGATTTGGTACGCTTGGTTCCCTTTGGCCGCGTAACAACCTATGGACATGTAGCGCGTCATTTGGGAACCGGACAATCGGCGAGGGTGGTTGGTTGGGCTTTGAACCAATGCCCCCCCGATGTTCCTGCCCACCGTGTTGTGAATCGCTTTGGGGCACTTTCTGGTGCAATTCATTTTGGCGGGCCTCTGGTGATGGAAGACCGCTTACGCTCGGAAGGGGTGGCCTTTGATGAAGAAGGGCGCGTTGTTTTGACAGAACACCTGTGGGTTCCTGAATAACGTTAAATATGCCACTGCCGAAGGCGTTTGGACACAATGCCCAAGTTTTGGACGGAAAAGCCGTGTTATGTAACCAAAGTACAGTTCTTCTTAAAATCGCGTTGATGAATGAAGAAGACTTAGTAGTTACGGCATAACAATCTGACTGTGCATTAAGTGTTTCATGTGCGCAACCGGAGCTTTACAACGCTCTCGGTATGGTGGGTATGCGGAAACATATCTACAGGCTGAACGTCCTCGATGGCGTATAAATCTGACAATTCTTTTAGTTCACGCGCCTGCGACATCGGGTTGCAAGAGACATACACAAACCTTTCTGGCTGTAATTGTGCAATTTGCCCGACCACTTTGGGGTGCATACCAGCCCTTGGCGGATCCACAATCAAGACATCTGGCTTTCCATATTTCCGGACAAAATCCGGCGTAAAAAGCCGCATGAGGTCTCCGCTAAGAAAGGTGGTATTATGGATTTGGTTTAATTGGGCATTAATTCGGGCATTGACAACGGCTTCTTCCACCAACTCTACGCCCACGACCTGCTTTACCTGTTTTGCACAAAAGAGCGAGATGGTTCCGGCGCCGCAATACAGATCATACATTAAGTCATTGGGTTGGAGTTCTGCAAAGTTGCGCGTCACTTCATAGAGTTTTTGGGCCTGTGAGGTATTGGTCTGGAAAAAGGCATTGGGGGCAATCTCGAAGGTGAGGCCGCCTATCTTGTCATAAATCTTTCCTGGGCCATAAATGACATGGGTGCTTTCGCCGTAGGCCGTTTGCGCAAGACCTGTGTTGCAAGTGTTGATGAAGGTGGTAATTTCGGGAAAATGTGCTTGAAAAAATGCGGCTAAGTGGTTCATCTTGTCTGAATAATGGCCATAAGTGACCAGATTGACCATCAGGTCTTGGGTATGCCACGCTTGACGAATGACGACATGACGCAAAAATCCGGTTTGTTTACGGGTATCCCAAGCCGGCCATTGATTTTCTTTGGCATATTGACGCAAGCCATTTACAATCCTTGCACTGAGTTCGGACTGTAGGTGACACATTTCAAGGTCCAACACCTTGTCGAAACGCCCCGGTGCATGAAGACCTAACGCGAAATTACGCTCCACGGCTTGTTCCGTCCCCATTTCTGCATCGGTCAACCAGCGCTGTGTCGAGAACGAAAACTCCATTTTATTGCGATAGAACCACGGCGCTTCCATTCCGATCGTTGGCTGAACCTTTACGTCTTGAAAGCCACCTGTATGTATAAGGGCGTCTTCCACACTTTCGCGCTTGGCGATGAGTTGATGCTCGTAGCCGACGTGTTGCCATTTGCAGCCTCCGCAAACCCCGAAGTATCGGCAAGTTTGCGTAACCCGTAACGTACTCGGCGCGAGAACGTCGAGAAGCAGGGCTTCGGCATAGTTTTTTTTGACCTTCGTTGTCCGTACCTGTACTACGTCTCCGGGAGCTGCCCCTTTAAAGAAAACAACATAGCCATTTACCTTCGCCAATACTTTGCCTTGATCTGCGAATCGTTCTACGGTTAGCGTCAATACTTCGTTTTTCTTCATGGTATAATTTGCATGGATCATCAAAAGGCTTGGCCAAGGCCGGGAATAAATCGGAATCGGATGCCATTTGGGAAAAAAGTGCCACCGGGTGCAAGCATTTGCACGGCCCAGTCGAATCGTAAAATAAGAAAAGCCCATGAGATGCGTAGCCCAAACCCACCGCCGATGCCCAATTGCCGGAAGGCATCGGGCAATAGAAATTTGGCGGCGGCTACATCCGAGGCATTGCGACGATCGTACCAAATGTTTCCTGCATCCACAAAAGTGGCCAGCATATAATCTGCACCGAACAAGTTACGGACGAAAACCTGCCGATACTCCAAACTGGCCTCTAACTTCACATCACCGCCAAGTACACCTGTGAGTCCGTCCTTCGCGGAGGTGGCTTCTCCCGGCCCCAGTTCTCCCAAACCCCATGCGCGTAGGCTTGAACTTCCGCCAATAAAAAACCTCCTTTCATAAGGAACCTCGGCACGCCTACAATCTTGTAGGTTTGTATTTAAGGCGTTTTCCCCGCACCGATCGGCCAATGACGTTGTAATATGGCTCCCTATCGGGAAAGCCCATCCTGCCGAGGCTTTCCATGCAAGGGTTCCGTAGCTTCCGCGTGGTTGGTATTTCCGAAAATCCAAGTTAAAACGGGCGTACTGCCGATAGGCCAAACTACTCCCTGCACCAATGCCGGGCAATGTGCCTTCTAAGGTTTTCGGGGTAATGGCAAAACGGTCTAAAAAGAAAGGTAAGTTACCCCCAATTTCGGCGCCAAATTCACTGGAATACCCCTTGTCTCTGCGGAGTGGGTCGGCATTTCCACCACGGATGGCATACCGGAACGCATTGTTGACCTTGCGCACGGTATAATCTTCGACGGCACGCTGGTATTGGACGGGATCGGTAATGAGGCTCAGGAAAAGTTCTTCAAAACCGGCTGCCGGCTGAGGATCGCTGAACGAGAAATCGAAGAGGTTTAGGGTGGAGGTGATTGCACGGTTGTGCCGGAAGTCTAATTGGTACAAAAACGAGGCCCTGTCGCGGGAAAGTTTGATGACATCTCGTTTTTCATGCAAATAATTGACTTGGATGCGGGTAGAGGCACTATAAAAAGGAACCCCAAAAAGAGGCCCCATCCACGAGAGACGTTTTCTCAAATACGGGAAACTCCAACCAAACGAGGCATCATATTGCGTTGAGCGGCTAAAGGTACCTGCTTGTTGGGTATTGTTCAAGAGGACGAAGCCACGTTCTAATGTGCCAGATGCAGAAACACGCAGCCGCATCTTTTCGCCTTGTCCCCAAACGTTTAAGTCGGAGACCGAGGCGCCCGTACCAAGTCCTATTTCGTTGCTGGTATTGGTATTAAAACGTTGTAAAAGGGAGCCATCCCAATTCACCTCAAACCGAGAACGAGTACGTAGTTCAACTTCAATGGGGACATAGGACCGGTTCTCATGGTGGCTTGCTGCCGAATAAACAGGATTGAAGTTTGTAAAAGGAAAGAGGCCCGTTTGCTCAAGCAGTAATTTAGTTTGGAGCAATTTAGATTGGTTATACCACTCGCCGGGAGAGAATTGCATAAGCGCCGACAACAGATTGGGGTTTAAAGAGTCCTCACCAATTCGGGTGGCGGTTACATGCAAGCGCGGTTGGTTTTCTCTTTCTAACCACTGTAACGTGTCTTGCTGCGCTAAGGAGCCGTCCGGGCCGTTTATGCGAAAGCGAATGTCGCCCATCCGATAGCGTTTTCCCATTCCCACCAGCATGACCACGTCAAAAGAGTCAGGTCGGACGGGTGTGACCAAAACCCTTACCGAATCACGGGTAATCTCTGGATACCCTTCGTCTTGTAGAAAAGTGATGAGACGCCGCCTTTCCTCGTAGAGTTTCGGCTCGATGTAGCGTTTGCTGTCTAAGGCAAAGGTATCAGAGGTCTTTGTTTCGCCAATGAGGAGGGACTGCGCAAGGAGCCGCTCTTTTTGTTCTGTAGTAAGTTTATCCAAACCCTGATAACGAAAGGTTCGGATAAAGGTAGGTGAGCCGGGCGTGATGTTAAACCGAACGATTACTTCGGAAGAGTCCGGATTTTTTTTGATAACCTGTGCGCTTACTTGTGCCGACCGATACCCCTGCTGACGAAAAAAAAGCCGCAACCGATCGGCGTCTTTTTCCATGACAACGAGATCTAGATAAGCGGGTTTCTCACCACTTTTAATGATGCCCTCTTTGAGCCGGCTTGGTAAACTACTCTTGGTTCCCCAGCGATAAATCCATAGCCAAGGTGTAACGCCGGGGATCCCAAACAATTTGCGGTTCACTTCGGTATTCACCAAGGGGAGTAGTTGTTCTTCAACGCCAAACAGAGATTGTCCTTCAATTTCGATGGAGGAGACGATTGGGCCTGTTTTGTAAGCAGTCGGTTGAGCACATACGACATTTGGAAGAAGGACATACAAACAAACAACAGCACAAATTATAAAAACGTGCTTTTGGATCTTGCGCCAGGTAGAAATTGCTTTATACGTATAGCGCATCAAAGATGGATCAACAGGCCCCAAAGGCTTATTCTTCTGTATAGTAGAAGTCGTCGGAACTGGTTGGATAATCTGGCCAAATTTCTTGCATACTTTCGTAAGGGGTTTCGTCATCCTCAAGCATTTCCAGATTTTCTAAGACCTCTTCCGGTGCTCCTGTTCTGGTGGCATAGTCAATCAACTCGTCTTTTGTAGCCGGCCACGGCGCATCATTTAAGTAAGAGGCCAAGTCAAAAGTCCAGTACATAATTTTTTAGGAGGGGATTAGGTTTGGTAAAATGAGGGATTAGGCAGGCAAGTAGGCGGTTAGTTCCCTCTTCAACAATCAATGAATGCCGTAGTAGCCGCCTAATAATAATAAAACGAAACGGGTAGATAGGTTCCCGCTCCTTAAAAAAAAGTGCCACACAAGAAGAATTTTGCGCTAATGGCTTATGATTTGGGTATTTATCACCACCGGAGTGTCTTTTTGAGGTAGCCCAAGGGCGCAACAACAAGGTTCATGAGGTGATATAGCCCGTCTAAAAGTGGTATAAGGAGCAATAAAGATGCCGTATATAAACGCGGTGACGCCATAGAAAAACACGCAGCCATGAAGACCCACCGCAAAAATAGGGCAAGAAGCCCTATCCAAAAATCCCAAAACAATACCGCCCAAGATAAAATTTGCAAGATTTGAATGACTGATAATCCCACCATGGCACGCCGAGCATATCCGCGAGCTGCCGAAAAATGACGGGTTTTTTGACGAAACCACATCCGAAATGAAGCGGGAGAACGGCTATAAACCCATGCCTCTTGTTCTAAAACCATATAAATGGGCGTTGTTTTGTGGGCCTGAACCGTCTGAATAAACAAGTCGTCGTCACCGCTAAGGAGGTGTTGATGGGCGGTAAATCCACGCACTTCGTCAAACGTTTTTTTGGGGTAGCTTAAATTTCGTCCGACAGCCATGTATGCTTGTCCCCAACCAGTAAAAGCAGCGGTAAGATAGGCGGTCAAGTTCGTTTCATAACGAACGAAGAGGTTAAGCAAGGTAGGTTCGGGCCAAAAAGGGCCATACCCTACCCAGACCGCATCTGGGGAAGTGGTGATGTGGGCAGCAAGTTGCCGTAACCATGTCGGGCTTGGGATACAATCTGCGTCGGTGAAGGCCAAGTGCGCATGTTTTGCCTGTGAAATGCCATAGGTCAGGGCAAATTTCTTCCCCGGGCGCATGTCATCGGGGCGGTCGTAGAGGCGAAACCGTAAATCGTCACTTATCGCCTGCCTTAACCGCGCCGTTGTCTGATCCGTAGAGCCATCATTAATAAAAATGACCTCGAAATAGGGGTGATTCTGTTTTTTAAAAGCATCAACTAAGGCTGGGACTTGGGCTTCTTCGTTTTTTAGGGCAACCAAGACCGAAATCGGTACAATGGGTGTAGAGCCTTTATGTACGTTATGAATAGACCTTCTATAGCCGATATACAACAAACTCCATACGAGGATGTTTAGGCATACGAGAATGAAAGGAAGCATGGCATAATGGCTTGTTTTTTGGCGTCAAGTGGGCAGTGAGATGATAAGTGCACGAGAAGGCTTCTGCGCTAAAATGTCATTTCTAACGCCATACAAATCAATTAAGACCGTATCACGTTGTTCTGATATGATCTTGCGGGGAGGTAAAAAAGAGCAGTAAACTGCAATACGTTAGCGTAGTGAAAACTTCTCACATCGCTAACCTTTTGCCGCACAGCCCATAAAAAATCCATCGGAGCAAAAAGCTTTTCTCCGCTTCGGCGTTATCGTGAATGCTGAAGGTGGAATTTGCAAAAGGAAATCTTCTATGGCTTAAAAATCCAAAGAGGCAGATTCTCCCTCGGCACCTTTGATGGCTTCTTTGAGGGCTTTGGGCGACATACTTGGCGCAATGAAATCCATCGGGTTGAATTTTTGTTGGCCATCTGCACTTTGTACTTCATAATGAAGGTGCGGGCCAGTAGAGCTGCCGGAGTTGCCCGAATAGGCGATGAGTTGGCCGCGTTTTACCGTTTGTCCCTGAGAAACAACGTATCGCGAAAGGTGGGCAAACAATGTGGAATAACCACTGTTACCGTGTTTTAGAACTACGGTATGGCCATATCCGCCTTTGGTGGCTGCAAAATCAACCGTACCATTGGCAGGCGCATAAATAGGTGTGCCGATTGGGACAACGATGTCCACCCCTTCGTGCATTCTACGGGTGCGTGCGATGGGATGGAAGCGATAGCCAAAGCCAGAGGTGAAACGGCCACCTTCTACGGGGATCATGATTGGTTTGTGGGCAAGGTCTTCGTTTTTGGTACGGGCAATGGTGATGAGTTCCCGATAGGATGAGCCTTGAAGACTCATCTGGCGCTCTAATTTGTCTAAGGTCGTGTTCATTCGGCGCAACAGCCCACCTGTTTCATTGGAGTAACCGTCAAAGGACTCGTAGGTGTCCGTTCCACCAACCCCAACATCCCGTACATCTTTGGAGATAGGATCAACCTGCAACACCACACGGTAAAGTTCACTGTCCTTTTTGTACAACTCATCTAATTTGTCAAAGACGGCGTCCACACGTTTCTCGGTTTGGCCGAGTTGTGTACGTAGGGCTTCATTCTCGCTCTTTAGTTGATACTCCTTTGCGGATCCTCCACCGATGCTACTAAAAGCCCATATTCCGACGGCAATAAGGAGTGTAGCAGCGCCAACGGCAATAGCACCCCAGCGGAGCGGATTGTTTCGTTGTATGGGTGCCGCTTCCACGAAAGACATGGTCTCGTGGTCGTAATAATAATACTTGTTTTGAGACATGGTTCAGCAAATTTAGACACGTTAAAGGTGTATTGGAGGGGGCGTGTCACTCAATACAGTAAAAAATGGCTGTATTTTAGCCGAGAGAGGGTGGGACTTTGGAGTGTGGTGAAGGTAGCCTTTTCTCTCAAACGCAATAAATATAAGGGCAAGAAGCAAAAGTGTCAAACATTCTTCGATTAACACCGATAGAAGTTGTGATTTTTCGAAATTGGAGTTGTTTAAAAAGCCGTTCTAAAAATAAGCGATATTGAGCCAGCCTTTAACTTGTATCCATTTAACAGGTGTTTTGGATTAATCAAATCAAGCCTGCCGACTGAGCGCATACAAGTGCCTGCCGGTCGCAGATGGGTCTGCCGCCTTGCTTCTTTTGTACGGCCAAAAGAAGCCCTGTGGCTGAGCGTAGCCGAAGCCATCCTTGCTCCGGCGGATTTTTCTAACAGCCGCCCTGCCATTCAAGAATCATGTAAGATCGCACGGGATTGCGTAAATGCTGGTTTTTCAAGGGTTTGTTCTGCTTTTAATGAATGGCAAAGCCCCGTAGGGGCGGCATCTTAATAGAAATCCGTTTCCAAACGTACAACAAAGCCCCGTAGGGGTGACATCTATATATGACAAGAATAGAGCTGGATGAGCGTAGCCAAAGTTCGGTGGCTGAACTATTCGGCGGATTTTTCTAACAGCCGCCCTTCCATTCTTGAACAACACAGCATACTATAAGATAGAGGCGGTGTCCATAGCTCGATTACATAACGCGCATTGCTTTAGAATCGCTTTCTATATTATGGCCTCTTCGCGTATTTGATATTGCTCGGTTCCTTCTAATGTGGGTTTGAGGAGCATTTCACCCAATAGACCCGTCATAAAGGATTGTGCCCCAAGCAGCATCAGCAGCATAGCCAACATGAGCAATGGGCGATCTCCAATGGGTTGTAGCCAGAAGATTTTCTCGAAACTGAGCCATGCCCCAATCATAAAGCCAATGAAGAAGGCCAACAGGCCCAATCCGCCAAAAAAGTGCATAGGTCGCACAGCAAACCGCGTAAGAAAAGAAAGGGTAATAAGGTCTAAAAAGCCGCGCAAACCGCGTTCCCAACCAAATTTTGTACTGCCATATTTCCTCGCACGATGGTTCACCACCTTTTCACCAATTCGGGTAAAGCCTTCCCATTTTGCCAGTAGTGGCACATATCGGTGCAACTCGCCATAGACCTTAACCATCTTCACCACTTCAGCCCGATATGCCTTGAGTCCGCAGTTGAAGTCATGGAGCGGGATGCCGGAGACCAGGCGCGTACCATAATTGTAGAGTTTGCTCGGCACTGTTTTGCCAAGGGGGTCGTTCCGCTTTTTCTTCCAACCGCTCACCAAGTCCAAACCACCTTCCAACATCCGGATTAATTCTGGAATCTCGGCGGGATCGTCCTGCAAATCGGCATCCATCGTTACCACATATTGGCCGCGTGCACGTGTAAACCCAACCGAGAGCGCCGCACTTTTCCCATAATTCCGCGCAAACCTTATGCCTTGGAATCGGGCGTCCTCAGTCTGAAGGCGCTTAATGACCTCCCATGAGTCGTCCTTAGATCCGTCATCAATGATCCAGACCTCAAAAGAAAGCCCGGAAGGTGTGCAGGACATTCTGATTTGGTCTGCCAACTCGGGCAGGGATTCGGCTTCGTCTTTTGCCGGAATGACGATGGAGACAACGGGCTTCATAACATCGGTTACTTTTATAAATGGATTTCGTTGGCTACTTGCCGGATTTTGGACAAGAGGGCTTGTAGGTCTTCTGCCGAAGTCAGGGGATTCATCAACGTGAGGCGTAACCAAAATTGCCCCTTGACTTGGGTTTGAACCAAATAAAACGTACCGGAAGCAATAATTTTCTGCCGGATTTCCCGATTCAAGGCGGCCAAATGTTCGGGTTTTACGTGTGAAGGCTCGTATCGAAAACACACGATATTGGTCTGTGGTGGGATACAGAGGGTAAAATCGGTGCTTTCGCGGACGAGTTGCGCAAAACGCTTGGCCAATCCGTGTAAGACCTCTACTTGGTTCGCAAAAAAGGCCGTTCCATACGTTTGATAGAGGACAAAAGCGCGGAGAACCATCATATTTTTGGTACATTCCAAGGTTCTGCGCCCCAAATTATACCATTCAGGATCCTCGGTTTGTTCCAAAAGATAATCGGCTCTTTGTGCAAAGGTTTGGTAACTATGCGCTCCTTTTCGGTAAAGCAAGGCGGTTACAAGGCCCGGCGTTCCGAGAAGTTTGTGAAAATCCATCACCACCGAGTCTGCACGATGGATACCTGCTAATAAGGGTTTGTACGTTTTGGAAAAGGCGCTTGCCGCCCCGTGTGCACCGTCCACATGGAACCAAAGATCATGCCGGTCGGCAAAGTCCGCAATGGCTTCTAAAGGATCAAAAGCGCCCGTGGAGGTACTTCCGGCACTTCCGACAATGGCAATAATTCTTTTGCCGGAAGCTTCTGCCGCTTCAAACAAAGCGGGTAATTTCGCCACATCCATCTGCATCAAGTCGTTGGTTGGAACTCGGATGATGCCTTCTCGCCCCCAGCCCATGATCCGAACTGCCCGATCTATGCAATAATGAGCTTCGTCCGAGACCATAAGGGCAAAAGATGTGTTTGTTCCGTCTTCCCAAACATCCTGTTGTGCTTTTACCGCTCGCGCCGTTAAGAGAGCGGTCAAGTTGGCAATCGTTCCACCAGACGTAAGAAAACCATCTGCTTGTGTACCCAATCCCAGATGTTCCGCCAAAATGCCTGTTAAAATTCGCTCTTGGGCAGTAGAGACTGCACCCATTTCATAAACGGCCATACCATTGTTCAAAACCGCCCCTACCAAGGCTGCAAGAGCCGCCTCATTGGCTACGACGGCGGTTTGGTGGCCCATATAGCGCGGGTGGTGGAGGTGGATGGAACGCGACAAAACGGTCTGCCAAAACGAAAGACTGTCCTCAAATTGTGCTTCTTTCCAGAAAGCGGCCTCTTCATCCGGCGAAACCCAAGGCAGGACGGCGGATTCTTTACGCTGAACGCGCTCCAGATAATCGCCGAGAAGATCAACCAAGGCATGACCTTCCTTGCGAAAATGGTCTGGATCAAAAGCAGATTCGAGCGAACGTATGGGCATTGTATTGAATGAAAAAATCCGCAAGAGGATTGTTCACCCATGCGGATTTAAGGTTTTATGAGCGCACGGCAACTTCTAATTATATATCAATGGTTGCATATCGTGCATTTCTTTCGATAAACTTACGACGTGGTTCTACGGCATCGCCCATCAAGGTGGAGAAAATTCGGTCTGCTGCTGCGGCGTCATCAATCGTCACCACTTGCATGGTTCTGTTTTCGGGGTTCATAGTCGTTTCCCAAAGTTGTTCGGGGTTCATTTCTCCCAAGCCTTTATACCGTTGTACAACCGATCCATTGCCAAACGCTTGCACAACCCCTTTCATCTCGGTTTCCGTCCAAGCGTAGCGCTCTTGCTGCCCGCGCTTGACTTTGTAGAGCGGTGGAAGTGCAATGTAGAGGTTTCCATTCTCGATGATTGGTCGCATAAAGCGGAAAAACAGCGTCAACAACAACGTTCGAATATGCGAACCGTCCACATCGGCATCGGTCATGATTACAATCGTGTGATACCGCAATTTGCTGATGTCAAACTCCTCGCTTCCTACGCCAATGCCCGTTCCAAGTGCTGTAATGATGTTTTTGATCTCATCATTCTCTAAAATTTTATCTATCTGGGCTTTCTCTACGTTCAGGATTTTACCCTTAAGTGGCAGAATGGCTTGGAAGTGCCGGTCTCGGCCTTGTTTTGCCGAGCCTCCGGCCGAGTCGCCCTCCACCACATAGAGTTCACTCTCCTTTGGGTCTTTGGAGGCGCAATCGGCCAATTTTCCGGGCAATCCACCACCACCAAATGCCGATTTTCGTTGGATTAACTCGCGGGCTTTGCGTGCGGCTGTTCTTGCGGTAGCTGCCAAAACCACTTTGTTCACAATCTGGCGGGACTCCTTGGGGTGGTCGTCTAACCATTCTTTTAGTTTTGCAGCAACCAAACTGGAAACCGTCCCTTCGACATCCGAGTTACCGAGTTTTGTCTTGGTTTGCCCCTCGAATTGCGGCTCAGGTACTTTAACCGAGATAACGGCGGTAAGCCCCTCGCGGAAATCATCCCCCGAAACCGTCACCTTTACGTTTTTGAGTAAGCCATTGTCCTCTGCATATTGCTTTACAATGCGGGTGAGGGCGCGACGAAAGCCGGAAACGTGTGTCCCGCCTTCGTGTGTATTGATGTTATTCACAAACGAGAGTACATTTTCCGCATATCCCGTATTGTAGGTCATGGCCACCTCTACTGGTACACCATTTTGCTCGCCTTCTATGTAAATCGGCTCTTCGATGATGCTCGTCCGTGCCTCGTCTAAAAATTTCGCAAACGCAACAATCCCGCCTTCAAAGTGGAAGGTCTCGGATTTTAGGGTTTCGTCTTCCTCGCGTAGGTCACTGATGGAAATACGGATGTTGCGGTTTAGGTACGCCAACTCCCGCATCCGGTCTGCTAACGTGTCATAACGGTATTCGGTGACATTGAAAATGGTTTCATCCGGCCAAAAGTGGACGGTTGTTCCCGAACGCTCGCCCGCCTCCATGTCGCCAATTACTTCCACTGGCGAAATGGGATTTCCATAGGCAAAGGTTTGACGATGGATTTTGCCATCGCGACGTACCGTAGCCACCAACTTTTTTGAGAGGGCATTTACGCACGAAACACCGACACCGTGCAAACCGCCAGATACTTTATACGTGTTCTTATCAAACTTACCACCAGCATGAAGCACCGTCATGACCACCTCGAGCGCCGAACGGCCTTCTGTGGGGTGCATCCCTACTGGAATACCACGACCATTATCCACCACCGAGACCGAATTGTCTTCATGAATCGAGACTTGGATCGTGTCGCAGTGGCCAGCCAAGGCTTCATCAATGGAGTTGTCCACGACCTCATAAACCAAGTGGTGCAGTCCACGGAATCCGACATCACCAATATACATTGCTGGTCGCTTCCGAACTGCCTCCAAACCTTCTAATACCTGAATGTTGGATGCGCCATAATCATTAGGCCCTGCTTGAGCAATTGGTTCATTTACCATACGTATCGAACTTAATTTCGTGGTTTAGGTTTAGCTTTATAAAATACGCATAAACAGCACCATCTCCGAATGATTTTATGATGTGCAAAAACCAATTTGCTGCTTCGATGAAATGGGGTCATCTCGAACAAACCCAAAAGGTTGCATTTCAAAACTTTGAGTACTGCGATTCAAACATGCAATCCACATGCTTTTAAGCGTAGGTCTAAAATATGCCCATTAGGAATTGAATGACTGTTTTCTCTGAACGCTTTTACCCCTTTGGGTGTTGAAAGGTTGATGCTGCTTCGTCAGTTCGATTTGCTCCAATACCAATTCGGAATTATGCACGTGCTTTATCCATCAAGCTTACAACCCCTTTGGGTGTTGAAAGGTTGATGCTGCTTCGTCAGTTCGATTTGCTCCAATACCAATTCGGAATTATGCACATGCTTTATCCATCAAGCTTACAACCCCTTTGGGTGTTGAAAGGTTGATGCTGCTTCGTCAGTTCGATTTGCTCCAATACCAATTCGGAATTATGCACGTGCTTTATCCATCAACGCTTTTACCCCTTTTGGGTGTTGAAAGGTTGAAAACGAGTAATATAAACAGTAATTTTCCCTAATTGGCATTAAATGATTACAAGTTAAAGACTGGCTCAATACTATTTTTGAAATGGACCCAACCCTCGTTACCTTTCAGTTTTGCCCCCGAACATTTGGTACCTCGCCCGGACTGTGGAATTAAAAAAGCCCACTTCGTTTGAAATGGGCTTTGGAGCGGTATAACCACAAAAAAACTTAGCGTGTTCCTTCGGTGGGCAATTGTTTTACAAAGCCATCAAAGCCTTTTAATTGCAAAAAGGCCAGTGCAACCTGTGCCTCTTTTTCCGATCCGAAGCGCTTATAATTGATACGGCTCATGGTACTATTACCAACCGTTGCTGACTCAAGCCAAAAGCCTTCTGCCAGACCAAGCGCACGATTGGCTAAATCGGAGTCTTTCAGATTAAAGGCTTGAATCGTATATGGACCATCTGGCTTATGTGTTGGCTCGGTAATGGGCCTGCCGTCTAATGTTTCCTCTACTTCCACCACGTCATTTCGATCTAGGCGGTAGAGGTGTACCGTCCCAACGCCTCCTATGCCCAATTTGCGGGCTGCTGCGGAGGAGAGGTCTATCACCCTTCCACGAACAAACGGGCCACGGTCATTAATTCGAACCACAACCGAGCGGCCATTGCGGGGGTTTACGACGCGCACCATAGTGCCAAAGGGCAAGGTACGATGGGCTGCTGTAAAGGCACTGTTGCTGAAACGTTGTCCGCTTGCGGTGCGTTTGCCATTGAATTTATTCCCATAAAAACTGGCACCACCTGTTTGGAAAGATTTACCGGCAGACTTTCCGACGGCTTCATAGGTTTTGCGACGTGGTGCCGAAACCAATTTATCCGTTTGGAGGGGCTTATACACGTCCGCCGCAATTACGTTCAAAGTGCTCGAAGAGGTTATTTCCAATCGCTCTGCAACGGCAGGCGTGAGCCAATAATCATGCTCGGACTGTGCGCCAACGCGATCGTTTACCACCACATGCAACGTATCGTTCGTTGCTGGATTTACCAAGGTCAACTTCGTGTTGAAGGGATAAATCCGGTGTGCAATTGTAAACGCATCTGGGTTATAAGCGATACCACTTGCAGTGGTCTTTCCAGAGAGGGAGTCTGGGTATGTGGAGGCCCGTCCTTTTTCGATTATGAGGTTTTGTTTTGTTGCGGGCTGGGCGATGACGGCGGGTGCTGGTTGGAGGAAGGTGAGGAGGGTTTGGAGGATGAATATATTGAATAAACTCATATAATAAGGTTTAGTTAAACAACGGTGGCACAGTTGACCACCCTTAAAATGGGGCATGGAATTTATTGTGCGTATTAGCATGTTGCTGTTGGTTGGTATGCACAAAGGACGCCCCGTATTCAAAAATCTACACATAACGGTATAGGTTCAGCCGAATCTTGTTTTAGTTTTCAAGTTGACCACATGGTATCTTTGCAGACAAATAAGAATGCAAAGGGTCTTAATGCTTTTTACTGCAAATTTTCATGCTTTGCAGTAAGCTCGATACACTGAAGGTGGGTTCGTGGATCAAACTCGGTATAATGGAGGGTATTGCGAAAGATACAAAATCAAGCCACAAGCTACAAGTAGCTGTTTTTTATGCCTTTCCTTACATGTATGGAGCAAGAAGACCGCTCCATAAATCGGGGCCTTCTGTTCTTTTGATGGCGGGCAGATTTAATTTGTTTAATTTTTGAACAAGAAAAAGAACCCGTCCATTTTAGTTTAAGTCATTTATCCATGGACAAGATGAAACATTTGCACCTTAAAGAACGAAATATTGTCCTTTGACGATTTTACGCTTGAATGAAAGCCCATAAATAGGTATCATTAGGGCATGATGCACAAAAACTTCAACTCATTATGCAAGATACTTCCCGACGTCCGAGCGCCCAAGAGATTGTGGATACCGTTGCCGATGCCATGAAAAACGGTGTAGAGCCTTTTGACAAGGAAGCCTATTTGGTACCAATTCACTTTGAGGTATTGCTACACCCTACCGCTTACAAAGAAATTGCACCGACTTTTTCCTATTTAAATGAGCGAATACGTGCCCGGTTAGACAATGAGCTTAGGGCCATGAATCTGAGAAAAAACAAAACACCACTTGTACGATTGGTTAGGCGTGTAAATCGGCTATTGGGGAAGCCGGAACCAGCCACCATCGGCACGCCCAAAGAAGTTTTTCAGCGAACGGTTGCTGCATGGTATTTAGACATCCTCCCGAATTACGACGCAGAAACACCCCTCGGTTATATTGGGGTTAGGGCCAACCTTCATCGAGAAAAAACCGATGAACGCATGAACGAGATTGGCCACCATCAACCCACAAGAAATTTTCCTATGGGTGCTTTAAACCCTGCCTCCTCTAACAAAACGGTTCCACTCGCTCAGCCAAGAGCCAGCGCTTCGCTACTGCCTCACGCATACATCACCTATGAAGACCTTGCGGGCAAACAAAAATATGTCATCGAAAAACCCGATTTTGCGATCGGTCGCTTGGATCCTACCAGCAAAAGGGTTGATCTAAGCCTCCAAACCAATGGCGAGGTCTCGCGGGAGCATGTTAGAATCCGATATACGCCCGAAATGGATACGTTTTATGTCAAAGACCTAAGCCGGTTTGGAACGTACATAAACCATCACCGCTTAGAACCCGGTTATTGGCAGCCCCTAAATTCCGGCGACGAGTTATCGCTTGCAGGCCAAATACATCTGTTTTTTTACCGATAAGACTTGCTTCTTTTATATGTTTAAGATATTGTTTCTAATCGTTTTTGTTTTGTTTGCGGCTTGGTTGTTTGTTCAGCAGATCCGCGACTCGAATACATAGCACATGGCAACATTTACCGAGCGCACCGTTACGAAAGCGAAAATGCCCTTCCGTCATGAATTGCGGAACCAAGAGGCACTATGGTTGGCTTTTGCAACCCTGGTGATCCTCTTTGGGTTTGCAGCATTGTTTTTCACCAAAACCAGTTCTTTTGACGAGGTCAAGAGCCATGTTGCCGCAAAAAAAGTCTTGAACCTAAACGCGCTGAACAATCCGGCAGAATTGCGGGATGTCATGCGGAGTTTGTACCCAGACCCCAAAGATCAGGCTTTTGTAGCAAATGCCATTTTCCAACAAGCCCAAAAAGGTGATATTCCAAATGTTGGAACCTTAAACAAATTGAAAGTTCCGGCAAGGGATATGGAGCAAAAAGGCGGACAAAGTTTGGTGTCTCGGTTGGAAAATTCTTGGAGACAAATTGGACTTTCCGCAAAACTGGTCGCTCAAGAACGAAGAAGTCCTAAATCCTTCCCCGCTGTGGTGCGTCATCGCGAAGGCCCCTTTGCTATTTCGGGACTTGTCCGAGACGAAGCCGGAAATCCGATGTCTGGCACATTGGTTACAATAGACTCGGAGACGCGACGAGATACGGTGCGTACCGCTAACGATGGCCGATTTGCATTCGAGGGCTTAGGCGCAAACCGAGACTATTATGTATTGGCCATGAAGCCCGACGTGGAGTATCGCCGGGTGCGCCACCTAACGCTTCGCGGGAACGAAGAAGCCAATTTTACCGCAAAACCACATACCATACGCCTTTTAGAAAGCCCGGTTTTTTCGAGGCTAAAACCGCAAGTGGTGGTTCGGGCGCCGAGCGACTTTATACAATCCCTTTTGCTTTTTTGCGGCATTTTTATTGCACTTTTTTGGCTGGTTCATCTCATCTGGCGATTCAAAGAATTTAATGGCGATCCCTACATCTTGCCCGTGTTGATGATGCTGACAGGCTTGGGCTTGATGATGATGTTTGCCATTCCAGACCCTTTACGCGATTTACTCCGCGGGTGGGACACCGTTTGGGCGATTGGGGCGGGCTTGGTTTTGCTCACAATAATCTCACTGGCAGATGTTCAACACTGGGGCTATGACTTTAGCGAAACGGGCAATAGGAGTTTTTGGTGGTTGGGAGCCGCCGCACTGATGTCTTTGTTGCTCCTCACCATTGGTTTCGGGCCGGAAGGCAGTACTGCAAAGGTAAACTTAAAGCTCTTTTTGTTCTTTGGGCCGGAAATCCAACCCGTTGAGGTGATCAAGCTGTTTCTTTTAATCTTTTTCGCTGGCTATCTTGCCCGAAAATGGCAGTTTATTCGTCAGTTAGACGCACATTTGCCCAAGTGGGTGGAATGGGCCGGGATCCGATTGCCCAATTTGCGGGCCATGTTGCCCATCTTGTTTGGTGTGGCCTTTGCACTTGCGTTTTTCTATTTGCAAAAAGACCTTGGTCCGGCATTGGTTATTTGTACCACTTTTTTGGTACTTTATGCCTTTACCCGACGTCACTGGGCAGCATTAGGGCTTGGCTTGATCTTGCTCGTTGCTGGATTTTGGGTCATGTATCAACTCAACCCAACCGTGGGTTCTCGGATCGAGATGTGGCTGTCTCCTTGGGATAATGAAGCCGATGGCGGCGATCACCTTGCGTATTCTTTCTGGTCTTTGGCCTCCGGCGGATGGCTCGGCCAAGGCTTGGGGGATGGCTCGCCAGCGGATACGCCTGCGGCGCATACCGACATGATTCTTTCTGCGATTGGGGAAGAAGTGGGCTTTTTTGGCTTGATGGCCGTGTTCTTGCTATACGCGGTTTATTTCCATCGGGGTCTCGTGATTGCACTCCGGACAGATGCCCGCTTTAGCCTTTTCTTGGCCTTGGGCATTGTGGCCTCCACCATGATTCAGTTGGTCTTGATTGCTGGCGGTGCTTTTGGATTATTGCCCCTCACGGGGGTGGTTTCGCCATTCCTGAGCTATGGAAAGGTGGCGGTGGTCATGCACTTGGTTTTTGCCGGATTACTGTTGAGCCTCTCCAATCAAAATCCATCGGAACAGTTTTTAGAAATTCAAGAAAAGGATTTTGGAAAACCCATACGAACATTCCGATACGCCTTTGGGGTTTTGGGCTTGATTATACTTTTGCGGGTTGGCTACCTCCAATTATGGCAGGCGGACGAGGTGTCGCTCAAGCAAGCATTGGTTATTCAGTCCGACGGACTCAAAAGCTATACCTACAACCCTCGTATGTTGCGCATTCGCGATGCCTTACCCTTAGGCAATATTTATGACCGCAATGGCATCCCTTTAGCAGCCTCGGATACGGCGGCCTTTACAAACTTTAAGAAGACCTATAAAGAATTGGGGTTTCCACTAAGTAAAAACGAATTACTCACCCCAAAACGGCACTATCCTTTTGAGGCGCTAACCTTTTATTTATTGGGCGACCTCAACAACCGCGTAAAGTGGAATGCTCCCAATGGCCTTTATGCCGAAAACCGCTATTTATCCACCCTCCGCGGCTACAACAACAATCCGGTTGCACGCAAAATAACCCATACCTTATCGGATGGTACGGATACCACTTATACGGTAGTAAAGTTTGACTATTCGCCGCTTCTGCCGTTCTTACGTGGTGCAGATCCCAAAAATGCAGACAAGATTCTGAATACAAAACGCGACCTAAAACTTACGATAGACATCCGCCTACAGCAGAAAGTAGCGGAAGTCCTCCGGCTCAAAACCGCCCAAATGGGGCTTCAGAAAAAAAATCAAATTGTTTCGGCAGTGGTTTTAGATGCAAAAAAAGGCGATTTACTGGCTTCAGTTACCTATCCACTACCAAACGAGGTGTTTATTTCGCCCAGTTTGGCACAATCCAAAACCGCGATCTTCGATCATGCCCTATATGCCTCTAAGCCTCCCGGCTCCACGCTGAAGGTGGCAACCGCAATGGCCGCATTCCGACGCGGCGGGGATGGAGCCGCCAATTGGACGGTTCAGGTGGACAATAAGAACCGGTGGTGGCGTTATTATAGGAATGGTGAGCCAAGTGACAAGGTGACTATGGAAGGAGCCATCGTAGGTTCGGGAAATGTCTATTTTGCCAGCCTCGCGGCAGACCGTGTTGGGCCGGAGGGGATGTTACAGGTTCTGGATGCTTTTGGTTTTGTGGTCCGAAACAGTGCCTTCGAAAAGCAACAAAAATTAGATCGCTTATACGCCAATAACCTGCATAATTTGGCACAGGCGGGATTTGGGCAAGGCGAAATCGTCGGCGCTCCCATCAATGTAGCACGTATGGCCGCAACCGTTGCCAATGAGGGCAAGGCTGTTGAACCACGGTTCTTCTTAGACGAGAATGGATTTATTGGAGAACCCAAAACAGTCCTCACGCTTGGTCAAGCGGCTATGCTAAAAAGTATGATGCTGAAAGTGGTCACCATCGGAACCGCTAAATCCATCGCTGGGAACCGCTCCCCTATTGCGGGAAAAACGGGAACCGCCCAACAAACCGGACACTTAGACCATGCTTGGTTCGTGGGATTTGTGCCCGATGGCAAAGGAAGCCATTTGGTGGTGGCGGTGCTGGCGGAGGATTCTGGGAAACACGGTAGCGATGTAGCCCCTATTGCGGGAGCTATTATAGATGCTGCCCGAAGTTTAGGACTGATTAAATAAGTTTGCCAACCTCTCGACGAGTTAATGTTATGAAAATTAACGAGCCAAATCCACAACAAGCAACAACAGCGGAAGAACCGGAGACCTTGATCCTGAATCCAACACAGGAGTCTCCTACCGACGAACTTAAGGCTGAAAACCCAAAGCCGCAACCAACACCCACACCAGAGGCCCAAAATCACGGCAGGGCAACAGCCATCGCGGGGCAAGGTGTCGAAACAAATGAAGGTGGTTCGTTCTTTAAGCGGATTTTTGGCAAGCTTAGCAAGCCCAAAGAAGTTGTGGAGGCCATCGAAAACCTGATTCCACAAGAAAAATCTACGCTCGAAATTCGGTATGAAATTGTGGAGATTGTGGAGCAAACCTTACGGCCGCATCGCCGACGTGGAGTGGTCTTGCCGTTTAACTTGGCCATGATCCATATTTTGGCCGAAACACCCCAAGAACAGCAAAAAATTGTGGCCGCAGTCTCCGACCTTTCACCCTCGCTGCAAGATGCTGTCTTGGAAAAATTGATCTCCGGAAGATTTAACTTGCCAGAAGATTTTCAGGTGGATGTCGTTGTTTATCCTGATGTTCCGACCAAAATTGCAGAAGCTTTTACCGATAAAAAGGTTTATGTCGAACTGTCCAAAAGAATAGCAGCAACCTTGGTTGGAACGGTGACCGTTATTAAAGGACTTACAACCCAAACGACCTATAAACTCCAAACCAACCAAGCGTATAACATCGGACGCCTCGGAGAAATTACCAACCAGCGGGGGCAACTTTCGCGACAAAATCAGATTTACTTTATAGATCCCAATGCCTTACCCATGAATGACCCGAACCGATCTATAAACGATACCGTTTCGCGCATGCACGGGAAAATCCAGTTCGAAAATAAAAGAAGCAAGTTTGTGTATTACAACGAGAAAGGCACAACAAATTTTTTTCGGACTGGCTATACGTCGAGCAAAAAATTAGCTGCCGGGCAGTCGGTCGCCTTAGAACCCGGCGACGTACTTTACTTAGGCTCCGCTTGCATTCGATTTGACGGGTAAGCCTTACCCCTGAATTTCGGTAATTAGTTCAATCTCCTTCAGGATCATTTGTGCGCGAAAACAGTCTTCAAATTCGCCTTCATAAACATTGGCTTTCCCCTTGGTGTGGGTCTCCCATGCAAATTTTTCCGCCTGTTCCATCGAACAACCTGTGGCTAACTGGAGTTGATAGATCACTTCATCAAACGTATGGACGTCATCATTATACAAGATAACCCGCCATGGCCTATCTAAACGAACTTCGGTCACTTCCAAAATTTCCTCTAATGGGCTGGCGGCTTCAGAAGTTATTGGTGGTTGATGAAAGGAAGTTTTCATGGTGATTAGATGGGTTGTAAATCAACCGTGTAGTTTTCCATCACTGGGTTTGAAAGCAATTTCTCGGCGGCACTCCGCACGTGTAGCTCGGCATCTAAGGCTGTATCCGCCTCTACCGTCAATTCTATGTGCTTCCCGATGCGAACTTGAGAAAGTTGCTGATACCCCAATTGCGCTAAGGCATGTTCTACGGCCTTCCCTTGTGAATCCAAGATAGAAGGACGAAGCGTAACAGTGACAATGGCTTTAAACGTCATATCATTTAAGGTTAATGCGTGATTTCGGGTTCTGTCTCTGCCCAAAGCGTTCGGACAAGCGTAACCAAGGCATAAATAAGATTTGCCAAAAGATAGAGCAAGATAGATAAAAATATACCAATGTCTTGTAAAAATAAGATCAAAAGAAAGCAAATCCCATAGCCCGCCCATAACCAAGGATGAGTCTTGAACGAGGAAATCGTGGGCTTTGGCAAGGAGGCAAACCGGATGGTACTGACCATAAAAAGAGACAATGTTACCACCAATGGAACCAAGACCGACTTTCGGCCGAACTCAAAATAAGACGCAAAGTTAAAGTCGTGAAAGGCCAAAATGAAGGCAACCAATGCCAACGCTTGTGCCGGAATGGGCAAACCTGAAAAAAAGAAACTTTTCTCGGACGAGGCATTGGTGTTAAAACGCGCTAACCGTACTGCCCCACCTAATGCCGGAAGTGCCGCAACAAGTAGCCCCACCAAACCAAGCGTGTTCAAATCGAATACATACACCAAAAAAGCCGGGGCTGCACCAAAGGACACCACATCCGCCAAAGAGTCCAACTCAATGCCAAAATCGCTCGTGGCATTGGCCATCCGCGCAACCATGCCATCAAACAAGTCGAATAAACCCGCCATAATAATCAGCCAACAAGCGGCCAAGAGGTTGTTCTCGTGAACCTGCACAATGGCCAAAAACCCGCAAAACAAGTTCATCAGGGTTAATGACGAAGGCGCAACGGTGCGCGGAAGGTGTCTTCGAGGGCGCCCAGAACGTTTTTCGCGGTAGATCACAATCCGTTGTCTGAATTGCGGCTTCTTGCGATTTTGCTGAAACCGCCTCCGAAATCGGCTTTGGGGCATAAGGTTCTCCTAAGATTGGGGAATACGGCCAAGGATGGTGGTTCCGGCATAGACGTGTTGCCCCATTTGTACGTCCACCACGACATCTAAGGGCATAAGAATGTCCATTCTTGATCCAAACTTAACGATGCCAAAACGTTCTCCCGCCTCAACGTGGTCTCCCGGGCGAATGTGGTACTCAATCCGTCGAGCAACAAAGCCCGCAATTTGTTTAAACAAGAACTTACGGCCACTGGCATGCCGCACCCCAATTTGGGAGCGCTCGTTGCGTTCACTGGCTTTTGGCTCCCAAGCCACCAAATATTCGCCGGGCACGTATTGATCGAACTCCACAACACCTTTCACGGGCGAACGGTTCACATGCACGTCTAACGGCGAAAGAAAGATGGAGATCTGACGCGCCTCGCCTTTAAGATACAATGGCTCGTGAACCACTTCGTTTACAACGATTTTGCCATCGGCGGGCGAGAGCAGCAAAAAACCCTCCGCCGCTTCTTTTGGAGGAATACGTTTGGGATCCCGAAAAAAATAGAGGGTAAATAGGATCGAAAACAGCGCAAGACCGAAAAAGACAAAGGCAAACACCCCCCCAAGCCATAATCCAGCCAATAAAAAGCATAGTGCCAGTATCATAGCACTGGCAATAATGCCATAACCTTCTTTTGCAAACATGTTATATCAAGATTGTTGGTACATAGCACTTAATTTAAGTCTCTTCATGAGGATAGATTGGGAATTTTAGTCAATTTGACAAAATCGCGGATTGAACCATTTTGAGATTGCCTCTATGCTTATTGCTTGATGTGACTTTCAATAATAATCCTCACGTTGGCAATAAGGGAGATTTGGGCAATGCCGTTCTAAACCCGCTCAATAAAGATAATATTGACACCCCTCTATCTTATAGCATAATGTATTGTTCAAGAATGGTAGGGCGGCCCTTAGAAAAATCCGCTTAATTGCTCAACCACCGAGCTTCGATTTGGCTCAGCCACCAAGCTTCGGTTACGTTAAACCTGCTATCCCTCGTCATATATAGATGCCACCCCGATGAGGCTTTGTCGTGCATTAAATAGTGGAATAAACCCTTGTAAAACCATAATACCAATTTGGAATTAAGCATTTGCTTTATCCTTCAACGCTTTCACCCCCTTTCGGTGTTGAAAGGTTGAAAACGAGTAATCTATAAACAGTAATTTTCCCTAATTGGTATAAGATGCCACCCCTACGGGGCTTTGTCGTGCGTTTTTCAAAGCAGAACAAACCCTTAAAAAAACAGCAATTTATGCAATTCCGTGAGTTCCTCCATGATTCTCACTTGGTAGGGCGGCCCTTAGAAAAATCCGCCGGAGCAAGGATGGCTTCGGCTACGCTCAGCCACAGGACTTCGGCGACGCTCAGCCACCTTGCTTCTTTTGGCCGTACAAAAGCAGGCCGCCGGCAGGCATTCTTCAGCAACATTCAGCCAGCTATAACTCGTCGTAGGAAGATGCCACCCCGATGAGGCTTTGTCGTGCATTAAATAGTGGAATAAACCCTTGTAAAACCATAATACCAATTTGGAATTAAGCATTTGCTTTATCCTTCAACGCTTTCACCCCCTTTCGGTGTTGAAAGGTTGAAAACGAGTAATCTATAAACAGTAATTTTCCCTAATTGGTATAAGATGCCACCCCTACGGGGCTTTGTTGTGCGTTTTTCAAAGCAGAACAAACCTTTAAAAAACAGCAATTTATGCAATTCCGTGAGTTCCTCCATGATTCTCACTTGGCAGGGCGGCCCTTAGAAAAGTCCGCCGGAGCAAGGATGGCTTCGGCTACGCTCAGCCACAGGACTTCGGCGACGCTCAACCACCTTGCTTCTTTTGGCCGTACAAAAGCAGGCCGCCGGCAGGCTTGATTTGATTAACCCAAAATACCTGTTAAATGGTTAGAAGTTAAAGGCTGGCCCAATAGGAGCCTTTCGAAAATGGCGAAAATGATGATACGAGAGAAAAAACGGAACCTACTTTGATAAGCTCTTTTTGGGTGGTAAATTATGGGTAGAAGCAGCCGAAGCCCAGTGATGTGTAAAGCCTACAAAACGACGTTCTTAGAAAAATTTGCTGTTTTTGGCTCAATATGTCTAAACCTTTTGTGTGTTTGACAAGAGCAAGCGAACGGACGAAAATCAACCTTTGAACACGGAAGCGTTGATGGATAAAGCCAATTGGTATTATTTCATATAAAAGTTGAGTCAAATGGTCGCCATAACCGAAAGAAAGGCTCCCCTATGGAAACCGCAATGCCTTCAGTTCACCGTTTAATGCCACCCATCTATTATTGGGCAGAGCGGGTGTTTTGGATGCTCATGCTCCTCATCCTGCTCAATACGGGTTGGCTGACGTGGCGTTTTACGGTGTTAGAAACCGGCCAAGCCGTTCCGGGTACGGGATTTTGTTCCATTTCGGAAAAAGTAGATTGCGATGCGGTTTTGCAATCTGCCGAGGCGCGGTATTTTGGCCTGCCCAATGCGTATTTGGGATTTGGCTTTTTTGTTTGGGTAACGGTTTGGTTTGCCCTTTTTCCAAGATTGGGTTCTGCTTATCGTCGTTGGGCATACAATGTATTGGCGTTGGGGTTTTTGATGGCCGTTCCATTTACCCTCCTTTTCCTCCACTTATTGGTCAAGATGCCTGTTTTGTGCCCTATTTGCCCTGTTAACCATTTTCTGACGTGGTTCGCCTTCGATCGGTTGTTGCGGATTCGTCGGTTTACCCCCATTCCAGAATTTCCGCCCCCGCTCAAGCCCTTCATCGTTCAGCTTGGCCTTTCTTTCATTCCTACCTTGGCGCTCTGGTATGGTTGGTGGTTGCTGGGCGCGTAATACGATAAACCTTCTATTCTCCACGTTATACACCTGAAACATCATGAGAAAAATCCGTCTTGGCCTATTGGCCGTATGCCTTTCCACTATGCTTCAAATGGCATGGGGGCAATCCAAAATCAGTGCCATCGAAGCGCGGTTGTTCTATAACGAAAACAAAGAGATGGGTGGCGCCAATGTGGTGGGCAACCTCTCCGAAAATGTCATAGACAATCCCGACATCTCGCTTTGGAATACCATCATCGGCGAAGGCTCGGCGGAAGGCTACTCGCATCAAACCCTTGTGGTGGTCACGGTTACGGCAAAAGGAGCCTCTAACAAAGACCAGACGATACAATTCACGGCGCGGGCAGGCGGCAAAGTTATCAAAACCGAAAAACGTACCTTCTCGGTGATTGGTAATGATACAGCATATAAATTATTGTTTTTATTGAATGATACCGGCTGTGAGGAGATAAGTGTTACCGCCTCCCTTAGCCGCGGTAGCAAAACCATTTCTACCCTCACCAAAAAAATACCCTTTGTTTGCGGGGAATAACGCTATACACGACATAAACTATTGAGATCGCCTCTATCTTATAGCATAATGTATTGTTCAAGAATGGTAGGGCGGCCCTTAGAAAAATCCGCTTAATAGCCCAACCACCGAGCTTCGGTTACGTTAAACCTGCTATCCCTCGTCATATATAGATGCCACCCCTACGGGGCTTTGCCGTGCATTAAATAGTGGAATAAACCCTTGTAAAACCATAATACCAATTTGGAATTAAGCATTTGCTTTATCCTTCAACGCTTTCACCCCCTTTCGGTGTTGAAAGGTTGAAAACGAGTAATCTATAAACAGTAATTTTCCCTAATTGGTATAAGATGCCACCCCTACGGGGCTTTGTCGTGCGTTTTTCAAAGCAGAACAAACCTTTAAAAAACAGCAATTTACGTAATTCCGTGAGTTCCTCCATGATTCTTGAATGGCAGGGCGGCCCTTAGAAAAATCCGCCGGAGCAAGGATGGCTTCGGCTACGCTCAGCCACAGGACTTCGGCGACGCTCAGCCACCTTGCTTCTTTTGGCCGTACAAAAGCAGGCCGCCGGCAGGCTTGATTTGATTAACCCAAAATACCTGTTAAATGGTTAGAAGTTAAAGGCTGTCTCAATAACAAAACAATTTGGTTGGGGGATTTCACTTCAATAAAACCGGACATGCGGCCTTGGTTGCCTTAGGTGGCGACCAATACCAGCAGTTTGTAGATCATCCACCCGAAGGTCTTACATGCCTGAATGCCATGCGGAATAAACGCGGTAGTTGATGAATGTGGTAATCAATCATCGTGCGGCCCAAATTCTCTAAGCACACGGATAAAGCCCCCCACTTCCGCATCTCTTCAAGACGTGGGGTAGCTGGCTGGCTGAGCGTAGCCGAAGCCCAGCCCCATCGTTGCGGTACAAGCCACAAACAAAAAAAGCCCGGCCACCGTTGGCGACCGAGCTTGAATTTTATTGCGGAGGGATGTGGGCTTATTTCACCAACATCACTTTTTGCATCCCGCTGAAGTTCTCACCCGTCAGGCGGACAAAATAGGCGCCGCTTTGTAGGTTACTGCCATTCAGTTGTACGGTTTGGAGGGTATTCGCCTCTGGAGCGCCTTGGTAAAGTACCGAGACTTGCTGGCCCAACGCATTGAACAACGTCATGGTGACGGCTTGTTTTTTGGAAACCGCAAAAGTAAGGGTGGTTTGCGGATTAAACGGGTTGGGATAGGCTGGATTCATGACAAACGTACCCGGAACCTCGACCGATACAGAAATTTGTTTGCTGTACTTTACGCTTCCGTCTTTATCCACGCTCTTGAGGCGGAAATAATGAGTGCCCACTTGCAGCCCTTTTACGGCTTGGGTGTAGGAGCGGACATCCGTGCTGGCGCCAGCGGCTTGTACGGTTGCTACGGTTTTCCATTCGCCGCCCACCAAGTGCTGTACCTCAAATACATCGCTGTTGATCTCGGAGATGGTTTGCCAATTTAGCGTTACGTCTCCGTTGCTGGTCTGCGCCGTGAAGTCCGCCAATTCGATGGGGAGGGTTACAGAGGATATTGTAAAATCATCAATTGCCAAACCGTCATCTGAACTTACAATGTCAGCATCTGACCAGCGAAGCCAAATAGTACCATTGTTAGGTAACTGTACTCCTGAAATTGATCCTGTCAATGTGGTTCTGTTTGCTGAAGCATTACCATCGAGTGCGCCAGTAGTCCCATTAACAATTGGGCTTGAAAAATCAAGGCTGTTTACGTCTACCCAAGTACCAGTACTAAGATTTGTAGCATCTAAACTATATTGAAAATCTATTTTGTCAGCAGCATTACGATTCGTAACACCGATTCTCCACTGTTCACCAATAAAAGAAATACTCATAGCAATCAAGGTGCTTCCTGAGTTATTGGTAAATGAAACTCCCCAGCTGGGAACGACACTACCTGAACGCAGACCTCCAAGTGCTCTTTCACTATTGCCACTAGCCCCAAAGCTGTAAGTATTTCCTGTATTACCAGATCCTGTACCAGCGGCATATGTGACGTCTGCACCTGTACCAGTTTCATTCATCACCCAGCCAGATGGCAATGTACTTGAAGTACCAGAATTTGATAAAGTATTAAAATCTTGGGAGTATGTGAAGCTACTCGAAGTTATTGATATTTGAGCAATCCCGCTATCGGGTGAGAGTATCCCCCAGAGGAACAAAATCGTAACTAATTTTTTCATGATTGTGTGTGTTTTAAGTTGTGAAATAAGTGATGGGTATAAAATAAGCGTAATGCGGTGGGGCTTGTGTTAAGGGCGTATAACCAAAAACGTTTTCAGGCCAACCACACGCAAAAAGCGGTGTTTTTTTGGTCTAAGAGTATGATCCGTATGGCTCAGGTTAAGTGCAAGTAAACAGTATAGTAGTGGAACACCAGACAGGAACAAAGGGAATATACACGTTGGTGGGTGAAATCTCAATAGCGTATAAAGGATTGAAGCACTTTTTTCTATGGGTTCTGGCCCAACACGCATTTATTCACAATATAGGCCTGTGTTTTCTTCGCAAAATGCGTCTAATACCAATTAGCTTATCCATCAACGCTTACCACCTTTGGGTGTTGAAAGTTGATGCTCCCTTTGCGCTCGTCAGCACCTAAAAGGTTGAAGACGAGTAATATTACCAGTCATCTCCCGGAATGGCATAAGGGCCGCCTTGCCAAGCAAGAATGATGGAGGAAATCACGGAATGGCTTAGATTACGGTTTTATTTCACCTTTGAACGCACGCCAGCCCCATCGTTGCGGCACAAGCCACAAACAAAAAAAAGCCCGGCCACCGTTGGCGACCGAGCTTGATTTTTTCCGGAAAGATGCGGCTTATTTCACCAACATCACTTTTTGCATCCCGCTGAAGTTCTCACCCGTTAGGCGGACAAAATAGGCGCCGCTTTGCAGGTTACTGCCATTCAGTTGTACGGTTTGGAGGGTATTCGCCTCTGGAGCGCCTTGGTAAAGTACCGAGACTTGCTGGCCCAACGTATTGAACAACGTCATGGTGACGGCTTGTTTTTTGGAAACCGCAAAGGTGAGGGTGGTTTGCGGATTAAACGGGTTGGGATAGGCTGGATTCATGACAAACGTACCCGGAACCTCGACCGATACAGAAATTTGTTTGCTGTATTTTACGCTTCCGTCTTTATCCACGCTCTTGAGGCGGAAATAATGAGTGCCCACTTGCAGCCCTTTTACGGCTTGGGTGTAGGAGCGGGCATCCGTACTGGCGCCAGCGGCTTGTACGGTTGCTACGGTTTTCCATTCGCCGCCCACCAAGTGCTGTACCTCAAATACATCGCTGTTGATCTCGGAGATGGTTTGCCAATTTAGCGTTACGTCTCCGTTGCTGGTCTGCGCCGTGAAGTCCGCAAGCTCGATGGGGAGGGGAGAACTTGTGGTTACAGCTTTAATTCCATTGTTGGTCGCCATCGCAAAAATGGTCGCGGTTCCATCTCCGTTTATCCGTACATCCACATCACCTGAAGCGTTTGTATTGGCATTTGAACCAGCAAAGGCAATATCAAAAGCACCATAACTTGTGCCAGATGCGAAACCACTACTAATATCAGCGATTCTAATGCTGTACTGCGCTCCTGCGCCAGAAATCGTGCCGGAATAGGAAAATGTTGCCAAAAACTTTTTACTGCCTAAGGGAGATGTAAAAAACCGTAGGGCATTGTTATTTAACGATCCCCCAACCGATGCAGATGGTATTGTAGCTTGTACGGTGGAGCTACTCGTTGTGTAGTATTTTGGATAGGTACTATTGCCGTTCACTATAAAACCGTCAAGATAAGGGTAAACAGAAGGTTGATTGCCTAACGTTGCATCTGTGCTGTATTCCGTTCCATTCAAGACGGTTCCACTTGCGGGCAGCGTGAGTTTGTAAACCTTGTTGTTGGTACTGGCGGCCCAAATGGCCAAAGTTCCCCCGCTTACACTTCCGGTTACGGTAATTTTATCACCAAGGCGCGTGGCTGTTGGGGTTTGGTAGGTGTAGTGCGTCGCCTCTGTTTGCCCCTCGGTGTCCCAGCGGTGGCACCGGAATGGGGAGGTAGCATCCGAGTTTGCACTTACGTTGCAGGCAAAAATAACGCCATCATCACTTACCCCTACGTCGTTCAAAACCAAAGCCCCACCTGCTACACCCGTGAGAGACAACTCGGCGGGAGAAGCCGCAGCGCCAGTATTGGCATTTAAGATATACACATGGTTTCCGGTATAGCGCGAGACATAATATAGGCGTTCATTACCGCCCACTACACCATAGGCCAAACCGCGATAGAGGTCTAAAGAAGTGCTCCCTTGCCCCATGCCCGGTACGGAACCATGGGCTAAACTCCATGTGGTCGTAAACTGCGCATATGCAGATTGTGTAAAAACGGCAATAGTGAAGAGTAGGGTAAGTAATGTTTTAAAAGTAACAATCCTTTTCATAAAATTATGTGTTTAAGTGAATGGGTAAATATGGTTAATTATTTAAGCAAGGTAAGGGGTCGTGTGGCATTGAAGGTGGCTCCTGAGAGGCGGACGAAGTAGGTTCCGGCGGGTAAGTTACCGGCCTCTATACGTGCAAATTGGGTTTCGTTGGCCGGAATGGTTCCACTAAACAGGGTTTGGACGGTTTGGCCGAGCAGGTTTACCAAGGTGAGGCTAACGGGCTGGCTTGTCTTAACGGAAAACGAGAGGTTGGCGCTTGGATTAAAAGGGTTTGGATAGGGCGCACTAAGGTGGAAATCGGTTGGCATTGGGTTGCTTTCGGTGTCTGCAAAGGTTGCAAGGGAGTTCGTGGTATTCACGGATACAATACCATTGTTGGTCGCCATCGCAAAAATGGTCGCGGTTCCGTCTCCGTTTATCCGCACATCCAGATCACCCGCACCATTTCCATTGGCATTGCCCGCCGGATTGGCAATATCAAAAAATCCATAACTCCATCCGGTTGCAAAGGTATTGCTGATATTGGCGATTCTAATGCTAAATTGCGCGCCTGAACTACCAATGGTTCCAGAGTACGAAAAGGTGGCCAAAAAGGTTTTTCCACCGGAGGCGAACACCCGTAAGGCATTGTTATTGACCGTACCACCAACGGCGGCGGCAGGCAATGCAGCAACCAAGGTGGAACTGGAAGTCTCGTAATATTTAGGCGACGTGCTGTTACCATTCACTACAAAACCGCTTCCATAGGGGAAAACAGAAGGTTGATTGCCTATCGTTGCATCTGTGCTGTATTCCGTTCCATTCAAGACGGTTCCACTTGCGGGTAAGGTCAGTTTGTAAACCTTATTGTTCGTACCAGCCACCCAAATGGCCAAAGAGCCATTGCCAACACTTCCGGTTACGGTAATTTTATCACCAAGCCGCGTGGCTGTTGGGGTTTGGTAGGTGTAGTGTGTTGCCTCTGTTTGGCCCTCGGAGTCCCAGCGGTGGCACCGGAAAGGGGAGGTAGCATCCGAGTTTGCACTTACGTTACAAGCAAAAATCACCCCATCATCACTTACCCCAACGTCATTCAAAACCAAAGCACCGCCTGCTACACCCGTCAAAGAAAGTTCGGCAGGAGAAGCCGCAGCGCCAGTATTGGCATTTAAGATATACACATGGTTTCCGGAGTAGCGCGAGACATAATAGAGGCGTTCGTTGCCACCTACCACGCCATAGGCCAAGCCGCGATAGAGGTCTAAGGATGTGCTCCCTTGCCCCAGACCAGCAGTAGAACCATGGGCTAAACCCCAGTTCGTCGTAAACTGCGCATATGCAGATACATTAAACAACAAAGTCAATAGAAGTAGTAAGATGCTTTTTTTCATACATTTTCCTTGTTTGATTTAAAGTGAAAAGTGGTTAGCGGTGAATATAAAGCCAAATTTTTTTTAAAAAAAATGCTTTTTAAGAAAATGTTATTCAGGCTAACCGTATCAAGGTAAATCAGCAATGAACATCGGCTTAGGAAAGGATTAAAGTCATCTGACAAGAGACCTCTAACGACGAAGATTAGCCTCATAGATGTTCAGCCTATCATGATTAAATACTATTTATTCTGATTTAATAAACTTCCAAAAATGGTTATAAACAGGGATAAAGCGTTTGTTTATGTTATTAAGAATGTCATTTTCTTATAGCGCAATATATTGTTCTATAATGGCAGGGCGGCCCTTAGCAAAATCCGCCGGAGCAAGGATGGCTTCGGCTACGCTCAGCCACAGGGCTTCGGCTACGCTCAGCCACAGGACTTCGGCTACGCTCAGCCACAGGACTTCGGCTACGCTCAGCCACAGGACTTCGGCTACGCTCAGCCACAGGACTTCGGCTACGCTCAGCCACAGGACTTCGGCTACGCTCAGCCACAGGACTTCGGCTACGCTCAGCCACAGGACTTCGGCTACGCTCAGCCACAGGACTTCGGCTACGCTCAGCCACAGGACTTCGGCTACGCTCAGCCACAGGGCTTCTTTTGGCCGTACAAAAGAAGGCCGCCGCAGGCCCGTCTGCGAGCGGCAGGCTTGTCTGTGCTCGACTGGCAGGCTTCGACTTGATCAGCAATAACGCGCATGAAAGCATCAAAATCCTTTTAAGTCAGTCGCTATCTCCGCAATTACCCAAGTACTTATAAAATAAAGTATCCTAAACAAAATACCTACAAGTGTCATCTTCTTACTTTGTTGGGATCAAGACCCGTTTTTCACAGCGGTTTCGGTCATGAGGTCTTTTTTTGTCACAAATTTTTCCACATCATTTACCTACACGCCAAGTTTTGCTACCTTCGGCGAATCGCACACAAAACCCACACCCAAGACCCATGTACAGACAACTTACCCACCTTCTTTGGAGCATTATAGCGTTCTCGGCATGTAACCCACCAACGAAGCCCGATCCACCAACTCCTGTAGCTCCGCCAACCGCCTCAAGTGGAAAAACGGCTCCCTCACCTTCAAAAGCGGGTTTTACGAAGGTAAAAGAAACCATTATTCGTGGAGACAGGAGCCAAAAAAAGTTGGCACTTATTTTCTCGGCAGATCACTTTGCAGAAGGTGGGGCTTTTGTGCGTGAGGTTCTTGCAAAAAATCGTACCAAAGCCTCTTTTTTCTTAACAGGACGTTTTTATAGGGATACAACCCGCCACCCGTTAATACTGGGGCTAAAAAATGACGGTCATTATTTGGGTGCCCACTCCGACCAGCATCTGGAATATGGATTTGGGGATAGTCTTATTATTGGAAAACAAGAAATGACACTGGATTTGAAAGAGAACTATGCGGCTATGGAAAAATTCGGCTTGCAAAAAGCAACTGCCCCATATTTTCTCCCGCCTTACGAGTGGTACGACAATAATATTGCGCAGTGGACCAAAGAAATGAACCTCACCTTGATTGGTATTACGCCCGGTAGCCGATCTAATGCAGATTATACCACGCCTGAAATGCCCAATTATTTGAGCAGCAATGCCATTTTTGAGCACATTAAAACCTATGAACAATCGGATCCTGATGGTCTAAACGGTTTTATAATGTTGCTACATATGGGAACCGCGCCAAAACGAACCGATAAGTTTTATAAGCGTTTGGGCGAACTCTTGCACTGGCTTAAAGGCAAAGGGTATGAATTGGTACGCATAGACGAATTACTCGGAAGCAAGGCTCCTGCGCCCAAACAGATTCCGAAAAAGGACGTACCAACAGGCATCAAAATGGATGCCAACGGAAATGTTCCGGCTGATTATTGTCCTATTTGCCGAAAGTTACACCAATCCAAATGAGGTCAAGCCCATTTGCTTGCTGCCTCAACCCTGAGCAAGTCTATAGTTTCATAAGCATGGCGGAGGTGTGGTATCACAATGGTTCCACCAACCACCAGTGCCACATTCATCGCATCCTCCAACTGCTCGTTTGTGAAGCCCGCTTCCACACATTGGATGAGGTGGTAGTCTATGCAATCATTGCAACGTAGTACCATAGAAGCGACCAAGCCAAGCAATTCCTTGGTCTCGTGAGGTAGTGCCCCATCTCGGTAGGCATTGGTGTCTAAATTGTACACACGCTTAATGCCCAAGTGCGACCCTTCTTCCAGAATCCGCTTGTTCATCCGTTCTCGGTATGATTTAAATTCGTCTATTCTGCTCATGTATTTAAGGTTTAATCATGTGTAAAGTGTCATCTCATTGTTCTAACCAACCGATAAGCAAGGGAAATCATTTTTGCCCAAAAATTGGTGCATGATGTCCAAACGTTTTGGTTCTGATACCAATTAGCTATTATTGAGATCGCCTCTATCTTAATAGTATAATGTATTATTCAACAATGGCAAGGCAGCTCTTAGAAAAATCCGCCAAACAGCTCAGCCACCGAGCTTCGGCTACGATCAACCTGCTATTATTCCTCGTCATATATAGATGCCACCCCTACGGGGCTTTCTGTAAATTTGGAAACGGACTTCTGCTAGGTATGATGTATTTAATGTCATTCAAGAATCCACAAGTGTTTCGCCAAAACAACTCGCCCTTCTTCATCAAAGTTCATCCTTCGGAGCGTAAGCGGTCTCCCATCACCATAGGCTCACCGACCATAAAGCGCCCCAAACCGATTCACTGCGCGGTGGGCGGGAACATCGAGCGGGCATGATGGATTCCGGTTTAGTATGAACGCTAAATTACGCCACGAAATAGCCTTATTCAACCTTGGTTTGGTGTCCCCGAGCCTTTATCTAACAAACAATGATGATTCCAGACCGATTTAACCGCGCTTTATGCACTATAAATCTGCACTTAAAAATTGCTAATATTTGATAAAGGTCTGCGCTAAACACCTGTTAAATGGTTAGAAGTTAAAGGTTGTCTCAATATCGTCTTGGTATTAAACAATAAATACAACATATATATGTCCGTTAAAATAAAGTTATATCTCTTTTTGGTAGTAATTGCTTTATTCTTGTTCAATACGGTCATCGCTCAAACCGATACGACACGTGCCATCTCACGAACGGCATCACTTGCGATCGGAAAAATGACCCTTATAAAACACAAAAAAAATGGCAAGCACAAAAAAAATGGCATTTTGTCTTTTAATCTGGGTATAAAAAGCCTCTTTCTTCACCCTGATGCACACTTGGATGGTACGAATAAACAGTACACCAAAAATGTCAATTGGATTCCTTTAAGTTTTGCAACCGAACACTTTATTAAGGAGCGGTATAGCATAGGTCTTCGCCTTAATTTTGTAAACCATCAACAAATTTATGATGCGCTCTGGAGCAATTATTCGACAAATAAAACCGAGAAGCATCATTTTCAGGTCATTGACCAGCGGTTATCTGTTTTATTCCGGCAAAACCTCTACTTTATCAAAAAGGCGAATTTTGATTTATACTGGGGAGTGGGTCTAGGACTTGCTGCATACAAACATGTTAAATCCGTAGATCCCTATGCATATGAATATGGCGGAAGTGGTGAATTAGATTTCCTTCAGCGTTTTGGAGTCGAAACCTCAATAGGGGCGCACTATTACCCCCTAAGTACCAAGCCTTGGGGCATTATGGCTGAAGGCGGGCTAATGCAATCTTTTGGACGGTTTGGTATTTCTTATCAAATCCAAAAGTGATTTCCAACCGCAGTACTGGTCATTGGAAGTGAATAGATGCTTGCTTTTGCGTATTCATAGTGTCTCCTATTAGAAGCGCACCAAACGGACAAGAGAGGCAGTTAAGGTGCTGGCAATGTTGTTTATAAAGTTGATGAATGGCCTGCACCTCCATTGCATTTGCTGGTGACCAATGAGGATGAGCAAATTTACGCACAACGGTATCATTGGTCTTGGGCAGGCGGGTTAAGAGATTGCCGAGATGAGCACTAAAATGTGGATTTTCTGGCTTGGCGTATGCCGACCAAACGGCAGGTAAAAGGGCATTGGCAATCAAAATATCGGCCCGATCTCGCCCCATGACGGCGGGCGTTTTACCGGAAGTTGCGGTCAAAAGAAAATGGTGTTGCCAAAAAGCGGCGGGCGGTAAGCGCAAGAGCTTCCGAAGTTGCAAAATGGTATCGCGCTGGCAGGCGGCCTCATAGATGGCCTCAAGAGGATCACCGTCGAAAAGGCCACCTGGCGAGAAGAGTGCGGCGGCTTGTGCCAAACGTAACGTGGGGAAGTTTGCCGGTCTAAGTCCCGAAAAATGCCAAATCTGTGGCGAAAGTGGCAAAATCTCCCACCGAATGGCCAAACGTTCAAAACGTTCAGCGAGATCCATCACAAAATCGGTGGTTTTCCGATCGGTCTCTAAAAGGTCTTTTGGATGTGGTAAAAGTCCGGCAGTACCCAATAAAAGTGCTTCTCGGTCTATTTGTTCGGGCAAATCGTAGAGCCATTCTACCTGTAATTGGTTTCCCAATACTTGCATTGCGAGGCGGTTTTGGCTAAATCCAAGCCCTTCGAGTACCTTCACAAACAAGGTTTGAAGATCGGGTGCCGATTGTTGCGCCTTTGTATAAAGCCGTTCTGCTGCATATGGCGGCAAGTTTTGACGAATATAGGCTGCGGGAATATGGTGCCACTGCGGTTTACACAAAAAGGCTTGTTCTTTCTGAACCATATGTTGGTACAACAAGTCTTTAAAGCGAGACTCAATCAATGGAAAAAGCACCAATTCCGGAATAATCGTGCCATCATTCCGTCGAATTTTTCCGGACTTATCGTCCTCAAAAAGGGAAATGTGCAAAATGGTGCGGTTATAAGCGGGGTCGCGCTCGTGGCCATGCGTAAACCAGTCACCAGAGCGGACGTGAATCTCCACGTCGCCAGCCCACTCCTCCGAGCCTATGCGAAGCCTTGCAGCGAAGAAGTCCGGGCCACTGGTAGTGGTATTGTGTTTACCCTGATCCAAAATGACAATGGGCAAGCCTTCCGTTGTACATGCGTCGTTCTGACGGAACAGAAGGTCTCTCCAAATTTTCTGCACCAGCAACTCCGGTATGCGTGAAAGTACAGGCTCATGTAACTGGACTTCGGTGATCGTCTTTAGACTGGCGTAATAATAGCTAATAGGCCAAAAATGATATAAAGGTTGTTTTTTTTCTGATACGTTTGATATGGACGAAGTGGTTTTTGGTAACGACATAAGAACCTCCGATGTGATGAATGAACCCATTGGCCCAAAGACACCGGAGGCATACAATTAATAACTTATACCAATTAGGGACAATTACTGTTTATAGGCTACTCGTTTTCAACCTTTCAACATCCAAAGGGTGTGAAAGCGTTGATGGATAAAGCACACACTTAACCCCTCATTGGTATTACAGCGTGTTTAACCCATCATGGCCTGAATTTCACTAAGGGGAAGGGCCTCTACGTCTTGTAACGTCCGTGCACCGGCCTCGTCACAAACGACGGCTTTCCCGATGGCGTTAATTCCCGTAGCTCTGCAAGCTGTAATCATGACTTCCGTACAAACCTCGGCATGTGTCTCCGAGGTACAAATGGCAAACATGGCCGGACCGCTTCCGGTAAGGGCACAGCCCAGTGCACCAGCCTCGTCTAAGGCCGCCTTTTTTATGTCTGCATAACACGGCACAAGTGTTGCGCGTAGTGGCTCCACCAAGCGGTCTTGCATCACCAAACGCCCCACTTCCTCCCAGTCGCCGGCTTGGAATGCCGCCACCAAGAACCCAAAGTCGGAAGCATTGCGGATCGCATCCTTGAATGCCACCTGCGGTTTTAGCATCTCCCGTGCGGCTTTTGTGAGTACCTGCACTTCGGGAACCACAACGGCAAGGTGCAACTCGGAGGGTAACGTCAGCTTTCTAAAGCGCGTGGGGTCTGATGCCGAGACGAGTACCAAGCCACCCAAAAGCGCGGGCAATACATTGTCTCCGTGACGACCACCGGAAGCGATGGTTTCGCCATCTAAAACGGCGTCCAAAAGCTGGGTCTTTTCTAAGGGGTGGCCCAAAAGGGCATTGGCGGCATAAGCACCGGCCACCGCCGAGGCAGAAGAACCGCCAATACCAGAACCCATTGGAATGCCTTTGTGAATCTTAAACACAATGCCTTGAGGGCTTTCGAGTGCATCTAACACCGATTGTGCGGCAACGGCTACCGTGTTTTTTGCCGGATTAAGCGATAAAACACCGCCATCTCCGGTTATTTGTTCGATCAGAATACCAGTTTCTTCTCGTAAAGTCGCTTCCAGTACGTCCCCATAGCCACTAATACACATGCCAACAGCGTCGAAGCCCGGGCCGAGGTTAGACAAAGAGGCTGGGCCCCATATTTTGAGGGTGTTCGTAGGTGCTAATGCCTGCATGTTTTTGTGTTTCCGTCTTTAATTTAAGTATTTGAAATAGGTTTGGGGGGACACGTCCTAAAATAGGAAAGGGGATTTGCCTCCACGCATCCCCTTTCGTTAAGAATCACATAGAAATCGCTATTTAGTTTTGTGGCGGAACCACTTTCAGGACTTCCAAATCATACACGATATAAGTTCCGCCCGGAATCACAATTTGGGTTGGGTCTATGGCATAGGCCAATTTAGACGGAATGATAAAGGTTTTGCGGTCGCCCTCACGCATCGTTAAGAAGGCCAGACGGATCCCTTCGAGAATGGGATTTTGTCCGAACTTGAAGGTGGTCGGATTACCACGTTCGCGGGAATTGTCCAGTTTCTGGCCGTCTAAAATAGAACCTTCAAAGTGGAAGGTGACGTCGGCTTGCGGTACAATTTGTGGGCCTGTTCCCTCGGTTTGTGCCGAGACCCACAACCCATTGTCCAACTTTACGGCATTTGGCCATTTGGTTTTGATGCTGGCCTCTGCTTGTTGTGCTGCTGCGGCTCGGCGTTGTTCCTCTACCACCGTTGCTTTTTCTATTTGTTGGTCAAAAAACGCTTGCGTCACCACAAATGCTTTGGCCTTTTCGCCTCTACGATCAATGCGAATCGTGAGGATGCTATCCCCTTGTTTAATGGCATTGACCACGTCTTGGCCTTTTACCACTTGTCCAAAAACCGAGTGTTTGCCGTCTAACCAAGGGGTGGCTTTATGTGTGATAAAAAACTGGCTACCATTGGTTGCCGGGCCGGAGTTGGCCATAGACAATACACCTGCTTTGTCGTGCTTGAAATTGGGGTCAAATTCGTCTGGGAAACTGTATCCCGGACCACCCATGCCATCATTGCCCGGATCGCCGTCCAACGAGTTTGGATCTCCACCTTGGATCATGAAGTCTGCAATCACACGATGCCATTTGATGCCGTCATAAAAAGGTGTGCCCAAGCCCCGCGAAGAATTTTTTGTCCCTTCCGCCAATCCTACGAAGTTCGCAACGGTCATGGGGGTTTTGTCATAAAAAAGACGGGCGACAATCTCACCTTTCGAGGTATTGATGATGGCAAAAACCCCTTCGTCGTCTTGATTTTGTACAGGTGCTGTTTTAGGTTTTGTTTGTGCGCGTGCAGATTGGGGTTTGGGTGCCGCTCCCTTAGGCTTGGGTTTCTGGGTGGTTTTGGTGCTGGTCTTGGTCTTGGGCCGGTTTTGCGCATGGGCATTCATACCCAAAAAACCTACACACAAAAGGAGAAAAAAAGCAAGTAGAGAATGTTTTGTCATTTTATTCTGGGGTTACAAGTGAACTGATTTGGAAGGTCTTTTTTACGTTAAGTGTTCTTATTGACGTAATATCATGGCCGAAAATTACGAATCCAACGATCATGCCAAAACGAAAAGTGTATCTGCATCTAAAATTCTGCCAACTTTGCCCGCTCCATAATGCTTTGCCCTAACATTTTGCCTTGCATTATGCCATTCTGTCGCAAAAGACGGACACTTTTTGCTGAAATGACACAAAAACAAGATTGGCACTTGGCTTGTACTTTTACCTGACGAAGATCAAAAAAAACAATAAACCCATTTTGGAGAACGACCATGAAAGCATTCATGAAACCTTATACCCCTTTTGGACACGTAGAGCGTGAACTTGGACGTGCCTTAGATACCTTGTTTGGTCCTGCCGTTCAAACAACGATCAATACCTGGCATCCACAAACAGACATTGCCGAAACGGAAGTGGCCTATTTGCTTACGATGGACTTGCCCGGCCTGTCAAAAGAAAATGTAACCATTAACCTAACCGAAGATGTTTTAACCATCTCCGGAGAACGGGTTATTGAGACCAAAAAAGAAGGCACGGCTTATCATAGCAACGAGCGGTATTCCGGCAAATTCCTCCGCAAGTTCCGTTTGCCCAAACCGATTCAGGTAGAGGCCATAAAAGCGTCTTTTGAGGGCGGAGTACTCCACATCGAGTTGCCAAAATCGGAGGCCATTAAGCCGATCAACATTGAGATCAAATAATCCTCTTAAGGCATTGACGAACAAAAGCGGCTACCTAAGAAAGGTGGTCGCTTCTTTGTTTCTTATAGGTGAACACTTCAGATGGGCTTTGGGAAAGGATGTCTCGCAAACAGACAAATTTCTACACTCCGCCCACATCTTACATGATTTTTTTGCGTTTCCGTTCGTATCTTGCCAATATCAAGAACGTTCAAACCCTCCTTCCATGAATTTGCTACCGGATTACCGCACAATTTTGGAACTCTTGCCACTGATCTCGCCCCTACTTCCCACACTTCTGATCTTGGGAGGACTCTATTTTGCACTTCGGGTGTACAAAAGGCATACAGAGGCCATGCAATTCTTGGCGCTGACAAAACGGTACGACGAAATCTGGCAAGAAGCAATAGATGCAGAAGGGGAACCTGCTCGTCTCCGACTGTACGACCCCGTGCAACCGATAAACCTTTCCGTGAAAGTGGCAGCGCTGCGTTACTTAAATTTGGTTTGTGAAGAACAGCAACTCTATCGCCAGAAAAAACTCTCGGCATCGTTGTGGCGCTCGGTACAACGCGAAACCCAGCGAACCCTCAGAAGTGTCCTTTTTAAGGAACTGTGGCCTGAACTTGCCGTGCATTTTAGTGCATACCCTTGGTTTGTCCAATACGTGGATGGTATTCAGTCAGCAAAGTAAGCCATAATGCTATCGTTGTGATTTCTACCTTGCCCTAGCATGGGTGGATAAAGAATGAATCGTAGCATTACATCGCACCATAATCGTTGATCTTAGATAAATATTCTTCTGTACAAACCACTCCCCTTATTCCTAATGCACGTATAAAGACCTATCTTCAAGTTGTTAAATTTCTTTTGTCATCCTACAATCACTATACACACTTTTACTTTATACCACCCTCAAGATAAAGACGTCTCACCACCACGCCCTTTTAAAATTCATTGGCAGACCATAACCGTAGGCCAATATCTCTTACATACTTATCTACTTAAAAACATTATGCTTACCAAAACTATTCATCGTGCTGTTTGGCTTTTCACCTTGGCGTTCGTGGCCTCGGGATGCGATAGCTACAACTTGTTTTCCGGTAACATCACCGTGGAACAAAAGGCCGAACAAATTCTGAAAAACGACAATCCTGAACAACTATTGGTAGATGCCAAACAACTGATTGCAGAAGGAGAGCCGGAACAAGCCCAGAAAGTATTAGAAAAGGCGCAATCTTTAGAACCAGACAATGGCGAGATCCGCATCCAACATGCAAATGCCGTACTGCTCAGTGCTGATATTGACGTTTTTGACCTACGCAATATGGCAGATTACCTGAGCACTGGCGATCCGGGTGTGGGCGTACCCAATCCCATTATCCTGACCAAAACCAGTGCTGCAGAGTTTTGTAGCGACAAACCAAGTGGTGGAAAAGCACCTTTTGACTTAGAAGGGTATTTGAGCAGCAAAAAACTGTCTAATGATGCACTCTTTGTAGTTCTTGAAGGGATTTTAAATCCTGTATTCGCAACCATTACCCCAGGAATGGCCCGAAACTTTGTTGTCGCAGCCTTGAAAAGCAAAAAAGTGGAGAACATAGGCCAAGCACTCCTGCTTTATAGCATGGTGGTAACCGTAAAGGAATACAACAAACTGAAAAAATTTGCCAAAGACAATGGCGCCATATGGTATAACTTTAGTACCCAAGCCAATGCCACTTATTTGGGGTATTGCACCAACGATAGCACGGCGCCGAAGGCGCAGGAACGGTGTCAATCCATCTTTGATGAAGCCAAAAAATCAATGGGGAAGGTAGAATTTGCCGTAGAATTGTTGGAGATGAGGGCCTTTTTGTTGGGATCTGATACTGCTACGGAACTCTCCGACTTGGCAAGAGATGGGTATGACGCAATGGATCGTGCACTTCAATCCGCAAAGCCTTGTCAGCCTTAGCCGCATAGGTCACTTTCTTCTCAACCTATTTAAATAAGGGATTTATTTACATCCCATTGTTTTTTGTCCTCACCCTTCAGGAAGGATGTCTTTGAAGGGTTCTACCTCCTTAGTTTTATGAGAAAATTTTCTTTATGGCTGTTCATGTGCTTAATGATTGCACCCTATGGCCTTTTTGCGCAGAACTTCACACAGAGTCAGCGCTCCTTTGTAGCATCACCGGTTTACTTGGGTATGGGCGGTGCTGGTATTGCCCTGCCGAAACGGGAAAGTGCATTTTTTTACAATCCCGCAGGGGGGCGAGACGTCTTGGGTAACAAATCAATGCGTTTCACCATTTTGGGCGTTCGTACAGGAATAAGTACAAATACTATAGATATTGCCAACTTTATTGTGGATCGTGTGCAGCCAACCATTGACAGTGGCTTTGATACCCTGTCCGAGAAAGAGCAGGAAGACCTCTATGACGATGCCCTTGCACTCTTCCAGAAAAATGGAGGCGTTTCTGCAGAAAGCAATCTTCTTTTACCTGCTTTTTCATTCCGCCTCGGAAGTAAAGCTGCTTTAAATTTAGGCTTGTTCTCGGATGGAAAAGCCCTTCTGCGCGTTGAAGACGGTGGAGTGGGCGTCCCACAAGTCAAGGTATTAGGTCAGGCGGATGTTGTTGGGGTTGGTGGCTTTAGTGTCAATATTACACCTGATCTTTCGGCAGGGGTAAACGCAAAATTTACCGCCCGTAATTTGTTCTTAAAGGATAAACCCCTTGATGGCTTTAGTGCTGAAGAGCCTGTTTATGCCGTTAAAACGAATGGTATTTCTGCCGATGTAGGCTTGATGTTCCGCCCTAAAGTCTTAAAAGGGCTACAGATTGGCGCGGTTGTCTATGATGCTTTCAATAACGGACTAACCACTTTTAGCAAAGATAATGCTGAATTGATGAGTGGTACTGAAAGTGCCACAGAGTTAGATCAAAATCTCTTGCAAGCAGCGGAACGCAAGTCTGGGCTTTCGTATCGCTTAGGGTTGGGTTATACGAAGCAATTTTCTAAATTTTTGGCACTTAACTTGGCCGCCGATTATGAGGGCTACCAAAACCCCATGATAGAACAAGATTTTGGTTCAAAATTATACTTCGGGGCCGAAGCGCGGCTGCTAAGGGTATTTAACCTGCGAGCAGGATTTGGGCAGGGATATGCGGCCTTTGGAGGCGGCTTGGACTTGGGCGGCCTGACATTGGATTATGCGTATTATGGCGTAGAAAGTGGGCGATTTGCAGGTCAAACGCCGCAATACAACCACCTTATCCAGCTCGTCTTGGGGAGTTGGTAGAATAAATAGAACCAAGGCTGACAAACCATCGGTATCCACACATATAGCGGGGGCAGGATTGGGCACAACCCAGACTGCCCTTTTTTTGTCCCGAAACTGTCGTTGTTAATATTGAGAGCGCCTCTATCGTATAGCAATAATGTGCTGTTCAATCCCTACGGGGCTTTGCCGTGCATTTGGAAACGGATTTCTACTAAGATGCCGCCCCGATGGGGCTTATCTGGGAGCTTAGAAAAAGGATAAATCCTTGTAAAACAAAGATTTATGCAATATAGATCGTTTTTACGTCATTCTTGAAGGGCAGGTATTGGCTTACTCCAATTCGGAATTAATCCCTCAAGGCTGTGTTGAAAGGCTGATGCTACTTCGTCCGTTCGCCTTGTGTGCATTGTGTAAATCCGTTATATAACGCAAAGAATGCGCAAAGACCGTTACGCATAACATAAACCGCGAACCGAAACCTTTGCCACATAGTTGTTTAACGGGTATGCGCCTCTGTCCAGCCTACACGTTGCCGCCAAGCCTCGTAGGTTGCGTTCCGTGTTGCCATGTTGGGTGGGTGGTTTTGCTCTGCCTTGGCTCGTTCTCGCATGAGCATCGTTTGCGCTTCAAGGGTATTCAAACCTATGTCAGCACGACGTTTGTTCACGGCCTCAAGGTCATCATATGGGAGGGGACTTAATTCCAAATGCACATCCCAGTCGAATTGTGTCCCAAACAATTGTAAACGTCCCTCCAAAACGGCAATGCGATCGGTCAAATAAGCCCATGCAGTGGGAGCAACTTGGCCTTCTTGGACGGCTTTTTCCAATAGCACCGCACAAGCCCGCATAAATTCCGGTTTGCTTATGGCATGTTGTATAATGAGCCATGCCGCATCACTGGCTTCTTGTCCCACGTTTGCGGGTGTAGGATACCCAATCTTGTCCATAATGGTGGCCAAAGCTTCGGCATTTTTGAGGTGTAACGCCTCCATTTTGGGGTGATAGCCATCGAACAACACGCCTTCTTGTAATAACCTTTGGCGGAGGGTGTCATCAGCCTTCTTTAGTTGTAGGATTTTTGCGGTGTAGGTGTTCAAACGTTTTGTGGTTTTCGCCGCTATCGGAGGGTGTTGGGGAATGCGTTTGCGCCATGTTACAATTTCATCGTTGCGGCTACATACTCGGCCTCGGCCAAGACGCGGAGGCTATTCCCACCGAGTATTTTGCGAATATCCGTCTCGGAGAAGCCCGCTTTAAGCAATTTATAGGTGATATAGGGCAGTTTTGTCACATCTTCGAGGCCATCCGGCATCGTTGCACCGTCAAAATCAGAACCCAGCGCCACATGATCCACGCCAGCAATTCGTGCAATATGGATCAGGTGTGTGATAACATCCTCCAAGTTGCCCGGTCGGAGCCCCTTTTCACGCTGTACCATCGAGATCACCTGCCACATCATGTAATAATTGTTGTTGTAGTCGTTCCTCAAGCGGGCATAGACTTCGTCCATCACCGCCTTGGTCATTTGTGTATTTACCACACTTTCCATAAAGTTCACCATCACCACACCGCCTTTTTGCGCAAGGGCGCGGATCATGTCGTCACTCATATTTCGGACGTTTTCGGTAAGTGCCCGCGCCGAAGAGTGCGAGGCGATCATGGGTGCTTGAGAGACGGCCAGCGCATCCCAAAAAGTGGAATCCGCAACGTGCGAGATGTCCACGAGAATCCCCAGGCGGTTCATTTCCCGCACCAGATTCCTTCCGGCCTCGTTCAGCCCGCCCCATTTGGGTGGCGATTGTGAGGCATCTGCGAACGAATTTGTATTGACGTGGCTTAGGGTGATGTATCGAATGCCGGACGTGTAGAAGTTTTGGAGTACGCCAAGGTCTGCCTGTGCAATGGCGTGTCCGCCTTCTATCCCCATCAGAATGGCTTTTTTGCCGGCTTTTGTGATGTTGCGCACATCAGCAACCGACGTCGCAATGTGTACCGAGTCTTCCAAGCCTTCCAGTTGTTGCCGGAGGAAGAAAATTTCTTCTTTGGCGCGATTAATGGATTCTCGGCCTTCGGGGTATTCTGCCCCCACGTAAATGGAAAAAAATGCTGCATCTAATCCGCCTTCATACATGCGGGGCAAGTCCACATGGGGGGGCGTTTTGTGGCGTTTCCTGAACTGGTAAGACGGGTCGGAGACAATAAGGGTAGGGACGTCTATGTGACCATCCATCACCAAGGCATCAAAATGCAAAGCAAGGGCTTTTTTCCAGAGTGGGTCTTGGCGGATAAGTTCGGCCTGTTGCTTTCGGGGCATTGCTATTTTTCCGCCGTCTGCAAATAAGGTCGTGGGTGTCGCTACCGAGGCTGTGGTGGCGGCCATAGGTGTATTGCGTTTGGAGCGCCACGGTGTTTGGGCATAACTCGTCGGAAGGCCAAGCACAAAGAGCAATAAAAGCAAGCGTATCATAGCAGATGGCAAATGGTGTAAACGTCAGTGAATGGGCTTATCGAGGGTTTTAAAGAAAATCCGGTCTAAGCTATAGGTTCCGCCGCCCACAAATAAAATCATCAGGAAGCCCAGCCCTGTTTCGATGGCATGAGAGGCTTCCATAAAGGGTTCGCCATCACCAAGGTGGGCCATGGCAGCCACGCCCATTGTTGCCACCACAAAAGCCGCCGCATAACGTGTGCCTAAGCCAACGGCCACCAAAATTCCGCCCAGAAACTCGGACAGTGCGCCCATAAATCCCCAAAAAACCGGAAAAAAAGCGATGCCAAAGTTTTCCATCGCACCACCAAGCGAAGTCCACTTTTCTATACCGCCCGAAATCTTGGGCCAGCCATGAAGCATCATCATGATGCCTAATGCAAAACGAGAAAACGCATAGCCCAAAGGCCGGATTTTTTCAAAAAACGCCATCATCTCTTAGGTGAAGTTTGGTTGTGGAAAGACGTGTTTGTTTGTGTGATAATATATGGACAAAAGACAATCCCAAGCGAAAATACGGGGCTAAATTCAAGCTAATACCCATAAGGGCAAATTACTGTTTATATTACTCGTTTTCAACCATTCAACACCCAAAGGGGGTGGAAGCGTTCAGAGAAAACAGTCTTTTAATTCTAAATGGTATTATAAGTAACGAGAAATCGTCCCCATGTCTTTGTCGCCGCGTCCAGAGCAGCAAAGCACGACCACTTCATCGGGCGTCATCGTATCTGCAATTTTAGGCAAGAGGGCAACCGCATGTGCCGTTTCCAATGCCGGAATAATTCCTTCGGTTCCAGCCAAGAGTTTGACACCCTCGATGGCCTCGGCATCGGTAATGGGATGATACTGAACCCGTCCTAAATCTTTGAGGTAGGCATGTTCTGGCCCGACGCCCGGATAATCCAAGCCTGCCGAAATGGAATGTGCCAATTCCACTTGCCCTTGATCGTCTTGGAGCAATAGGCTCATGGCTCCATGAAGAACACCCGGCTCGCCGAGGGTTAGGGTAGCAGCCGTCCGGCCTTCTAAGCCCTCGCCCGCCGCTTCCGCACCAAAAATCCGTACCTTTTCTTCGTTGATAAACGGATAAAAGAGGCCCATCGCATTAGAGCCGCCGCCCACACATGCCACAAGGGCATCCGGCGTTTCGCGGTTCTCCGCTGCAAGCAACTGTTTTCGGGTTTCTTCGCCAATCACCCGATGGAAATCCCGAACCATCATTGGGTAAGGATGCGGGCCTACCACCGATCCGATGATGTAAAACGTATCGTTCGGATTGCTCACCCAGTCTCGGATGGCCTCGTTGGTGGCATCTTTCAGGGTTTGGCTGCCGGAAGTTGCCGGACGTACCTCCGCGCCCAAAAGCCGCATCCGCTGGACGTTTAGGTTTTGGCGTTCAATGTCTTCCGCACCCATATAGACCACACACGTCATGCCAAATTTGGCACAAACGGTGGCCGTAGCCACGCCATGTTGTCCCGCACCTGTTTCGGCGATGATGCGGGTTTTGCCCATTCGTCTTGCCAGTAAAATTTGCCCTATGGCATTGTTAATTTTATGCGCTCCCGTATGGCAAAGGTCTTCGCGTTTTAGATAAATGCGAGGCCCGCCTAATTTTTTGGATAAACGGGGGGCAAAGGTGAGTGCTGTAGGCCGTCCAACATAGGTTTCTAATAACGATTGGTAAAGTGATACAAATGCCGGATCGTTCTGAGCCGCTGCATAAGCCAGTTTTAGCGCTTCTAAGACGGGATATAAGATTTCGGGAACAAAAGCGCCCCCAAAACGGCCAAAATGGCCAGAAACATCAGGTGCGGTATAGGTATTTGGCATGTTCATGTTTGGATGGGTTGTGGGTTTGCGAACTATAACCCCAAGACTATAACCCTAAGGCGGCCTTCAGTTCATTGAGTTCGGTGCGGAGTTCCGCCACTTCTGCTTCAAGTTTTTCGATCCTCTCGACATTCATTCCCGATACAACTGGTATAGCGCCATTCTCCGCATGATCATACTCGGAAAGGTCTGGCATACCGGCCATAAGGTGCAAGTACCGCGCCTCCTTGCGTCCGGGTCGCTTGGGCAAGGTAACCACCAAGGGTTCTTCGCGATCCATCAGCCGGTTAAGGGCTTTTTCTGTTTGTTCTAAGGACTCGAAGTGGTACATAGCAGCGGCATTGCCCTTGATCTCGCCCAGCGTTTGCTCGCCGCGCAGCATCAAAACCGCCAAAATACAAAGTTCTTGCGGGTCTAAATCAATCACGCGGTTCAAACTTTGGCGGTATTTGTTCACCCGCCCCGAAGCCGAGTCTAACTGAACCAATCGCTTCTGTTGTAGTCCTTCAATAGCAGCATATATGGTACGTTCATCCAACTGCAAAACGGGGTTACGGCTTGTCTTTTGGTTGCAAGCCGCCATCAAAGCATTCAAACTTAGGGGGTAATTCTGTGGCGTGGTTCTGGCTTTTTCGATGAGCGACGCCAAAACCCGCACCTGAATCGCATCTAATCTAATTTCGGAAAGGTTCATGTTCCCTCCTGCTGTTATGAACCGAAAAAGGCTGTTGTATGCTTAAAGATACAGCAGAAGTTAGACCGAAATAACCTTTAGAAACCGTGGATTGCAAAAATTTGAAAGAAGTGTTTTTTATTTCAATCGTCATCATCAAGAACGTGGTCTCGTGTTCCTTCGGCGCGATGGGTAAAATAATGCGCACGTAAGCGAACCGTATCGCGAAAGAAGTCCACCCGTTCAATATCCACTCGGTGGAAGTTGATTCCCGTCCGTGCCTTCAAATCCGCAATAAGTTCGGGGCGTTTTTCGGGAGAAATGAGGTCTATTCGCTCGTATAAAATTTCCTGATGGCTTTCATGAACAAGGTTTTTTTGACGATCCAAAGCCCATACCAAGCCCAGCAACAACAAATTCCCCAAAATCAACAATAAATCTGGTGATGCCAAAGCATTCATCATTGCCAAAGCAACGGCTATGAAAAAATAGCCCATTTCGCGTATATGAACCGTAACCGTCCGATAACGAATGATGGAAAAGATGGCGAATAAACCAAAGGCAAATCCCATTTCAAATTTTGACGTACTTAGAAACAGGCAAATAATGAAATTAGCAGCATTAAACAAAAAGAAAGTGAAGACAAAATCATTATTTTTGTGTCTTGGATAATAAATTAATCGTACAATAATGAAAATGGATATTGCGTTCATAATTGCCCGAAAAGCAAAAACAGAAATATCGGCAGTGTGGAGGCTAAACAGGTCTTCCATGTATCAAGTGTTTCAGGGTTTAAAGTGTTTTAAACTGAGGAAAATGGGTTTAAAGGCATTGGTTTTGAGTTCCGGTAAAGTAAATGCCATCCCGATAGCATATTTGGAAAAAGGCTTGGGCGTAGCACCCAGTCGGCGTAGTGCTTGTCTGATGGGAGACTGAAGGCTACTACGCGGCTGTTTAACCTCAATAATAACCACATTATCCAAGTGTATTTTATGGCCATTGCGGTCAAAAATTAAATCGGTATCTATGGTTATGCGCTCTTCATGTTGAAGTCCAGCAAGGGTGAAGCGGTTAAACATGGTGATTAATTGTGGCTTTATTTCTTCTTTTAGACGGAATTTTTCAGAAACCAATGCCACTTCATTTGGAAAAAGATCGGTTGAAAAATTGGATCTTTTTAAGCGCATTTTTTCTGTTCTTAGGCCATACTTTTTTTGTTTAACTTCAAAATAAAAGAGATTAGACAATACATAATTCCGCAACCGAATCTTCAAGCGATTCGGGCGGCCATTGTGATGATGGTGGTAGAACATGAAATCTGGTGTATCGTAATAGCACGATATGTAAGGGAAGTTGCGGTGGCGCTCCAACTCAAGAGCCGCGTATTCGCTTCGGATGTCCCCTAAAATGGCCACTAAATCTGCGAAGGAGACCAAAAATTTTGTGTCCATTCTTTTTTGAAGGGAAACCGCATCCAATTCCCGCAAGCCAATGGGCGCATAGCTTGTTAAGGCCGATAAAACGGCGGCGTGGTCATCGTTCAAACTTAAGTCCGATGCCGCCAATGTGGGTATATGGGGTGTCATTTTTTTTATAGCGCCATTGTGCAAGGTAAAACGTCTCGAAGGCCAAGGATTTTGTCACCATAAACTCAAATCCAGACTTCCAACGCACCCTTTTTCTGGTGAATGAACCATCCAATAGCCAAAGTGGTTCTATCTCGGTTGTCCAACGCACTGGCCCGGTGTACCACTTGAGCGCTAATTCTGGCCGGAGCGACCACTCAGCAGGTGTGTCTTCTGGCCGAACAAAGGACTCGTACAGCACAGCGGAAGACAGTTTGTACCGGATATTGCCCACCCTTTTTTTAGCGTTTAACCGCAGGCCATAACGGAGTGTTGTCTCGTCAGTGCCTTTTTTAGACCGAATATCCATGCTTGCCCCTAAGCCGTTTTTCAGCGAAAAAGCATAGGAACCACTAAAGTAATGCGCGTCTAACGTGCTGGCTTGTTCACGAAAACGAGCCTCATACCCCACCCCAACGCTCGAACGCCGCCCAACTTCCTGTTCAAAGGATGTGCTTAACCAAATTTGCGCATCATCTACTTGGGCAAATAACAAGGTAGGTTGTACCCAAACAAGGAAAAAAAACAGGGATGGCCAGAGACGCCAGCCCGAAAACGTCTTGAGAATAAACTTCATGTCTCTTCGGCTTAGCCATAATGGGGGAACAAAGATTATGCTATTAATAACGCTTCCTTAACAAATAGGTAACATTTTCATCATGAATTAGAAGGCGTGCATGAAACACTTGCCGAAGTTACGGCGCGGATTTATGGGATGTTCGCACGTACGTTGCCGGAATTGTTGTATTTTCTTGCCGTTTCCTCCTTCCCAAAAGATCGCAATTTTGATGAAACGCTTGCTTGATTACCCCTTGAGTATTCTCTATGGGCTTTGGTTCTTGCTCATGTTGCTCCTTTTTCATCCTTTGCAAATGATTGCTTTTCATGGTTTTGGACAACGGGCGCATCAGCGTGTGGTGCATGGCCTCAATTTTTTTCTCTTGCATGGCTTATACCTCCTCGGAACGCGCCTGTCTTTTGGCCGTCAAGAACCGATACCAACCGATCGGCCTATCATTTTTGTGGCCAATCACCAAAGCATGTTCGACATCATTGGCATGATTTGGTATTTACGTACCAATTATCCCGTTTTTGTCTCTAAAATTGAACTTGCAAAGGGCATTCCAAGCATTTCTTATAACCTAAACAAAAGCGGTGCGGCCCTGATTGATCGCAAAGACTCCCGACAAGCCATTGGCGAAATCATCCGGCTTGCAAAAATGATCGAAGAAACGAAGTTTTCCGCTTGTATATTCCCCGAAGGAACCCGCTCTTTGAAAGGCATGAAAAGGTTCTCTGCCGGAGGATTGGGCGCACTAATGAAAAAAGCGCCAAGTGCCTTGGTGGTTCCAGTTGCCATTGATGGAACAGGGAAATTGGACAGCTATAAATCTTTCCCCTTCCGTAGATTCCAACGCCTTTCGTGGAAAACCCTCACCCCGATTGAACCCAAAGGAAAAACACCCGAAGAAGTGGCCAAAATGGCCGAGGATCAAATCCGTGCAGCCGTAGAGGGGACGCAAAACGTGGTTAATCAGGCCGAATAAAGTTGTTCAGCGCAAAGATACACCCAATACCAATTAGGGAAAATTACTGTTTATAGATTACTCGTTTTCAACCTTTCAACACCCAAAGGGTTGTAAGCTTGATGGATAAAGCCTGTGCTTAATGGCTGATTGGTATTACGTGCTACAGTATGATTTTGTGGCTATGTAAAATGAAAAGAGGCAAGCCGTTTTTAACTTGCCTCTTTGTTTGGTTGAGGAGCTATTTGGCCAACTGCATGGTTTTTGCCTGAACAAAAGTGCCTACATGTAAACGGTAGATGTACGTGCGGCTTGGCAAGTTAGTCGCATCAAAGGAACACGCGGCGTATCGAGGCGTTAGAAATGCAGCGTTTCAAAACCATAAAAGACATGACCAAAGAAGCAATCGTCCATGATATTATAGCCGAGTTGGAGCGCATTCCAATGGCGTATCTGCAAAGCTTGTATGAGATCATTCATACTTTTCGCTTGCAGATTCCTGATCCCAAAGATGCTGTGAATGATTCTGTGGAAGTATGGGATGAGGTTTTAGACGATGCACTACGAAATCGCCAGCGAAACAATGCAGAACGATTTCACACATTGGGCCATTTATTTGAAGAAGATACCCATCATGTTGGTTGATACGGACATTGTTTCTTATTACATGAAGAAAATACTGCTTGTCAAACAAACTTGGGAGCAATACCTTTTAGCGGGAAATACCATCTTCATTTCACAAATCTCTGTTTTGGAAGTACTGAACGGCTTAAAAGCAAAAAATGCAAGTACTCAATTGGCGCACTTTAATGCTTTGCTATCCAATTTAACCCTTCTTGAAATTTCATTTCAAACACTCGAACTCGCTTCTGATTTGTATGCCTATCTGTATCAAAACGGCAAACATAGTGGACAATATGACCTGCTTATTGCCGCCACAGCACTTGAACATCATTTACCGCTTTGTACAAACAACATCAAAGATTATCAGAATTTCCCTAATTTGATTTTGGTTAATTGGACTGTGTAAAAATACAGACAAGCAACTCGGTGCGTGATGCGGAAAGACAAGTCCTTATACCAATTAGGGAAAATTACTGTTTATATTACTCGTTTTCAACCTTTCAACACAGCGTTGAAGGATAAAGCCTGTACTTAACGGCTAATTGGTATTATGGTTTTACAAGGGTTTATTCCACTATTTAATGCACGGAAAAGCCTCATCGGGGTGGCATCTTCCTACGACGAGTTATAGCTGGCTGAATGTTGCTGAAGAATGCCTGCCGGCGGCCTTCTTTTGTACGGCCAAAAGAAGCAAGGTGGCTGAGCGTCGCCGAAGTCCTGTGGCTGAGCGTAGCCGAAGCCATCCTTGCTCCGGCGGATTTTTCTAAGGGCCGCCCTGCCAAGCGAGAATCATGGAGGAACTCACGGAATTACGTAAATTGCTGTTTCTTAAGGGTTTGTTCTGCTTTTAAATGAATGGCAAAGCCCCGTAGGGGCGACATCTTAGTAGAAATCCGGTTCCAAACGCACAGCCCAGCCCCGTAGGGGTGACATCTTATACCAATTAGGGAAAATTACTGTTTATATTACTCGTTTTCAACCTTTCAACACAGCGTTGAAGGATAAAGCCTGTACTTAATGGCTAATTGGTATAAGGTGTTGACAAGCGCCAAGCCAGCATCAACCTTTCAACACAGTGTTGAAGGATAAAGCCTGTGCTTAATGGCTAATTGGTGTTATTTTGTACAAATGTCTTCCTTTATGCATAACTATTCGGCTTTACGAATATGTGGTTTTATAAAACACTGAATTTTCCGATTCTTTAATTCTCATCAAAATCTATGGGATACGTCTTGTTCATTCGTGCGCTGTCTTTTGCCGCAGAAAAACACCGCCATCAACGCCGCAAGGATGCAGCCGCATCACCTTATATCAATCATCCTATTGCTGTTGCCGAAGTCCTTTCCGAAGCAGGGCTTGATGATGAGGTATTGCTGGCCGCCGCCCTTTTGCATGACACCATCGAGGACACCCAAACCACCTATGACGAGTTGGTGACGCACTTTGGAAAAGAAATTGCTGATCTGGTTCTCGAACTGACCGATGACAAATCGCTGCCCAAAGATGCCCGAAAAGCCCTTCAAATAGCACATGCGCCAAACCGCTCCGATCGTGCAAAGTGCCTAAAAATGGCCGATAAAATTTGTAACCTCCGCGATGTTACCGACCATCCGCCTGCTGGATGGCCCAGAGAACGCCGACTTGCTTATTTGGCGTGGGCACGACAGGTGGTAGAAGGCTGCCGAGATGCACATCAAAAACTTGCCCTGATCTTTGACGAAACGTATGATCGTGCAATGAATACACTGTCATAAAAAAAACAAGGGTTTAGCCCGCTGTTTTCAATAGGATGCGGAGACATCCGCTAACCCCACTTGGACGGCATCTTGGTGGAAAACCAATGTTTGCCTACTGACCGACTTCCTTCAAAGGCGTTGTATAAAATTGGCTGGCTTCGTAGAAAACCATATTGGAGCCATGCCATGCTACGATGGCTCCCGCCCGTAGGAAAAGCAATATTTGTGTTACGGCAAGCCCCATCCATGACGATATTGGCCCCGAAAAGCTACCGAACAGTTCCAAGGCATTTGGTAAAACGCCCAAGACCAAGGTGATACCAAACCAAAGGAGAAAGAGTTTGCTTGCGTCGCCGTGCTGGAAAGGGAAGCGGAGTCCCAAACGGAAGGCATCTTTAGGCGTGGACGCATTTAAAACCAATGCGGCGCGTCCGTAGTCATGACAAAGCGCCATCACCGAATACGCCGAGAGCGCCAACGTCGGCCAGATCACAGCAAAAAGCCAAAAAAGGGCACGCTCGCCGGGCATTGCAAATCCCAATAAAATAAAGAAAATAAACAGAGCCACCTGCACAACGCCTGAAAGCAAGACAAAGCGCCAAGACAAGGCCAAGCCCTTCGTCCAATACCGCGCCACACCTTCCCGAAAACTGCCCGATCCCTCACCTTGGAAGACATGGTACAACCCAACGCCATAAGCCACTTTCCACAGCCAAACCAACGGCAAAATCCATAACAAGCTAAGGAATACTTTGCCAAAAGCACCCCGCTCCCGAATAAGCAGTTCCCAGAAAACCGTTTGATGTGCCGGATTGTTCAAAACATCTGGCTCGCCCTGTGGCAATACCTGTGCAACCGCATCTATGGCAAAGGTGGCGGGAATGGTGAGCAAGGCGGCAACCAACAAGCCCGTAAGCCATAACAAAAGGATGAGTTTGGGCTGCCGCAAAGCCCGTGTAATACCTTCGGTAAAGGGACGTAGTACCATGTGCATGAACGTTTATGTCCTAAAACGCCAAAATACTGCATGATGCACCCTTCGCCAAAAAGGGAAGGGAAAAGAGTGTTTTCCTGAAGAAGTGTGATGAGGGGAGGCTCACCAATTTAGGTGAAGGCTTTCATAAACGGCTTTTGGTAATTTCTAAACGTAAGGCTCAATACCAATTAGGGAAAATTACTGTTTATAGATTACTCGTTTTCAACCTTTTAGGTGTTGACAAGCGCCAAGCCAGCATCAACCTTTCGACACAGCGTTGATGGATAAAGCCTATGCTTAATGGCTAATTGGGATAAGTGTTTTGCTTGAAAGGCGGCAACAACCACAAGTTGCCGCCTTTTTTCGTAAAGTACTTTCCATGGGGTATAATTTCAATACACCTTAGTTTTTGACTTCCAAACCTCTCCTACCCACACCATGCCCCGACGGCACTGACGACCTCGCGTTGGAAGGTTCCTCCGGCGGGCCGGTTGACCAATCGTCGGTTAATGACCAAAGCGGAAGAGCCGCCGCCGTCTAAGTTCAGGGCGCGGAAGGCTCCGGCACTGCGCATTAAATCGCCCAATTCCGTGAGAGAGACGCCACGACTCGCCGTTTGCCGTCCATCAACCACCATCAGGATTGCGGAGCCATCTCGCCGAACACCAAGCGCACTTCGGGGATGGATATTGGGAATGGAGGTTTCCCAGAACAATTCGTCCATGGCGGAATAGATGGTTTTGTCGTCCCAGACCAACATCGGGCCAGCGCCCAATGCTTCGCGGACGTGCCAAATTTGGGCGGCGCTGGGTTGATACGCAGGCGAAGGATGGCCGAGAAAGTTGGGGAGTGGGCGGTCTAAGCGATAAGCCGTATTTTCTGCCGAAATCGCCCAGCCGAGTTCAAGTTTTCCGCTGGGGGTAATCCCAAAAGCGGCACGGCTTACGTGATATTGTTCTTTTTTGTGCTCCATCGTGCCAGTTGCGGGCCAGTGGATTTGTCCGTCCGTCATCAGCAAACCCACATGGTCTGCGGGTTTTTTGTTCATCGTGAAATAACCGGCGTTCAGCAAGACGCAAGCCTCGGTCCGATTTGCAAATTGAGAGGCAGTTTCACGGCGATCTTCTGGGTCCTCGGCGGCCAAGACCTTCAACGGCAAACGCCTGTTGGTTGGGCGAACCTCCACAAACCACGCTTTTAGGGGCAAGGCGGCGTTATGCCCATGAAAAACCCGAATATGGGGCGGTAGTTCGGCATTGAGGCTATCCACCGGAACCCAGTTGAGCGTGAGGCTTGGGCTGCCCGACATCTCTTTGAGTTCGGGTAAAGGTGTTGAGCAACCCCATAAGCTCAATAAAAACAGCAAAGTGAAACGGTAAGGCATGGCAAAGGCATTGGTTTGGGTTGAGATTGCCGATAAAAATACGTCAAAAGAAGTGGTGGTGTCGTATTTTAGCAATAGGCTTAACCTAAGTGCCAATATTCTTCCAACACAGCCAACATGTCAACCATCGAGGTGATCAACATTGCCCTTGTTGTCCAAGGGATTTTGTTTTCCATTTTCTTCTTGGGAATGAAAGGGGAACGGTGGAGCAATTGGTATTTGTTTGCTGTTTTTGGACTTCAGTCAGTCAATTTTGGCCTTAGCTTTCTTAAAACCAATCATTTTTTTGTTCATGCGCCATATCTCTTAGATATTAACCTGATCACCATTCCCATCGTCCGGATTTTGGTCTTTTTTTATGCGGTTCGTCTTGCGGGAAAGTCCGTAGGAGGTGGTTTACGGTTCTGGGTGCATTGGCTGATTCCAGTCACCTATTTCTGCTTGTTTACGGGCTACGATAGTTTGTTCACCCCTTATGAGCAGATGCGTACTTTGGCAGAAAACTATGGGCAATTACGCGATATGAAGGGACGATATTTCTTTTTTAACCTAAGCTATTTATTTATTTTTCTTGGATATACCATTGCCTCTATTTATCAGTTGCATGTTTATTTGAAGGCAGCAAAAGACTATTATTCGGATGCTCGCCGTTTTCATGCGAAGTGGGTTTACGAATTGTTGTGGATTAATTTAATTGCATTTGTGGTGTTCTTGGGCTTGATTATGGTCTTAAGCCGACCTGTGGTTTTGCAAATGAATACTGCCGTTTTCATGATTCCAGCCCTCCTTTATGTGATGTGGCGGAATATTACAAAGCCCATTTTTGTACCACCTTCTGGGGAACCGCAAAACTTGCAAATAGAACTGCGGGTGAACGCCTCGGATGGTGCATCGTTTGATGCTGCGCCGCTCCCACCTTTGGCTTTGCCGCAAGATTCCAAACAGCCCTCCCGCGAGGCCGAATTTCTGCGTATCCTCCAAGTGCTTGAGGCTGAAGAGGTCTATCGCGACGCCGACCTCACGGTTGCCAAATTGGCGGAAAAGTTAGGAATGAAGGCTTATGTGGTTTCTCAGGCGATCAATCGCGGTGCCGGAAAACCCTTTTTTGAATTTGTGAACCAATACCGTGTTGCGGCGGCTAAAACCCAGTTGTTAGACCCAGCCCTAACGCATTTGAGCATTGAGGCCATCGCGGAGCATTGCGGCTTTAGCTCACGAACGGCTTTTTACGAGGCATTCAAGCGGCATACAGGGCAAACACCTGCCCGATTTCGCAAAGAGGGGGAAATGGAAAAGCCGGAAATGTAACCCTTTAAAAAGTTCATCCCTGTTTTTCGCTCAATAGGCCCTAAGTTCATTATCTTATCATGTTATTGATCACTTGTTGTGCCTGTAAAGTGCCTCTTTTGCACACCCACAGGTTAATTTTTGTCTTTTATTATGGTAACGAAAGAAGACGTTCAGGAAATAGCTGCTTTGGCACGTTTGCGCTTATCCGAAGAAGAGGTTGTGCATTATCAGCATGATTTAAACCGGATTTTAGACTATATGGCGCAATTAAATGCGGTAGATACCGATGGTATTGAACCCATGACCCATATCCAAGATTGGGGGAATGTACTTCGGGAAGATGTACACCTCCGCCGGATTACACACGAAGAAGCCCTCAAAAATGCGCCAGATGCTGATGCAGACTACTTCCGTGTGCCTAAAGTGATCGAATAATCCATTTTCACACCCCATTTTTCTCGTTATGGCCAAGACCAACCGTTCTGCCCGCACCACACCGGAGCCAACGCCTGTTCCCACGCGCCCAGCGCGAACGGCTCCCCAATCCCCCAAAAAATCGCTATGGGACGGACTTTCCGAACCCGTACAACATCTGATTTGTGCCGCACTTATGTTCTTGGTTGCGGTGGTGTTTTTTTCGGACACCACATTCGGCGATAAATCGCTGGTGGGTTCGGACGTTGTACATGCCCGCGCAATGGCCAAATCGGCGTTAGAGTTTGAGGCGAAAACGGGTGAGCAAACGCTCTGGATTCCAAATGGTTTTGGTGGAATGCCCGCCTTCTCGATCTATTACCCCGTAAGTATTCCGCAAGTGGATACGGTGGTTCGTGGCCTTAATCAAGTGTTGGCCTTTCCATTTGTGCCCTTCTTGATTATGCTCTTTGGGATGTATTGGTTAGGGTTTTATTTGACCAAGGACAAACTTTTAGGGCTTTTTGGCGCATTCGCCTATGGCCTTACCACTTTTCTCCCGCTTCTTTTATTGGCGGGGCACAATACTAAATTCTCCACCTTGGCTTGGATGCCGTGGCTGATCTTGGCCTTTGCACACGTTTTACGCCAACCCAAATTGCTTTCTGGTTTGCTCTTTGCGGCTGCCTTGGCCGTAAACCTTCGCGCCAATCACATCCAAATCACCTATTATCTCGCATTTCTTTTGGGAATTTGGTGGATTGTTGAAGCAAGTATTGCGGCGCGTAAAGGCGAGATGAAGACCTTTGGCCTTGCTACTGGATTGTTGGCGGCGGGGGCTGTATTGGCCGTGTTGATGGTGGCACAACCCTACTGGCCGTTAGCAGAGTATAAGGCATTTACCACGCGGGGAGCCTCGGAAGGCGGTGGCGCGGGTGCATTGGATTGGACGTATGCCATGAACTGGAGCCAAGGTTGGGGAGAACTATGGAGTTTGCTGTTTTCTCGTGCATATGGTGGTGGATCGCATGAGGCGTATTGGGGCGATAAAATCTTTACCGGTGGCCCGCACTACATCGGTGGTGTTGTTTTGCTTCTAACCGTTTTTGCCCTGATTTGGGTGCGTAAACCCATTATTTGGGCCTTGGGAACGGCTACTATCGTTACGGTCTTGTTTGCGCTGGGCAAAAATGCGGCATTCATCAACGAACCGATGTTTCATTATTTCCCGCTGTTTAATGCGTTCCGCGTGCCAGAAACATGGCTGCTCATCTCGGTTATGGGTATGGTCTTATTGGCCCTCTTTGGGATCAAATACGCACTGAAGCCTGCGCAAGATGAAAAAGCCAATCCCAAGCCCCTCTATTATACGGTGGGAGGAATGGTTGCCCTCATGCTCATCTTAATCGTGTTTAAGTCTTCGCTCTTCTCGTTTGAAAAGCCCAACGAGACCGAAGAAATCGCCAAAATGATGGTACAACAATACGAGCAACAAGGGCAGCAGATAGATATGGCAACAGCACGTGCAGAAGCTCCGCAATACATCGCCCAATTCAGAACAGAACGGATCGAAAAGTACCAGTCGGATGCCCTCCGAACCCTGTTTTTTGTTGTAATTGCAGGACTTTTGTTGATTTTGGCAAAGTTGGATAAAATCCCCGTATGGACCGCCAAACTCGCACTTTCGTTCTTGGTTTTGATAGACCTCTGGGGAGTGGCAAGCCGATATTATTCAGCGGATTTGCTAAAACCCAAGACCAATGTAGAGGAGCAGGCCGCTGCACAACTTATCCCCGGCATAGACGATTGGATTCAGGAAAAAGTGAAAGAGGCCGGAGGATCGGGGCACTTCCGGACCTTCCCAATGGCCCTAAATCCTTTCCAAGATGGGCGTTCGCCGTATTTCTACGAAACGGTATCGGGGTACAGCGCGGCCAAACTTCGGGTTTATCAAGACTTCCAAGACCATATTTTGCAAGATAAAGACGGGCGGATAAATATGACGGGCCTCGACCTGATGGCGGTTCGGTACATTGTTGCGCGTGGCATGTTGCCCGGTACAAAACCTGTTCAGATTTCCCCCGACTCCTCCGTGGTGATTTTAGAGCGCGAAAACCCAATGCCCCGTGCTTGGTTTGTGGCCGAGACTAAAACCGTGACTTCCCCGCAAGAAAAATGGCGATTCTTGCAAGACCCTGCGTTTAATCCGCGAAAAACAGCTTTGGTGGCCAAAGATACAGGTCTCAAACCTGCGCCATTAGACACACTGGGCAAGCAAGCCTCTGTAAAACTAAAATCCTTTACCGCAAACCGTATTGAATGGCAAGCCCAAACGGATGCTCCACGTTTTATGGTGGTCTCGGAGGTGTATTATCCGGCTGGATGGAGCGCGACGGTGGGTGGAAAACCAGTGGAAATCATCCAAACCGATCACATTCTAAGGGGAGTGGTGATCCCTGCCGGAAGCCATTCCGTGGTGATGACGTTTGCTCCAGAACGCCATACGATGAGCAAAACGGTCTCTGGTCTCGCTACTTTGGTGTGTTATGGCGGTATCTTGGCGTTGTTGGCGATGGCCTTTGTCCAGCGAAGAAAAGCCGCCGAGGTGGCTTAGGAATCACAAAACTTTTGGATTTTCCACGCGTTGCGACAAGGGGAAGTGGCTGTTTATGGATTGATACTCCTAAACCTCTTTGGTGTTTGACAAGAGCAACGCGAACGGATGACAATCAACTTTTCAACCCCGCGTTGATGGGTCAAGCATGTGCTTAATGGCTAATTGGTATTAGGTGTTTGACGTGAGCAACGCGGACGGACGACAATCAACCTTTCAACCCCGCGTTGATGGGTCAAGCGTGTATATTATTCCTAATTGGTATAATTTTGCACTGCATTTAAGGCGTTTTTCTACTTTTACCCAAGTATGGCGTTTTGCTACACTACTCTTGCCTCATAATCCGCCCATCCTGAAAAGTAGTCCCAAGAACAACATGCACACGCCTGTGAGGGTTACGGCCACAATATGAAATCCCATAAGGGGGAGTTTTTCCGGTGTAAGACGTGGAATGATGAAAAAACGCGCATGAATGGCCAAGCCAAACGTAAGAAACAAGAGGAGCAACTTTACGGAAACCACACGTTGGAGGGGGGCGCTAAAGGACATAAAGGAAAGCCCATAGTGCCAAAAAGCCATCCAGAGGCCGGAAAGGATTTGTACTAACAAGGCTGGAATCCCAATGGTTTCGTATTGATGTTCAAATTCCCGAATAATGGAGACTTCTTTTTTCCTCAAAGCCAAGGGCAAATACCGCAAGGCCAATAACAAGTGTCCGCCTACCCAGACGGTTGCACCAAGGAGATGAAAGAAAAGGGCAATTTTATAGGTAAGGTTCATTTTTAAGTGGTTACAGAATGTTGAGATAGCAGTTTAGGAGGGCATCGGGCAATTGGTTGGCATGTCGAAGAATTTGGTAACCGCCCCGCCCAAAGATTTGGGGGAGATAAAACTTGGCGGTTTCGTCTATGGCGATTGCCGAGGCGTGCATGTGCTTTTCTCTTGCTTCGTTGATGGCTTTTTGTGTGTCGAAGATCCCATACTGTCCCTCATAGGTGTCGTAATCGTTGGGTTTTCCGTCCGTCAAAAGCAAGAGCCATTTGGTATCTGCCCGCACTTGTTCCAGCAGGTAGGTGGCATGTCGAATGGCGGGGCCAATGCGGGTGTATCCACTGCTTTCGATAGCTCCGATATGGTCTCGGCTGTCTTCCCACGAATGATGGAATGCTTTTGCGGTATAATAATAACAGTGGTTGTGTGTCCGGCTGGAGAATGTATCCAACTGAAAACGCACGCCTAATTGTCGCCAGACTTCCGAAACCATCACCAATGCTTCTTTTTCGGTATCTAAAATCCGTTTGTTGTTGCTGTATCCGTCTGTGCTCAGGCTCACATCGGTCAGTACCAAAATGGCGATTTCTTTGGTTCGTTTCCGTTTCGCGACATAGAGATTTTCGGAGGGCGTGATGCCGCACCAGCGATCCACAAAGGCTTCTACGGTGGCGTCCAAGTCTGGTTCGTCGCCCCATACCAACCTTTTTTTTACGTGATAATCCGTCAAGAACCGTTCGGCATGTTTGCGCATTTGGCGGATATGGCCTTGGTTTTCACGGATGATTTTTTGCGTATAGTGCGGTTTTTTTTCTTTAATAAATGCTGGATAAACCTTGCAAAAACCGGCTTTGTACTGTTTTTTATTCCGATCCCATTCATCATATTGTAGATAGAACGTCTGTTGCGCTGGGGAATGGATTTCGATTAGTCCAAGGGAGTTCACAAATTCCGATTTATAAATAGAATGAACGGGGTTATCTACCCGCACCAAGTGCCGCAAGTCAAGATCGCGCAAGGCTTCGCTGTGTTCTTCCATATCGTCACTACCGTCAAAGTCGCGCCAGCGTCCCGAAAACTCATCTAAGGTCTCTATTTTCTCGAAGTTATGGGTTAGGGTATAGTTTTCTTGTTCGCGGGTATCAACCTTAAGCACCTCTGTTTCTTCTTTGGTTGGTGCTTGGTGTTCGGTAAATTCATTTTTGTCTTTGTCGTCGGCAACGGTATTACGGTTAACAACGCCTTTTAGTGCGTCTAAGGCCGCAAGTTCATCAGGATTGAGGTAGAGCCATTTGCCATAGACCAATGAGACATCGGTTGGTGATGCTGCGATTCCGGCTTTTTTTATGCTCTGCTGGAAGGTTGTTTCCTGATGTAAGACCGAGCGATATACGCCGGGAAAGATCTCAAATTCGTTGCTCAGGAATTGGATAACGGCTTGGGCTTGTTCCTGCGCCTTGCCTACTGACTCCTCGTGGGTGTGGTTGTTGTGGTCTGTCCAAACCTGTCTAAGGATAAACTGTCCATAAAGGAACAAGGTGCGAAACAAGTAGAAGGCTTCGTTGGCTTCTCGTGAATAGCCATGGTCGTACTGACGGGGCAGGAAAAAGGAAGTCCCTTTGAAGCCGCCAACATCCTCGGAGGGGTGCAACGTGATGGCCTTGCCACATAAGAGCCGCGCCAAGGAGGTTAAACGAGGCGACATTTCTTCGAGCGTAACAGCACGCGCCATACGTTCGAGGTCGGGCCTCTCGGAACGTACAAACGTGACCAACTGGTGGATTTTCTTGAAGATAAACTGGTCCCATTCCATAATTATCGGCTAAAAGATCAATGCGATAAGGTCTTTTAGGGATGCTTTCACATCCTCGTCATCGGTCAGGGTTTCGGCAATCGAAACGGTGCAGGCCAATCTGGGCGGCAAACCACTTGCAATCAATATGCCCGCATCGACCAATAAGCGTGTAGAAACGGTTTCGGTAAGGCCCAATTCTACGCTATTTCGGATTTTTGCAGCAATGGCCACCAATTTTTGCGCCACGGCTTTTTCTACACCAGTCTCTGTGGCAATGATTTCTGTTTCTAACGCTTTGTCGGGATATTGAAAAGACAGGGTAACAAAGCGCTGCCGCGTGGAGGGTTTTAGCTCTTTATATCCCTTTTGGTAGCCCGGATTAAACGATGCCACCAACATAAAGTGGTTGGGAGCCTTTAGATTTTCGTGATGCCGATCCAAATACAGCATCCGCCGGTGGTCGGTAAGCGAGTGAATGGCCACCATTACATCGGGGCGGGCTTCGGCAATTTCATCCAAATAGATGATGCCGCCGCTCCGAACGGCCTGCGTGAGTGGCCCGTCTATCCATTCGGTATCATGGCCTTTGATGATGTAGCGCCCCAGCAAGTCCACCGTCGAGGTTTCCTCATGACACATCACCGTAAGGCAAGGTAGGTCTAACTTCTGGGCCATGTATTCTACAAAGCGCGACTTGCCCGATCCTGTTGGGCCTTTTAACAAAAGGGGAAGCCGATTCCGAAAACAATGTTCAAAAACCTCGGCCTCGCGGCCAATGGGTTTGTAAAAAACGTGGTCAACTGCGGGTGGGACTAACATTTCCATACTTTAGGCGAAGGAGTAAAAGGGTTCCGCTTGGCGTCGAAACCCTTTTGTGTGGTAAATTAGACTACAATAGCGGTGTCTTCTGGCACGCCAAGTGCTTCATCGGATGGGCTTCCAAATTGTATAAATTCGTAGATGTAGAGGGCAATACCGGAGGTGAACAAACTCGCCGCCAATACCAAGCCCAAGAAATGAGGTTCGATCTCGCGCTGAACCTGCAAAAAGTCCATGCCTGTTTTTCGTTCCAAGTACACTTGGGCAATTCCGGCCACAGCAAAAGCACCTGTCATGCCCAACATGCCGATATTCGATAACCAAAAGGCGAGATTACCATTCATGCTCGAATAGCGTTTGCGTCCAGTCATAAGTGGCATGGAATAATTGATGATGGCCAGAACAATCATGGCATATGCCCCCCAAAAGGCCAAATGACCGTGCATAGCCGTTACCAAAGTACCATGCGTATAGAGGTTTACTTGTGGCAAGGTGTGGGCAAAGCCAAGAAAACCAGCACCGACAAAAGACATGATTGCGCAGCCGATCGTCCACATCAGGGCTAATTTATTTGGATGTTCACGACCACTCCGGCGGTACATATTGATGGCAAAAAGCGCCATTCCTAAGAAGGCCAATGGTTCTAAGGCCGAGAAGATGCCGCCCACCCAAAGCCAATACTTCGGCGCACCAATGTAGTAGTAATGGTGTCCTGTCCCCAATATACCCGATAAAAAGGTAAGCCCAACAATCACATATAACCACTTTTCGATAACCTCACGATCCACACCCGTTAACTTGATGAGCAGATAAGCCAAAATCCCCCCCATAATCAATTCCCAAACACCCTCTACCCACAAATGTACCACCCACCAACGGAAATAAGAATCCATGGTCTGGTTTTCAAAGTAAATCATGCCCGGTAAATAGAGCAAGGCCGCCGCCACCAAGCCTGTATAAAGTACAATAGAAGTGGTTGAGGCGCGGTTGGCCTTGAAAACCGTCATACCAATGTTGAACAAAAATGTGAGGACGTTTACGACCACCAAATAGTCTAACGGGCGTGGAATCTCAAGGAACTTCCGGCCTTCCCACCAATTCAGGTGAAACCCAATGACCGCAATAACGCCAACCACAACCAACGAGGCTAATTGAATATAGGCCAACTTAACCGAGTACAGCTCGCTTTGAACTTCGTCCGGAATGATGTAGTGGGCAGCGCCCATAAAGCCCGTCAATAACCAAACCACCAACAAATTGGTATGCACGGCACGGGCGGCATTAAAGGGGATATAATCATGTAAAACATCGTAACCCATATGGGCAAATCCCATAATGAAGCCATAGAGCAACTGGAGCGATAGCAGTAACATGCAGGTTGCGAAAAACCAAAAAGCTACTTTTTGAGATGCGTATTTCATAGTTCAGACCTGAAGAGGGTTATTTTAAAGTTTGAAGGAAGGCAACAATTTGCGTAATATCTCCGTCCGGTAATCCCAATTTTGGCATCTTGGAATCTGCTTTAACCGACATGGGGTCTTTTATCCGCTTCGTCATTTCCTCTGAAGACATTCTTGTGGCAATACCATCTAATGCCGGCCCCACATTCCCGCCTTTGCCCCCAACGCTGTGACATGCCGTACACAACTGCGAAAACGTGGCGGGGGCGCCTTTTAATAAGTCCGTATTGGCAGCAGGTGCGGAGACGGTATTGGCGGTTAACGTCGGTTTTGCCGGAAAGCCGTTCAAGTCCACCTCGCCAGCCCACTTTAGAAAGGCAATCACATCATTAATCTGGCTATCTGTGAAGTGGTAATTCGTCATCTTGCGTTCCCCCGGATACATGGCTTCGGGGTCTTTCAAAAAGGTTTTAAGCCAAACCTCGCCCCTTCTCTCCACCGCTTTGGTCAATTCAGGTGCATAATAAGCCCCTTCTCCGAAGATGGTGTGGCAACCCATACAGTTATTGGCCTCCCAAATTTGCTTGCCTCGGTCAACGGCTGGTGTGATGTTGGCGGCTTTTGTTTGGTTGGGTACTTGTTGGATGGTATCTACCGTTAGCCATAGGAAAATACCAGAGAAGAAAATAGTACCAACAATAAAAAAAAGCCTTGCCTGAGATTTTGAAAGCATAGCGTCTAAAGGTTTAAGGTGATCATATTTTGAATTGCCAATGAGCAACTCCGATAGTTTTTCAGGTTTTTAGGTTAGCAAAGATCAATTCTTTTGCTCACCAAATCCCACGTCAATTCATCCAAATAGGCTTCTTCCAAAATCCGGTTCAAATCCGCTTTTAAGCCCTCATAGTATGGATGAATGGGGCAGGGAGTATCGGCAGAGCAGGTCTCCAAGCCCAAGCCACATCGCTCGAATAGGCCACTTCCCTCAACCGTTACAACAATTTCTTTCAGACTGATTCGCTGGTTTTGCGGTAATCGGAAACCACCTTTAGGCCCAAGCACCGAAATTACCAACCCGGCCTTGCGCAATCGTTGCATCACTTTTGCTGTGAAGGCAATGGGAGATTGAATCCCCGATGAGATGGCGGCAAGGCTTACCCATTCCTCTTTCTTTGTTTGTAAAGCCAGAAAACACATGGCTTTAATCGCATAGGTGGTTCCTTTTGCAAACATGGCTTGGAGGGGGTGAAAGGGTTCAAGAACCGTTGTCAGATGTGCGGAAAATATGAAACCAATTTTCTATATAGGACTTTATTGTCCGATATTCAATAAAAAAGAATAAAAGATGTTCTTGTATTATATATATTTAATAGGGCAGATTCTGTTTATAATTGTGTTTTGTGGGAGCTGTAATGTATGCAAATGATTGTAAAAGCAAAACTACCCATGGGGCGAAGTTTCAGCTGGTATGCTTATAGCAAACATAGGCCGGTGTAGTCTTGAAGTTCTTTCAGAGAGGAATAAAGGATATTAGTCCGGATTTAAGGTTAATAAGCCCTGACGCTCCAGAAGCGCAACTTGGTTTTGGGCACTTTCTCGGATAGAATGGTGTTGGAGTTGGTGCATGACCTTATGACGAGCCGTAGAAAAGCTATCATGTAGAAAGCAGGGGTTCTCCGCCGAGCAAGAGGTGAAGCCCATTACGCACCGCATCAATTCTCCTAAGCCGTCTGTCACCTCAACAACACGTAACATTGGAGCGTTCAATTGCTCTTCGGTTATATAAAAACCACCCCCGGGGCCTTTTGCAGAGCTAATCACCCCAAACCGTGCCAGTACTTGAAGGACTTTGGCCAGATAAGGCTCTGGAATTTCCAAGGCCGCCGCCATGCTTTTAACGCCCATGCGATTTTGTGGCGTGGGTTGTTGTGCCAAATGCAAAACGGCACGTAAGGCATAAATGCAAGAGTTAGAAAACATGTTGTAGGTGTTTTCACTACGCTGGGTAAAGAGGATAGAGGATTAAAAAATAATTAAAGACTTTTTTATCTTTTAATCGTTGTTTCAAAAACGATCCGATCCTTGCGATGGCCTGTTTTGAAAAAATGAACGCAAAGATGAGGGCTTGGGCTGACTCATCAAAAAAAATTCACCTAAACAGTTTTGGTATGAAGTACATAAGAACACTTGCACTATGCTTAAGCGTATTGTGGTTGGGAACGGCCCTCATAGGTTGCGCCTCCAAGACAGACGAGCCGATTTCGGGCAAAATGGTCAATGCGGAATTGACCGATCCACCCTTTGTTCCCAAAGCCGATATTGGCGACCGCGCACCAATTAAATGGCGGGTGGATTTAGAGGTTATCGAAAAAACAGCACGGATGGCTGATGGTGTGGAATATACGTTTTGGACGTTTGGTGGTGTGGTTCCGGGTAAGTTCATCCGTACCCGCGTAGGCGATGAAGTGGAGTTCCACCTAAAGAACAACCCTACGAGCAAACTCCCACACAATATTGACCTGCACTCGGTCACTGGGCCGGGCGGTGGTGCTGCCGCTTCATTTACCGCTCCCGGGCATGAATCGGTCTTTTCGTTCAAGCTCATCAATCCGGGGTTATATGTGTATCACTGCGCCACGGCACCTGTTGGGATGCACGTAGCCAACGGCATGTACGGGCTTATTTTGGTTGAGCCAAAAGGTGGTTTGCCCAAAGTAGATCGGGAGTATTATGTGATGCAAGGCGATTTTTACACCAAAGGTGCTTATGGGGAACAAGGCTTGCAACCTTTTGATATGGAAAAAGCCATTGCGGAAAAACCCGATTATGTGGTCTTTAATGGCTCGGTTGGTGCTTTGACGGGCGATAAGGCGCTAAAAGCCAATGTTGGCGAAACGGTTCGCTTGTACATTGGGAATGGTGGCCCGAATTTGGTTTCTTCGTTCCATGTGATTGGCGAAATCTTTGACAAAGTGTATATAGAAGGAGGCGATGCCATGAATAACAACGTCCAAACCACGTTGATACCTGCCGGTGGATCTGCGATCGCCGAATTTAAGGTAGATGTGCCGGGCACGTTTATTCTGGTGGATCACTCCATCTTTAGGGCCTTTAATAAAGGTGCGCTGGGGATGTTGAAGGTGGAGGGCCAAGAAGACAAAACGATCTATTCCGGCAAACAAGACGATCGAATTTATCAGCCCGAAGGCGGAACCATCCAGACCATTACCGCCGATAAGCCCGCCGCGCCCGTAGCGAAAAACCTCCAAGAACGCATTGCGATGGGCAAAACGCTTTATACGGCAAATTGTCAGGCGTGTCACCAAGCCGAAGGGCAAGGGCTAAAAGGGGCTTTCCCACCATTGGCCAAATCGGACTATTTAAATGCCGATCCCAAGCGCGGGATTCAGGCCATCGTCAATGGACTCAGTGGCAAAATCACCGTCAACGGAGAAACCTTTGACAGCATAATGCCCAAAATGGCCTTGACGGACGAGCAAACAGCAAATGTCCTGACGTATGTGCTAAACAGTTGGGGGAATAAAGGCGGGGAAATTACCCCAGTTCAAGTGAAAGCCCTCCGCAAATAAGGTAAACAAAACCGATATGAGACGCTTCTTTGTGCTTGGCTGGGTGTTTATGGCGGCCTGCCAGCCTCATTCTGACCTTCCACAAGAGGGTAGAACGGTGAAAACACTCTCGAAGTCCGTTGAAAATGCCTTGCTAATGGCGCGAAACCAAGTGAAAATGGCCTCCATAAAAGGCGGCGAATATCGGGCTTTTTATGGGAAAGACGAGGCATTGGTTCATGTAGCGGATTTTGAGTTGGACGTTACTCCCGTGACCAATGAGCAGTATTTACGCTTTGTAGCGGAGAATCCGGAATGGCAAAAAGGCCAAGTGGCCAGTATTCGTTCGGATTCTTCCTACTTGGCGCATTGGGAGGCTCCGCTTAAGTTGGGCCAAAAAGCCCCAGCCAAGGCACCCGTTGTGAATGTTTCTTGGTTTGCTGCAAAAGCCTACTGTGCCTGTATGGGCAAAAAATTACCGACAATGGATGAGTGGGAATTTGTGGCCAGAGCAGATGAAAACAAACCCGATGCACGCGACAATCCGGCGGCTTACCAACGATGGTTAGACTGGTACTCCGAGAAAGCCCAACAAATCCTCCCTGATGTTCGCCGTACACCGCCCAATTATTGGGGGGTATTCGATCAATATGGCTTGGTTTGGGAATGGGTGTCCGATTTTAACGCCGTTTTGATATCGGGGGAATCTCGGAAAGATGCCAAAGTAGATGATAAGGGCTTGTTTTGTTCGGGTGGCGCCGTAGGAGTAGAAGACCTGAAAAACTATGCGGCTTTTATGCGGTATGCCTTCCGAGGTAGCCTAAAAGCCCGTTATGCCATCCAAACATTAGGATTCCGATGTGCCAGATCCAAAAAAAACGTAAGGTAACCAAAATGAAAACGTTGCTTTTAGCCAGTCTCTTGCTGCTGATAGGTTGTCAAAAAGAAGAATCTCTCCCGTCCGCAAAAACCCTGACCATTAAACAAGGCGATGGGCAGTCTATTTTCCAATTGCCGGGTTCGTGGGTAACTCAAGACAGCCAGCTCGTCACCTTGGGCAACCTGAAGGGGAAAACAACATTGGTTGCCATGATTTACACCTCATGCACCTTCGCTTGTCCGCGATTGTTGGCTGACATGAGAAGAATTGAGGCCAAAATACCTGCAAACGAGCGGAAAAATATGGAGTTTGTATTGATCAGCATAGACCCAGAAAGGGATACGCCGGAGAAGCTAAAGCAGTTTGCCCAAGATAATCACTTGGATTTGGCCCATTGGACCTTGTTGCGAGGGCCGCAAGAAGACTTGGAAGAACTTTCCGCCGTGCTTGGATTCCGGTTCCAGAAGATCAGCCCTATTGATTTTGCCCATTCCAACCTGCTTTCGGTCTTTAATCCGCAAGGCGAGATGATCTTCCAACAAGAAGGCATCGGGGCAAGTCCGAATGAAGTTGTGGCGATCATGCGCAAAACCGCTTCGGTGCGATAGTGCAAAAAGCTGAATTAATACCAATTAGGGAAAATTACTATTTATATATTACACGCTTACAGCCTTTTAGGTGCTGACAAGAGCAACGCGAACTGACGAAAATCAACCTATCAACCCCCAAAGGGGTGAAAGCTTGAAGGATCAAGCATGTGCTTAATTGCTAATTGGAATAAGGTGAAGCAGGAAAAGAGGTATGACACAATGCTGTCATGCCTCTTTTGTATTATGGAGTCAATACAGGGTACATTCGCAAAAATACTTGGAACTCATGAACACAGCTACTTTGAAAACCGCTCCCACACAACAGCGCCGCGCACGACTCATCATGGTCTCGGATGCCAATAACAATAAATTTTATAACATGAATGCCCTCCCAGATGGAACGTTTTCGGTAGAGTATGGCCGTGTGGGGAGCCGTGCCGCTACTGCCACCTACGATTTGACACTTTGGGAAAAAAAATATCGAGAAAAAATCCGAAAAGGATATACCGACGTGAGCTATTTGTTTGCAGATAAAAGAGAAGAAATCAACCTTTGTACCACCGGAAATGCTTGGATAGATGGCTTGATGAACCGTTTGCAGGGCTATGCCCGACGTTCCGTTTTGGCCAATTATTTGGTTGGATCAGATGAGGTGACGGCTGCGCAAATTGCCGAAGCCCAAGGATTGATCAATGAGGTGATAACGGAGTACGAGTCGGGGCAAACAAGCGAGGCCCTAAATCGCCAACTGATTCGCCTCTACGCCATCATCCCACGACGCATGACCAATGTTCGGAACCACTTGGTACAACCCGACTCCGAAGAGGCCACCATTCGCAATATGCTGGCAATGGAACAGGCCACCTTAGACGTTATGGCAGGCCAAGTACAGATGAACCATAATTCATCGGATGCCAAGCCAGTGAATGTATGGGAAAAGTTGGGTCTGGAAATTCAGATGGTTGAAGAGGAAACCCTTTTGGCGCAAATCCGTGCGAAAATGCAACACCACGCCAAAAAAATGGTGCGGGTGTTTGAGGTAACCCACCGCGAGCACCGACTGCGCTTCCAAAACCACTTACATACAGCCACAAATCAAACGACAGAACTGCTCTGGCATGGAAGCCGAAACGAAAATTGGCTCTCGATTTTGGGCAATGGATTGGTACTCCGGCCTGCCAATGCCATTATTACGGGTAAGATGTTTGGCTATGGGTTGTACTTTGCCGACCAATTCCAAAAATCTCTAAATTACAGTTCTTTATCTGGTGCTTTTTGGACAGGCGGCAGGGCGGATCGCGGTTACTTGGCCCTATACGAGGTGCATACCGGACACGCCCTTGCCATCCGCCAACACAAGCCTTGGTGCTACGAATTGGACGCCGAGAAACTCCAGTCACGGGGGCTGTTACGGCGGCATTACGACTCGGTTTTTGCTAAGCGTGGGGCCGATTTGGTAAACAACGAGGTTATCGTCTATAACGAGGCACAAAGCACTATCAAGTATTTGATCGAAGTGGCTCATTAATCCAACCTCTATCGGATAGCTTACCAATACAAAACAATGGATATGGCACGGATTTATCAGACTATGCTTTGGGCAAGTACTTATAATATAAAAACTTAGTTGCGTAACTAAGTAGCCAATAATGCTTCATTCGCAACACAAAACAGCCCTTAAAACAGTTCCTTTTATCCTTTATAGATAACAAACACCATGAACAAAAGAATATCGGTTTCAGCAATTCGTAAAGCCGCAATGCAACTGATGCAGGAAAACGGAAACACCACCACTTTGGTGGTAAAAAACCACCTACGCGCACAGGGTTACTGGGCACTACAAGCCGAAGTCTCTGTAATTATGGAAAAACTGGCCGTCCAAGAAGGTTGGTTTTGGCAATATAACGGCCAGTTTAGACAATATGCCCTCTTTCCGGAAATGATGCCCAATGTATATGCCCCGATGATGCGTGGCGGAGAAGTCATTCGGTTTTTGTTCTTGAACTGATTTTGCGTGCCTTGCCCCAATGGGATGAAGACAGGTTCGGGGAATTGGCTGTTTATAGGATGTACATGCTAAACCTCTTTGGTGTTTGACATGAGCAAAGCGAACGGACGAAAATCAACCTCCCAAATCCAAAGGGTGGGGAAGCGTTCGGAGAAAACATTCTTTTAATTCCTACTTGGTAAGTACTCAATTAAAATTACTGGCCATTCTTTATCTTGGTCAAGTATTTTAATTTCAAAGATTTAAGTCAATAACCAATCGCGCAATCATTAATAACCAAGAACTTATTGAGCCAGCCTTTAACTTAAAAGGATTTTAATGCTTTCAATGCGTTATGGGTTAAGCCTGCTATCTGAGCGCAGACGGGCCTGCCGGCGGCCTTCTTTTGTACGGCCAAAAGAAGCAATTCGGCTGAGCTAAGCCGAATCCAGTCCCGGCCTGAAGAAAAATCTGATCGCCTACAATTCGTCCCCGGCAAGGCAATTCGCCCTCAATCATCGGGCTTTGGTGGCTGAGCCAAGTCGAAACCATCCTTGCTCCGGCGGATTTTTCTTAGGGCCGCCCTGCCATTCAAGAATCATGGAGGAAATCACGGAATTGTGTAAATGCTTGTTTTTAAAGGGTTTGTTCTGCTTTGCAAAACGCACAGCAAAGCCCCGTAGGGGCGACATCTTAGTAGAAATCCGTTTCCAAATGCACGGCAAAGCCCCGTAGGGGCGACATCTTATACCAATTAGGGAAAATTACTATTTATATTACACGCTTACAGCCTTTTAGGTGCTGACAAGAGCAAATCGAACTGACGAAGCAGCATCAACCTTTCAACACCCAAAGGGGTTGTAAGCTTGAGGGATAAAGCATGTGCTTAAGTGCTAATTGGTATTAGGCCGACGTTTCAAAGCGTTGCCCTGAATTATTGAACAACACATTATACTATAAGATAGCGGCGATCTCAATATAAGGTAGCTGAAAATTATCCCTCCACGCCGCGATGTAGTGCCCATTATTGCTGTTTTGGATAAAAGCATGGGTTAGCTTGCTCATTTGCCGTTAGCCCCAAAATGGGGTGCGGTGGCTGCCACACCCCACAAGCATTACGGTATCGGTTCGATGGAGACAAGTTGATATTTTGCAATCCTAATTGAATCGTAACCCTTCCCGCAAGGAGAATAAGACGGAGCAAGTTCACACAGTGGCCTTAAAGCCAAGCCAGCGGTTTCCCCAACTATTCTTGCATTGATTTTATATTTTTGTCCGATTCCTAAATTCGTGACATCAATCAACGTAGGTATTTCCGCAAAATTTGCATATACAAGCCGATTACGGTCATTTTTTTGAGGTCTCTCGAACAGCATATAGCGAATATGTGAGGGTAACGGCCATTCTTCTTCTCTACTTTGTTGCTCTGGTAGTTGTACCAATACAACTTGTTCTCCAACAAGATTTTCCCATTGAATGCCTTCTTTATACGACTTGTAGCCGTCAAAATCAAGGGTATCACAACCAGTAAGCCACAACATGCAAATACTAATTGTAAAATAATGATTTTTCATTATCTGTATGTATTATGTTTATATATTGCTAATTAAAGAAAATGTATAATTTGTTATCTGCCATTTGAGTAACGGCCTCTGCATTCTGATGAGTTGTAGGATATAGTCCGTTGGGGTCATCCCTCCACGCCGCGATGTAGTGCCCATTATTGCTGTTTTGGATAAAAGCATGGGTTAGCTTGCTCATTTGCCGTTAGCCCAAAAATGGGGCGCGGTGGCTGCCACACCCCACAAGCATTACGGTATCGGCTCGATGGAGTTGATATAGAAACTTGCAATATTAAACACCATCAGGCCAGTTGTGTCCATACAAGGTGGGAAGTTTGGGATTAGGTTCGGTTGGCTATTACATCCATACCATGAAGTTCCGAAATACTTCCCACTAACACGATATGATCTTCCTTTTTGAAGTTGATCGCTCATGAAAAATGATGGGACATCTTTCCCAACCCCCAATAATACGCGGTTCACATCCCCGTTTTTGTCCCCTTCCTTATAGCGTATGCGCTCGAACAATAGCCCGGACACTGCTGGATTATAATCTTGAGGTTTATCCTTGAGTAGCACCACCGTCTCTGAGACAATATCATTGGTTAAAGGCATAGCTCCATAGACTTTTGTGCGAAAAAAAAAGCTATCGGCTATAGTGTCGCAACCCTGAAACAAGAGCAACAGCCCAAGAAAACCGAATAGCCGAACCATAAAATTGTAAATCATACGACCTCTTATGGGTTAATGAAAAGGAATTTGTTAGGACTTATGTTTTCTGCGTCAGTTTGCGCGTCATCATGTGTAACAGGATGGGTACTCCGATTGTCGTTATTCCACGCCGCGATGTAGTGCCCATTATTGCTGTTTTGGATAAAAGCATGGGTTAGCTTGCTCATTTGCCGTTAGCCCCAAAATGGGGTGCGGAGGCTGCCACACCCCACACACATTACGGTATCGGC
>Ga0209573_1000313_pt1 | contig 111755 bp, 80 predicted proteins | sample TNRBio252014_DNA_FD_185870 | JGI IMG/M metagenome (GOLD analysis project Ga0209573, IMG submission 185870) | Wastewater treatment Type I Accumulibacter community from EBPR Bioreactor in Madison, WI, USA - TNR Reactor_6/25/2014_ DNA (SPAdes)... | ecosystem: Engineered > Bioreactor > EBPR >...
GGCGCTGCCAGGCCGTGCCGTCATGGTACAGCAGGTCGCCTTTTTCGGCATCGGCGGGCAGGCCGCCGCTCCCGGCCGCGTTGGCGGCATAGAGGGCGTAGGGCACGCTGAGCAGTTCGGAGGCGCCCATCGCCTGATAGGCCGCACCGCCAGTCACGTCCAACCCAAGATGGATAGATACCGGCTGCGCCCAGTGTATCGTGTCAAACTGCCCAGTAACAACCGTGCCGCGGCCCACACTGAGGTTCACCAAGCCGAAGGCATTGGTGGTGGCGATGTGGGTTTCCGCGTACAGGATGGTGGTGCTGTCGGCGGCCGGGGTCAGCCGGATGCGGAGGCCTACCTGCTGGTTGGGCAGCACCGTGCCGGCTGCGTTGCGCACCACGGCCTGGTATTTGAAGGCCTGCGGCGCCTGGGCCTGGGCGGCAAAAGTGAAAAGCAGCAGCAAAAAAATAGTGAGTACAATCCTTGTCATGGTTAGTTTTGTTTAATGATTTTGAATGCTTGAATGTTTTGGCCGTCCTGGCTGCGCAAGTGCAGCAGGTACAGGCCGGGGGCGTAGCCCGACAGGTCGAGCGTGCGCAGCGGCGCTTGTGGCGCAGCGGACTGGATCAGGAGGGCCCGGCCCTGGGCATCGAAAATCGCAACGCCAAAAGCGGGCGAAGACGCCTGGGCCTCTATGTTTACCCGGTCTGCCGTGGGGTTGGGGTACACCCGCACCTGGAAATCCGAGGCCGGGTCGTTCACGGCCACGATGCTCAGGGTGGTTTGGTGAAAGCCCTGGGTAAGTTGAGTCGTTGGACTCGTATAGGTCTCGATGACCGGCTCGCCGAGCGTCCAGCTCATCTGGGCGCCCGCTGTGGCGAAGTGATCGCCGGCCGTGGCGACCACTTCCGGCGTGAGTGATTGTGCCTGGCACCAGCCCACGCCGAACAGGGTGAGGAAAAGAATTAGTGATTTGTGCATACGCATTGCATTTTGTGGTGAAGCCTACTCTTTGGAGGATTTTCGGCGTACTCCTTATTGTGAATAAAGCACAGTCTGGCATCCGAAACAGGGCAAGCCTAATGCCCGCTTTGTGCCACGATTCAAACTGCGGTGCAAGAAAGTGAAAAATGAAGTGACGTTTTCCGTCAATGAGGTAGCAATTTCCGTCAAAAATGGACGAGAGGGTCTTGTTGAGGCCGATTTGGTATTATTTCTTTGATTGCATGGAACTTGTGTACTACCGCACCACTGACCATACCAATCGGAACTTCGCATCACTGTAGTCGCTGGTACCGTTACGACGCCTATGGATGACATACGACAACGCCCTTACCTTCGACACAAAGTCTGAAAGTAAGGGTGTTGTATAACTGTTCTCCGTTGTGGTCATATCAGGATTTACTTAATGAGCAGCAAGTTATCACTTGTTTTTTATATCGCAAAGTATAGATGAGAAGATTTTTTCACTTGTCATTAGTGTCAAATATCCAAATCCTCTATCGGGCTCTTAACTTTTGCCCAGCCAGTGTGGGTTAAATGGGTATAAATTTCAGTTGTTTTGCTGCTCTCATGCCCCAGCAACTCCTGGATATATCTCAAATCCACGCCTTTCTCAAGCAAATGTGTGGCGAAAGAATGACGCAGCGTATGCACGGTTGCATAAGGGTTTATTTGGGCAATGAGCTTAGCTTTAGTAAACAACTTTTGCACGCTCCTCGGACTATACTGCCCGCCATCCTGTCCTTCAATGACCCATTCCACGGGCATATACACCTCCAGGTAGTGCTGCAACCTACCCCACACTTTTGGGGAAAGCAGTGTACAACGATCCTTTTTTCCCTTGCCTCCATAAACAAAAAGGCGTTGATTATCGGGTTGCAAATCCGCCAAACGCAACTGGATCAGCTCACTCAACCGCAAGCCACCGGAGTAAATGAGCACTGGTGTTTCAGGTTGTCGGTAGCTTTCAACAATCGGGCGACCTCGGCCTCGGTCAAAACGTGCGGGATTTTCATGGACTTTTTGGGCCGAATCAGATAGCGGACTTTTTCTTCTTGCTCTATTGTGGCTGAATAAAACATCTTGATCGCACTCAAAATCTGATTCTGATGAGATTCTGTGATGTTTTTCGTCTTGATCAGATGCACGATGTAAGCGTCTATTTGAGCACGGGTGAGCTTGCTCGGTTTGGTATCGTCATAATACCGGATAAATCGCCGGAAACAGTTTTTGTAACTTTTAATCGTTCGATGGCTATACCGTTTCAGCATCAACGTTTGTTCCAGGGCAGTTACCGCCTCTTCATATCGGGCGGGTACAAAGGCCGGCGCAGCTTGCTTCGCAAAAGGCAGCGGAACATCCAACCGTTCAGGCAAATGGTCACCCGGTTGAAAAGTCCAGTGCGCTACATCAGGCAAATATTTGTTGACGAAACGAACGCTTACTTTCGTCAACGGCACTTCCCAAACCAAATGCTCCGGATCCCAACGCCGGCCATGCATGTTTTTGACAATAGGCAGATAGGCTGGTAGCATGGGTTTTGGCACGTGAACACACATTTTATTCCTTTCATTCGGATGTGGCGAGAGCGTATTGTAATCGCTTATATCCACAAGGAACCACAAAAATTGAGACAACACCTCCCGCTTTATCCGCCGAAATGTCGCCTCAATTTTCGCTATGTCAATTAAATATACCGGTTAATCATATTCTCAAACAACTCCTGCTTTCCACTCCGCTGCTCCGGCTCGCCCTGATTGGCAGCAATTTTTGCCAAATCCGCCAACCCAAGTTTCCCACTTTCAAAATCTTTGCCGCTGCCAGTGTCGAACGAAGCATAGCGTTCCGTTCTGAGTTTTTGATAATCAGATTTTTCGAGGATGTCCTGCGCGACCAACAAGGCCCGCGCAAAAGCGTCCATGCCGCCGATATGGGCGTAGAAAATATCTTCCAGGTCGGTGGAATTGCGACGGGTTTTTGCATCAAAATTGATGCCGCCGCCCTGCAGGCCGCCGGTTTCGAGGAAAACGAGCATTGCTTCCGTCAATTCATACACGTCAATCGGAAATTGGTCGGTATCCCAGCCATTCTGGTTGTCGCCCCGGTTGGCATCCAAGCTGCCCAACATGCCCGCGTTGGCGGCTACCTGCATTTCGTGCTGCATGGTGTGCTGAGCCAGCGTGGCGTGGTTGAATTCTAAGTTCAGTTTAAAGTCGTCCATCAGGCCGTATTCGCGCAGGAAACCGATGCAGGTTGCTGCGTCGAAATCGTATTGGTGTTTGCTGGGTTCCATGGGTTTTGGCTCGATGAAAAAGCTGCCTTTGAAGCCTTGTGCCCGTGCATAATCTTTGGCTGCGTGCAGGAAAGCCGCCAGATGATCCAATTCCCGTTTCAGGTTGGTATTGAGCAAGGACATGTAGCCTTCCCGGCCGCCCCAGAAGACGTAGTTTTCACCGCCGAGCTTGATGGTGGCGTCTAAGGCGTTTTTCACCTGCGCGCCGGCATAAGCAACCACGGCAAAATCGGGGTTGGTGGCCGCGCCGTTCATGTAGCGTGGGTTGGAAAAGAGGTTTGCGGTGCCCCAAAGCAGCTTGACGCCACTGGCTTTTTGTTTTTCAAGCGCATAGTCGGTGATTTGTTCCAACCGCTTTTGACTTTCAGAGAGGGTAGGGGCTTCTGCCACAAAATCGTAGTCGTGGAAACAATAGTACGGAATGCCCAATTTGGTGATGAACTCAAACCCGGCGTCCATTTTTTCCTTCGCTTGTTCGATCGGGTCGCTTTTTGCAAGCCAGGGAAAATTTTTGGTCCCCGCGCCGAATGGATCGCCGCCCGTACCGCAAAGCGTATGCCACCAGGCAACCGCGAATTTGAAGTGTTCCTTCATCGTTTTCGTTCCAACAATACGATCTTCGTCGTACCATCGGAAAGCGAGTGGATTGTCTGATTCGCGCCCCTCAAACGGGATGCGGCCGATGCCTTTGAAGAATTCTTTATCTCCGAGCGCTATCGTGATTTTTGTTGAATTGATTGACTTCATATATTGTGAAAATATTTGATTTGTATTGATTTATACTTCAGGCTGCCTGGTTTTATGCCTGGTTTGCAGCATTCAGTATGACAAAAAGTATTAGCACCCAGTGTCTGTCTTTAGAGTTCGATAGCTGCGGTCATTTCGACTTCGCTCAATGACCGCAACCGAGGTGGCTGAGCGTAGTCGAAGCCCCGAACTCTAAAGACAGACACTAAATGGCTTGTTTCAAATCTTTTTCCCAAGCCTGGTATGCGCTTTGATACGCTCCGTTCATGTTTGCAGGTTCATAAGCAAATAAAATACTGCCGCCTTTTGCCGCTTCGCCGATGGAACTAAAGATGCCCGTTGCTACCCCGGCAGCTTTGGCCGCTCCGACTGCTCCGGTTGTTTCTACCACTTCAATTCTGCTGCCGACGAGGTTGGAGATGGTATTGGAAAAAACGGGCGATTGAAACAGGTTGTCATTGCCTACCCGAATGATTTGCACATTCAGACCCATTTCTTTCAAAATCCCCATGCCATAGACAAAAGAAAAAGCAATGCCTTCCAGCGTTGCCCGGTAGAAATGGGCGCGGGTATGCCGGTTGAAATGCAGGTTGTTGATTCTGGAACCGATGTCCATATTCCCCAGCATCCTTTCAGCGCCATTGCCAAAAGGCAGGATGCGCAACCCATCCGAACCGGGCGGCGCTGAGGCGGCATGTTGCTCCATATCCGTATACGTTTCCGCACCGGAGGTCAACTGTTGCCGGGTCCAACTGTACTGAATGCCGGCGCCATTGATGCAAAGCAGGATGCCAATGCGGGGATTCAATGCTTCATGGTTGACATGTACAAATCCGTTTACCCTTGATTGCCGGTCGAAATTCGGCTGGTCAACAACCCCGTAAACCACACCGGACGTGCCGCCGGTTGCTGCGATTTCGCCAGGGTTCAAAACATTGAGGGCGAGGGCGTTATTCGGTTGATCGCCTGCCCGGTAGGCCACCGGAATGCCTTCGGCAAGACCGGTTTCTTCTGCGGCGCTTCGGGTGACACGGCCTTGCCGGGAAAAAGCATCCGTGATGTCGGGGATTATTTTTTGATCAAAGCCAAAATAATCCAGCAAAAACCCGGCAGGCTCATTTTTTTTAAAATCCCAGAAAATGCCTTCAGAAAGCCCGCCCGGTGTGGTCAAAATTTCCCCGGTCAGCTTCATGGCAATGTATTCGCCCGGAAGCATAAATTTATGCGTTTTTTCATACACATCCGGTTCGTTTTGTTGTACCCATTTCAGGCGGGAAGCGGTAAAATTGCCAGGGGAATTGAGCAAATGTGAAAGGCATTTCTCTTGCCCGATCTCCTCAAATGCCCGGTTCCCAATGTCTACTGCCCGGCCATCACACCAAATAATGGCAGGGCGCAGCACTTGATGGTTAGCGTCCACCAGTACCAGCCCATGCATTTGATAAGCGATGCCGATCCCTTTTATTTCCGAAGGTTTCGCGCCCGAATTTTGCAGTAGCTTTTTAGTAGCAATGCATACGTTGTTCCACCACGTTTCCGGGTGTTGTTCTGCCCAGCCCGGTTTTGGGGCAAGGATGTCCATCTCTTTTGCAGGGGATTGCACCACGGCAATCTTTTCGCCAGTTTCTATACTGACCAATGCTGCTTTGATGGAAGATGAACCAATGTCGTAGCCGAGTAAATACATTTTGTGTAACGTTTAATTGATATAGGTTGGGGTTATCATTTCAATCGGTTGTTTATTTGTTTATCCGTTCGAAAAATTCCGTCTCCTGCCGTTCCCATATACGCCCCCCAGCGAGGAAGAGCATCTATCCGGTGCCGGGATTCGTGACGCAGCACCGCCATTCCGTAGAATTCAGCAATTTTTGACGTATTGGCCTGAACGCAATACACGACGTCGAGAAAACCATCACCGTCCATGTCGCCAAGCCAGGGCGTGGAAGACAGGTTTTTTACATTTTTCCGCTCGCTGAACGGGCGAACCTCGCTTTCCTGTAAATCAAAAACTACTAAACTGTGTTCGATGTCGGTTACGAAAATGCCCGTGCAGGAATAATCGTTGACGCTCATCAGCACTTCATCAAACCCGTCTTCGTCAAAATCCCAGGCGATGGGCGAAAAAAAGCCGGTACATCCTAAGTTGTATTCTTTTAAAACATGGCCATTCCGACCGTCTATGGCCAACTGGCGCGCGCCCTTGTTGTCCGGCCACAAGCCAACTGCATATTGGCCAAAAAAATCCGGAACGTCGTCGTCGTTGAAATAGCCGACTGCCAGGCTACTGCTCGCTTCTGTTCCTTCTACTGCCAATTTCCAAACCAAACTATCTGTGCGGCCATCGAATGCGAACACGATGCCTCCCTGGTTATTCACAATAATGTCCGACATTCTGTCGCCTGTGATGTCGGCCAATACCGGCGGCGCAATAAATCCGTGGCCTCCGGTATAATGCAATACTTTTGCTCCGGACAAGTCTCCTTTCAAAACATCTGCCAGGGAGCAGCGATACAAGTTGCCGCCAATCGTTTCTCCCCCGGTACCAATAATAATCTCCAACTCATTTTTGCCAAAGTCATGCACCACCGGAGATTGATAGGTTTCTCTGCCGTCCGGCATGGCTGCGACAGCGACGACCTCGCCGGTTTTGCTATTGAGAACCATTAAAACCCCGGGGTCGCGAAACTGGCTCGTATTGGGAAATGCACCCGGGTTGCCTCCATTGGCCACCAACAGATCCGGGATGCCGTCACCGGTTTGATCGGGGATTGTCTGCGGATTGAAGAAACAATAGTGTGCAAATTTCAGGGCGCCCGTTGCGTTTTCCTGGTATTCATATTTCCAAAGCAGTGCTCCTGAACTTCCATCAATCCCAGCCATAAAAGCACCCCTTCCGCCGATGAAAACGTCGGGAATACCATCTCCGGTTACGTCAAGAAAAAGCGCAGAGCCAACCACTTGATTTGGTGCGCCAACTTGCCAGAGCAACTTGCCGGTTTGCCCGTCAAGTGCAATCACTGCCGTATCGGAAGCTACCCATTCATTTTTGCCGGTCCCCAGGACGATGTCTAACTCTCCATCCCCGGTCAGGTCTGCCAGACGGGGAGAAGAATTGGTGCCAAGTCCTTTAAAAACAGCCACCCAGGAGTTATTTTTTTTATGATTCCGGCAACTACCCAGCGTCACTAAAGCCATCACAAACAAGATACCGTACTTTGTCATTTTGTTAAAATTCAACAATTCGTTTATTCCCTTGATAGTCTGTTACCTCAACGGATTTTGCCTGCTCCGGCAACGATAAACGCCGAGCTGATTGCGACAAAAAACCATGCCCATATGGCAATTCTACCCGATATGCGCGTCCATCTGTTAAGCGAATGATTCCAACGCAGTCAAGCGCATTCAGGGATATGTACTTTTTCTTTGGGACAGGTTTCTTAAAAACTTTCAGCGGGCCGCGGTTTTGACCGGCTGCAACCAGCATATTGCCGTCAGCGGCCTGAAGTTCCACTAAACTTTTCGCGTCTCCGGGAATACAAATGCCGCTTTCCTGCATGGAAACAGGGGTGAACCCACCTTTCCCGTTTCCGGTTAGCAGCAATCCGTTCAGGGCATCGTAACGCCCCATTCCCAATTCTGTTCCATAGTCATTGCCGCACAGCAGCAAGTCGGGGAGCAAGTCACCGTTGAAATCCCCCCCTGAAATCATGCCATATACCGGCGCGAGCTGTGCTTGTACGGGCAACTCGTGCAGGGTAAATTTATTGCCGCCCTTGTTTTCGATGTAACAGGTTTTTAGTTGATTGGCTTTATAAACGGTGGGCTTTATTTTGGGAAAGCGCTCCACAACGTCCTGGATGGTCGCTTCGCCGTATAGATAATGCCGGGGAAACAATCCTCTGAGTTTTGGCAACTGCATGTCCATATCGCCACGCACAAAAAAAGGAAACTCTGTCGGGCGTCCTTTCCTGTCCGGAAAAAAAGCCGACAATAAAACGTCAATTCCTTTGTTGTCATCAAAGTCTGCAAAGTAGAGGCCGATGGATTGCTGTTCTGTGGAACGCAGCAGCGTATTCAATCCGAGGTTGCCGGCCACGTAGTCCATATCGCCATCGAGGTCAAAATCGGCAGCGGTGAGGCTGTTCCACCAGCCAATTGAGTTGGGAATCTCGATTTGGGAATCGGGATCCAGCACGCCATTCTTATTGCGAAAAAGGGTCAGGGGCATCCATTCTCCGGCAAGGAGCAGGTCTACCCAGCCATCGTTGTCGAAATCGGTCCACAAGCCGTCACACACCAATCCAATATCGGTAAGCCCGGGTGCATCGGTCTGGTTTACAATAGAAAAGTTTCCTTTGCCATCGTTGCGGAGCAGATAACTGCTAACGGGCGTAGGATACTCGAAAGGTAACACCCGACCCCCAACAAACAGGTCGAGGTCGCCGTCCCGGTCGTAATCGGCCGCTTTGACACAGGAACTGCTGCACAGGAATTTGGGCAATGCGTTTTTTGCCAGTTTAAATTCCCCGTTTTCATTCAAAAACAGCTTGTCCTGATAGACAGAATCGCTCAGTTCAAATTCGTAGCCCCCGTTGGCTAAGTAAAGGTCAACATCGCCGTCGTTGTCGGCGTCAAAAAAGAGTACGCCGAGTTCTTCTTCGGTTTTTGCATCGCCGTCGGGCCCGGGCAGCAGGTCTTTCATTTCAAAACTGCCGTTGGCTTGCTGGATGAAAAACGTGCCTTTATTGAAATGCGAACCGCCGATATAAACGTCATCAAGTCCGTCGCCGTTGATGTCCGAAGCCGCAATGCCGGGGCCGTATTGTGACAATTTATGCGGCAACAGGCGCTGCACATTGTAGTCAATGTAATCGCTTTCGCGGTGGATAAAATTGATGTTGAGAAGGGCTGTGACGTCTGTGAAGACGGTGGCCGGCGGACGGGAGATGGTGGACGGTGGACGGGCAGCGGCGTTTTGGATGGTGACTTCCAGCACCTGGTTTGTTGCAACGCTTTTTAATACTTCGGTTTTGCCTTCCTGCCAGATGATCACCACGCTGTCGAGTTGGGAAGCGCTGCCAAGTCCAAAATGTGCACCCGACTCTACGGAGGAGAGATAGCCCCGGTAGGGCGTGTTTTCCCAAAATTGTTTCTTTCCGTTTCCATAATACAACTCAACGATGGCTCCAAGCCCGTTTCGGTTGTTTTCACTGCCTTTGAATTTGATTTTCAGCCAATTAGAATTAACAGACTTTGATTCAATCAGCTTGTTTTTAAACACAAAAGCGCTGTCATTAATGTTGTTGACGACATAATCTAAGTCGCCGTCGTTGTCAAGGTCGGCATAAGCTGCCCCATTGGAAAAGCTCTCCCGGGTGATTCCCCAATCCTTCGTAACGTTTTTAAAGGTCGGGATTTGATGGCCCGGGTTGGCGAGATCGGATGCATCTGCGGTTACATTTTGAAAGGCGTAGTTGCGGATTTTTACAGAAGGTATTTTTTCCAACAGTTGCGCCTTGTTCAAAAAACTGCCCTTGTCGTTGTTGTAATCTATAAAATCGCGATCGGTTACGTCATTCGGAAAGCCATTGGTGACAATGATGTCCCGATAACCATTGTTGTCAAAGTCGGCAATTAAAGGTGTCCAGCTCCAGTCCGTCGAAGAGATGCCGGAGAACATGGAGATTTCGCTGAATAAAAGGTCGCCATTATCGGGGCGTACACCCTGATTAAGTTGCAGGGTGTTTCTGACGTATTGGTATTGGTAACCAAAGCGATCGTTGTTGAAATAGGTCGTATAATTATTGGGGGGCAACATCGTTTTTCGCCTGAAATTATCTTCCGGAAGCATGTCCAATGCGACAATATCGGCAAGCGCATCGTTGTTGAGGTCCACGACATCATTGCCCATAGCAGAATGGGAAGTGTGCTTAAGGTAGCTGGGCGCCTTGTCTGCAAAACGCCGCCCGGGCGCCCCATCTGCCATTGGGCTGTTAATCCAGAACAGGTCATTCGTCAGGTAATCATTGGTGATGTAGATGTCCTTCCAGCCATCGCGGTTGATGTCGCAGATATTAATTCCCAGCCCAAACCCTTCGATGGTAATGCCTGCTTCTTTGGAAATGTCGGTAAATACTGCATGTCCTGATTTTTCATCAAAATCGTTCCTGAAAAGTTTATCTGTGCGATGAGAAGTGCCGTCCACTATTTTTTGGCGGTAGTTGTTGGGCACGGCGCCTTGGTCCATTTGGTTGATCACTAAGTAAAGATCGAGGTCGCCGTCGTTATCGTAATCGAAGAATGCAGCGTTGGTGGTGTGGGAGGTATCTGCAATGCCGTATTCAGCCGCCATTTCTGTAAAAGTAATGCCGTCGGTTTGGGCGCCGTTGTTGATAAACAGGGAATTGGCCCTACGTTTTCCAGGCTCATACGTTGTTGCGCAAACGTAAATATCTAACCGGCCATCGTTGTTGATGTCCACGACGGCGACCCCGGAATTCCAGCGGTTTGTTGCGGCAACGCCGGCTGTTTCGGTGACATCTTCGAACTGAAAATCTCCACGGTTCAGATAAAGTTTGTTGCCGCGCATATTTCCTGTGAAGAATACGTCTTGCAGGCCATCGTTGTTGAAATCGCCAATACCTACGCCACCGCCGTTGTACACATATTCAAAGGAGAGTACATTAAACGTATCATCTTCTACGATTTGATTGGAGAAGTGAATCCCCGTTTTATCCGGTAGGAGTTGTTCGAATAGCGGCGGCGGGTTTTTCGTGCAGGCACAAAAAAACAGTGCAAAAATTAGTCCGTATAATAAACAATACTTATTGCTCATGTTTGAGTAAGATCATTTCGATGAAAACTCCTTTTGCAACTTTGGTTAAAAATTCGGGCGCTTCACTTTGTAAAACAAGGCTTCTGCATCATTTCTGGCGATCAGAATCCCCAACTCGTTTTTCATTTTAAAAACTGCTGCGTCCCGCACTTCGCCTTTTACGAAAATGCCCGATTCAGCAGGCGTCAGGTATTTAAAACCTTTATTTTTATCCCCTTTCAGATAAACGCCACGACTGGAATCGTGCCGGCCAACCTCAGGTTTCAGGCCAAAAAAATTGCCGCCCAGCCAAACGTCTTTAATGCCATCGCCATCAAAATCTTCCACGGCTATGCCAAAAACCGGAGCGACCTGCGCTTCTATTGGAAGTGCTTCCAGGCGGAAAGCGCCGCCGTCATTCCAAAGCACCGCGCTTAGCAACCAGTTGACTTTGTGTTGAACAGCGCCTTTGCGTTGCGCCTCCGTAAACATGGTTTCGTAAGTTAAATGGGAATAGTCTTCAAATTTCAGCGCTTTCTTTTTTAGGGAAGGCACTTGTTGGGTCATGTCCAATTTTCCTGCAAATGGGTAAGGCTTGTCATCAAGCGGCGCATACCAATTGATGACAAACTCGCTTTTATCGTTTTGATCAAAATCCTTAGCGTACATCGTCATTGGCTTTTGGCCGGACGCTTTGAATTTGGTATTCAATCCCCAGTTGCCCAATACAAAATCAAGATCGCCGTCCCCATCCAGGTCGGCCGGTTCTATGCAAGTCCACCAGCCACTGAAAGGGCTTTGCGTTTGTTTCTTTGAAAAAGCAAATTGACCGCCGAGGTTTTCAAAGTGCATCACCGGCAGCCAGTCTCCGATTACCATCAGGTCCTGATCGCCGTCCTTGTCTGTATCCGAAAAAACAGCGTCGGTCACCATGCCCAAATTCCCAAGCACTTCTGTGGTCACGTCCCGCCATTGTCCTGCTCCTTCATTCAGCAACATAAAACTGCGGGGCATTAAACCGTAATTGCCCGGCACCGCTCTTCCGCCTATAAAAAGATCGAGATCGCCGTCTTTGTCTATATCACCTGGAATGATGCAGGAAACCATGCCTCTTGCAGGCGGCATTTTTACAGGGGTATTTTTAAAAACGCCCTTGCCCTGGTTCTCGTAATAACGCAACCGAAAGTGGTTAATTCCCCGATAAAACTCATTGCCGCCTGCGCCGAGCAGAATGTCCTGGTCGCCATCGCCGTCGGCATCGAAGATCAGGCCACAGGGGGTTTCTAATTCTGCATCGGCTGTGGGCTGCCATCCTTTGACTTCCTTCCAGCCACCGTTTTTTTGGATAAACATTTTATCTGGGTCGCCGGCAGCGCCCGTTAGGATAAAATCTTCCAGTCCGTCGCCGTTCAAGTCGCCACGAATGATCTTAGGGCTGTCGGTGGAAAGCATTCGCGGCAAAAGGACCTCGACATCGAAGTCGCTGAATTGGTTTTCGCGATGCCGGGTGTTGCCTTGAATAACAGGATTAGTAGCCTCCTGAAAAAGGGGAGCGGTTTTGACTGCTTCAGGCTTAAAGGTAGCGTTGGCTTCAGCTTGTTTGAGCACCAACGGTTGGTCGGCGGGCACATTTTCAAGTACTTGCATCCGCAGGTCAGGCCATATAACTTCGAGGCGTTCAACCTGTTTGGCCTGGCCAATTCCAAAAAGCAATCCAGGCTCCGAACTGCTTTGAAAGCCGCGCTGGGGAAAATGTTGCAATACCTGGGGCTGGCCCCCGCTTGTAATTTTAACCGTGGCGCCAACGCCAAACCGGTTTTGGCCTTCCCCTTCAAATTTTATTTTCAAATAGTGATTTTCTGTTTTTTTGTTGGTTTCGTTCCGGTAAATAAAACAGGGCACATTTACGTTGTTGACCACTAAATCGAGGTCGCCGTCGCCATCGAGGTCGCCATAAGCGGCGCCATTGGAAAACCCCGGCTCGCCAAGCCCCAGCGCTTTTGCCTGGTCTTTGAAAAGCGGCAGGGCGGAGGTTTGATCAGGCGCACCCATCTGGTTTACAAACGCATAATTCGGAAGCGGATTGGATTGCATGTACTTAGCAAAATCCCGCCAGTCGAATTTGCCTTTTTCCATCACCACTTTTTTCACCTCTTCTTTATCGTTGATAAAATTGGTGAAGTCGAGGTACATGATTTCATGGTAAATGGCATTGCAAACGTAAATATCTTTCCAGCCGTTGTTGTCGAAATCGAAAATTAAAGCGCCCCAGCTCCAGTCTGTTGCCGATACGCCGGCCATGTTGGAAATCTCCTGAAACTGTGCATTTCCATCGTTGAGTTGCAGGCAATTTTGTAAAACCTGATAATGATAATCTGACCGGTATTTGAAGTCTTCGAGGTGATAAGGATCGAAAGCCGTCGTGGTTTTTAGCCGGTAATTATCGGCAGGAAGCATGTCCGTACTGTATACATCACAAGCGCCATCGTTGTTGAGGTCGGCGACATCGGCGCCCATGCTGGAAACGGAACAAAGACTAACCCTTTGAGGCAGTTCTTCCTTAAAGGTTGTTTTCCCCTGCGGCCCTGATTTACCCTGGTTCAGGTATAGGTAATCCCGTTCCCAAAAGTCATTGCTGATGTAAATGTCTGGTCGCATATCGCCATTGAGGTCGGAGACAGAAACGCCAAGGCCGAAGCCAATTGCGCTGCTGAAAATGCCCGCCTCGTCTGTCACATTGGTGAAGGTGGCGCCATCATTTCTGAAGAGCTTGTCGCCACCGTAAGGATCTTTTTGTAAGCGCGTACTTTTAAAGGCGTCTATTCTTTTTGGGTCTTTGTAGGAGTTGTTGAGGATATAGCAATCGAGATCGCCGTCCATATCATAATCAAAAAACGAGGCGTGTGTAGTGTAGCCTTCGTCGTTGAGGTTGTATGCTTTTGCCTGCTCAGAAAAGGTGACGCTGCCTTTTCCGCCCGTTTGAGACGTTGTATTGATGAACAGTTCATTTTCTTTATTGTCGCCTGCAATGTCGCCCGAATTGCAGACGTAAATATCGAGCCAGCCGTCTCCGTTAACATCGGCCATAGAAACGCCGGTACTCCAGCTTTTGGTACCGCCTACTCCTGCGGCTTCGGTAATGTCTTCAAATTGCCAGTTGCCTTTGTTCAGGTAAAGCTTGTTGGATTCCAGGTTGGCGGTCAGGTAAATATCAGGTAGCCCGTCGTTGTTCACATCGCCGATAGCTACGCCGCCACCGTTGTAAAAATTGCGATAAGTAAGCACATTAAACACCTCGCCGTCTTCGACCTGATTAATGAAATTAATCCCGGTTTCCTTCGGAGATAGTTTTTCAAAAAGAGCAGCCGTATTTTTTGGGTCGTCAGAAGACGATGAAGATTCCTGACAAGATGGAAGCAGTAATAAAACAGGGAAAAACAGGAATAGATAACGGCTCATAGCGATCGCTTTTTCAAACAGAAAATGAATCAGGGGTTGTGCAAATCGTGACGAATTATTTTAACTCGATTCCGTATGGTCGTCCTGGACGAATTCAACGAATTTCACTTTTTACACAACCCCGTGTTCATTTATGCGCACTAAAATTCAGTGCCCGGTAATGAATGATTAATAGCCCGGGTTTTGCTTCAACTGTGGCGTACCATTAACTTTACTCAATTCGATTTGCACCGAAGGAAGCGGGTACAACCAGTGCCGGTCTTCAAAACCTCCCGAAGCCTGTAAGTATGTACGCTTGGTTTTTTCAACAGCAAGGTACTCATTGTTAATGTAATCCTTTGCGATGCCCCAGCGACGCAGGTCGAAGAAGCGATGCCCTTCCAATGCCAGTTCAAGCTTGCGCTCGAAACGCACGGCCAAGCGAGCGGCATCTTTGTCCGACCACGGGGCTGTATAGGTCCCTACGCGATAAGTTGCCCAGGTAATGCCCGGATTGTCAATGGCAGTAGCTCCGCCATCAGGTCCCTGAGCGCAGCCGGCTGCTCTCTGGCGAACCATGTTCACCAATTCGCGCGCTCTTTCGAGGCTTCCAACTTCCACCTCACATTCGGCCAGCATCAGCAGGACGTCTGCATAGCGGATAATGGGTGTGTTGATGCTGCTGAGCTGCTGGTTGCTCCAACTGCTGGCCGCATTTTGGCCTGGCAGGTGGATGAATTTTTTGGCGCTGTACGGCCCGGCAAATGCCCTTGCGCGAATCCATGCCGGGGAGTGGAGGCCATAGACAAGGAAAGGAACGTCGTCCCTGCCAACCGTCCAGTCCAAACGTGGGTCTACCGGATCACTGATTGTTGCATCGGCATTGTTGTAAGTCGTAACAAAAGGAAGGCCGTTGGCGTCTACTTTATGAGAATTCACCAGGTTCTGGGAAGGTTGCTGGAACCCGCAGCAAGAGAACGTGCCGCCACCATTAGGGAACCTCAAACGCTCGGCAAAATTGCCGTTTTGACCTTCTGATGTGCCATCATTGACGGAAGCCTGAATGGAAAACAGCATTTCCGATCCATTTTCGTTTGCTTCCGTAAAGACATCGTGAAAACAAGGCAATAGTGCATATCTGCCACTGTTAACTACCGCATCAAACTGTTCTTTTGCTTTTGCAAAATCGCCTGAATAAAGCAGCACTTTACCCAGATAAGCCTGGGCAGCGCCTTTTGTGGCACGGCCAACAGCGCCTTGTGATTCCGGCAAATTATTTACGGCAAACTGAAAGTCCTCGATGATATTTGGAACGATGTCCGCCGTATTGGGCTTTCTGAAATCTTCATCAGCCTCTGTGTAATAGGGAACATTTTTCCACATCTTCCAGGCATCAAAGTGGTAGTGTCCACGCAGGAAGCGAGCTTCACCTTCGATCCTTTCCTGTTCTGTTATTCCCTCAGACTTTTTCATCAACTTGATCGCCGCGTTTGAACGGGCGATGCCTTCGTACAAAGCCAGGAATTTGAAATTAAAGTAAGCGTTTCCAGGCGCCCACTGAAATAGTTCAACTTGCTGTATTTCAAGTTGGTCCCCAGATTCAGAACCTTTATAGGCATCATCGGAAGTCACGCTCCCCCAAACCCAGTTGCTGCCGGCAGCGCCCCAGGGAATCCCGAAGCTTCCCCAATCATCGTTCCAGCCATCAAGCATTGAGTAGGCAGAGATCAGCGTTGCTTCCACGCCTTGCTGATTGCCAAGTGTACCTTCATCAAGCGATGCTTGTGGTGGCACATCCAGGAATTCATCGGAACAGGCTACAAACAGCGCAGTAATGAGTGCTATTCCGAGTATTGTGAATTTTATCTTTTTCATTTTTGTGCATTTTAAAATTAAATGGACAATTTAATTGACTTAAAAAGCCGCATTCACACCGAGCATGAAGATTTTATTCGCCGGATAGTTGCCAAAATCAAAACCATTCCACTGGTCGCCGTTTATACCATCCTGAACGCCAAAATTTGACGGTGCCGGATCAAGACCAGAATAGCCGGTCAAAGTAAACAGGTTTTGTCCCTGAACATAAACCCGCAGACTGCTGAAAGTTTTGCCCATTTTCGGAAAAGTATAGCCTATTTGCAGCGTTTTAAGGCGCACATAAGAGGCATCTTCCACATAAAAAGAGCTAGGCTGCTGGCTGAAGGTGTCGTCTACGTCAAGCATTGGTATTGTACCATTCGGATTGGTCGCGCTGAAGGATTCTGTCAACACTTCCTGTCTTACGTTGGAATTGAACAAACCAAAAACGTCAAATATCTTATTGTAGTTGAAAATTTCGTTCCCTACTGAGCTAAACAGGAATGCCGAAAAATCAAAGTTTTTGTAAGTGAATCCCAGCGTTAAACCTGCTATGAAATCCGGGTGTGGGCTTCCAATGACGCCTTTGTCTGCATCATTGATGATGCCATCGGGAATGCCGGTCAACTTTCCGTCAGCATCAAATCCATCAATGTCTTTAAAACGGATACGGCCAAGGCTTGCACCATCCTGAGTAGCGTGAGCGTCTACTTCAGCTTGTGTGCGGAAGAGGCCATCGGCCGTGTAGCCATAGAAAGAAGAGATGGAAGAGCCAAGTTTGTTGATGTTAAGAATTCCAATACGAGAATCGAATCCGGATGGGAAAAAGGAAGTCGAACTGCCATCAATCGCAACGATTTCATTCCGGTACTGAGAGAAAGTAACACCGAGATCAATGGACAGATCGCGGTTGATCCGATTTTTGTAATCGAGGCCGAGGTCAATCCCCTTGTTGGTCATTTTACCAATGTTGACGAAAGCAGGAGCTGCTGTGCCTGCTGTGCCCGGGTTGGCAGCCGGGAACAAAAGCCCGTCAATTGTGCGGTTGTAGACGTCTACAACGAGGTTGACTTTGTTGTTAAACAAAGACAGGTCAATACCTGCATTGGTGGAAATGTTTTCTTCCCACTTTGTATTTGGATTCCCCCGGTTTGTAAGTGCATATCCCGTTACGATGCTCGTGTTTGCACCATTGATGTCGTAGAAGGTAGAAGACGGGCCACCACCAAACCGGTCAAAGGCATTGCCCCCGGGTACGCGCTGGTTGCCGGTAATCCCCCAACCGAAACGCAGTTTCAGGTCGCTCAACCAGTCTATATCCTTAAGGAAGCCTTCTTCGCTTGCACGCCAGCCTAAGCTGAATGCCGGGAATACCCCATATTTTTCGTTGCCGAAATTGGAAGAACCGTCTCTTCTGATCGTTGCGCTAAGCAGGTATTTGTCGGCAAAAGTATAATCAACTTTCGCAAATGCAGAAGCAAGCGCAGACTGACTGCCATTGCTGAAAACGACCCTTGAACCTGGGTCGGCAAGGCCGGTTTGCAGGTACCAGGCGTTGATGTTGTCTGTGAAATAATTTGCCAGACTACCACCGATATTGCGGTATTTGCCCTGAATAGCTTCGTATCCAACCAGCACCTGGAGAGCATGGTTGTCTGCAAAAGTCGTATTGTAAGACAACGTGTTCGTCCAGGTCAGGGTAGTCCCTGTTCCCCAGTTTTCGTTCCAGCCATTGGAAGCGTTGAATTCCCTGTTTTCAAAGGTTGGATAATTGAACCCGCCTGTGTAATTTTGGTAAAAATCAACCCCTAAACTGGTTCGGGCTTTCAGTCCTTCAGAAATTTTGAGATCCGCATAAACGTTACCAAGTATCCGGTAAAAAGTGCCTTCGTTGTTTTGGTTGCGATCCAACTGTGCAAGTGGATTGCTACCGTTGCTCATCCCCGGCGCTTTGTCGCCGGCGTAATTTCCACCTACATCATAAATCGGCGTTAATGGGTTCATCAGGGTCAGCCAGGTCATGATACCCTGCTCATCCTGGTTCCCACCGCTGATGCCGTCCTGGCCTACTGAATTGATGCGGGAAATGGAAACGTTTTCCCCAAAAGTAAACCGGCCTGCGTTGAATTCGGTATTGGCACGTAGTGTATAACGCTTGAAGTAGTTATGAAGCATCGTGCCTTTGTTGTCAATATAACTGCCGGAAAAGTAGTACTTGCCGTTTTCGTTACCACCGGACACGCCAATATTGTGCTCCGTTACCACAGACTGGTCAAAAACCTGGTCAAACCAGTTGGTGCCTTCTTTGTTTGCTCTGACGATGATGTTGTCAGGAAAAGAATAAGCGGCTTCATTCGCCGTATTGCCTGCCGGAAAGGAATAATTGGGCAATACTCCCCGGCCAAGCCCGTAAGGGTTTGTCGCATCTACTACTTTTCCTGCATTTTCGTGCTTCGTCCAAACATAGTTGGAGTAGTCTAAAGGATCCGTAATCAAATAATCAAGCTTGTTGATTGGCGACTGAACCCCTACATAAGCAGAATAAGTGACATTGGTTTTTCCGGCTTTCCCCTTTTTGGTAGTCACGATGACTACACCATTGTTGGCACGGGCGCCGTAAATAGAAGCAGCCGAGGCATCTTTCAATACCTGAATGCTCTCAATGTCATTCGGGTTGAATCCGGTGCTGTAAGAGTCTTCCACAGGCACACCATCAATAACATACAAAGGATCGTTGTTCTGGAAAGAACTGATCCCCCGAATTCTGACGACAGCGCCTTCGCCGGGTTCACCGGATGTGGCAACCGTAACACCGGCAGCCCGGCCTTCCAACTTCTGGATAAAGCTGGTGGCCACTACCTGGTTTAATTCTTCAGCATCTACGGAGGAAACGGCCCCGGTAATGTCCCGCTTTCTTTGCGTGGAATAACCGGTTACGACGATTTCGTCCAATAACGCTACGTCGGGCTGCAAGACAACATTAATTGCGCTGTTGTCGCCCACGACGATGGTTTGCATGGCATAACCGGTATATGAAAACAAAAGCGAAGCACCTTTATTCGCTTTTAATTCATAAGTACCATCTAAATCCGTAATGGTGCCGGTTGTAGTGCCCTCCACTAAAATGCTAACCCCGATCAAGGTTCCCCCTTTTTCATCCGTAACCGTGCCTTTTATGGTCATGGATTGGGCAACAATGCCTGCGGTACAGGAAAGCAGAAATAGCAGAGTGAGACAAATTGGCTTGAATTGAGCCAGTAAGTCCCGATCATCGAATAGAAGTTTCTGTTTCATAAAATAATGATCAAGTTTAAAGTAATTTGTTCGAATCTTCCATGTTCAGCGCACCTTTACGGAGGAGCTTTTTTTTGGTAACAGTTGACTGAATTTTTCATAATTGACGTTTTTGATGAATGATTAACCAGTGAAATAGGTTAGGATGCCTATGACAATTCCGATTACGATTAAGGAAGCAATGATTTCCCACCAACCGTAACTTGCCTTGTTTGCCGCTTTTTGTTCCGCCGTTAACGTACCGTAAGTCAAGCCCACAATCTGCGCTTCAGAGGGTTTTGGCGTCAGTAAACTGACCGTGATGCAAATGATTGCGCAAATGACGAACAGCAGAATGCAGAAATGAAGGAAATTAATGGTAGCCCAGGTATGCAAAATCCCCGTAAGGCTTTCTTTATTCAATTCAGCTACCAGTCTGGACATGCCGAGTATAAAACCTCCAACTAATGTTGCCATAGCGCCTTCCTTGTTGATGCGTTTCCAGAATAGGCCCAGCAGAAAAGTCGCTGTGATGGGGGGCGCAATGTAGCTCTGTACGCTTTGCAGGTATTCATAAAGCACACCGGAAATATTTTGCATGATGGGAATCCAGGCAATGCCGAGCAACACAATAATTCCGGTTGCGATCCGACCAACATTAAGCAGCTTTTTTTCCAGTGTTTTTGGATACAGTTTTTGATAAACATCAATGGTGAACAACGTGGAGCAGGAGTTAAAAACCGAGGCCAGCGAACTCATCAAAGCCGCCAGCAAACCCGCTGCTACCAAACCTTTCAGGCCATGTGGCAGCAATTGCGTCATGATGGCCGCAAAAGCCTGATCGGATTGTTCAACCTTCAGTTGACCGGTTTTGGTCATGGCGTAAGCGATCATGCCGGGCACGAGGAAAATGAACACCGGCAGGAGTTTTAAGAATCCGCCGAAAATAGCGCCCCGCCGGCCTTCCTGGATGTTTTTTGCCGAAAGCACCCGCTGAACAATATATTGGTCTGTGCACCAGTACCAAATACCGACGATGCTGCCACCAATAAGCAACCCAGTCCAGGGGAAATCCGGATCACTCATCGGGCGCCACATATTAAAATGGTCGCTGCCCGCCAATTCTTTCAAATTGCCCCAGCCACCTATTTTATCTAATCCGATAAAAGTAACGGCTGCTGCGCCTATGATGAGAATAACCGTTTGAACAGCTTCTGTATAAACGACGGCTTTCATGCCGCCGAGCATGGTATACAAACCGGTTAAGACGACCGTGATTAATGCCCCTTGCCAGAATTCAATGCCCAATAGGGTGGTGATGACGATCCCGCCGGCATAAATGGTGACAGAAACCTTGGTCAATACGTATCCAACCAAAGAAAAGATGGAAAGGAACCATCGAGACTTGGCATTGAACCTTTTTTCGAGGAACTCTGGCATCGTAAAAACACCGCTGCGCGCATAAAACGGCAGGAATACCCAGCCAAGCAATAAAACAATCCAGGCATGGAGTTCGAAGTGCGCCATCGGCATCCCACTTTTGAACCCGGTGCCCGCCAACCCAACCACGTGCTCCGAACCAATATTGGAAGCAAAGATGGATGCGCCAACCATAAACCAGCCTAAGTTTCGACCCGCCAAAAAATAGTCTTCCGTGTCTTTGTGCTTTTGCAGAATCACCCATAAAGCAACGCCAAACAGCACCAGGAAATACAGCGCAATTACAATCCAGTCAAGCGTGTTGAAAATCTGCATAAAATATTGATTATTAATTAGAGACGAAACTTGGCGCCCAATCCCTGGTGAGGGTTCAGGCGCCATCGAAAATTATATGAAGCTTAAACAATACTCAATTCGTAAATCGGTTTTCTACCCTTTCGGCAGAAATATTTTCATTTTACCACCAGGGTTATTTTTTTCAAATCCACATCCCGCGAGGAATTTCCGGCCATAATTTCAAACTCGCCCGGCTCTACGACCCATTTCATGTTGATGTCCCATAGCGAGAGTTCTTCAGGGGTGAGGGTGAATTTTACGGTCTTGGTTTCACCAGGCTGAAGGGCTACTTTTTCAAACCCTTTTAGTTCTTTCACCGGACGGGTTACACTGCTCACTTTATCCCGGACGTAGAGCTGTACGACTTCCTGCCCCGCTATTTTGCCCGTATTGGTTACGTTTACCGACACAACTGCATTTTCACCGGCTGCGATTGTTGATTTTTCTAATTTCGGAACCCCTGTCTGGAAGGTGGTATAACTCAATCCGTAACCGAAGGCATACAAGGGAGAAACGTCGTCCCACAAATAGCCCCGCCGTGCAGTAGGCTTATAATTGTAGAAGCAGGGAATATGTCCTGCTGAACGCGGAAAACTGATGGTGAGCCTGCCACTTGGATTTACGTCGCCAAAAAGTGTATTGGCCACAGCACGCCCGCATTCCTGGCCGAGATACCAGCACTCGAAAACAGCGTCGGCTTTTTCAGTAAGGTTTTGTATAGCAAGTGGCCGACCATTGAACAGCAACCCTACGATGGGTTTTCCGACAGCGCTGATTTGATTGATAAGCTCGTTTTGTAATCCAACTAATTCGAGGCTGGTACGGTCTCCAAGGTGTGACTCGGCCCAAGCTTCCCGACTGGTTAATTCATTACCGCCAACCGCCAATATGACTAAGTCTGCCTGTTTTGCAATGGCGACCGCTGCTTCAATTTTGCGACGGTCTTCAGCCGGATCGGTGGGGTGTACAGGATCTAAGTACCAACTGCCCGGTTGGGTGATGCCACATCCTTCCGCATAAAGGATTTTTGCGTTAGCGCCCACTTTATCCCGAATCCCCTGCAACACGGTGACAAAATATTTAGGATGGTCGCTGTATCCGCCAAGCAGTACTTGATCCGCATTCGGGCCAATGACCGCAATGGTTTTATATTGGTCCGTGCTGATCGGGGCAAGATTATTGCGGTTTTGCAACAAAATCATGGATTCTTCGGCAGCCCGCAGTGCGAGCGCCGCGTTTTTTGCAGACCCCACTTCAGCCTTGGCTTTAGCTTCATCCACATACGGATTTTCAAACAGACCCAATTCGAATTTTTGCCGCAGGTTGCGCGCAACCGCCGTGTCGAGGACGCTTATGGGAAGTTCCTTGTTTTCAAAAACCGATTTCAAAAGATGGTAAGTTTCCTGCTCCGGTAATTCCATGTCCACGCCGCTGGTTAATGAAAGGATGGCTGCAGACTTGTGGTCGGCTGCGATATGGTGGCGATCGCATAATTCACGAATTGCATAATAATCGGAGACAATACTGCCTTTAAAGCCCCATTCACCCCGCAGGATGGTTTGCAAAAGCCATTTATTGGCATGGCTCGGAACCCCGTCTATCTCATTGTAAGAAGGCATGACACTGCGCACATTGCCTTGCTGGACACATTTCTTAAACGGAGGTAAAAACATTTCCCGAATGACCCGCTCAGAAATGGTTGCAGGGGCAATGTTATTACCCCCTTCCGGCTGACCATGGCCGGTCATGTGTTTCAGGGTTGCCATCAAGTGTTCGCTATCAATGGTTTTTCCCCTTCCCTGGAAGCCGTAAACAGCAGCCAGTCCTATTTCCCCGCAGAGGTAAGGGTCTTCGCCATAAGTTTCTTCGGTACGCCCCCAACGCGGGTCGCGCACGACATCTACCACAGGTGTTAGTGCAAGATGGGTGCCCCGTGATCTTGCCTCCCGGGCGGTCATGGTGAAAAGTTCTTCCACCAATTGACGGTTCCAACTGCTGGCAAAACCAATGGGCTGTGGGAAACTGGTGCCGTCTTTGGCCGCGTGGCCGTGCAGACACTCTTCGTGGAAAAAAGCGGGGATTCCAAGGCGGGTTTTTTCTACGAGAAACCGTTGAATTTGGTTGGTGAAGCGGGCATTTTGTTCGGCGGTCCTGCCGGTATTGTTCGAGCGGTCAAAACCTTCGCTGGGTCGCCCGATTTGCCCGATGCCGTGCTTGAGGTACACCGCAGCGCTATCCGGTAACAAATCGCCTTTTTTATCAATAAATGCAGCCTTTTTTTGCCAGATGCATTGTATCTGCGCCAATTTTTCTTCAAGAGTCATGCGCTTGAGGAGGTCGTTTACTCTGGAATCAACAGGCTGGTTTATATCGCGGTAAAGGAGGTCGCTTTGAGGATTACCTGCCTTGTAAGCAGTCGTACAAAAGAGCGTGCCAGACAACAAAAAAGATAACATTAGTAAGCGGTTGGCGCTTAGTTTCATATGCTTAGTGAATTTAGTATTGTCGCTTCAAAATGATTGCAGATTTGCCTGAATTTTAGAACAATTGCAATAAAAAAACATCCTCACGGGTGTTGAACATCTTAAGTTCGAATATTAGCCTGTGATGTTGGATAATTTCCCTGCTAATGCTCAAGCCCCGAAATGGCCTTGATTTTTGTATTCAGTATAAAATGAGTTGTACCTGAATTGGAGATAAATAAAATTTTGAAAAGCTGCAATTATTTAAAACAAAGGAAAGAACATAAGAACCAATGGCAAAGAAATGCGATACTACAAGTATTCGCCTGTAAACATAAAAAACTACGTCAATGATACGTCATTGATTCAAAAAATAGCTTTTGCCCTGAAAAACAGAGGAGATGTGGCAGGGGAGGGGGCTGGCGCCCGGCTTAATTCATAAAGTGTCCAGAAAAACCTGAAAGCTTTGTCCGTCTAAAATATCTAATTTTTTCCGCAACCTGAATCGCCCGGTCTCTGTACCCCGCATGGAAAGATTCAACCGTTGGGCAATTTCTTTCGTGCTGAGTCCCATTTTGATGTAGGCACACATTTTTAACTCTGGTATGGTGAGCCCCGGATAGATGTCTCTCAGCCTTTTAAAAAAATCACTGTGGAGCAAATTGAAATGATCCTCGAAAGCATCCCAATCGCCTGTATTGTTCAGGTGAGCTTCAATTTTGAGGGTCAGCTTGCGCAGGCAGGCTTTTAATACATCAAAATCGGTTGTTTTGACCGCCTTTTGAAGGGCATCCTGCACTTCGAGCAGCAAGTCATTTTTGGTTACCATTTGTAGCGTAATGGCGGCTAAATCTCTGTTTTTTAATTTGACATCCTGTTCTAAGGTTATGGCTTTCTTTTTGACCGCTTCAACATCTTTACCTGAAGCAACCTGCTGGCTGAGCGATTTTTCAAGACAGGAAAGCCAAAGGGAATAAGCCTGGGCATATTGGCTAAGGTTGTACTGAGGCTCGTGTACAATGGTTGGTTTGATATTAGACAAGGCTTCCTCTAAAGAATGATAGGCGCCCATAGCAACCCCGGCTGCTTTTGCCGCTCCGACAGCGCCGGTTGTATCTACGACTTCAATTTGACTGCCCAGCATAGTCGCCAAAATCGTGGAGAAGGTTTTTGACTGGAACATATTGTCATTGCCAACGCGAATGACATCTACGTTTAGCCCCATCTCTTTTAAAATATTGATCCCATAGACAAACGAAAAGGCAACGCCTTCCAACGCAGCCCGGTATAAGTGACCCCGTGTATGCCGGTTGAATTGCAAATTAATAATATGTGCATTCGGATCCCGGTTGTCTAACATGCGTTCGGAGCCGTTTCCAAAAGGTAAAATACAAACGCCTTCCGACCCGATTGGCACGGTGGATACCATTCTTTCCATGTCCGAATAACTGTGAGAACCCCGCGCTACCTGGTGTTTTATCCAACTGTATTGGATGCCTGCCCCGTTGAGACAAAGCAAAACGCCAATGCGATTGAAAGATTGCTCGTAGTTGACATGCGCAAAAGCATTTACCCTTGATTTTGTATCAAATACCGGACGGTCTACAATTCCGTAAACAACCCCCGAAGTGCCGCTTGTTGCTGCTACTTCTCCCGGATGTAACACGTTCAGGGCGAGTGCATTATTAGGCTGGTCTCCTGCTCTGTAAGTGACCGGAGTACCCGCAGAAAGGCCGGTTTGCGTTGCCGCCCTGTTGGTCACCTTACCCTGAATAGAAAAAGTTGGCACCCTTTCTGCAAGGTTATGCTCGTTGAGTTGATAATATTGAAGTAAATCCTGGGCGATGGCCTTTTTTTTGAAATCCCAGAAGATGCCTTCAGTCAGGCCGGGTATAGTCGTTGCAGCATTACCGGTGAGCTTCATTGCAATGAAATCGCCGGGCAAAAGAATTTTATCTATTTTTTCATACACGCCTGGTTCGTTGTCTTTCACCCAGCGGAGTTTTGAAGCGGTGAAGTTCCCCGGCGAATTGAGCAGGTGGCTCAGGCAATAATCCTCGCCAATTTCCTGAAATGCCTGCTGGCCTATGGCCACCGCCCGGCTATCGCACCAAATAATGGCAGGGCGGAGTACCTGTTGGTCTTTGTCAATCAACACCAAACCATGCATCTGATAGGCAATACCAATACCTTTTATTTCATCGGGCGAAACATCTGCTTTGTCAAGGAGGCGTTGGGTGGCGACACAAAAGTGCTGCCACCAAACTTCAGGTTGTTGTTCAGCCCATCCGCCATGCCGCGCAAGCATGTCCATTTCCTGATCGGGATACTGCGTGATGGCCACTGTATCCTGAGTGTCAATGCGGACGAGTGCTGCTTTGATGGTAGAACTTCCTATGTCGTAGCCTAATAGGTACATTTATGAGGACAAGCTTTTATAAAAAATACGTCAAGGATACGTCAAAAGTACATAAAATAAGCTAAATTCGTAGCTATTTCTCCGCATCATTCGCCAAATATGGTGAACCAACAATTTGCTCCTTCGATTGGTGTTGAAGCGGTATGGTGTAAGTTTGGGGATCATTGCGCTGCCTGTACTGGTGTTGTTTGGGTGGTACCTTTTTGAAAAAATCACTGAATCAGGGAATGAAGGCTAAAGACTGTAAGTCACTCACCAACATCTGCACTCTCATTTACATCTCCTTTTTTAATGCCCCTCAACATCAACGGCCCGGTAGTTGCGGTTGTAAAACGCACGTTAGCTACCCCTGAATGGTATTGCGTCAGGGCTTGAGCAGGACTTTGAAATACAAAATCCGGATCCACAAAAATCCAGGACGGCGCACTGTTGGCCGGGTGTTGGGTCACGCCAAGGATAAGCTGATTCATCAACAGAATATCCAGCACGGAAATTTGATCTTCGCCGCTAACTTCGGCGGCAAGTACTTCGTAAGGTGAAGTAAAAGACGCAACCCCCAACAGGTGTCGCCGGATTTTGATCACGTCAATGGTGCTGATGCCATTGACGTAATGGCTATCCTTTGATGCGGTAAGCGTATAGGAAACTCCGGGCGTCAGATTAGCCACAAAACTGAAATTGCCGTTCGCGTCTGTCGTATCCATCGCATCCGAAATCCCTTCGATGCCAATGACCACGCCGGCAACAGCCCCCTGAGCAGTGCCAAAAGTTACGGCGCCACTTGCAAGGTAATCTACCGGAGGCTTTACGGCGCCTGTATTTTGAATGGCCACATCCACGGAGTCAATCGTAGCAGCATGGCTGGGGCCACGCGGGTTAAAGCGCACGGTGCCATCCGGGGCAATGACGACAAATGTTGGAGTACCCAAAAATTGGCCATAAGTTTCGGTGGTGTAGGGCAAAATAGCAGACAAACTGCCCCCCTGGCTGCCGACCCCCGGAAAAGTCTGGCCGTATTGCTGTTTATACATGTTGACTTTGACATTGGTGTCAAAGGATTGAATGCTCAGGCTGATGAATTCAACATCTGCAAGCCCGCCGCCCCATTCCTGATAAAAAGGCTCCATCAGAGGCGCCATGGCATTGCAGGGCGGACAAGTGGTGAAGAACAGTTTAAGCACCACCGTTTTGCCCTGGTCGAGCAGGTCTTCATATAGGTGAATGGTTTGCCCCGTTGAAGACGTGACTGTGAAGTCGGGGGCAGGTTGCGCGAGCAGTTGCGTCAGCACAAAAAAAGAGCAGAGTGTGAAAAAACTTTTCATAGGACTATGACCTTTATAGTAAACAGACAAAGTATCCAGTGCTTATTCAAATGTACGCCATTTTTTATTGGCGAAGCAGTAAAGCGCTTACTTTTGGGCATATTTTAAAAAAAAAATGATTTTGCACACAACAAGTATTCAACAGGTTGTTTTTCAGGACTTAGGCCGTATGGATTACCAGCAAGCCTGGGATTACCAAACCACTCTGCATCGTGAATTGGTAGCCCTAAAGTTAAAAAACCGCCAACGGATAAGCGATGGTTTCCCTGCTTTGCCCCAGCGCCATTACCTCTTGTTTTGTGAACACCCGCCGGTTTATACCCTTGGAAAAAGCGGTTCAGATGCGAATTTATTGTTGGATGAGCAATCTCTTGAAAATCAGGGATTTCAGTTTTTTCATATCAATAGGGGAGGGGACATCACCTACCACGGCCCCGGACAAATTGTCGGGTACCCGATTTTCGACCTGGATTGCTTCTTTACAGACGTTCACCGCTATGTGCGTATGTTGGAAGAAGCCGTCATTCGCACCCTGGCCGAATATGACATTGAAGCGGATCGGGAGCAAGGGTATACCGGCGTTTGGCTCCCGGCAAACGAGCGGCTGCCCCGCCGTAAAATCTGCGCAATTGGCGTCCACCTGAGCCGTTGGGTGACCCTGCACGGGTTTGCTTTCAATGTGAATACCAACCTGAGCCATTTTCAAAACATCATTCCCTGTGGCATTTCGGATACGGATAAAAGTGTGACCTCTCTTCAGCAGGAATTAGATCAACCCCTTGATTTGGAAGCAGTGAAGTCAAAGTTAAAAGTACATTTTTCTGACCTTTTTGGGTTTGAATTCTCAAAATAAAAAGTTACCTTCGCGGGCTTTTTAAACCACGCACATTTCGCTTTCCATGAAGAAAGACATCCCTTTTTTGAAAGTAGAAGACCTTGCGGTTGCGGTTGTACCTCGTGGGCAGGATGGTCTTGAGGACGAACTCTGGGATATTTACATCCTGAACCTTCGCGATGCTGCCATCCACAGCGTGTTGGTCAACTCCAAAGGCTATGGGGAAATCGAAGGCGAAAAAGTAAGAACCACTATGCTGCGTCATTTTTTTGAAGAAATTGCTCCAAAAAGTTACGTTCCCGTGGAACCAATACAATCCCAACTTTTCAGCCTAACCAACGAATACTGGATCAGTTTTGTCTTTGACGGATACATGTATGACAAAAAATATATTTTTGTAGAAGGCAGTATATCAGAATCTAATTTCACAACCATTCCATTCATCAATAAAAAAGGGGTGATGATCCGCTAAGCGGACTTACCCGGTTTTGTATCATCAAAATAAGCTATGAGCCAGAAATTAAAGCCCAAAAAAGTTGCAGATTCAAAAACTGTGATGACGGAAATGGTGATGCCCAACGACACCAATGCGATGCATAACCTCATGGGCGGCAACTTATTGCGTTGGATGGATATTGCGAGTGCAATCTGCGCCGGCAGGCATTGTGAGGCGTACGTTGTTACCGCATCGGTTGACCACGTTTCCTTTACCCGACCGATTCGCCTGGGAGAAGTCGTTACCATTGAAGCCAGTGTAACCCGGGCTTTCAACAGCTCGGTAGAGGTATATGTTGAAGTTTTTGCCGCTGATGTAAAAGGAGGAAATCCCCACCGTTGCAACCATGCTTACTATACTTTTGTTGCGCTGGACGACTTAAACGGCAAACCACAACCGGCGCCGGAAGTTATTCCGCTCACCGAAATCGAACAACAACGCTACGACAGCGCACCGCGTCGTCGGGAAGTACGCCTCATCCTCAGTGGCAGAATGAAGCTGGAGCAATCAACAGAAATTCGTTCATTCTTCGAACAATTATCCTAATTCGGCAACATGAACTCCATCAATAGCAAGGCTATTTTGCAGACGAACTTTCAGTTTCCCGGCCAAAGCGCGGTCTATCACGGGAAAGTTCGCGACGTTTATACGGTAGGCGACAAGTTAGTGATGATTGCTACCGACCGCATTTCTGCTTTTGACCATATCCTGCCGGCTCCTATTCCTTTTAAAGGGCAGGTGCTCAATCAGGTTGCCGCCCATTTTCTGGAAGCTACCCGCGACATTGCCCCGAATTGGCTCATCAGCACGCCTGATCCGAATGTTGCTATAGGCTACGCCTGCAAGCCCTTCAGGGTGGAAATGGTCATCCGGGGTTACTTAGCAGGTCATGCCTGGCGCGTTTATAAAACCGGCGAACGCCTTATTTGTGGTGTGTTGATGCCGGATGGGATGCAGGAAAATGATCGCTTCCCTGAACCCCTCATTACGCCAACCACAAAAGCAGAAGAGGGCCATGACGAAGATATTTCCAAAGAAGAAATTTTGGCGAAGGGGTTAGTAAGCGCTGAGGATTACCAAATTCTTGAAGATTACACACGTCGGCTGTTTGCGCGCGGTTCGGCAATGGCGGAAGAAAGAGGGCTGTTGTTGGTAGACACCAAGTACGAGTTTGGAAAAAAAGACGGCCTTGTATATGTCATAGACGAGATTCACACCCCGGACAGTTCCCGATATTTTTATGCATCGGGCTACGAAGAACGCCAGTCAAAAGGGGAGCGGCAACAACAACTTTCCAAAGAATTTGTGCGGGAATGGCTAATGGCCCACGGTTTCATGGGGCTGGAAGACCAACTCATGCCTGTTATGCCCGATTCTTTTGTAGAAGAAATATCGCAACGCTATATTGAACTTTACGAGCGGATCACCGGGAAATCTTTCCAGAAAGCAGATACAACAGAGATCGAAGCACGCATTTACGCACAAGTGATTGCTGCTTTGTAAGCTTTAAAAAAAATAAGCCTTCAAAAAGTAAGCCCCACTGCCTTGCGGCAACGGGGCCCTCTAAACGCGCTCTCTCTGATGTTATTCTTGATGTTTATAAGTCTATTCAATGCAGATTGACTTAGCAATCTTGAGCGGAAGGTAGGGATATTTTGATCACTTTGTCAAGATTTTGTCAAAAAAAGATGTTCTTTAAACAAAATTTTTTATATAGCAATAGGTGTTTTTACCCAACATTATCCGCTCTTACGGATAAAATCACGAAGCTCTGCGCTCCAATTCAAAGTTTGCCTATCTTTATCAGATCATTTTCCCGAACCGATTTTTTTACACAATTGTGATCTCTATGAAATGGCAACTTCTACTCTCTGCAACGTTCTGTTGCAATTTCGCGTACGCTCAATTTAGTTTTTCTGACCAATCTTCCTGGCTTTTTAACACAGCAACAAGAAGCGGTGCCCCAATCGGGGTTTCGGATATGAACGGGGACGGTCTCGACGACATCATTCGCTTGGACCAGGGCCAGACACTTCGGGTTGACTATCAGGCGCCGGGCGGGTTCACAGGTTTTACTTACGGGCAATTGCTGGGTACACAGTGGAGTCTTTGTATCGCTGATGTGGATCGAAACGGCTACAACGACATTTTTTCCGGTGGCGCCTACAACGGGCTTAAGTTGTTAAAAGCCAATGCTTCCGGCACGAATTATGCCTTGACGACAATCAGCGCTTCGCCAATTTTTCTGCAAGGCTCCAATTTTGCTGACATCAACAACGATGGAGCCATTGATCTTTTTGCCTGCAACGACGATGGCATTAGTCAGGCGTATCGAAACACGGGCAGTGGAAATTATGTGGCAGATACTTCTCTGATTTACCCAAAATCAACCGTGCCATCGGACAACTCCGGCAACTATGGCTCGGTTTGGATGGATTACAACAACGACGGGCACTTAGACCTGTATATTTCAAAATGCAGGCTGGGGGTTACCAATCCGATGGATGGCCGGCGTTTGAATCTCTTGTTCAGAAATGACGGGTTCGGAAATTTTACCGAAGTGGCACAGCAGGCCGGGTTGCGGCCATTAGCACAATCCTGGGCTGCTGATTTTGCCGATATTGACAACGATGGCGACCTCGACTGTTTTCTCATCACCCACGATGGAACCAGCAAGCTGTACATCAATAACAATTTTGAAACGTTTATTGACATCACGGCACAAAGCGGCATGGCAGCCGATCTTGCAGCGGCCGGGGCCGGACTTCAGGTCAAATTTGAGGATTTTGACAATGATAGCTATGTAGATATGTTGTTTACCTCTCTTGGAAACAACCATTGTTTGTTCCGAAATAACGGCAACCAGACTTTTACCAACCTGGCTAATGCCTTTCCAACACCACTGCGGATACATACCGCTGCAACCGGAGATCTTGATGACGATGGGCATATAGATGTTATTGCGGGTTTTGGGAGCGGTTATAACGCTGCGGGAAACACCCCGGACATGCTGTTTATCAACAACAATACCAGTAACAATCACTTCAAAGTACGTCTTCGTGGCGTCGCCTCAAATATCAACGGGATTGGCGCTCGATTAGAATTATATGGCCCCTGGGGAAAACAAATCCGGGAAATCCGCAGCGGCGAAAGCTATGGAATTCAAACTTCAATGACCAAACATTTTGGTCTGGGACAGGCAGGATTTATAGACAGCTTGGTGATACGATGGCCTTCAGGGGTGGTGGATAAAGTCGTGAACCCAACCATTAATTCAACAATTGAAGTGCAGGAAGCCAGTTTTTGTTCTCCTTCTTTAGACTTCCAGGCATTGGTCAACGAAGACCATGTAATTTTCGCAGATGAAAGTACCCTTGGCGCAAACCAGTGGCTATGGAATTTTGGAGACGGAACCACCTCTACCGAGGCTAACCCCGTGCACGAATACACAGAACCTGGTTTTTATTTTGTATGCCTCCAGGTAAGCGGCCTTTGCGGCTCAGGGCAGATTTGCAAAACGATAAATGTCAATTGCCAGTTGTTGTTTGCTGATTTTTCCCGGCAGTCAGACGGTCTGACGGTATCTTTTCAAGACTTAACCTTTGGTTCGCCCAACGAATGGCTATGGGATTTTGGAGATGGAACGACTTCAACGCAACAAAATCCGCAACATACGTTTCCGGCGCCAGGGGTGTACGAGGTTTGCTTAAACGCGAGTAGCAATTGTGGCATTTCTGAGATTTGTACGATGATTACAGTCGCGTGCACCAATTTTGAAGCCGGTTTCTCTTTTGAAACCAATGAGCTTTCGGTTGATTTTAACAGCAATGCCAATTTTAATGTCTTTTCCTATTTCTGGACTTTCGGAGACGACAGTACTTCTATGGAGCAAAATCCGACCCATGTATACCTGCTTCCCGGTACCTATAACGTTTGTTTGGTCGCGGATGGTCCTTGCGGCTCGGTAACAACCTGTCAGGAGTTTACGGTGACCTGCGCTGCCCCACAGGCAACTTTTTCCAGCGTAACACAAGGTCTTGGCTTAACGCATCAATTTTCAACGCAGGTCTCCGGGGAAGTAGATACTTATAACTGGACTTTCGGCGACGGAGGAACTTCCTCGCAGGCCAACCCGACGCATTCCTACGTAGGGCCGGGCGTTTATCAGGTTTGCCTGGCGGTTAGTGGCCTTTGCGGCAATAGCCAGACCTGTCAAACACTGGCGGTGAACTGCCCGGCGCCACAAGCAGATTTTGCATTCACCCTCAGCGAACTGAACGTTACGTTTGCAGATCAATCTTTGAATAGTCCAACTTTGTGGCAATGGACATTTGGCGATGGGCAATCCTCATCCCTGCAAAATCCGCAACATGCTTTTTTGTTTCCAGGAACTTATGAGGTTTGCCTGACGGCTTGGGGCGTATGCGGCACTTCGCAAGTTTGTGAAATGGTAACCGTCAATTGCAGCGCCCCGCAAGCCGCTTTTTCACAAACCTCCAATCAATTGAGCGTTGTATTTCAGGATGCATCTACAAACGGGGCAACGCAATGGTTCTGGAATTTTGGCGATGGCAATTCCTCCAACGATCAAAATCCTCAGCATACTTATGCCCAACCCGGCACTTACCAGGTTTGCCTCGATGCCATTAGCTTTTGCGGCGTAACCCAAACTTGCAACATGGTCACGCTTACCTGTTTTGCGCCAGTGACCGACTTTACCGTGCAACAAACTGGTCTTCAATCGGCTTTCCTCGATCAAACCACGAATCAACCTGCACAATGGCTCTGGGCTTTTGGCGACGGTGGCTCCTCCTCACAACAAAACCCCCAACATACCTATACTGCACCAGGTACGTATGAGGTTTGTCTGACGGCAACGAGTACCTGTGGAACGATCCAGCATTGCGAACAAGTGACCGTAACCTGCGCCGCACCGCAGGCAGGTTTTAGCTTCCAGCAAACCGGATTGCTGTACAATTTTTCTGATCAGTCCATCAATGACCCAACGCAGTGGTCGTGGACTTTTGGCGACGGAGGGACTTCCAGCCTGCAAAACCCGCAACACAGCTATACCTTGCCGGGAACTTACCAGGTTTGCCTCACTGCAACGAGCCTTTGTGGCACGACCCAGGAATGCGAACAACTGACGGTCAGTTGCGCGGCGCCCCAGGCGGGATTTGACATTCAGGCCAATAGTTTGCAAGTTAACTTTTTAGATCAATCGTCCAATCAACCGACGCAATGGCTGTGGACTTTTGGGGATGGCGCAACGTCCACGCAGCAATTTCCTTCGCACACTTATGCGTTGCCGGGCGCCTATCTGGTTTGCCTGACTTCGGTTAACATTTGCGGCAGCACACAAAGTTGCCAGATGCTAACGGTCAGTTGCGCGCCCCCGCAAGCTGCCTTCCAGGTGATGTCCAACGAATTGCAAATTAATTTTTTGGATGCAACCACTAACCAGCCTGCGCAGTGGCTGTGGACTTTTGGGGATGGCGCAACGTCTGTCCAGCAATTCCCGACGCACACTTATGCGTTGCCGGGCACGTATCAGGTCTGCCTGACCACAACGAGCATCTGTGGCAGCAGCCAAACTTGCCAAAGCGTCAGTGTTGCCTGTGCAGCGCCGGATGCCGGTTTTTCCTTTCAGGCTACTGAGTTACAGGTGCAATTTCAGGATGTTTCTTCCAATGAACCCTTGGTTTGGCAATGGACTTTTGGGGATGGAGGAACGTCTGCTTTGCAAAACCCGCAACATAGCTATACCACACCGGGCAGCTACCAGGTTTGCCTTACCGCGACGAGCCTCTGCGGAACCGATCAATCCTGCACCGTTGTCACCATCAGTTGTATAGCGCCGCAAGCCGATTTTGATTTTAATCCGAATGGATTAGAAATTAATTTCTTCGACGTTTCTTTAAACGAGCCCGATTCCTGGACCTGGAATTTTGGTGATGGCAGTACTTCGACAGAACAAAATCCACAGCATACTTATATGGAGGCCGGCAGCTATATCGTTTGCCTGAATGTATCCAGCGTCTGCGGGAATACACAGCGCTGTGAATTGATTACCGTTACCTGCAATGCGCCTTCCCCTGGTTTTTCTTTTGCCATTAACGGGCTGAGTGTCACGTTTACGGATGCCAGTAACGGCGATCCCACGGACTGGACCTGGGATTTTGGAGACGGTAACATGTCTATGGAACAAAACCCGCAGCATACCTATGATGCCCCAGGCTCCTACGAAGTTTGCCTCAAAGTCGCCAACGATTGCGGCAGTTTGCAACATTGCAGTACGATAACGCTTTCGTGCGTCAGCCCCGAAGCAGCTTTTTCTGTTTCTGATTTAACGGCGTTTACCCGGTTATTTTTGGACGCTTCTACGAACGCTCCCACTTCCTGGCTCTGGAATTTCGGCGATGGAGGCGCCTCTACCGAACAAAATCCGTTGTATACGTACAGCATCCTCGGCAGTTTTGAAGTTTGTCTGATTGCCTCCAACGCCTGTGGCGCAGACACTTTGTGCCAGTTGATTGTGGATACGGAAAATCCGATAAAGGAATCGCCTGCCATCTCGTTATATCCCAACCCGGTGAGTGATGTTTTGCAGGTAAATGGCCGGAATTTTGAAACCGGGTTATTGGAAATTAACTTCACGGACGTTGCCGGTCGCGTCGTTCGGCGCATCCCCCGGAATGGCCAATCCGGCGATTTTCAGGAACGCATAGATGTTTCGGCGCTGCCCGCCGGCGTGTACTGGCTGAGTTGCCGCTCGGCGGAAACAGTCTTGGTGAGGCGGTTTGTGAAGCAGGAGTAGCGGGAAGTTACGAATCTTAGAGGTTGTGTAAAGAAGCCATATTACACAACCTCTTTAGAATACCCCCAGCCAACGAAACCTACACTTCAGGTGTCTTCCTTATAAAACACCTATCGCATGGAAAAAATACTACTCGCCCTCTGTCTCATCGGGTTGTCATGGCAACAAATTACAGCCCAGACTTTTACAGAAGTCCACCAGCTTACCTGCGGGGATACTGCATACATTGGTAACTTAGGCTATCCCACCTGGAACGTTGCAAAAATCGTTCAGCACCCGGCGCTGGGTCATGCCATCTTGTTGGGCGATTTTATTCCAGCCAACCTGCTGGAATATACTTCGCCGCCTTGTGTGGTGGGAAGAGATACGGTTGTTATTGAGTGCGCCCACGCCACTCAGATTACCTGCGACACCGGCATCTACGTGTTTGAAATGACGTGCCCTGAAAACATTGAACCGGTATATCCAACGACGTTGGCCTGTAATGATTCGGTTTATGTAGATAACCTGAGCGGCTGGTGGGCGCCAGCAATTGCGCAGCAGGCACAACATGGAGAAGCGCGGATCATCCTGGAGCCTACCGACGGAGCTGGCGTTTTTTACCGGCCTGATCCGGGTTTTGAAGGCTTGGATTTTGTAAAAGTAAGCCTTTACAACGGTGGAGATACCGTCTTGTACCTGTTTCAGGTCTATTGCGATTTAACGGTAGGCAGCCAGGTTGTTGAACCAGAACCTTTAACGTTTTTTCCGAACCCTGTTCAGCAGCACTTATATGTACAAGATGTTGGGAACCTGGCAGATGTACAGGTTTTTAACCTTCGGGGGCAAAATTGCCCCGTTCGGGGAACTGACCGGATCGGAGGGTACCGGATCGAAACCGGGCACTTGCCAGCCGGTTTTTATTTTGTAGTAATCCGAACCAAGCAAGGGGGCAGAATCAGTGGCAGCTTTGTTAAAGGGTGATGCCCCGGCTTTAGCGTAGAGAGTAGTGAGGGCGTCACTTGCCAGGCGTAAATAGGCATACCAAAAAGGAAACATTCGCTTATTTGGAACCCTTCTGATTAATTTGCCCTTTTCTCTATAATTCAGGTCTTTATTTGGGGAAATCTTGAACAAAAGCCCCTCTACTTTGTAGTATAAGGGAGGAATAAAAATTTTTCTATCAATTTTATTTGTTCTAATTGTTAAAACTACGTTATCTTAGCGTCGGTTTTTAAGAGAACCTTAACATTGTCTTTTTTATCCTTCATAATAACAGTCGGGTGATTTCTTACGAGAGCGGGGCAGTTTTGCCTGCGCTCTTTTTTTTTGTCTTCAGCCGGGGATGGACTTTTACTTGCTTTTGCGCCGGCACATTTTAGATTTTGCGGTTTACATTAGCTACCTTTGTTCCTTCATACAAACAACAAAGAATCACTGTGATTGAGGCAAAGGGCATCTATAAATCGTTCGGTTCATTGCATGTACTGAAAGGGGTTGACCTGAAAATCGGGAAAGGAGAGATCGTTTCCATCGTTGGGAAATCCGGCGCCGGTAAAAGTACCCTGCTCCATATCTTAGGGACATTGGATACGGCCACAAAAGGGGAGTTGAATATCAATGGGGAAGCCGTACTTCAATTGAATGCCAAGCGCTTAGCCGCTTTTCGGAATGCCAACATTGGCTTTGTATTTCAATTTCACCACCTGTTGCCAGAATTTACAGCATTGGAAAATGTATGTATACCGGCTTATATCCAGCGACAATCGGAATCAGTGGCTGAAAAACGTGCCAAAGAATTACTCGACTATCTGGGGTTGTCGGAAAGGTTAGCCCACAAGCCTACGCAGCTTTCCGGCGGAGAACAGCAAAGGGTAGCCGTAGCACGTGCTTTGATGAACCGCCCCGCTGTCGTTTTTGCCGATGAACCTTCCGGTAATCTGGATTCTGCTTCTTCACAGGAGCTACACCAATTGCTCTTTAATCTCCGGAAAGATTTTAACCAAACGTTCGTCATTGTGACCCATAATGAAGAATTAGCCACCATGAGCGATCGGCGGTTAGAAATGAAAGACGGCTTATTGCTTCAGGAATAATGCAACCATGAAAGCGCTGATACTCGTAGATATTCAAAACGACTTTTGCCCCGGTGGCCACCTTGAAGTGCCGGAAGGGAATCAGGTTGTTCCCGTTGCCAATGCCTTAATGGATCGCTTTGATTTGGTGGTGGCAACGCAGGACTGGCACCCGGCAGACCACGGTAGTTTTGCAGCCAACCACCCCTGGCGCAAGCCCGGCCAGGTTATTGATTTGAATGGACTGCCGCAGGTGTTGTGGCCCATACACTGTGTGCAGGAGAGCTTTGGGGCTGAGTTTGTTCAGTCGCTGCACACAGATAAAATAGACCAAATTTTTGTAAAAGGCACCGATCCGGGAATTGACAGTTACAGCGGTTTTTACGACAATGGCCACCGAAAGGCGACTGGAATGGGCGATTTTTTGAAAGAAAAAGGCGTGGATACGGTATACGTGATGGGCTTAGCCACCGATTATTGCGTCAAATTTACGGCATTGGATGCCGTTGCTTTAGGGTTCAAAACCTATCTGGTAGCAGATGGCTGCCGGGGCGTTAACCTCAACGCCGGTGATGTTGAACAAGCCATTGCAGACATGCGATCGGGTGGGGTAGAGGTCGTCAATTCAAGCGAAGTATAATATTCTTACCAAATAAAATCCATCGTTATGGTACAGGAAATGGTGTTTTCCGCACAAGAACTCATAGACTTAGAAGATCGCTATGGCGCTCATAACTACCACCCAATCCCGGTTGTTTTGTCAAGAGGGGAAGGGGTTCATGTCTGGGATGTTGAAGGCAAGCGATATTATGATTTTTTATCTGCGTATTCTGCGGTAAACCAAGGCCATTGCCATCCCCGTATCGTAAACGCGCTTATTGAACAAGCACAAAGATTAACACTGACCTCCCGTGCTTTTTACAATGATGTATTAGGGCGTTTTGAGCAGTACATCACAGAGTATTTTGGCTACGACCGTGTATTGCCGATGAACACCGGGGTTGAAGCCGGAGAAACCGCGATAAAACTTTGCCGTAAATGGGGCTACGAAGTCAAAGGCATACCCGCCAACCAGGCAAAAATCATTTTTGCCTCCGGAAATTTCTGGGGGCGCACCTTAGCGGCCATTTCTTCCTCTACAGATCCGGGCAGTACGGGTAATTTTGGCCCCTATATGCCAGGCTACGTAGTTATCCCTTATAACGACCTTAAAGCATTGGAAACTGCCCTGCAAGATCCGACGGTAGCCGGGTTTATGGTGGAACCGATCCAGGGAGAAGCGGGAGTTGTGGTACCCGATGATGGGTATCTACGTACTGCTTACGAGTTGTGCAAAAAGAACCGGGTGCTTTTTATCGCAGATGAGGTGCAAACCGGCCTTGCCCGAACAGGGAAGTTGCTGTGCTGCGACCACGAAGGTTTCCGTCCGGATATTCTCGTGCTTGGCAAAGCGCTTTCGGGTGGCATCATGCCAGTTTCAGCTGTACTTGCCAATGACGAAATTATGCTCACCATCCGCCCAGGCCAGCACGGTTCTACGTACGGTGGTAATCCTTTGGCCTGTGCTGTTGCCATGGAAGCGCTGGAAGTCCTCAAAGACGAACAATTGGCTGAAAATGCAGAATACCTTGGCAAGGTTTTTCGGCGCCGGATGCAGGAAGATGTGGTTGACAAAGCAGGGGTCGTTACTTTAGTCAGAGGCAAAGGTTTGCTGAATGCGATTGTGATTGATGACGAAGAAGAAGGCGAAATGGGGTGGGATATTTGCCTGAAATTAGCAGAAAACGGTTTACTCGCCAAACCAACCCACGGCAACATTATTCGGTTTGCACCGCCTTTGGTGATGACGGAAGCGCAACTGCACGAATGCTGCGACATCATTGTCCGGGTGATCCGCCAATTTTAACTGATTTTTTGCTTCGCAATAACCAATGGCTCAACGTCTGCCCTCTGTATATTTTTCCTCCAGCCCCATTGAGGGCCGTGGGGTTTTTACTTACGAACCGATAGAAGAAGGCGTGCTGATAGAGGTTTGTCCGGCAATTGTACTACCGGCGGCCGATTTGCCGGTAATCCATCGCACCCACCTGCACGATTATTATTTCCTTTGGGGACAGGAAGAAAAACAATGCGCCATTGCCCTGGGATTTGGTTCGCTCTACAACCACAGTTACGAGCCAAACGCAGAATACGTATTCGACTACGAACAGCAAACCATTGACATTTACAGCCTTAAACCTATTGAAGCCGGTGAAGAAATTTTCATCAACTACAATGGCTGGCCGGACGACAAAAATCCGGTTTGGTTTCATCAGGCGGATTATGACCGGGAAAAGGAAGGGTAGGGGCAAGAGGCAAATTTCACGAAAAAGCAACAGATATTGGGATGAGATTTGCCTCTTGCTCCTTCACGTTCCTTAACGGGAGCCCGATTTTTTTCGCCTGGAAGCGCTGTTCTTTTGCTTGCTGCTTTCAATCAACCGAAAACTGTCAAAAAATTTTTCTCCCAAAATATTGAGGTGCCGTTCCTTGCGCGAAACCGTTTGAAGGGCATAATACCGGCTGCCCACGACAAAAGCACGGGTTTTGATGATGGCATTCCCGTCTAAATAGTCTATGCGCCAGATGCGGCCCGGGTGGTCATCCATTTTAAAAGCATCCGAATAAACGACACTTCCTTTCACGCTGAAGGCCGCGCTTTCCATCGTGGCGTTAAAGAATTCTTCGAGCATTTCCGTGGAATCAGCATGAATACTGCCCTCCGGATAGTCGCACCAACTGACCATATAGAGCAAGTTATCAGCGGTTTTGTCTTCCGGCTGGTAAAAATGAACCCGGTAGGCCAATTTCCCAAGCGGGGTTTGGATGCTATCCGTCTTTTCCAGCATCAAACCGGGCGACAGGAGCTGAAAACGGCCATCGTAGCTGTTGGTGGGCACCCAGGACGAAAATGTCTGAGACCAGGCCATGCCAGAGCTGGTGATCGAAAAAACAAAAAAGAAGAAAAATTTTATCCTGGAATGAATCATTCTGTTGTTTGTGTTTGCCGTAAAGAGCATGGAAGAGAACGTTTGGTTGGATTGACTATTTTGTCAGCAACGCTTTTAATGCAGTGGAACAAGCTTCGCGATCAAAAATAGCTGCGACCGGAATGGAGAACCCCGTAACAGCCTGAGCGGTAATCTGGTCGAGAACGCTCCATTTAGCAACCAAAGCGTATTGATTGGCGGGGATGGATTGCAACCAATATTGCTCAACTGTTTGGTTGTTCGGGTCAATGATCCAGTATTCCGGAACCCCATGAGCGGCATAATCCTGAAATTTGGTGGTTCGATCCGTTTTTGCCGTTTTTTTTGAAAGAACTTCTACGATAAAATCAGGGACTGGATGAATCATGGTTTCATCGGTAAAACTTTCTGATTTTTCTTTGCCCCAAAAGCAAATGTCTGGTTCGTAGTCGTTGCGGGTAAGCGCGATCAATCCTTTATCATACGAAGTTTCTCCCAGGTCAGTAATGGCGACGTAGGTATCCAATAGTTTGAATAAATTCCCGCTGTAACGCAGGTGCCCCCGTTTTACCGGCGAATGCAGCACCACTTCTCCGTTGATAAACTCAGCCTTCACAGCGGGAGTCAGCCACTCCCGGAATTCACTGCGTCGCAATGCCTCTTCGCTGAGGCGATTTTCTGCTTTTTCAACCAAAAGCTTTAAATCCGGGGCATCCAGCAATTTATCGAGCAGGGTAGGAGAGGGCATACTAAATTTTATTCTAAGTTAAACAATTCTAAACAAGATAAAGATCAAACGTCACTTTCAGTAGAAACGGACGTTTCTTCCGCTATTCGGGCTTTTCGGGCTAATTTCTGATCGTTATTGCTTTCATACACCGTGTAATTTTCATACTTCACCGGGTCTTTTTCCACCCAGATGTCTTTGCCAATTTCACACAGCACAATGAGTTCCTGGTACAGTTTATTGCCTTGTTCTATGCGGGTTTCAACCGCAATATCGCGGTCGGCCACCTTGTCCTGCTGAATATTCAGGGCATTTTCAAACTCCCGGCAAGCTTCCGTAACCCGATGGATGAGTTGCTCGTTGATGCCGGTATCCGCGAGGAAGTCGAGCTGCTGCCGGGCAACCCGTGCTACACGTCTTCCGCAGAACAGCAATTGGGCATCGGTCATGTCGTTCATTTTGGCCGTCCCGAATTTGCGATAACGCCCGCTTCGGTTGCTGTACCGCATGGCCACACGGGTCATCACACTGCGAATGGAGGTCTTCAGTCTTTCGGCAGCGTCGTATTTCTTATCCGTGACAATCATTTGATCCCCAACCATTTCGTCATCGTCGGGCAATGCATGAAATTTCCGGCACAGCCCCTGGAATGCTTTGATCCGGTCTGCACCATATCCGTATTGCGCAAAATGGGCGGCATCCCGCTGGGCATATTTAATGCGTTCGAGACATTGAAGGTACAAATCCGCGTCCGGAAAATTGTGCTGTCTTTGTGTGGATTGCTTTTTCATCGTATCATGATTTTCAACGCATTGCAAAAATAAGACTTCTTTATTAAAAACAAAATATTTTATATTAAAAAAACAAGGTGTGTTTTTAGCACAACACGATTTTACTCATCCATAATTTTCTTGACAAGAGAAAAAAATAGCAAATTAAGCATGCAAATACGCAAATCAGATGAAGTGGTGGTCGTTTCGACTCCGCTCAACGACCGGTTGAAGTCGAAACGACCTATTCTGAAATCACAACCAATCCCGGTTCAAGCGGATGCAAATGTTCTTTTAAGGTCTTGAAAAAATCCCAGCCGTAGGCCAGGAAGTAGGGTAGGAGGTTGTCGTAACGCTCCTGGAGGCCATTTCCCGGAAAGAGTTTTTCCCGGAGCGCGCGCAATTGGTTGAGTTCAACCTCGTGGCGTTGTTTTTCAGCGCGGAGCAGGCGGTCTTCCAATTGTTCTAATCCTTTTATTTGCTTGGCAGCTTCTGCCAATACCGCTTTTTCTAAGGTAGCGTCAATTTTTAATGCTTTCTGACCAATGCCCTGAAAAACGCTTTCCAAAGCCGTTTTTTCTTCCTTCAGACTCAATTCAGCAACCGCATGTTCCTTCACATACCGACGAATCAGGCTCTCGGTCTCTTCCAGCAGATCTTCGATACGCAACCCGAGTTTATCCATACGCTTCCCGGTATTTTTGTCTACCCACAGCAAGGAATTGCGGCGAACCAACATGGGAAAGTTGATGCCGAAGTAGGCAAACTGTTCTTTTCGCTCCAGCCAGTAAGCAATTTCGCCACCGCCGCCAATGTAGGCAAGGTTGGGCAGGATGCATTCCTGATAGAGTGGTCGCATGATGACATTGGGACTGAAGTATTCGGGATGTTGCTCTAGTTCCGCTAAAATTTCTTCCTGGGTAAACACATAATCGGTATTCAAAACCTTGTACAGTCCTTCTTCAAGCACAATGCGCTCCCGAAATTGATCCCGCATATAAAAGAGGTTGATGTCGCGGGCATGAGCCTGTCCTGAAAAGCCGGCGGCTTCCAGTTCACTGGTTGTTGTTTCCACTAAAGCCCTCGATGCCTGCTCCAGCAATTCCCGGCGCATGTAGGGTTCAAATTTGCGCTTGAATGAAGGGTGGTTCATATCCAGCACAATCAAACCATATAAACTGAAAAGCTGGCTAACTAAGTGAACCGTAGCAGCGCCAAATGTTTTATGGGAATAAGCTGTTGTGATTATTTCAAGTATTTCTTTGGCATGGTCAGAATCCCCCAGGATGCCGGCCAAATCAGCTAACAGCGGTTGCAGGCTCGCGGTACCCATTTTTCCACAGGAACCGCTTTCTTCATTTTCCCATTGCAGCTTTTTTCCAAATAAATGAATGTGGTTAATTTCCTCAAAATCATGATCTTCGCTGCCCAGTACAAACACGGGGACAAAATGATAAGCGGGGTAGGCACTGCGCAAGGCTTCTGCCAGATTTATCGCAGAAAAGGCTTTATAAATAAAGTACAGCGGGCCGGTTAGCAGGCAGGGCTGATGTGCAGTGGTCACGGTAAAAGTACGCTCGTCACCCAGTAATGTTATATTTGCTAAAGTGCCTTCGCCGGCATGATACGCAGTGTATTGTTCGCGCAGTACACTGACCAAAAGCTGGCGGTCAGTTTGATCCATTTTTTTGTCCTCGATAACCTGCCCGAAATTTTCAATGGAAACTTCGTATTTATAAAAAGGACGTAAAGCCGGATGGCGGGTAGCATAAGCAATATCTTTGTTGGAAAATTGAGAAATTTGCTGAAAAGGTATGCGATTTACGTGCATGTCGGGAGGTTTACGAAATTTTTATAGTTTTGGCGAAAGTAAGTGCAAAGACCAATAAAATGTCCTTTAACCGCCATAAGTTTAAGTAAAAACGAATAACCCAACATAAAACTGTGTTAAAGTGAATTTTTGTTTAATCTCCGAACGGCATTTGAGTGTCTTAAGGAGGACAAGTTATGATGGAGGAAATTAACTCAACAACGCCGACCGATCAGGAACAGGGGCCGCCACGGGGCAAGTCGCTTGCGGCCGCTATATGGCGTTCTTTCTTGCATGTTCTGATTTGGGGCATCTTTATTTTCATCCTCCTGAATTTCATTTTTCAGATTCCCGCTGTTCAGAATTGGGCGGTGGATAAAGTAGAACAAGCTGCGGAAGAGGTCACCGGGAATCGGGTAGAAATCGGTTATTTTTACTTCGCGTTTTTCGACCGGCTTACCTTGAGGGAGGTTTATGTGGAAGACCATCTGAAAGATACGCTGTTGCAAATGCAGGAATTGAAGGTTAACTTCAACCTCAATCCCTTCGTCTTGATCCGTAAAGGATTGGTAATAGAAGGGTTAAGCCTTCGAGAAGCACAGCTTAACGTCCGGCGCAGCCCCGGGGATTCCGAAAGTAACCTTGATTTGTTCATCAACCAGCTTTTTCCGCCTAAGACAACGCCTAAAAAGAAAAGTAAGCCATTTCGGTTTGAACTTCAAACCGTTGAACTCGATGAAGTGACTTTTTTAGACGAGAACCTCGAAAAAGGGAAACGTACCTACCTGTCGCTCAAAAAGGGGAATATTCAAATTCAGAAAATGGATTTACCCGGTAAGCTGATTTTGGCCCGGTTAGTTGAGCTTTCCGAACCGGACATCCGCATCGAATCTCTGGCCCGGCCTGCACAGCGCGTGTTAACCGTCAATAAAATACCGGATCCGTCAGATACGCTTTTTTGGGACATTCGGGTGGGCAAGTTCCAGTTGTCGAATGGAAAATTTGGATTCCACGACTATCGCCGCGCGCCGGTTAAGACGACGCCGGATGATGTACTCGATTATAAACACCTCGATGTTTTCAATATCAACATCAACATAGACACTTTTTCATTGCAACGGGAAGTATTCCGGGGTGGCGTCAAAAGGATTGCCTTCCGGGATAAAAGCGGGTTTGTGTTGAATGAATTATCGGCAAAACAAGCCAGCGTATCGCCCGAAGCGCTTATTCTGAATGGTTGTAAACTAATTACTCCTTACAGTGAAATTGGGGATACCCTCACGATGCGTTATCGCCAATACGGCAATTTTGAAGCCGATTTCAACAATATGGTGCGGTTGGGATTGCAACTCAACAATGCTTCAGTAGCTATTCGGGACATTATGGTCTTTGCCCCTCAGATGAAAAGCAATACCTTTTTTCGGAGCAACCAGGACAAAGTCCTTAAACTTGCCGGCAATTTTTCAGGGGTCATCAACCGCCTGAGAGGCGATAACCTGAATATCGAGCTTTCAGATGGTTCTATCGTAAAAGGCAGTTTCAAGTTCAGCGACCTGACCGTAAAAAACGAGCAGCAAATGCAGCTCTATCTTACCGAAGCCAAAACGACACTTCGCACCTTGCGCCAGTTAATCCCCAAATTTGACCCGCCTGCAAATTTCGACCGGCTCGGACGCTTGAATTTTTCCGGATCATTCGTCGGCTTCTTTAAAGATTTTGTGGCAGAAGGTTTGTTGAACACCGACATCGGAAGTGCCGATATGGACATGCGGATGAACCTGAAGCCAGGAAGAGCGCGGGCTGCTTATTCCGGAAGGATTGGGTTGACCAATTTTGACCTGGGCAAGTGGATGGGCGGCCATAAGGATTTCGGCTTGGTCAACTTTAATGCTAATGTTACAAATGGGGTTGGGCTGACTGCTCAAACGGCAAGTGCTACTCTGGATGCTGAAGTCCAGAGTTTTTTATTTAAAGGCTATAACTACAAAAATGCCAGTCTGAAAGGGCAATTGAACCGGAATTTCTTCAAAGGGGATTTTTTGATCAAAGACGATAATATTGATTTTTCCTTTAATGGGGAAGTAGACCTGACTGGTAAAAATCCGGAGTTTGACTTCGATGCCTCTGTTCAAAAACTTGATCTGAAAAAACTGAACCTTTCCCCAAAAAATATGATTCTGTCCGGGAAAATAAACCTGAGTATCAACCCAGACCTTATTGGCTCTGCCGTTGTCCGGAATTTTACAATTACTTATGATAGTTCGGGGCTATACCGTATTGACTCTATTGTTGCCATCTCTTCTTCTTTTCAGAATGGAACTAAAAAATTGACCGTCAATTCTGATGTCTTGTCTGCAAACGTAGAAGGACGGTTTGATATGGGGCGGTTACACGTTGCTTTTATCAACTACTTGACTACACATTTTCCGCATTTAACCACTGTTTTGAACCTTTCTACTCAAAAAGGGAATACAAAAGAAGATCAATTTAAGTTCAATATTGATATCGCAGACAGTAAAGGGCTAAACTGGTTGCTCGACCCCAAATTAGGCGTATTGTACAACGCCAGTCTTTACGGAAACTACGATGGCAGCGCTGATACCCTGAATCTGAATGCACGTTTTCCCGAACTGAGCTTTTCAAACATTAAATTTGAAGAGGCGTTTTTGAGATTTAATGGAAAAGGAGCATTCAGCAGCTTCCACACAGAAATTGGCGCTACACAGATTGGAGAAAAAACTAAATTGCCCAAACTTGAACTCAACAGCTTGTTGAAAAATGATACCATCCTGCTCGGTATCAGTTATGCTTCCGCAACCTCCATGTTTTGGGACAACTTCAGCATTGATGCGGTAATGTATCCGGTTGACAGCCTGCGTTATGAAGTTCACTTTGCGCAGTCCAACCTGTTTATTTTTGAGCGCCCCTGGAGCATTAACCCAGGTAATAGTTTTACCTTCGGGAAGGGCTATTTCGATACGGAGGGATTGCGCTTATCTGACCGGGATCGGGAGATCAGAATTGACAAGGCAGGAAACCGGGGGCTGAAAATAGGAATAACCAATTTTGACCTTGCGATTATTGACGAATACTGGAAATACGATGCACTTGATTTTGCCGGTAAATTTGAGATAGAAGCCGAGGTTCAGGATATATTCCAAATGCAGGGCATCAAGTTTTGGGTCAGTGCAGATACCATGCGCATCAATGGCGATGATTTTGGAGAGTTGAGCTTCGATGCCGAATGCGCCGATTTGAAGAGCCGTCTCAGCGCGTTTATGACCCTGACTAAAGATACCTCCCAAATGATTGTAGAGGGGCTATACAACCTCTCAGGCCCCGCCGACCGCCAGGGCGCCAAAGAAACACAGGCCAATTATTTCGATTTTACGGTCGAAGCGGCCGGATACCCTCTTTCCATTGCAGAGTATTTTATTGGCACTTCTATTACCGGGACTACCGGCAGTTTTGATGCAAACCTCAGAATCTATGGGATGCCGGATCGTCCGAACTCTTCCGGTCGGATCACCGCAAAAAATGGCGCGATTACCATTGATTACCTGAAAACGCGCTACCGGTTTGAACGAAGTTTCATTACGGTGAATAACTACCTTTTTGATGCAACAGGCACTGTACTATTCGATAAATTCAACAATACAGCAAAAATTACCGGCGGACTAACGCACAATCACCTGAAAGAACTCGGCGTCTCCGCCACCGTGGATACCAAACGCTTTCTGGCGTTGGATACAAAAAAAGGCGACAATGAGGTATTCTACGGACAAGCGCTGGGCACCGGAAAAATCAGGTTCTCCGGATCTTTCAAAAAAACGGACATCTACATCAATGCCAGCGTAGGAGACAGCACACATATTGTTATCCCAATTTCGGATGAAAGCTCTGCATCTGAACTGAATATGATCCGGTTTGTGGATAAACAACAGGAACGGGAGGAACTTGAGAAAAAGAAAGCGCTGGCTGCCTCTAAAAATTTAGCGATCAAAGGAGTCGTTGCTAAAAAAACGTCGCCGTTGAACCTTGAAATGGAACTTAAGGTTACGGAAGCTGCTCAGATTGAATTAGTGTTTGATGAACAAACCGGCGACATCATTAGAGGCGCCGGCAGGGGAAATCTCAGGATACTTGTGCCCCGGGAAGGCGGTTTCCAGATGTACGGCGACTACATCATCGAGCGGGGAAGTTATTTGTTTACACTGTACAACGTTGTGAACAAAGATTTTCGGATCAAACCCGGTGGTTCCATTGTCTGGAGCGGCGATCCCTTCGGAGCGCGGATCAAGTTGGAGGCAGAGTACAAAGATTTGCGCGCTTCGGTCTCTAACCTGATTCAGGAATACCTGTTGAATGCCCCGGAAGATTTAAAGCGGGAAGCCGGCAATGCCACCCAGGTTGCGCTGACGCTGCTGCTGGAAGGAGAACTGCTTCACCCATTAATCAGTTTTGACATCAGTTTCCCGGTACTCACCGGACAGTTACAAACCTACGCCGAAAACAAGCTCAGAACGTTAAAGCAGGATCAGAACGAACTCAACCGACAGGTGTTTGGCCTGATCGTTGCCGGCCAGTTTTTACCCACAGACATTGCCCTGCAAGGCAGTGAAATCCTGTACCGCACCATGAGCGAGTTGCTGTCTAATCAGCTATCATTGCTGCTCACAGAGTTGTTCTCAGAAGTAATTGGGGATAGCAAAGTCGTCTCCGGGATCAATTTCGATATTGCCTATAATCAATATCAATCGCTGGACTTAAGCGAAGGCACCAATGTGAACAGTGGAAGAGAATTCCAGGTGAGCATCACTCAAAATTTTCTTAACGACCGGCTTTCTGTGCACCTTGGAGGGAATGTGGATTTCGGGAACAACGTCCGGATTACTCCCGATAATCCCGGCGGCACCTTTTTGGGCAATGACCTGGTCATCGAATACGTATTGAATACGGATAAAACATTAAAACTCCGGATTTACCAAAGGCTACAGCCAGACTTAGCTGGAAAGCGCCTCCAAATCGGAAGCGGACTAAGCTATCGGATTGAATTTGACTCTTTTGCAGAGTTTTGGGAGAAACTCAGACGGGACGCCGGGAAGCAGTAATTCCTACACATCAACAATTCATTTTCGCCGTTTTCATTGATTCGCCAATCATTATTTGGAGAAAACGCCATTTTCGCCGTATTAAATGATAAAAGATTGGAGCGGATGCTTTGGAAATGCCGCTTGTTTTTCTAAATTCGCCGTCGGACCTGTTGTGTTCCCTTCGCACTAACATTCCAATAACAAAACAAAACTGAAAAACGTGCTTTACAAGGTCAAACTTAAAAACGCCGATGAAGAGGTGATCATAGACGATAAGGTTTATGAATACCTCACATCAGACCCTTACTTAGTAAAAGTTGATTTCATCAACAACCTTCGTCGCCATTCCAGCGGGTGCGCCGTGTTTCAAAAAACATGGAAAAAAGCTGGCGGGGGCGGATACAAAACAGAGACCATCTACCTGCACAAGATGATTGCCGAAAAATTTCTGTCCGATACCAAAACAAAAGACAAACGGCTGGTAGGCGCAGCTAATGGCAATAAGCTGGATTGCAGGTTAGAGAATCTTTTGTATCGTTCGCGTTCTGTCGCCAGCCGGAAGCGCAAAACCAGCAGCAAAGCGGGCTATACGGGGGTCTATAAAGAAAATAACCGTTACCGGGCGGTCATTTCAATAGACCGCAAATCAGTACACATCGGTATGTTTGCCACGGCGGAGGAAGCTGCATTAGCCTATAATAAAAAATCAAAAGAGCTTTACGGAGAGGATGGAAAACTGAATCTCGTAAAGTCTAAATAACAGCGTTTTAAGGCTTTACACAGCGAGTCATTTCCCGTTTTCCCGGCGGCCCTGGTAATGCTTCTACCTGAAAGCCTACTGCTTTTAAATTTCGTTTTACGTATCCTTTGGCGCAGTAAGTGACCATAACTCCACCGGGAGCTAATGCGACGAATATTTTTTGCAACATGGGCTGTTCCCAAAGTTCAGGTTGCGCATCTGGTGCAAAAGCATCGAAATAGACCAGGTCGAAAGCGTTGGAATATTGAATATCACCGAAGTTCATTTGTAGTTTCAGCAAATGAAAACGTGTTGTTATGAGAGTTGCCTCGCCAAAAGGAGCTTCGTGCAATTGCATAAAAAGGGCAGGAGGGGGCGCGCTATACTCCAGTATCAGGGGATAATTGAGTGCAGCGGCTTGTTCGATCGAAATCGGATAAGCTTCTATGGTTTCATAAAATACCTTTAAACCAAGACGTTGCGTTTCCAAAAGCGTAAGATAGGCGTTCAGCCCGGTACCAAAGCCAATTTCCAGAATTCGGAGCTGTTTTGAATGCAAGGCCTTCCAGTGCAGGCCGGCCTGGATGAAAACGTGGGAAGATTCCTGAATTGCACCGTACTTAGAGTGATAACTCACGCCAAAAACGCCCGACAACAAAGAGTGGGAGCCATCCTGTGTTTCAATGAGGGCGTTTTCCATAACGGTTTCCAGCTTATTAAACCAATTCCGACAAGCATTCCCTTATTTCATCAACACTGATGTCTAAGTGAGATGCTTCACAAATGCACTCGCCATACAATTATTTTCCTAAGACAATTTGAACGGAAGTTTGAACAACTTTGATGGCCGTTTCGTTCACAGAAAAATTGCTGGGGCAGCCGTAACCACGGTTGCAGGAAGTCAAAGTACCGAAAGCAAGTACAGTAACAGCAAGAAGGGCAAAAGATTTTACTCTTTTCATGGGAGTTTAATTGATGATTTTTTGATTGAATGATATAAATCTCCGGTTAAACGCTTTTTAATATGCGCTTATTATACCGGCAAACAAAATTTGGTGCAAAGATAAACTCAATTTTGGGATCGTGTCAAAAAAGTGACAAAATTGAGTAGAGTAGGGGAGTGGAGGGTAGAAAAAAAGGCAAAGGGCAAAGGGCAAGGGCGATTTAATTTCGTAACCCTGACAAAGAAGGTGGGAAAAATCTAAACTGTTGCTAATTTTGCACATCATCAACAGAATTTAAACGAAGCATGAGCAGAAAAATAACGCTACGAGACGCCCTGCGCGAAGCGATGTCAGAAGAGATGAGACGCGACGACCGGGTTTTCCTGATGGGGGAAGAGGTGGCTGAATACAACGGCGCCTACAAAGTCAGCAAAGGCATGTTGGATGAATTTGGCGCCCGGCGCGTCATTGATACACCGATTGCCGAGCTGGGGTTCGCCGGAATTGGTGTGGGCGCAGCGATGAACGGCCTTCGTCCAATCATCGAATTCATGACCTGGAACTTTGCGGTTTTGGCTTTTGACCAAATCGTGAACAATGCTGCAAAAACATTGTCGCAGTCGGCAGGCCAGTACAGGTGTCCGATTGTTTTCAGGGGACCGTCCGGTTCAGCAGGACAGTTGGCGCAGCAGCATTCTCAAATGTTTGAAAGTTGGATGGCTAATACTCCGGGACTTAAGGTCATTTCCTGTATTGACCCGGCGGATGCAAAAGGTTTGCTGAAATCTGCCATCCGTGATGACGATCCGATTTGTATGATGGAATCAGAGGTTTTGTATGGTTTTGAAGGTGAAGTGCCTGAAGGTGAGTACCTTGTCCCAATCGGCAAGGCGGCTGTACGGCGGGAAGGTACGGATGTAACCTTAGTATCGTTCAACAAAATGATCCTGACAACGCTCAAAGCTGCCGAAGAACTGGCGAAAGAAGGGATTTCTGCAGAAGTCATTGACCTGCGCACGATTCGTCCGTTGGATCACCATACGATCGTGAACTCTGTGAAAAAAACAAACCGATTGGTCGTTATTGACGAGTCGTGGCCATTTTCAGGCGTTTCTGCCGAAATTGCGTATGAAGTACAGAAATACGCTTTTGATTACTTAGATGCGCCCGTCACACGGGTGAATTCAGCAGATACGTCGTTGCCTTACGCAGCCGCATACGTAGAAGCCTGGTTGCCAAATCCTGCTAAAATCATCAAAGCGGTTAAGGAAGTGCTGTACGTGGCTCAGTAAACGTTACTACACAAAAAACATAGAGACATAGAGAAAAGCTGATTGGGGGTAAGCCCCGGTCGGCTTTTTTTGGTTTTGAGTTTATTTATTTAACATAATATAAATTATAGGGCGAAATACAATTCTCCCATTCCAGCTTTCAGGTCATTTCAGCAACCGACCACCCCTCAATATTTTTACTCTGACATAGTTTGCAAATGAGTCATCACCTGATCCACCTGTTGAGTGCTAAGCAGCTTCTCTAATTTGATGACTAAAGGCAATGCATCGCCTTTGCGCACGCCACTGTAAGCTTCCATCAAATAAACCACCATGGAGTTTTGAACCTCATAGTTGGGGTAATCCAACTCGTACAAACCGTACTGGTCTTTGGATTTAATCGTCAAGTATCCGGTTTGATACAAGAGACCAAAAGGATTCAAATCTTCCAGGTCAAAGGTGTCAAAGCTTTGTTCGCTTTGAGGTACCAGTTTGAAATCATACAGACCTTCCTGCTTCAAAAGGTTGATCAAAAAAGTTGGAGTTCCCGTGGCAAACCAAAAATTTTTAAATTCCCGCTGGTCGAAAAACATGTTGACCGAAACGGGATTGTAAACCGTTTCTCCTTCGGAATGAAACCGATATCCATTGTACCAATGACGCATTTTGGCAAGCAATTCTTCCCGGGCCAGGCTCAGGTTCTGCGCCGTACTATCAATTTCCTCCACAAAATTAAGCTCTAATTCTTCCTGCGTATAGCCCATCATGGTGGCGTATTGCGGATGCATCGTGAGGTCGGTCAGGTTGTTCAAACCTGAAAAAATACCTACTTTGGAAAACTTGCTCACCCCAGTCAAAAAAACTAACTCCAATAAATCGTCACTGTTCTTTAGTACCGTAAAAAACTCTTTCAGAATTTCCCGGTTGGCGTATGCTTTTTCAAGGTCTGCGCCGAGATAATGAACAATGGGGGCGTCGTATTCGTCAATCAAAACGACGGCCTTATTCGTTTGCGCAAGTTCGCGGAGGATGTACTGAAATTTGTTACTGAGGTTCGCATCAATGGGATTAAGCCCGTGTCTTTCTATCAACTGATTGAGCTGATAATCTAATGCCTCTAATAAACCACTCTGCTGAAAACCAATACCTGTAAGGGCTAAACGAATTACTGGATGTCGTTTGCTCCAATCCCACTTATCCTCAATCCACAATCCTTTGAACAATTCCTGGCTGCCACTGTAAAGCTCATGAAGTACGGATACAGTAATTGATTTGCCAAAACGCCTTGGCCGGGAAAGAAAGTAGTATTTCCCGGAACTACAAAGGCGATACACATACTCCGTCTTGTCGATGTATTTATACCCACCTTCTATGATTTCCCGAAAATCCTGTAAGCCAAGCGGCAGTTTTTTAGCCATTTTCGTAGGTGGTAGTTTGATGTGTGGTCCTGCCAGGACTCGAACCTGGATCAAAAGTTTAGGAAACTTCTATTCTATCCCTTGAACTACAGGACCTTGAGGCGGGCAAGAGAGGGCGTCACTTAGTGTGACACCCTCTCTCCCACTCGATAAGCCGTGCAAAGATAGGGATAGAAATATTCGCCATCCAAGATTTTTTAACCAAAAAAAGGGGCGCCTCTCCCCTATCCTACTCCAATTTGTGATCTTTGTTGTTCAAGTTCAGCCCCGATTTGCCTTTTACCCCTTGCCTTTTGCCTTTTATTAAAATATAAATATCTGGTTATAAGCATTTTACATCATGAACATCGAAGCATTCCGCGCCTACTGCCTTGCCAAAAAAGGCGTTGAAGAAACCTTTCCTTTTGGCGAAGACACCTTGGTTTTTAAGGTGATGGGTAAAATATTTGCCATCACCGGTTTGGACAGCGATACTTTCCGGGTGAACCTGAAATGCGACCCTGACCGCGCCTTGGAATTGCGCGAGGAATACGAGGACATCGTTCCCGGCTGGCACATGAGTAAAAAACACTGGAATACCGTATTTTTTGAAAACGGCCTCAGTGCCGCGTTTTTAAAAGAATTGACAGACCATTCTTACGATTTGGTGGTCAGTAGCTTGCCTAAATCGGTTCAACAAGAACTCCAATCCCTCTGATCCGTGGAAGACAAAGATTTTATCCTCGTTGGTCAGGGTTTGGCCGGTACCTTGTTGGCGCATTTCCTGAAGGCGGCCGGACAAAGCATTTTGGTCATAGATCAGCCCAACGGGAATGCTGCATCGCAGGTAGCAGCCGGTATCATTAATCCGGTAACAGGTCGAAGATTTGTAAAGTCCTGGATGATAGAAACCTTGCTGCCTTTTGCAAAATCAACCTATCAAGCCATTGAAAATCAGCTCAATATTCATCTTTACCACGAAAAGAACATCTTGCGGGCTTTGGCAAACCCCAAAGAAGAAAACGACTGGCTTGCACGAGCCACAGAGCCGGGCTACACGCCTTTTTTAGCCGAAAAATCAGATCCGGAAAACTACAGCCAATACCTCCACGCACCTTATGCTTTTGGTGAAACGAAAGGCAGCGCACAAGTAGACCTCCCCGCGCTGATCGCAGCCTACCGGGCTGACCTGAAAGCCAATGATGAGTTTTTAGAAGAACAGTTCGATTATCAGGCCGTTGCATTTCAGGAAAACGGCGTGGTATATCACGATTGGAAAGCGAAAGGCATTGTTTTTTGTGAAGGTTACGGCATGAAAGCAAATCCATTTTTCAAAGACCTCCCCATGCGGGGCGATAAAGGGCAAGTGCTGGAAGTGCGCATTCCGGAGGCCGGATTTGAAAAGATGTTTAAAGACCAAATATTTATTGTACCGATGGCGGGCGGCCAATACTGGATCGGGGCTACCTACGAACCGCGTTTCGAGCAGGAAGAACCCACGGAAGCCGGTAAAGATTTTTTGGTGACCCACCTGTCTGCCACCCTGAAATTGCCGTTTGAAATTACGGCGCACAAAGCGGCAGTGCGTCCTACCGTAAAAGACCGCCGGCCATTGCTGGGCGTTCATCCGGATCTCCCGCGCTTGTATTTGTTCAACGGTTTAGGCACCAAAGGCACTTCGCTGGGGCCTTATTGGGCGCAACAGATGGCAGATTACCTGCTCGGCAAATCGGAAATTGATCCACAGGTGGATATCCGGCGTTTTAGGGGATGATGTTTTTACCAAATAGTTCAAAATAATTTTTTACCACATAGTCCACATAGATGGTTTCACATAGATCACATAGCCATTACAGCGTATAACTCTCGGATGAGTTTTCCTCCAAACCTATGTGATCTATGTGAAAATTCCTATGTATCTATGTGGTAAAAACACTCCTATGTGGTCTCCCCTTCCCTACTCCGCCGCTTCCGGCGCTAATTTCACCACCAACCCTTCCAGTGCATCGGAAAGTTTAATCTGGCAGCCCAGCCTGGAATTGTTTTCCACAAAAAAAGCCTGGTCTAGCATTTCTTCTTCGGCGAGTTGGATATCAGGTAACTCCGTGTCGCTCAGCACATAAACATGGCAGGTAGAACACAGCGCCATGCCGCCGCAAGTGCCTTGAACGGGCAATTCATAAGCTTTGCAAAGTTCCATCAGGTTCATACTGATGTCCGTGGGCGCTTCCAAAACGTGTTCTACCCCTTCCCGGTCTATTACCGTAATATTAACAGCAGAAATCATTCATCAATTTTTTAAATACCATTGAACATTATTCAACATAAAGAGCAAGCCCTTTCAAATAAGAACTTTCCGGATGATATAAACTCACCGGGTGGTCTGCGGGTTGTCCGAGGTCGTGCATGAGCCTGACCGGGCGACCCGCTTCTAATGCCGCTGCAACGATTGTATTGTAAAACAAAGGCTTATCCACAACCTGAGAACAGGAAAAAGTAAATAAGATGCCTCCCGGCTTCACTTTTTGCAAAGCTAAGGCATTCAGTCGCCGGTAGCCTTGTACGGCCTGGTGGCGTTTGGAGATGTTTTTTGCAAACGCAGGAGGGTCAATGATCACGATGTCGTACCCTTCTCCGGGTTGCCGCAGGAAGTGCATCACATCGTCGGTGACGCTCTGGTGAACGCTTCCGGAAAATCCGTTTAAGGCTATATTCCGGTCGGTCAATGCCATCGCTTTTTTGGAAGAATCTACCGAATCCACCTTAGCTGCACCCGCTTTCAGGGCATATACACTAAATCCGCCACTGTAACAACAAGCATTCAGCAGTGTTTTTCCGGGAGCATAGGTTGAAACCAGTCGCCGGTTGTCCCGTTGATCGAGAAAAAATCCGGTTTTTTGACCGGTTTCCCAGTCTACCTGAAATAAATGCCCGTTTTCTTCAACAACTTGTTCGGTTTTTTCTCCGAACAGGTAGGCGTTCATCATTCCCTGGGCATATTGATCCGGTAATGTCTCGGCACTTTTATCGTAAACGGCTTCCAGACGGTCTCCATAAACCTCCAGCAGCGCTTGTGCAATCAGGGTGCTGGCGCGGTGCATCCCAATGGAATGGCATTGCAGAACGGCGGTTTTTCCGTAGACGTCAATGATGAGTCCGGGTAAACCATCCCCTTCTGCGTGAACCAGCCGGTAACAATTGGTGGAAGCCGCTCCAAGAATACCGGTTGCCTCCCTGTAAAGCCGGGCATTGCGCAGTTTTCCCATCCAGAAAGACAGACTTGCATCCGTTTGTTGGAAAGAAAAAAGTCGGACGCAAATATTGCTGTCCTGATAATGTCCCGTTGCTAAATAATTTCCTTCTTTGCTGAACACCTCCACCGTGTCGCCATCTGCAATGCCTTCTTCTTTGAACGCTACAGCCCCGGAAAATACCCAGGGATGAAAACGCAACAAAGGAGCATCCTTACCCGACTTCAATACCACTCGCTTCATGTACTTTTGATTGGTCGGGCCAAAGGTAAGTATTGCTGCAAAGAATCCGGCTATTGTTGTACTTCTTCGCGAACACGTTCAATTTCTCGGTGCAATTCGTCGAGCATCCTGTCTTTTTCTAAAAGCATTTGCTCGCGTTCGCGGAATAATTCTTTGGAAATGTCGGGGTGATGCGGTGGTGGCGGCGCCATGATGGCGGTTGAGAAACGGGTGTGCTCCAGGTCGTGGATACGCTGGTGCTGGCGCTGAATTTGCCCGAGACTAAGTCCGAGCAACAAGCACAACGCGGAAATAATCCAGGGCTGTGCGCTGGAAATTTTTTGTTTCATCAGTCGGATGATTTAATGGCTCTCTGAGAGCCGGATGATTTGTGTTTGACGTTCAAAAGCCGGTGATTGTTACTTCCCCGACCGTTGTTCATCCATCATTCTGTTTAAGTGAACAGAACGACCTTGTGATTTCTGCAACCAAATTAGGCATTCCCGCTCTATTTTGGAAGAGAAGGATCGGCTTTAAAGCATTTTTAACAAATGATTTCTTCTATTTTTGGCCATTGCTTGAATATGAAGATTGCAAATGAACCCGGCAAGGCTATGCGAATAGATATCTTAAGTGTGATGCCCGAGTTGCTGGAAAGCCCTTTCCAGCATTCCATTCTAAAACGCGCGCAGGAAAAAGGGCTTTTTGAAGTGTATGTACACAGTCTGCGCGAGTTCGGGCTGGGCAAACACAAGCAGCTCGACGACTACCAGTTTGGCGGTGGCGCAGGTATGGTGATGATGCTGGAGCCTGTAGTGAACGCCATTGAACATCTGACGAGCCAGCGCCAGTACGATGAAATCATCTTTATGACGCCGGACGGCGAGCGGCTTACCCAGCCGATTTGCAACCGCTTGTCTATGAAAAAAAACCTGTTGATCCTTTGTGGACATTATAAAGGTGTAGATGAACGGATACGCGAGCACTTTATTACGATGGAAATTTCGATTGGCGATTACGTGCTTTCCGGGGGCGAGCTGCCGGCAGCCGTATTGGTAGATGCCATTGGGCGATTATTGCCCGGCGTATTGGGCGATGAGACTTCTGCCCTGTTTGATTCTTTTCAGGATGATTTGCTGGCGCCACCGGTATATACCCGTCCGGCAGAATTCAGAGGATGGCAGGCGCCGGAAGTGTTGACGTCGGGCAATTTTAAAGCCATCGAAGAATGGCGTTACGAGCAGGCACTGCGGAGAACGATGGAAAGACGTCCTGATTTGTTGGAAAATGAAGATTAATTTGTATCCGTCCACTCATTCGGGTGTCTGTTTTTTAGAGTTCGAGAGCAAGGCATGTGAAGGCCCAAAAATGGGAGTTTACTCGCGTAAATGACCAGTTTTGGGCCTTCGCATAACGTAGCTATCGGACTATAAAAACAGACATTTATGGCACCTGAGCCACCCTGGTTTTGTAGATTTTGATGTCACCCCAAACGCCTTCTGATACGTAAGGCTCCGACTTCAAGTATTCCTGGAAAGCAGCTTCGGTTTCAAACTGAACGATCATGTTAGAGCCGATCATTTTGCCTTCCTGATCTAAAATTGCACTTCCGATAATAAAATTTCCATCTGCTTTTAATTTTATTGCTCCTTCAAAATGAGCAGGACGGGCAGCCATGCGGCGCTCAAGCGCTCCAGCGTCTGTGTGGTCGAGCGCATGGATCAGGTACTGTATCATGTTAATTGTGTATGTTTTACAATTTAGCGATAAAGCTAAAATAAAAAAGTCGCGCCTGAGAAGACGCGACCTGGTACAATAATTATAATCCCATGAACATATCCAAATCAATGTGGCCCGAATCAGGCCAAGAAATAATCGCTTTCACACTTGCATGAAAACGATTATTTCGTACCTTTGCAGCATACTTTAGTGCTTTCATTAATCCCATGAACGTGATCGGGCCAGCTTTGCAGAGCTGGCCTTTTTTGTTTGCTGCTTTATCTTTTCAGAGATCAATTTGTTTTCAAAGATAGTAAGTCGCCCAAGTTCTTCGGGCGACCCACTACTAACAAATTATAATCCCATGAACATATCCTTATAGATAGTTGCCGGAACTTTTTCCCGGCATTTTGCAACTGCTTTTAATTAGTTGCTCTTTGATGATACAAATATTCAACGATTCTACCCTTAAAACAAAGACAAAAAAACGGCATTGTGAAGTTTTTACAATGCCGTTTTTGAATTCAAATTTTTGATTATCAATTAATTAATCAAAAATTTGAATTTTAAAAGTGAATAATAACATCTCCTTTTTGGAGCCGAAAGCATCGAAAAAAGATGATTATTTTTCGATTACGATCAATTTTCCGCCAAATAAGTGTCCGGGCCCCTCTATCCGGTAGGAATAAATGCCCGATTGAAGGTAGCCAGGAAGGCGGAGACGGACGGTTCCATTCAGGCTCTTTTGCATAAAAATTGAGCGACCGGACGCATCCAACAAGTAAAAGGTATAAAATCCGGAAATTTGTGATCGGATGTTTAGCGTGGCATCAGGGTTTAAAACGTTTGGAAAGACCAAAACCGGTTGCGGCAACAGCTCTTCGTCACCTTTGACCGATACAATTTGACTGGTATCTACCCCAATCACGGATTGTCCTAAAAATTCGACGGCATTTCCTTCGCCAAAGTTCGATGCAGGAAAATCGGGGCAAAAAAAAAGCCCTTGCGACATTAGAAATGTGCAAAGGGCCCAAAAGTCATCCCTATGATTAGTTTCTTAAAAAACGTATTCATGTTTTTCAGGTCGAAGATACAGCAACTTGGTTAATCTGCAAAACAATCTTGCTATGATTTTTTTCAAACGGGCTATATTTAACGCCTAAACACTAAAATTTCAATAATATGAAGCGATTTTCAATCATTTTTGGACTGTTATTAATCGGTATGGTTGTTCGGGCCGGCGAGGGAATGTGGCTCCCCTTGCTGCTGAAACAACTAAACGAGGCTGAAATGCAAAGCATGGGAATGAAGATGAGCGCCGAAGATGTTTACAGTGTCAATAAAGGCAGCTTGAAGGATGCGATTGTCCACTTTGGAGGATTTTGTACAGGGGAAATCATTTCCAGCCAGGGGCTTCTGCTTACCAATCACCACTGCGGTTACGGCCAGATCCAGTCCCATACCACCCTTGAAAACAATTACCTTCAAAATGGTTTTTGGGCGAAAAGCCTGAAAGACGAGCTTCCCAATCCGGGTTTGTTTGCAACCTTTATTGTGCGCATCGAGGATGTAACGGTTGCAGCTTTGCAAGGTGTTACAGAAAGCATGAACGCCCGCGACAGGCAATCACAAATAGATAAAAACTTGGACGTCATCCGGAAATCGGCGGTGAAGGAAATCTACGAAGATGTGATGATCCGGCCATTTTTTAAAGGCAATCAGTATTTTATGTTCGTCACGGAGACCTATCGCGACGTTCGTTTGGTCGGCACGCCGCCGGATGCCATCGGGAAATTCGGCGCTGACACGGACAATTGGGTTTGGCCGCGTCACACCGGCGATTTTTCGCTCTTCCGGGTTTATGCCGGCAAAGACAATAAACCTGCCGAGTACTCACCAGATAATGTGCCCCTGAAACCGCGCCATTTTTTGCCAATTTCGATGGATGGCATTTCGGAAGGCGATTTCACGATGGTTTTTGGCTTTCCGGGCCGCACAGATGAATACCTGCCGGGCATAGCAGTAGCCATGCAGGCCGATGTATTGAATCCGATTCGCATTGGCATACGGGATATTTCGCTGGAGATCATCGGAGAAGCCATGCGCACATATCCGGCCGCCAGAATTCAGTACGCTTCCAAGCAGGCGCGCATTTCCAACTCGTGGAAAAAATGGATTGGCGAAAGCCAGGGTATTCATGCTACCGGCGCTTTGGCAAAAAAACAGCAGTACGAACAAACGTTCCAGCAGCGTGTCAAGACAAACGCAGCGTGGAAAGATGCCTATGGGAATATCCTGCCAGAACTGGAAACCTTGTACAAGCAGATCGAACCCTACGCCAAATCGCGGGAATACATTTCCGAAATTACAGCAGGAAGCAATATTGAGCTGTTTCAGATCGTGAATACGATGCAGCGCTTTTTGACCATTTATAAAAACAGCGGCAATTCATTGAATGCCAAACAAACAGATCAACTAAGCCGATTCATCGAGAGCTTTGGGAAGGATTACCGGAAGGAAGTAGACCAGCAAATTTTTGTCCGGTTGATGGAGGTCTATTTTAATCAGGTGAATCCAGAGCACCTTGCTCAATTTGCCATAGACCAATTTACCTATTCCGGCAAAAGTTATGATGGCTTGGCGAAGACCATTTACGAAAAATCGCTATTCGCCAATCCCGCCCTGCTGAAGTCAGGGTTCACCGGTGATTTTGCGGCTGGTGTCGAGGGCGACTACGCTTTCCAGTTTTGCCGCAGTATTGTCGAACACTACGAAAAAACGGTGCTGGCGCCTTACAATGAATTGAATGCTAAAATTGAGGAATTGCAGCGCAAATACATGAAAGCGCAAATGGATGTGTTTACCGACAAGCGTTTCTATCCGGATGCCAACAGCACCCTGCGGGCGACTTACGGGAAAGTGGCCAGCTATGAACCCAGGGATGCGGTGAAGTATACGCCGGTTACCTACTTGTCTGGGGTTATGGAAAAATACAAACCCGGCGACTACGAGTTTGACGTCCCGGAGCGGCTGCGCCAATTGTACGCTGCAAAAGATTATGGCCCTTATGCTGCTGAAAATGGCCAGCTTCCGGTGTGTTTCATCGGTTCCAACCACACCACCGGCGGCAACTCGGGAAGCCCTGCTGTTGATGCCTGGGGCAATTTAGTGGGTCTGAATTTCGACCGCGTTTGGGAGGGCACCATGAGCGATTTGAACTACGACGCTTCCATTTGCCGCAACATCATGGTGGACATCCGCTATGTGCTCTTTCTCATTGATAAATATGCCGGCGCCGGGCATTTGGTGAAGGAGATGAAGTTGGTGAATCCAAAGAAGAAGAAAAAGTAATTTGAAGATTAGTTGATTTGAAAATTTGAAGATTTTGGCGGCCTGAATCTTCAAATTTTCAAATCAACTAATCTTCAAATAGTTCACCGTTTATTACGCCATCCCGAAGCAATACTCCCCGGAATTTTCAGTCGCTCGCGTTCCTGGTTGAAGGCTTGCAGGGCAATAACAGCTGCGATTTGAGCCGTTTCTTCATCCGCGGTCTTGAGTAAATCCGGGGTGAAGTAGCGTTTTACAAAATTGGTGTCAAAATTACCGGAAAGGAAAGCTTCGTGCCGACAAACAAAATAGCCGAACGGCAGGGTCGTGGCCGGACCTTTTATTTCAAAAGCAGCAATCGCATCTTTCATGCGCCGGATTGCTGCATCCCGGGTTGGGCCCCAGGTCGCTAATTTGGCAATCATCGGGTCGTAGTAGATTGGAATGTCCATGCCTTCTTCATAACCATCATCTACGCGAATACCTTCGCCGATTGGGCGCCGATAGCGTTCTAACTTACCGATGCTGGGTAAAAAATTGTCCATTGGATCTTCCGCGTACACCCTCAATTCGATCGCGTGGCCATTGATTTTCAAATCTTCCTGCCTGATCGTGAGCGTTTCGCCCCGTGCTACGCGGATTTGTTGTTCTACCAGGTCTATTCCGCTGATCATTTCGGTAACCGGATGTTCAACCTGCAGGCGGGTATTCATTTCTAAAAAATAGTAATTCAGGTGTTCGTCTACCAGAAATTCTACGGTTCCGGCGCCGATATAATCGCAAGCCTGCGCTACTTTAATGGCGTCTTCTCCCATGGCCCGACGCAGTGCAGGCGATACCACCGATGAAGGCGCCTCTTCCACTACTTTTTGATGGCGGCGTTGAATGCTGCATTCCCGCTCGAACAGGTAAACGGTATTGCCGTGCTTATCTGCCAAAACCTGGATTTCAATATGGCGGGACGATGTGAAGTATTTTTCAATAAAAACAGAACCATCTCCGAACGCAGAAGTTGCTTCACTGATGGCACGGGTCATTTGTTCTTCAATCTCCGCTTCGTTTTCCACAATGCGCATCCCTTTCCCGCCGCCGCCCGCGGAGGCTTTGATCAGCACCGGATAACCAATCTGGCGTGCAATGGCTTTGGCTTTTTCCACATCAGCAATGGCTTCGTCCAAGCCTGGCACCATTGGAATACCGAATTTTTTAACGGCTTCTTTAGCGGCAAGTTTACTGCCCATGACCTCAATAGAGTGGGCAGAGGGGCCAATAAAGGTAATGCCCGCGGCTTCTACGGCCTGGGCAAAAGCAGCGTTTTCACTCAAAAAGCCATATCCGGGGTGGATTCCATCTACGCCTAAGGATTTCGCCGCTTCAATAATTTTGTCTCCGCGAAGGTATGATTGTGCGGATGGCGACGCTCCGATGTGTACACTTTCGTCGGCGAAGCGCACATGGGGCGAATTGCGATCCGCATCAGCATACAGCGCAACGGTTTGAATACCCATTTTTCGTGCAGTGCGCATCACACGTAAGGCAATTTCACCGCGGTTGGCAACAAGAATTTTTTTCATATCCGGGAAGTCCAATAATTAGTCAATCAGTCCTTGTTTGCGCAAATTATCAAGATAGCGCATCTTGTTCACATTGTGGCCTTCCAGGGTTTCGGCAAAGGCATGAAGGCCGGAGCCATCGCCGACCGCACAAAAATAGACGTAGTTGTGCTGTTCGGGGTTCAAAACTGCATCAATACTTGAAATGGAAGACATGGCAATAGGGCCTGGAGGTAATCCCCCATACATGTACGTATTATAAGGAGAAACAAATTCTTTATGATAATTCAGTACCCGTCGGGTTTCAAAATCACGGGTAGCAAAAACCAGCGTAGGGTCGGCCTGCAGACGCATGTTAATTTTCAGGCGATTCAGATAAGCCCCTGCAATGCGCGGTTTTTCTACGTTTTTCAGTGTCTCCTTTTCTACGATAGAGGCCAGCGTATAGACTTCTTGAGTGCTCATGCCCATTGCTTTGGCTTTCTCTAACCGATTTTCTTTTTCCCAGAATTTTTTGTGCTCCCGAATCATCCGTTCTATAAATTCCTCTGCGGACATGTCCCAGTAGCACTCATAAGTATTCGGAATAAACAGGCTCATCAGGTTTTCACGGGTGTATCCAATCGCATTGAGCAAGCTGTCGTTGGTAAACACGGCCATGAGGGTAGCGGAGTCCGGTTCAATAAACCGATCAACTTTAGCAGCTACGTCTTCTATCATGCGCTCAGTCGTGAGGATGATTTTTACGGGATCTTGTCTGCCGCTGCGCAAGTGGCGAACCACCTGCAACACATTCCAGCTTGCTTCCAGCTTGTAACGGCCACTGCGCATGGGCGATTTTGCATATTGCATCTGCTCCGACAAGTAACGAAAAGCTGCTTCGTCTTTAATCAGATTTTTCGACTTCAGAGAGTCTAAAACCTGTTCGAAGCTTGCTTGGGTCGGTACATAAACAATTATCGCATCCTCGCGCTGCTGCCCGGGGGGGGAAGCGAGGTATTTTTGGTAGACAATTACTCCTGCGATGAGCAGCAAGGCAACAATGGCGCCTCCGATAATGAACAATTTCCGGATCATGCTATGGCAAAAACATTAAGGTGTTAAAAGATTAATATTGCTCTTTTTCGCTTGGGAAGTCCCGCGATTTGACGTCTTTAATGTATTCTCCCACCGCTTCTTTAATGGTGTCAAATAAATTCAAATAGCGTCGCAGGAAGCGCGGCTGGAATTCTTTGGTGATTCCCAGCATATCGTGGGTAACCAATACCTGTCCGTCTGCATCGCGTCCGCCTCCGATGCCGATGGTGGGGATGATCAGGCTTTCTGAAACACGTTTGGTCAACGTTGCAGGAATTTTTTCCAGCACAATGGCAAAACACCCGAGTTCCTGAAGCAGGTGGGCATCTTCAACTAATTTTTCTGCTTCGGCTTCTTCTCTTGCCCGAACGGTATACGTCCCGAATTTGTAAATGGACTGAGGGGTAAGCCCCAGGTGCCCCATCACCGGAACACCGGCTGAAAGGATGCGTTTGACAGAATCGGCTACTTCTGCGCCCCCCTCTAATTTAACGGCGTGTGCCCCCGATTCTTTCATGATACGGATGGTAGATTCTAAAGCTACTCTTGAACTACCCTGGTAAGAACCGAAAGGCAAATCAACCACCACCAGCGCCCTTTTTACAGCACGCACCACCGAAGCGGCATGGTAAATCATTTCATTGAGGGTGATCGGCAGGGTCGTTTCATGACCAGCCATAACATTGGAAGCAGAATCGCCAACCAGCAGAATATCAATACCCGCTTCGTCCAGAATACGAGCCATAGAATAGTCGTAAGCGGTAAGCATGGATATTTTTTCTCCCTGCGTTTTCATCGCCTGGAGGTTGTGCGTGGTGATGCGTTTGATCTCTTTTTGGACAGACATGCTCAAATGATATAGGCATCTTACATTATACCAATGCCATAAACGCCTGATTATAAAATATTTAACAACAAAAGGTATTGCTCTGATAAACGACTGCAAGATATTAAAAATCGCAACCTTGAATAGAACATTTTATACAGGAGAATATTTCTCCTGGTCGGGAAGCCGTCATTCACAGGTCATTGCCATCAACTAAAAACCGAAAAAAACACTTACTTTTGCAACCGCGTTTGAATTGCAGCCCGACTACCTGCCGAACATAAACGCTTTTCTTCCATCTTTTGTACCTTTTGTAAAAGGAAAGGACTTTATGAAAAAGATTTCATTTTTTGTGTTGCCGCTGTTCATTTTTTGTGCAGCATGTTCTACCGACTTTGAACTCGAGGCCGAGTGGCGCGACATTCCCATTGTCTACGGATTGCTCTCTTTCACTGATACGGCGCATTATATCCGCGTAGAAAAAGCTTTTTTACCAGATGGTGGCGACGCCCGCGACGTTGCGCAGATTGCCGATTCGCTTTATTATGGTGCAAACGTCTCTGTTCAACTCCAAAATCTGAGAACGGGCAACACCGTTACGCTTCAAAAGGTTGACGGTGCTTTAGAAGGCTACCCCAGAGAAAGTGGCCCCTTTGCCACCGTGCCCAATATTTTATATAAGGTGAAGGCTGGCCCGGCTGGGCTTCTGCCGGGAGATGAGGTCAAGCTCATCATCAACAGGGGGGATAACCTGCCCGAAGTTACCGCGCAAACAAAAATGCTGGAAGCCATCACGCCCCTTGAGAATGGCCCGGTTTCGCCAATTAGATTTGGTGATTTCAACCGTACGACCATCGTGCGCTGGACGGCTGGCCCGACGGCGAAGATATTTGACCTGCGTTTGATTATCCATTATCGGGAGGCTAATGCGGCCAATCCGCAAAATTTAGTCTCTAAAGAATTGGAATGGACGCTGGAACGGGAATTGAAACGCCCCAATGAGAGCGGAGAAACGCAAACGTATGCGATCAACAATGAAGCGTTGTACCTTTTTCTAAAAAACAATATTTCGATAGATCCGAGCGCTATCCGGGTATTCGATTTTGTGGATGTTCAGATCGCTGGCGCGGGTCAGGAGTTGATAGATTTACTCGATATTATCCGGATCAATGCCGGGATTACCAGCTCACAATCCATTCCAAAATATACCAATATTTCGGAAGGATTGGGGATATTCAGTTCCAGGGCTACGGCATTGCGCCCCAACCTTGTACTCGATGGCGTGGCGCTTGATTCCCTGCGTATTGGGATTCACACCAAAAACTTGAATTTTCAATAACGGTTTATGATTGTTGTTACGGGAGCTGCGGGATTTATCGGGAGTTGTCTGGTGCGCCGGCTAAATGACGACGGCGTCATCAACCTGCTTTTATCCGATGATTTCAGTCGGGAGGATAAAGCGCAGAATTTGCGCGATAAGCGCTTCATCGCCAAGGTTCACCGCGATGATTTGCCCGATTGGATGGAACGGATGCATGGGGACATCCAGTTTGTTTTTCACCTCGGCGCCCGGACAGATACCACCGAAAAAGACGAAGCCATTTTTGACCGGCTCAACCTCCATTATTCTCAAACGGTATGGGAGATTTGCACCCGTCATCAAATTCCGCTGGTTTATGCTTCCAGTGCAGCGACTTACGGCTTAGGAGAATTGGGATATGAAGACAATCATAAAATTGTCAGCCAATTGAAGCCATTAAACCCTTATGGCTGTTCCAAAAATGATTTTGACAAGTGGGTTTTACAACAAACTCAGGCGCCGCCCTTTTGGGCAGGGTTGAAGTTTTTTAATGTGTATGGCCCGAATGAATACCACAAAGGCCGGATGGCTTCGGTTATTTTTCACACGTTCCGGCAAATCAAAGCAAGCGGGAGTATGAAACTCTTTCGATCGCATCGGGAGGGCATTGCCGACGGCCACCAATGCCGGGATTTTGTCTATGTAAAAGACGTGGTGGATGTGATGACGTTCCTGCGCCAGGCACGCCCGACCAATGGGCTTTACAACCTTGGTACCGGTCAGGCGCGCACCTTTCTCGACCTCGCGACCCTTACTTTTCAGGCGATGGGGCTTACGCCCAACATTACTTTTGTAGATACCCCGGAGGACATCCGGGACACTTACCAGTATTTTACGGAAGCGAACATGCAGAAGTTGATCCATGCTGGGTATTCAAAGCCTTTTACTACGCTCGAACACGGTGTTGCTGCATACGTAAAGGAATACTTGACCCCGGGTCAGGTTTGGTAACTTTCCTCAAAAAGACAAGACACTAACCACAGCGTCCAATTCTTCTACAGTGTTATAATAATGCGGCGACAACCGCAATGCAGCCGGCACACCTTTTTTATCAAAATCAAGCAGCGCTACCTGGCGGCCGCTTACTCCGCAGTTGATGTTCCGTTCATGCAATCGTTCATACAGGGCTTCAGCGCTGTGATCGCGGTGAACAAGTGTGATAATGCTGCAAAGTTCCGGGCCTTTATCCAACAAAGAAATACCGCTGATTCCGAATAGTTTTTCGCGCAGATAGGTACACAATTCCTTGTTCCTGGCAGCAATCTGTTCAATACCGATGCTCAGCATATATTCTGTGGCAACTTTTGCGCCAAGCACTAATGCATAAGGAAATTCCCAGTCTTCAAAGCGGCGTGCGGTGGGATTGGGTTGGTAAAGCTCCTCTCCTATCCAATCGGCGCCGCGCATGTCAATGAACAACGGTTCCATGCCTTTTTCCAGAACGCGATTTGAAATGTACATAAAACCCAGCCCGCGCGGACCGCGCATGAATTTCCGAAAAGTGGCGGTCAAAAAATCGCACCCGATCGCCTGTACATCGAGGGGCAACTGGCCTGCAGCCTGGCAGGCGTCCACGAGGTAAAGTACGTCGTGCTTCCTGCATTGTTGCCCGATTGCTGCCACTGGCTGAACAAGTCCGGAATTGGTAGGCACTTGGGTTATCGCCACCAATTTGGGGCGCAATGCAGCAATAGCTAAATTGAACGCTCCGACATCAAGTTGCCCGTCTTCGCCGTTGGCAAACCGTTCAACACGAATACCAAAGCGTTTTTTCATAGACAAAAAGGCGAGGTGGTTGGATGCGTAGTCGCTTTCTGTGGTCAGGATCAAATCCCCGGGTGCAAACGGGATAGCAGATAGCGCTTTAGAGTAAGCATCCGTTGCACTGGAAGTCAGGGCAATTTCTTCCGGTGTGCAGTTCAGGTAGCGAGCCAGTGCATCATAAGTACCCTGAATTTCGCTTGTTTTGAGTTTGTGTGCTTCGTATCCCCCCGAAATGGATTCTAATTCCAAATGCGCATGAATGGCGTCCAAAACCGGTTTGGTCATCAAAGAAGCGCCCGCATTGTTGAGGTGATTTTTATGAAAACACCCCGTCGTTTCGGAGCGCAGTTTCAGAATGTCCATAGCTGTCATGGTGATTTATAGCTGTATTGAGATTAAGGAGCGATGTATTTCCAGCACCTGGGGTACGAGTAGCCGTTCGCCACTGTTGAAGATGACAAAATCAGCCCGTTTTACTTTATCTTCTTCCGGCCATTGCTTTTCGATGCGTGCCATGACAGCGGCTTCCGTTACCTGATCGCGCTCCATGACCCGTTTTACCCGTATTGCTAATGGCGCTGTCACGACAATCATTTTGTCAATGGCCCGGTAGCTGCCGCTTTCAAAAAGCAAGGCTGCTTCCCGAAGCGTGTAGGGCGCCCCGGTTTGGGAATGATGCCATTCCGAACCATCTCGGAAAACGGCAGGATGAACCAGTGCGTTGAGTTGCGCTAATTTTTCATCGTCTCCAAAAACGACTTTAGCCAGATAGGCTCGATTCAATTGACCATCAGCAGTATAGGCATCCTTGCCGAAAGTATTACTTATGGCTGCCATTAGCTCCGGATCATGGGTCATTAACCACTTGGCCCGGTCGTCGGCGTAGTAAACCGGGATGCCCAGCGTTTCAAAAATTTTGCAGACGGTGGTTTTGCCGCTGCCGATGCCGCCTGTGATACCGACTTTAAGCATATATTAATTAAAAGATGTGGCTGATTTCTAATTTTAATTCAGGAAGCACGGAAGATTTGACAATGCATTCAGTATAAGTTAATTGCTTAAATAAAACCTCCATGTCTTTTTTATGATTACACTAAGAGTGCTAACAAGCTTGAATATGCAGCGCTTACAAAAATAAGGGATTATTCCCAAAATTCAAAAAAATGCCTATTTTGTGGGGAAACAATGCCGGTTTTATGGATGGAAAATTTACACCCAAAGCCTTGTTAAAGCGGGGAACGCCGTTGCTCAAATCCATTGCACTGTGTTGCGGCCTGCTCTTTTCGGCAGGGAGTTATGCTCAGGATCTGCATTTTTCACAATTCTACAACGCGCCGCTTAACCTCAATCCAGGGCTTACCGGCGTTTTTTCCGGCGATCTGCGTTTTGGCGCAAATTACCGCGAGCAATGGGCTTCTGTTCCGGTGCCTTACCTTACGTTTTCGGCTGCGTTTGATCAAAAATTGTATACGCCGGTTACCCCTGGAGGGTTATTGAGTTGGGGGCTGGTTTTTAATTACGACCGCGCCGGCGACGGGCAGTTGAGCTGGTCTCAAATTGGCGGAAGCGCTTCTTATATCCAGCAGGTCGGTTCAGAACAATACCTCAGCGCAGGTGTCCAAATCAAAGCCGGCCAACGCGCTTTTGACGCCGCCCGATTGACCTTCGACGACCAGTTTAACGGGGACGTTTTCGACCCAAATCAAGCCACGCAGGAATCATTTTCCAAAACTTCTTCGGCCTATTTTGATTTTGCTGCCGGCGCCAACTGGTTTTTCAAAGACGAAGACAGCCGCACGCAAGTGTACGCAGGCGTTGGTTTTGCCCATCTCAATCGTCCTAAAGTGGGATTCCGAAACGACGACGAAGTGCGGTTGTCCATGCTCAGTAACGTATATGCTTCCGGCGTTGTACAGGCGGGCGCTCTGACGGATCTTACTTTTCATGTCCTCCATCAGTTGCAAAATCCCTACCAGGAAACCGTTGCCGGGTTGGGAGGGCGTTACCACTTTAATGTTGAACGGGGCAAAGAACTGGCGCTGGGACTGTCGTTTTCCTACCGCATAAATGATGCGATCATTGCCTGTACAGAAGCCCTGTATCGGAACTGGCAATTTGGCCTGAGCTACGACCTGAACACGTCGCCTTTTAAAGTAGCGAGCCAGCGCCGGGGTGGCCCGGAAGTTTCTCTGCGATACATCCTAACGAAGGTAAAGCCGCCGGAAGAATTTAAAATGTGCCCGATTTTTTAGAAACAACGGACCTGCATGAACTCAAAAATCATCTGCTCTATTGCGCTGCTATGCCTCTCTGTTGCCGGGAAGGCACAGTCCTTTTCTGCTTTTAAAAAATCGGGCGATCAGGCTTTTATCGAAAAAGACTTCTACGCTGCCATGCACTACTATGGCAATGCCCTGCTGTTACGCCCGGACGATGTAGCGCTGCAATACCAGTACGCTGAGGTAGCCCGCGAATTTTACGCTTATGAAACCGCTGAAAAATACTACGATAAAGTGCTGAAAAGCGCTGAAGCCGGAAAATTTCCCACTGCTCATTTTCACCTCGGCACCGTGTATAAAAGTATGGGGCAATACGAAAAAGCCCAGGCTTCCTTTCGTACGTATTTGCAACAAAGTCAAACCGATGCAGGCTTCCGGGAAAAAGCAGCCCGGGAAATTGCTGATTGCCATACGGCGCTGGAATTGGTGCAAAAACCGGTTCAATTTGCCCTGAAACGGATGGATCAAAAAATCAATACGCCTTATTCGGAATTTGGCGCGCTGCAGCGCAATGACACGTTGTACTACTCCTCTTTTCGCTACGATTTGTTGAAGGACAAACACCGGCCCGGCAGGAAAATTTCAAAAGTCCTGCTGTCTTCAAAAGGCGGGAAAGGCCAGCCGATGCGCAATGATTTCAATACGGACACGCTTCATATTGCGCATACTGCTTTTAGTCTGGATGGGAAGCGGCTTTATTTCACCCGCTGTCGCTATGTCAATACCACCCAAATTCGATGCGAGCTTTGCTACCGGGAAAAAGACCGGCGCAAGCGCTGGAAACTGCAACCGGTAGCGCTTCCAGAACCGTTGAACATCAAAAACACGACCACCACCCAGCCTGCCATTGCCTACGATTCGACCTTGCAAGCCGAAGTACTTTATTTTGCGTCTGACCGTCCAGGCGGTAAAGGCGGTATGGACATTTGGCGCGTTAAAGTAGAAGCAGCCGGATTCTCAGTTCCTGAGAATTTGTCGGAGGTGAACACTGCGGAAAATGAAGTTTCGCCATTTTTTCACCAGGCTGCGCAATTGCTGTATTTTAGTTCGGAAGGCCACGCCAACCTGGGCGGATATGACATTTTTAAGTGGAAGCCGGGTGGAATGCCGGAAAATGTTGGTTTGCCATTCAACAGCAGCTACAACGACCTTTATTACAGCGCGGCCCACGATGGTAAGAATGGCTATTTATCTTCCAACCGCGTTGGTGCCATGTACTTGGACAAGGAGAACAAATCCTGCTGTTTAGACATCTATGCTTTTCAATGGATAGAACCGCCGCCACCACTCAAACAAGGGGAACCGCCAGTAATAACAACGCCGCCGCCTTCCGAACCGGAAACACCCGGCGAACCGCCTATGCCGGAAACGTTGGAAGACTTTTTGCCTTTAGCCCTTTATTTTGACAACGACGAACCGGATAAACGTACCCTGCGCACCAGTACCAAAAAAAGCTACGAAGAAAGCTATCTGAAATACATCAACCGGAAGAACGATTTTCTAAAAGCGTACACAAAAGGGTTGCAGGGTGAAGACCGGGATGCCTCGGAAGAAGCCATCAACGAATTTTTTACCACGCATGTAGAGCGCGGGTATACCTTCCTGGGTCGTTTTTCAGAAATCTTGCTAAAGCGCTTGGAATCAGGCGAAAGCGTAGAAATTTTCATCAAAGGCTTTACCAGCCCGCGTGCAGAAAAAACCTACAACTTAGCGTTGGGCAAACGCAGAATCAGCAGCCTGCGCAACCATTTTGATACCTGGCAGGATGGCGTTTTTATGACCTATCTGAAAAAAGGACAATTAAAAATAAGCGAACGCTCGTTTGGAGAAGCGACTGCTGACACCAGCATTAGTGATGATTTGGTAGACTTGCGCAATTCCGTATACAGCATCGGCGCTTCCCGCGAACGCCGGGTAGAGATTGTGGAAGTGAAAAGCAAGTGATTTTGTACTTTTGCGATACATCAAAAATCAACATAGCCAATGGCTAAATTCAAGATGAACCATACGCGCGAATCGGCCGGAAAAAGCACCGGAACGATGGTAAAAGTGGGCCTGTTTGGCGCGATCCTCACTGCCTTGTTTTTTTTCTTTAATAAATTTACGGGAGGAGCCGCCAAGGAGGCGAACATCCCAAAAGAAGAGCCTGCCGATACTTACACCGAAGCGTACTACTTGCCCACCGCATCCGGACAAGTGGTTAAACACCGCTTTTACAGCCTGTCCTACATCGAAGCACACGAACAGGCTGAGTGGGTGGCTTATACCCTCACCCGCGAAAACCTGAAAAAAGAGTGGGTGGAACGCCAGGATAATTTCCTGCCCGACCCGAAAGTGCGCACCGAATCGGCAACGCCCAACGACTACCGGAATTCTGGTTACGACCGCGGGCACTTAGTCCCGGCTGCCGACATGGCTTTTGATGAAGACGCCATGATGGAAACTTTTTTCATGAGCAATATCAGTCCGCAAGCAAAAAACTTCAACAAAGGCATTTGGCGGGAATTGGAAGAACTGACGCGCTCGTGGGCGGAAAAAAACGTAAAGCTGTTCATCGTCACGGGCCCGGTATTGACCGAACCGGTTAAAGGCAAAATCGGCGCCAACGAGGTTAGTATTCCTGTTGCTTATTACAAGGTTTTACTCGATTTAAATGAGCCGGAAAAGAAAGCCATCGCATTTGTCGTTCCCAATGAAATCAGTTATGAACCTTTGTATAAGTATGTGAAATCAGTGGACGAAGTAGAGCAACTAACCGGCATTGATTTTTTTCCGGAACTCATGCCCGAAGAGTTGGAACAGGAATTGGAAGCACGCTACAACCTCGACCTTTGGGAATTCAACAAGAAAAAATTCGAAACCCGCACACAAAAGTGGAATGTGCAGGAATGAGTATCTGAGGATTTGAGGATTTGACAACCCCGCATCAAATACTCGAATCCTCAAATCCTCATATCTTCAATTACTCAACTAATGACTATGACAAATAAAGAAACCTTCATCCAGGAAATTGCACAAGGATACACCTTCAAAGGAGCCGCTATTGACCTCGGCGCCGCCATGCTTGATAAAGAAGGCATTCCTGGAGCGATGATAAAACTGCCGTTGCGCACCATGAACCGCCACGGATTGATTGCCGGCGCTACCGGTTCAGGCAAAACCAAAACCCTGCAAATCCTGGCTGAGCAATTATCAGCGCACGGCGTACCCTCACTTTTGATGGACATCAAAGGCGATTTGAGCGGTGTTGCAATGCCCGGCGCCAGCAATCCAAAAATTGAGGAACGCCACCAGCATATTGGCATTCCGTTCCTGCCTGTGGGCAGTCCTGTGGATTTTTTGAGCCTGTCAGAAGAGCGTGGCGCCCGGTTGCGCGCGACGATTTCCGAGTTTGGCCCGGTTTTGTTTTCGCGCATTTTGGGTCTGAACGATACACAATCAGGCGTGGTTTCTGTTATTTTTAAATATTGTGATGACCACAACCTGCCATTGCTCGACCTTAAGGATTTCAAACAAACCCTTCAATATTTAACCAATGAGGGGAAAGTCTCTATTGAGCAAGAGTACGGGTTGATCTCCTCTTCAACGGTGGGCGCTATCATGCGCAAAGTGATTGAATTGGAGCAGCAGGGCGCTGGTTCCTTTTTCGGAGAACGCTCTTTTGAAGTGGAGGATCTTTGCCGCACCGACAGCAACGGGAAAGGCATTATTTCTGTCGTTCGCCTGACCGATATTCAGGATCGGCCCAAACTTTTTTCCACCTTTATGCTGCAAATGTTAGCCGAAATTTATAGCTCCTTCCCCGAAGCCGGCGATGTGGAAAAACCGAAGTTGGCGATCTTCATTGACGAAGCGCACCTGGTGTTCAGCGAAGCTTCAAAAGCTTTGCTCGACCAGATTGAAGCCATTGTCAAGCTCATCCGCTCCAAAGGTGTGGGGCTTTATTTTGTGACACAAAACCCTGCCGACATCCCGGAAGCAGTACTTGGGCAATTGGGTTTAAAAATACAGCACTCCCTGCGTGCCTTTACCGCAAAAGACCGTAAGGCCATCAAGTTGGCTGCTGAAAACTACCCGGAATCAGCTTACTACGATGTGGCGCAGTTGATTACAGAGCTTGGCATTGGGGAAGCGTTCGTTACGGCTTTGAACGAAAAGGGCATCCCTACCCCACTCGCGCACACGCTGCTGCGGGCGCCGCAGTCGCGCATGGATGTGTTGACCGATTACGAAATAGATTCGATCCTGAGCCGTTCGCCACTTGTGCGCAAATACAACGAAGTGATAGACCGCGAAAGCGCCCACGATATTCTAAGCCGCAAGGTGCAAGCTTCCCGCGAAGCCGACATGCAGGAAGAATTGCGCAAACAACGCGAAGCCGCCGAACGCGCAACGGCAAAGACCACCACGACCCGAAGCCCCGGAAGACCCCGCGTGGAAAAAAGCACCTTCGAGGAGATTATGGACAGCACGGTGACCCGGCAGGTGGGAAGGACGATTGCGAGGGAATTGGCGAGGGGGTTGTTAGGGGTTTTGGGGTTGGGGGGAAGAAGGCGTTGATAAAACCTTACACCAGCGGGAATATAAGTTCATAAAAACCATACAGCCATGAAACAAAATTTTATCGCATTCTCTGTGTTTGTACTTTGGATTAACCCACTTTTCGGACAGTGGATAAAAACCGGCTTTCCATGTGATTGTACAGTTCAGGATGTTCATGTACGGGGTGATGATGTTTTTGCTTTTGGCCTTGGCGATGGCATGATGCGCTCCTCAGATCAGGGACAAACCTGGGAACCGGCATCGTCGGGTATTACCTCTTTTTTTGGACAAAAAATCGCCTCTAACGACCAGTATTTATTCGTCGCTACCGGCAACGGGGTTTTCCGCTCTGCCAACAATGGAGATAATTGGGAACAATTGAATATGGGAAATACGGGAATAATCAATCCGTCGTTTTTTTGGTCTGTCGCTGCTCGCGGCAGTACAATAGTAGCATGTGCCACTACAAGAGTCTTTTATTCAACAAACAATGGCGATTCCTGGACGCTGTCTCCCCTATTCCTATCCAGTTCTACTGGTTATGTATTCGATGCAATCCTATTGGATAGCACCACCTGGGTTATTGCAGGATCGGAGAACGTTGCCGTTACGAATGACGCCGGAGTTACATGGTCGGAATATGTTACTGGTACCAATTATGACCTCGAGTCTATTGCAGCTTACCACGATACCCTCTATGTTGGATCAACAGGCGACGGCATATTTAAATCGGGCGATCAGGGCGTTACCTGGGTATTAGAAGATTCCTACCCCGCTGAAATAACCTGCAACAGTAACATTAGAGATTTACTGGTTTTGGAAGATCGGTTATTTGTCTCTAATAATGATTGTGGCGTAGCTGTAAAGGATCGGGAAACAGGCAGTTGGAGCTACATCAATGAAAACCTTGGCGCTTTGAATGTCCTCGCTCTTGCGGGTAACGACCAATATCTGTACGGCTCCACGAACGTAGGGCTTTGGAGATTGGGGCTGACAACAAGTACAACGCATCCACCAAAAGCCGTTGAACTTAGCCTCGCACCAAACCCGGCGACAGAAATCGTATACCTGAGCAGTCAATCGCCTGAAAAGCTGCTGCAATATTATGTTGTAGATGTAACTGGAAAGCCGGTTACCCTGTTGAGCGAGGTATTTCAAGGCGCTAACCAGACGGCTATTCCTGTTGATCATCTTCCAGCAGGTTTTTATGCTGTTGTTGTGAGAAGTGATCATGGAGTGAAGTTGATGCCGTTTGTGATTGCACGATAAGTTGAGAAACGGCGAAGACTTTGCGTTAGCAGGTTAACGTTCAAATAATCAAAACAAAACGAGATGCAGCATTTACGAAAACACAAGGTTTCAGCACTTTTTGGGTTATTCCATCTCAGTTTTTGGGTAATCATAGGGGGATTTACGCCTTTTTGGATTTCTTGTGAAAAAGAGGAGGAACCAATAATTATAGTAGAACGAGGCGAACCAGAAACCCTAAAAGGGCTGTTAGAATCCAATCGAACTTTGAGGAATAAGTATAGTGCATCGGATGCTCCAGATTATCGAGTAACCGGAATTTACAGAGCAGCTGCACATGCACGTCTTAAAATAGAACCTGGAGTGGTCATTCAATTCGATGAGGACACAGGCCTCTATATTGACGAAAATGCCACGTTGGATATTGAGGGCAATGAGGATGATAAAGTTATTCTTACCGGAACTTCCCCGGTCACTGGTTCATGGCGTGGAATAAGAATAGAGACTGATCAACACTGTGTTATTGCTCACACTGAGATACATTACGGTGGGGGGAATTGGTTTGATTATAACCAGGGAGCAAATATATTGATAAAGGGCAAAGTTGGCTCCCTTCGTAATAGGTCAATAGATGTTCACGATTGTTTGATAACGAATAGCCCTTTATTTGGCATTTATCTTGATGGTTCCGTTGCTAACGCTTCTCTTCAGCGTAACATTTTCAGAAACCAAGGCCTATCACCAGTGGTATGCCCTTCTTTTCTCTTAAAAGGAATTGATGTTTCGACATCCGATTATTCTGAAAATGGGCACAATGGAATTTTTTTAATTCATAGACCTCTTGAAATTGGTGATGTTGTTTATTTGAGTTATGGCTTCAACAACTTTCCAGATAATGAAGTTGCTCATTGGAAAAAACTGCCAGATGGAGGTACGTACAGAGGTGTAGTTAGTATGTCTAAATTACTGACAATAGATCCCGGTGTAATTTTCGAAATTTTCCCAGGCGCAATCATAGACTTAAACGGTGGATTAAGAGCAGCAGGCACCGAGGATCAAAAAATAATTTTCCGGAATATCCCCGGGCTGGGAAATTTTGGCACAATTTTATTATTTGGCAATTACTACAATACCATAGAGCACTGTATTGTTTCAAATGGGGGAACATCTACAGGATTTTCCACAAATGCAAATATTACTGTTTGGGAAAAGCAACAACTATACTTGTCCAACTCTTTGATTAACAACAGTGAAGGTTGCGGAGTATTCATTTCTTCACCTCACTCAGGTATGATACCTGATCTCACTCAAATCAATAACACTTTTGAAAGCAATGCAATAGGGGATATTTGTGAATAGATTTAAGTATTACTTTAGACGTTTTCAAAATTGTTACGATTTGTGAAAAGATGCCTCTACTTCTTATTGCTCTTAAACCCATTCCTCCCGGCTTTTAGCCAAACACAGGTCTGGATCACACAGCCCGCCGCCGAAATTTTCCTTCAGGCTTCGGAAGTTCCAGCCACTGTGCCACAGCCCGGCGATGAAATCCTGCCTGTCATTTTCATTGACCCAGCAAAAACCTACCAGCAAATGGACGGCTTTGGTTTCACACTTACGGGGGGCAGCGCGCAATTGCTCCACCTTATGAGTACGGATAAACGGGCTGCTTTGCTGGAAGAACTGTTTGGCACAAAAGAAAACGGCATTGGCATCAGCTACTTGCGTATCAGCATCGGAGCTTCCGATCTCAGCGACCGGGTGTTTTCTTATTGCGATTTGCCGGAAGGCCAGACCGATGTGGAACTGGAGACCTTCAGCATTGAACCGGAGCGGAAAGACTTAGTCCCGATCTTGAAAGCAATTTTAAAAATCAACCCGGAAATCAAAATTATGGGGTCGCCGTGGTCGCCTCCGGTGTGGATGAAAACGAATGGAAAATCCATTGGCGGAAGCCTGAAACCAGTCTTTTATGGGGCTTATGCCCGGTACTTTGTCAAGTACATCCAGGCCATGCAACAAGAAGGCATTCCGATAGACGCAATTACCGTACAAAACGAACCGCTGCATCCGGGCAATAATCCTTCGCTGTTGATGCAACCCCAGGAACAGGCTGAATTTATTAAAAAACATTTGGGGCCGGCTTTTGAAAAAAATGACATTCCTACCAAAATTCTGATTTACGACCACAACGCCGACCGCCCAGACTACCCCATCGCTATCCTCAATGACCCGGAAGCCCGGAAATACGTAGATGGTTCCGCATTCCACCTTTATGGTGGCACGGTGGAAGCCATCGGCGAGGTACACGATGCCCACCCGGACAAGCACGTTTATTTTACGGAACAATGGATCGGCGCTCCCGGCAATATGGCGGAAGACCTGAAATGGCATGTCAAAAATCTGATTATCGGCGCTACCCGCAACTGGTGCAAGACGGTGCTGGAATGGAATTTAGCGGCTGATCCGCGACAAAAACCGCATACCGAAGGCGGTTGCACGACCTGCCTCGGCGCATTGACCATAGACGGCGACGCGGTGACCCGCAATACGGCTTATTATATCGTTGCACACGCTTCCCGCTTCGTGCGGCCGGGCGCGACCCGAATTTTTTCCAATACCACGGTTTCGCTGCCCAATGTCGCTTTTCGCAATGTGGATGGCAGCACGGTACTGGTGGTGTTGAATGAAGGGGAAAACACGGCAACTTTTCGGGTGAAAATGGGAATGGAAACTTTGGTGTATACGCTGGCTGGCGGCGTTGTGGCGACTTATGTTTGGTAAATGTTCGTTTCGACTCGACTTCGACTTCGCTCAGCCAGCATGCTCAACGAACGACAACTAAAACCTTAACGACAAACAACTCAATCCGCCATCCAACTTCTGGAATTCGGATACCGCCACGGGGATCACTTCATAACCGGCGTTGGCAATTTTTTTGGCGGTTTTGGGATGCCCTTCCGGTACCAGCACCCGGTCATTAATCCAAAGCGAGTTGGCCGCATACGCCTCGTCCCCGTCTATTTCGATGCGCTGGAAGCTACTGAAAGCCGGATGCTGAACGAATTCTCCGTAGACCAGCATGGTATTTTTTTCTAAGTACGAAACGCCGGTTTTCAGGTGGAGCATGGTTTTTAAAGATACGGTTTCGCCGCTCAGGCCGTAGCGGTCTAAGATGGCGATCAATTGTGCGGCGCCCACAGCATTCGTGCGCTCCGAAAGACCGATGTAATAATGCGAACCGACCTTCATGACATCGCCGGCGTCTAAAGTCCCGGTGGCGTAGATGTACTCGATGTGCTGGTAGTATTCGCGCAACTCTGCTTCGATGCCCAATGTTTCTCCCCGCCGCGACAACGCTCCGGGTCGGGTGATGACCGCACAGTTTGGGGTGCAGAGCGCAACGTCTTCAATGAAAACAGAATCAGGGTATCGGCTGTCGGCGTCAAGAATCAGGAGGTTGAGGCCGCAGGTTTCCAGAATAGCGGCATAAGCTTCGTGTTGAGCTAATGCTTTGGCGTAATCCGGCGTTCCAAGCGAGGCGGTGGTAATGCCGTGGATGAATTCGGGACAAGGGGTGCGGAGGATGGCGTGGGTGAACATGGCGGTTTGTGTTTTTGAATAAGGGCAAAGCCCTTGTAATAGTAGACACGAGGCGGAGCCTCGCGCCAGCAAAAGTTTGTGTTAACCTCAATTCAACGCCGCTGCTCCCCCACCCTTCGGCTCCGTATCAAATCCCGGGCGCACAAACTTCCGGCAGTCTGGAAACAGCCCTTCTATGCGGTGGCGAAAACGCTCGAGTTGCAGTTCAAAACCGACAATGGCGGCGGAATGCTCGGGCAGGTGGTGACGGATTATTTCCCAGGCGGCAATGCTGCGTTCGGCAGCGATCAGCGCGATTTTGGCGCTGCCGAGCGCGTCACTTTGGTAAGGCCCGCCCCAGGTTTCGTGCATGTCTTCCATACCCTGAACGGCGCGACTGGCTTTTGCAAACATAAAGTGCGTGTACCAGCGAACCACGTCAACCGCGTCGGCAAGCAGGCTTCGATCGAGCGGGTATTTTCCTTCCGGTTCTTCCTGTTCAGAAAACAGGTCAACGCCTCTGGCTTTAAAACTAGCCTGGCTTTGCTTGAAAAAAGCCGAGTTCGATTTGTAGTAGTCCATGCCCCGATCCTGCATTTCCTTCGCCATTTCTTTGATGCCTTTCAGGTCGGGTTCCGGCAGGTAATTTTCTTCAAATTCCTCAGGATCAATGTCGTTTTCCTCCATCCATTCGGACATTTTATTTTCCGTGAAGGGGAATATTTTTTTCAACTCCTCGAAAAAATCCTCCGGCTCCCAGTCTTTGCCTTTGGCCCATCGTTTTTGCTCCATCACGCCTTGCGCGCAGCGGTCAATGAAAGAGCAGCGTTCGCACCAGCGGTCGCAATAGTTAAAAATACCTGATATGAGGTGGTCTTTGGCCATAATGATGTGGGTTGAGCCCCACAAAGTAAGCAAAAATCTTTTTTGGAAGAAGCAAAAAGCAAAGGGCAAGGGGCAAGTAGGCGAAGTGCAAATTTGCCTTTTGCAACTTGCCCTTTTTCACACCACCGGCTCCCCTTCCCGAAACGGATGTCGCGGCGTCCATGTTTCTTTTGGAGCGAGATACCCAACGAGGGCCTGGGTCATGGCGTGCACTACCGGGTTGCAGTGGCGCAAGTAGCAATAAGTTTCAAAGGCTTCGGCGCCAATGGAACTTTTGATTTCGGTGGCCGTGCGGGAAAAAACGATCTGGCTGGCGCCGGCAGCAAAAGCTTCCCGCACCATATCGTAAAGCATGTTCAGGTATAACTGGAAGTCGGCATTGTGAATATCTTGAAAACCAAGAAAATGCGCTTCCAATTCATCTCCATTATAAATAGCGGAGTGAAAGCCCAGCAGTGCTCCATCCAAAAAATAGCCCCAAATCCGGAAGCGGTCTTCAAGCGCCGCCTTAAGGCCGCTAAAATATTGTGGATGAAGGGTGATCATGTTAAAATCAGCGTGGCGGGCTACCGAGCAATAAAGCGTATGTAGCTGCACATCGAGTTCCTTTACTGCGTCGAGGTTGAGTTCCCGGCGTTCGACGCCGTCTAATTTTCGGAAAGCCCGACGCGCCCGAACGCGGTATTTAGAACTCATCGCTTCGATATAATGGTCAAATTTTTGCCACTCAGGACGAAGCGCCATGCGCATATTGGGTTGGAATGGGATTTCATGAAAACCGCCCTCCCGTAGTTTGGTTGTAAATGGCGCGTGTTGCGCTTCAAAATCTTTGATGAGCGTTGCGCTTGCTTCAAAACCCGGAATGACATTCCCATTGCAAAGCAGACCGGCTGCAGATCCCAGCAATTGAGCACTTAGTGTTCCATCCGCGTATTCAGCATTGAAATAGAAAGCGTGATCGCCGGTCAGCAACATGTTGCCGAAAATCAGCAGGGGTATTTTAGTAGAAGCGGCCACGCGCTGCTTGAGCCACTGAGCAATATTCCGGCCTGGTTCGGAAAGCCCCTGCACGTGCTCGGCAGCATTGAATGTCAATAATTGGCAACAGGCAACGCCCACGGGCTTTTCCTGAAAATAGAAAACGCCGTAAGCGAATTTCATACCTTCCGGCGCATATTGCTCTAAAGCAGAGAGATATGTTTTGGATAAAAAAAGGTTGTCTTTTGGTGCGGCGGTATCCCAGTCTGCTGCCAAATCTGCCCCGGAATGGAACAAAACGCAAGTCCAGTCTTTTTGTGGCAGAGCCAGCGTGTAAGATTTACTTTTTTCTATTGGCACAGGAGCATACCAATTTCCGCTACAGGTAGGTTTTAGCGCAAGAAAGCCTTGAATTGGCTGGCTAATAGCAGTAATCAGACAAGATTTCACGACTGAAGATTTTACTCGAATAGAACCCTTCAAAACGGTACAATTCTGCACCTTGCATAACAACAATACAACGCAGCAAGTACTTTAAAAGTTGCGCGGGTTAATCCTCGCTCCAATCGTCATCAAAATAGGCATCGTCGTCTTTGAAACGGTCAATATCGCGGCGTTCGCGCTTGGTGGGACGACCAGTTCCCTTATCCCGGCGCTCGGCGCCTTTCCCGGAGAACCAGTCATTGTACTTATTCAACTCTTCCAGCGGGGTAAGATTTTCATAGCTCAGTGCAGCCAATGGGGCGGATACGCGGTTATGAATAAGGCTGACCACTTTAAAATGAAAATCAAAGCCATTTTTCCGAACCACCACTACTTGTCCTTCGTGCAGCAGATAAGAAGGCTTCACGGTTTCGCCCTGAATCTTAACTTTCCCGCCTTTGCAGGCGTCCGTGGCGATGGTTCTCGATTTAAATATCCGCACGCACCACAGCCATTTATCTACCCTTGCTTTGCTCCCCGCCATAAGTATTGATTATTCCTTAATGGGCGGAAATTCCAGATTCAATTGCTCCAGCGCTTCCACCATCGTTGTTGCAACGATATAGTCGCGATACCAGCGTTTGTCCACCGGAACAACGGTCCATGGAATGCTGCTCCGGTTGATCATATCTTCGTAGCAACGCATGTATTCCGGCCAAAGTTTGCGTTCTTCCCAGTCACCTGCATTGTATTTCCAGTGTTTTTCCGGATCATCAATGCGTTCCTGAAGTTCTAAGGCTTGTTGCTCATAAGAAAGATGAAGGTAGAATTTCAGAACAACCGTCTTGTTGTCAAAAGCGAGTAATTCTTCGAAAGCGTTGATTGCTCCAATTCGCTTATCTACCCGCTTTTCATCAATCCACTTGTGGACACGCTGAATGAGCACGTCTTCGTAATGCGACCGGTTGAAAATATGGATCATGCCCTTAGGCGGAGCGTGTTTGTGGACCCGCCAGAGAAAATCATGGTTCATCTCTTCTTCCGTCGGTTTTTTGAACGAATGGACGCTGATGCCGTGAATGTGGCAGTCCTGAAATACGTTTTTCACCGCGCCGTCTTTACCGCTGCCGTCCATGCCCTGAAAAACGACCAAAACGGCGTGTGAACCTGAAGCGATTAACTTGTGCTGCAATTTCCCCAGTTTTTCTACCAGTTTTTGGGTCTTTTTTCGGGTTTCCTCTTCGTCCAAATTCGGAGGAGGCATGGTAGAAATATCGGCAAGTTTGATCATGACGTTCTTTGTTTTGTAGTTCACAATAGGACGGATTCGTCAGGCGCCCATCCGGCTGCGCTTCACTAAGTAGGATTGTAAAATCGGGCGGAACCCCTTGTTGATATCTGCCTCCACAAAATCAATCTTGTACTGAAGACATTTGAGGCGAAGCTCTTCTGTAAACTTGGCCATTTGACTGACATAAAACTCTTTAACCTGATTGGGCTGGAGGTGCAGCCGCTCCTCCGATTCCATGTCAATAAACAAATAAGGCCGGTTTTCAAACTCAAAATCGAGTTCTTTTGCTTTATCTACGACGTGGAAAAGCACGACTTCGTGTTTGTTGTGCTTCAGGTGCTGGAGTGCCGAAAACAAATGTTCCGAGTCTTCCGATTGTTCGAACATATCGCTGAAAATCATCACCAGGGAGCGTTTGTGGATGCTGTCGGCGATTTGATGCAGCGCTTTGGCGGCAGCCGTTGCTTTGTTGCGTTCCGGATTGTTGATGAGCTGATCCAAATAACTCAGCATCAGGCGATAGTGTGTGGTATTTGTTTTGCAACGTGTATGCGTGCGCACGTCCGTATCAAAAATAGATAAACCGAAAGCGTCGCGTTGCTTTTGCAACAGGTTCATCAAAGCCGCTGCCGCAAGTGCCGAAAAGCGCAACTTGTTGAAATAGGGGGTTTTGGAATCTGCCACTTCTGGAAAATACATCGAAGAAGAAGCGTCTATGACGATCTGGCAACGCAGATTAGTTTCTTCTTCAAAGCGTTTGACGAACATCTTGTCGGTGCGCGCGTACACCTTCCAGTCTAAGTTTTTGGTCGTGTCCCCCGGATTGTAAAGGCGGTGTTCCGCAAATTCGACCGAAAAACCATGAAAGGGGCTTTTATGTAATCCAATGATAAAACCCTCCACCACTTGTTTAGCCAGCAACTCCAGATTGGAAAAGTCTCTGATTTCCAGGTTGTCCAAAATATTCATGAAAGCCCTATTTGAAGATAAAACTACATAGTATCCTTCTATTTAGTCGGTGTCTGCTCTTTAGAGTTCGAGAGCAAGGCATGTTTAACCCCAAAAACGGGAGTTTACTCGCGTAAATGACCGATTTTGGGGTTAAACATAACGCAGCTATCGGACTATAAAGACAGACACTAAATAATCAGCATGGCGTCTCCATAGCTGAAGAACTGATATTTTTCTTTAATCGCCTGTTCATAAGCTTCCATGACCAATTCATAGCCGCCAAACGCGCAGATCATAATCAACAGGCTCGATTTGGGCAGGTGGAAATTGGTAATGATTGCATTGGCGATGCTGAAATCGTAAGGAGGATAGATGAATTTATTCGTCCATCCTTCCGCTGCTTTCAGGTAGCCTTCTGCGGAAACAGCCGATTCAATGGCACGCATACTGGTGGTGCCGACTGCGCAGATGCGCTTATCGCGTTCTTTGGATTTGTTCACAACATTGGCGGAAGCCTCCGGAATACGAAAGTACTCAGCGTCCATTTTATGCTTTGACAAATCTTCCACATCAATGCTCCGGAAAGTGCCGAGACCGACGTGCAGGGTGAGTTCTGCAAAGTTTACGCCTTTGATTTCCAATCGCTTGAGCAATTCCGTGCTAAAGTGAAGGCCAGCAGTTGGCGCTGCAACAGCTCCAATTTCTTTTGCGTATACGGTTTGATAACGCTCCCGGTCAGATGCTTCTGCGGGGCGAAGGATGTATTTGGGCAACGGCGTATTGCCGAGGATATTCAGATCGCGCTGAAAATCTTCTTCCGGTCCATCGTACAGAAAACGAATGGTACGACCTCTGGAAGTAGTATTGTCCACAACCTCAGCCACCAAAACCTCATTGTCGTTATCGTCCGTGAAGTAAAGTTTGTTGCCAACCCGGATTTTACGCGCCGGGTCTACCAGCACATCCCAAAGGCGGGCATCGCTATTGAGCTCCCGCAGCAGGAAAACTTCGATTTTAGCGCCAGTCTTCTCTTTCCGGCCGTACATGCGGGCTGGAAAAACTTTGGTGTTGTTAAAAACCATGGCGTCTCCATCGTCAAAGTATTCCAGGATGTCTTTGAAAATGCGGTGTTCTATCTTCCCTGTTTTCCGATCAAGCACCATCAATTTGGATTCATCCCTTTTTTCGGCGGGGTATTGCGCAATCAATTTCTGGGGTAATTCAAAAGCAAAATGTGACAGCTTCGTCCTCATCCTTGTCTGTTGTTTTTTTTTAATTGGATGTTGAAATAATCAATCAAAGACATTGGAGCAGATTGGTCAGTTCAACGTTTAAGCCACTGAAATTAAATGTCTAAGCTCCAATATGCAGTATTTTAAAAATGAACGGCAAAAGTATAAAATATACACAAAATGAACGCCAAATGTTCAAGGTTGTTTCATCATGGTAAAGAAATAGACGCTGCCGGTTATGAGAAGTCTCGTATTTTTGGGATTTTTAGGCAAATATCCAAATCTAACACACGACTCAAAACGTAGAAGACATGTTGCACACAAAAATCAGTGGCATCGGGTACTATGTGCCCGAAAAGGTGGTCACCAACGATGACCTCGAACAAGTTATGGACACGACGGATGAATGGATTCAGGAGCGCACGGGCATTCAGGAGCGCCGTTATGGCAAAAAGCACCTCGAAACGACTACAACAATGGGCGCCCGGGCAGCAACGATTGCCATTGAACGCGCGGGAATCAGCAAAGAAGACGTGGATTTCATCATTTTTGCAACGCTGAGTCCCGACTACTACTTCCCGGGGTGTGGCGTATTGGTGCAGCGGGAATTGGGCATTACCCACAAAGAAGCGGGAGCTTTGGACATCCGCAACCAATGCTCGGGTTTCGTATACGGCCTTTCTATTGCTGATCAATTTATCAAAGCGGGCATGTACAAAAATGTGCTGCTGATCGGCGCCGAAATGCACTCGATGGGGCTTGATTTCAGTACGCGGGGGCGAAACGTTACGGTCATTTTTGGCGATGGCGCCGGGGCGGTATTGCTGCAGCCTACCGAAGACCCTAACAAAGGAATTCTGACGACCAAGCTACATTCGGATGGCGCTTATGCCGAAAAATTATCGTTCATCAACCCCGGCGCACATGGCGGTTATCACTATGAAAAATTGGGCGAATCTGTTGATCTGCGCTATTCTGACGCAACCTACGGCGAAATGTTTATCAATGAACACATGATCGAATCCGGGCAGATTTTCCCGATTATGGATGGCCAGTTCGTTTTTAAGATGGCGGTTCAAAAATTTCCGGAGGTCATTATGGAAGCCCTTGCAACGGCGAACCTCACCCCTGCCGACATTGACATGCTCATTCCACATCAGGCCAACCTGCGCATCAGCCAGTTTGTACAAAGGAAATTGGGACTCCGCGACGACCAGGTTTGGAACAATATCCAACGCTACGGCAATACCACAGCCGCTTCCATCCCCATCGCGTTGTGCGAAGCCGTAGAAGCGGGTGCGGTAAAACCCGGCGATTTAGTTTGTCTCGCTGCATTTGGCAGTGGTTTCACCTGGGGATCAGCACTCGTGAGGTGGTAGTTTGACCGCAAGGTCGTCCCGGTCGTTGAGCGGAGTCGAAACGGGACGACCTTGCCATCAAATCTCTTCCGTGTTGGCAGGTGCATATACTTTCTGATTTTAAAGCAGCGTTTACATCCGGACTTTCGATCTAAATGGACAAATACTACCTATGATTATTAGAAATTTTTTTTGTGCGCTTTTTTTGATGTTGGCAATTGGCCCGGCAACGCAAGTATTTGCCCAGAAAGGTGAAAGCCCCCCTCAAACAAAAGAAGCACTGGAAAAGGCTTATCAAAAACGCATCACGCAGGAGTATCTCAATGAAGTCTACATCCCTAAGGATCTGACGGATGCGTTCATTCAACTCAACAAACTGATTGATGAACCTTCCCGATTGAAATTCAAAGACGTTCCGGAAGACGAAGCCGCGCGTAAACTTCATTTCAGCCTGGGGCGTTGGATTGCTGTCAACTGGGGGTTTTATGAAGGCTCCCGTTTATCAAAGTTCATCCGCGACATCGGAATAGACGACCCCGATGATATGACGCGCTTCGTCATCATTTCCTACCACCGCAATCTCAACCGGAAGCCTTTGGACGTGAAGGGCCAGGTTGCTTTTTATCAGGAAAAACGGCAAAAGGAAAGGGAAGAACGGATCAAAAAAGGCGAGGTCATTGGCGAAACGACCCGGCAAAAGAAAAAAGAACGGTAGGAATTCGGCGTTTCGACTCCGCTCAACGACCGGGAGAGCGGAGTCGAAACGACCGGGCAATCATCAGGCAAAGACCACCAGAGCCAACGTTCCAATCAAAAAGAGCATAAAGAAGAGGATGGCCAGCCTTTTATCCCGCCGGAGAATGCGCTCCCCGGAGTGTTCTGCTGTTGAAGCCAGGATGTTTCCGGCAAGGATGAGCCGAAACATGACCACCGCAATCAGCAGGTAAGACAACAGGTAAATTTTATCCATCAAAACCATATATCCGACATCGGGCAACGCCGAGCTGTATGCTTGTTGCAAAAAAACGCAACTCAGTAACCCGCCGATAGGCAGCGAAGTACGGGCGTCAATGTAGACCGGATGGATGAATAAAGACCCCAGACTGGCGCAAATCACCACGATTAACGGGAGCATGAGTTTCAACAAAAAATAGCTCCAGGGTCGGCTGATGATTAAATGGAAGCTGGAGTTGCTGAAACGGTCAGCCCGTTGGGAAGAATCGCCAAAACCGGTTTCGTAAAAATTGACATGGGACGTGATGTTACTTTTTTCAATCGTCCAGCCCGGTATCACTAAGTCTTTGCGCAAAAAAACGGTGCTGGTATCCGGCACATAAACCAATGAATCAATTGGATAGATGATGTTTTCGAGCCGAATGTCCAAAGAATGCCGGTCTAACGGAAAGCGACTCAGGGCAAAAGAATAATAAAAGCGCCCTTCCACCCTCATGCCATTGTAAGAGTACCCATCGGGTAGCACCAATGCCGTGTCGTGGAACATCGTCTGCGTAAAGCCCCATTTTTCAATGGAATTGACAAATTCGATATTCGTCGGGTCCCGTTCGCCTTTCCATTTAAACCACAGGTAGAAATCAGCGTAGAAAGAGTATTCATTCACGTCGAGGTCATAAACATTCATCAGGTAGATGCCGGTATAAACTTTTTGGGGCTCATTGTTCCCAAAAGCTGAAAAAGAGGGCACGCCCCCGATAAAAAGCCCAATCAAAGCACTGATGAAAAAAAACTGCCTCATTGTTGTTCAGATAGAAGACGACGGCGCTAAAGTCCCATTATTGCTGACGTCCGGAAGATGCGAAACTACACCTTGCCAGATGATTTCCCTCATTTTTTGCAGTTCTTTTTTCTCCGGATCGCTCAATTTAGCAGCTTTCCTGCTTTCGGCCCAGTCGCGGTATGCATCATGGTAGATCAAGGCGAAATAACCAAGCAGCAACATCACTCCTACTCCGGCAACTCCGACCCAGCCGTAAGCCCTTCCGGCGATCACCAACCAAAGTGGAATGTAGATCAGATACAACACTAAAGTTACCGCGATTTGCACGGAAGAATAGAATTCAATGCTCTTTACGCGGGTATCTGCAACATATTTTCCGAGGCGGATTGGGGGATAATTCCATAAAAAGCCTAAGAGAAACGGTATAAACCCAAAAACCAGCAACGGCAATCGCCAGACCGGGGTTTGTTTTTCAGCGATGGCCAAATCTTTTACCTTCCATTTTTTTAGCTTGTGAAAATACGAATTCACCTCCGTATTCAGGGCTTCCCGTTGCTCGGCTTTCAGGTGGTTGACAAAATTGGCGATGGCTTTTTCTGCAAATAAGCGATCCGGGCTGTGTGAAATTACCGGCCAGGTTGTATCCCGGTTTTCAGACCGGTACAATTCAAATAAATGTTCGGTAAGCGGTTCGTCTTCTTCGCGTTTGATGATGATGACGTTTTGTTCCAGGCGCTTCCGAAGCTCTTCCGTCAAGTCTGTGATCGCCTGAGAAGCATTGGTTTCCCCGGTTTTCCAATATTTTTTGCTGTGAATGGGTTCTCCAAAATCAATCATGGCTTCCGAACGGGGCTGGTCGGCATAGGTGTAATTGACGCCTACCGGGATAACCTGCACTTCCTCGATGTCCGGAAAACTGTCATACGCGCCAAAAACAATACGCGCCGCACCTTTCTGCAAAGGGCGAAGCCGTTTTTCATGGATGGTTCGCCCCTCTGCGAGGATCATGATGGGCTTTTTTTCTCTCAGTGCGGCATAGCAATATTGGAAGGTTGCAAAATTGTTCTTCAGGTTTTGATAGCCCCCATCTTTGAGGCGATAAACCGGCACCATGTTCAGTGCACGCAATATTTTGATGTAGAATGGTTTAACAAAAATATCGCCGCGCACCAGAAAATAAATCGGGCGATCGAGAAAACAGGCTAAAATGCAGGGTTCCAGAAAAGCCGAAGGATGGTTGGCTGCCAAAACAATGGGTTTGTCTTTCGGGATACGGTGGATATTGGAAAGGTAAATTTTTCTAAAAAAAACTTTGAGCGCCAAAGCCGCCAAAGGTCGAACCAATGAGTACAGCATACGTTTAAGGTATTAGATTTTAGGTTTTTTGCGTTTTCAGCCCAAAATTACAAACTCTGAAAGGGGGAAAGTATAATTTTGGGAGTTTAAATTGGCAGATTTATCCGGTTCAAACCCTCAACTCAACGAATTCAAGCTCTGGAAAAGAAATATCTCCTTGTTATTGGCGGCCCGACAGCCAGCGGCAAAACTGCTTTCGCCATTCGCGCAGCACAACGCTTCAGCACAGAAATCCTGTCCTGCGACAGCCGTCAGTTTTATCGGGAAATGTCCATTGGAACAGCCAAACCATCCCCGGCCGAGCGCGCTGCCGTGCCGCACCACTTCATTGATCATCTAAGTATTGACCATCCTTACAACGTGGGCGATTACGAGCGCGATGCGTTGGCATTGCTGGATGAGTTGTATCAAAAACACAAGGTAGTCGTTTTGACTGGCGGTTCGGGCTTGTATCAAAAAGCTTTGTGCGAAGGATTAGACGAATTTCCGGAGGTGCCACCCGATGTTCGGGCAAATGTGGTGCAATTGTACGAAAATTCAGGGATCGAAGCCTTGCAATCGGTTCTGCAACAATGCGATCCGGACTACTACCGCCAGGTTGATCTAAGCAATCCGCAGCGCCTGATCCGGGCTATTTCAGTCTATCAAGCGTCGGGACAACCATTTTCAGGTTTTCGGAAAGCGCAAAAAGCCGAACGCCCGTTCCACTCCGTTTACCTTTTTTTAAATCCTGACCGAAACGAGCTATACGAACGCATCAATCAACGGGTTACGCGCATGGTGGAAGCCGGATTGGTTGAAGAAGCCCGGCTCTTATACCCAAAACGACACCTCGATGCTTTGCAAACTGTCGGCTACCAGGAGTTGTTTGATTATTTTGATCAAAAAACCAGCTTGGAAGAAGCCATTGAACTCATCCGGCAACATACCCGAAACTATGCCAAAAGGCAGTTTACCTGGGCACGGCGGGATGGTTTTTGGAAATACATTCTGCCCGATGAAACGGAAAGCGTCCTGGATGAACTCGAACCCGGTCTGATGAACTAATTTAACGATATACAACTATGCTTTGGAAGCAAGCTCACGACCCTGCTACGTTGCAGGAATTCTCGCGCAACACCCTGGTAGATGCGCTCGGCATTGAAATTACGGAAGTTGGAGACGACTTTATTACGGCGCGAATGCCGGTGGATCATCGCACCGTCCAACCCATGCGCATTTTGCACGGGGGCGCTTCTGTGGCATTGGCCGAAACGCTTGGCAGTTTTGCATCGGTACTGTGCTTAGACGACCCAATCAGCCACGCGCCTGTCGGCGTTGAAATCAATGCCAACCACCTGAATCAGGCAAAAGAGGGAACTTTTGTATACGGCACGGCAAAGCCGCTCAAAATTGGCCGCCGGATTCAAGTCTGGAATATTGAGATCAAAGACGAAAGCGGGAAGTTAATTTGCGTCAGCCGCCTAACAATTGCCATCATTGAACGCCGCTAAGCAATATAATCCGTTTAGCTTTGGGCGCTCAAAAAGCAACTTAACATCACAAAATCACGATCTGTTGACATGAAGAAAATATACTTATTACTTACGTTCCTGCTTAGCGCTTTTTTCGCACACGCGCAGTTAAATATGGCGCTCCGCTCGCACCTTACCTATGGAGCTGATCTGAATGACATCTGGGGTTGGGTTGATGAGGATGGTACGGAATATGCAATTGTTGGCTTGGTCAACGGCGTATCCATCGTGAGTCTGGCAGACCCGGATAACGCCGAAGAAGTGGTCTTTATTCCGGGCCAAAACTCTCTGTGGCGCGACATTAAGACCTGGGGAAATCATGCCTACGTGACAACCGATCAATCCGGAACCACGGAGGGACTTTTGGTAATTGACCTTTCCCAATTGCCTGAAGCGGCGCCATACTATCACTGGAACCCGGATTTACCTGAACTTGGCGTCCTCAACACCTGCCACAATCTTTACATTGACGAATTTGGGTATTGTTACCTGTCCGGATGTAATGTCAATAACGGCGGCGTGTTGTTTATAGATGTAGCGACTGCACCCGGTGCGCCGATCTATGTCAACAAATGCGCTGCCCGCTATTCCCACGATTCTTACGCCAGAAACAACATCCTCTACAGTTCAGAAATCCTGGGTGGCACGCTGGGGATTTACGACGTTTTGAATAAAGCAAATCCCGTTTTGTTGGCTGCTCAAACTACGCCGAGCGCTTTCACACACAATGCCTGGCTCTCTGACGATGGCAATGTTGTCTTCACAACAGACGAGCGTGCAAATGCTCCGATTGCGGCTTATGACATTTCGGACTTGAGCGATATTCAGGAATTAGACCAGTTCAGACCGGTATCTACCTTAGGCAATGGCGTCATTCCACACAATGTACACGTTTGGAATGACTGGCTCATTATTTCTTATTATACAGATGGCGGCGTTGTTGTAGATGCTTCCAGGCCGGAAAACTTGATCGAAGTTGGCAATTTTGATTCTTTCTTCGGGGCTGGAACCGGGTTCTATGGCGCCTGGGGAGCTTACCCTTTTCTGCCTTCCGGCCTCGTTCTGATTTCAGACATCAATAGCGGCCTTTATGTGCTTACGCCAAACTATGTGCGAGCCTGCTTCTTAGAAGGTCAGGTTACCAGCGCAGTTACCGGGCAACCCCTTGGAGACGTCGAAGTGGTCATCCAGTCTACTCAGGCCAACCTTGGCGAAACCAATAACTTTGGGGAATACAAAACCGGGCAGGCAATTCCAGGCACTTTCACCGTTCGGTTTACCAAACTTGGCTATTACCCGGTTGAGGCTGAGGCCGTACTTGAAAATGGAGAAGTCACCATTGTGGATGTGCAAATGACTCCGTTGGCAACGTACAGCGTTAGCGGCTTTTCCATTCAGGATGAAGATGGCCAGCCTGTCCCGAATGCTAAAATTTCATTCGTAAGCGAAACAGCAACCTACAACACCACCAGCGACAACAATGGAGTGTTTTCGATTGCGGCGGCTTATGAAGGGCAATATACCATCTATGCCGGCGTATGGGGGCGCCTCCACGCCGTGCTGGAAAATGTGGTCATAAACGCCACCACCGACCAACTTGTAGTTCCGCTGAAAGAAGGCTATCAGGATGATTTTCTGTTCGACCTGGGTTGGGAAAAAACAGCGGATGCCAATGCAAATGCCGGTTTTTGGGTACGCGCGGTTCCGATCCTGACCACCAACAATGGCGAGGCTTCCAACCCGGGCAGCGATGTAGCTGACGACCTTGGGACGGAGTGCTATGTCACAGGAAATGCAGCCGGAAATGTAGGTGCAGCAGATGTGGACGGCGGCAAAGTTTACCTCACATCCCCGGTCATGGATCTCATCGATTACCAGGATCCGGTGATTTCCTACAATCTTTGGTTCTACAATTCGGGTGGCAACTCTACCCCGGATGACTCTCTCGTGGTGCGGTTGTCGAACGGCCTTCAAAGCATTGTTTTGGAAACCGTCAAAGAATCTTCCAGCGCTTGGCGTCCACGCTCGGAATTTCACCTGGCGCCGCTTATTGAATTAACCGAAAACATGCGGGTGACCTATGAAACGGGTGATGTGAATGCGAACCCACACCTCGTCGAAGGCGGCGTTGACGCTTTCCTTGTCGTAGATGCTTTTGTTAATGACACGGATGAAAATCTGCCGGTTGTCAATGCCGGATTGATGCCGAATCCATTCTCCGGCGCTACGCAGTTTCGCTACCGTTTCGACAATCCGGTGGAAGGCATTGTGACCATTACGGTGTTCGATGTCTTGGGAAGGCCGTTGGAGCGCAAGGTTGTCAATGACCAGGAAGGAACAATCCAGGTAGGAGAAAACCTGCCGGCCGGTTATTTCTTTGCGACCTTGTCTTTGAACGGGCAACCGTTGAAGACTTTCCGAATGGTGAAAGTGGAGTAAGTTGTGTCTGTTTTTATAGTCCGATAGCTGCGTTATGCAAAGCCCCCAAAAGCGGTCACTTACGCGAGTAGGCTCCCGTTTTTGGGGACTTCGCATGCCTTGCTATCGAACTCTAAAAACAAACACGAGCGTAATTAATTGGCAAAAACAAAAAATGGCAAAGGGGTGACCTCTTGCCATTTTGCTTATTTGCCTACTTGCCTTTTGCAAATTTACCTTTCAACTTCCCTGCAATTCCCGAAGCGAAATCATCTGATTCCGTTCAGGATCCCAGATTTTCAGACTCAGGCAATTTTTGATGTCCCTGAACTTCAGGGAAGTTCTTGCGGCGGTTTGCAATTCCGGGAATTTGCGCATGACTTCCGGGAGGCGGTAAAATGGAATGCGAGAATTCAGGTGGTGGATGTGGTGGTAGCCGATATTGCCGGTCACCCAGCTCATAAACGGGTTCGTGACCATATAACTCGAAGATTCCAGTGCCGCTTTTTCGTACGTCCAGTCTGGATTCTCCTGAAAAACGACACCCGGGAAATTATGCTGGGCATAAAACAAGTACGAGCCAATGCCCTCAGCGATCAAAAATGGGAAAAAAATCGCTAAGAGCCAGGCCTGCCATCCAAAAAATACGATCACAAGGCCAATAAAAATCGCGTGCAAAGCCAAGGCAAGGAGCGAATCCCAGTGCCGGCGCGGACTACTCACGAAAGAGCTTACGCACATGCCCAGGATAAACATCGTGATGTAACCAAATGTGATCGTCAGCGGGTGGCGAATGGCTAAATAAGCGCGGCGTTCGGAAGGCGTCATGTTCAGAAACTTGCTTTTGGTGGCAATCGGATACGAGCCGATGCTCGCGCTGAATAGTTTGCTGTTGTGGTCGTGGTGGTAGTTGTGCGAACGCTTCCAGATGCTTTTGGGCGCCAGAATATATAACCCAAAAAGTGTCATGATTGCATTGGCGACCCTGGAATGTTGTAAAATTGATTGGTGCAGGTAGTCATGATAAATGATGAACATCCGAACGATGACTAAGCCGAGCATGATGCTTGACGCAATGCGAACCGGCCAAACCGGCACTAAAAGAATGACAACAGTAAGCCCGACTAAAAGCGCCAGGGTGGTAAGCAGATGAAACCAGCTTTTTGCCCGGTGCTCTTGTGCATAGGGCCTCGTGGCCAGAATGAGTTCTTTTCCCTGAAGCATTTTTGTGTTTGTAAGGCGTATTTTAAATTTTTTCAGGACGTTTATGTTTCCACCGACGGTGGGTCCAAAGCCAGGTTTCGGGTTGTTCAATAATATCGCGTTCTAAGCGACGGGTATGCTTTTCGGATATTTCTCCTTCTATCGTTTCCGCAGGGTCTGCAACCAAAATTTCGGCGTCTATTTCGTAATAACCGCGTTTCAACCGCTTCACCCGGGTATAAACAACCGGATAATTCAGTTTTCGGGCGATGATTTCGGTGCCTGGAAAAACCGGCGTATCCTGATTTAAAAAAGTCGTCCAGTAGGCTGTATGAATCGCCGAAGGGGTTTGGTCTGCAATGAAAGCCGTTGTCGAGAGTTCCTGCTTTTGTGCCAGCATCGCTCTGTATGTGTCTTTCATGGCAATCAATTTGGTGCCAAATCGGGTTCGCATCCGATAAGTCAACCTATCAAAATAGGGGTTTGCGATGGGATGATAAATTACATACAATTGCTGTTTGCACAACAAGCTGAACGTATTGCCGGCCCATTCCCAATTCCCCAAATGCCCCAGCACGAGTACGACACTTTGATTGCGCTCCGCCAATTCATCAAAAACTACCTGCGCCTGCGGTGAAAACCGACAGTGTTTCAGCATTGTTTCCGGGCTGACCGTCAGGGTTTTAAAAACTTCAAGGAACAAATCGCAAAAATACCGGTAGAACGCCCTGCACAATTGACGGATTTCCTGCTCACTTTTTTCAGGAAACGCATTCCGCAAATTGGTCACCACTACCTTTTTCCGGTATCCCAGTACGCCATACAGCAATACATAGACTACGTTTGACAGTCCGTACAACACCGGAAACGGCAGCAGGGACAGCAGGTAGATAAAAGGCAGCGCGATATAATAAATTACAACAGCCAAAAGGTGTAAAGGTTTTGCGGGCGCAAAGGTAAGGGTTTTGGTTAATTATAATCCGGCAAAAACGAAAATCGTTCTGCATACTCCAACATCTGCTCCATAAAATTGTCCGGATACTCCACGCGGATGTCTGTAATTTCCCCATCGGCGCCACTAACAGGAACCAAACGCGGATTGATGAACCCGCCATAAGGTGGAATATTCAGCGACCTGGAGCGACGCAGTACTTCGGCGTGGATTTGTTGATCAACTTTTACGCCGTAGGCCTCGATCAGGTTTTTTCCGGCCTCGTAGTCGCCCTGCGATTTGATTCGCTGAACTTCACGCAGCAATTCACCAAAAATGGCGCGCAGTTTTTCATAGTCGTTGATCTCGAAAAAGGTTTTGCCTTCGCGGGTCACTTTGGAAATGACGTTTTCAGCCTGGCTGCGCTCCCAGGCCCAGGAAGCAACCGTCTGGCGGTTTCGCATGTGGGCCTGTTCGATATTTTTGCCGGGTTCGATGCGCCGGAGTTGCAGCATCAGTCCGTTTTTGATGTATTGATCGTAAGACGCTTTTCCGACTTCCTGCGACTCCATCAAACCCAGTTGCATCAGCTTTGGATCCATGATGTAATAGAGCGCGACGAGGTCAGCACGGGCTTCCTCCAGCGGCGAAGCATAGTTTTTCAGCGTTTCAGCGGGGGTAGCAACGCTTTCTTCCAATTGACCGGAGGCATGGCCGATCACCTCATGAAGTGCGGTGTGTAGTTTAGCAGCCACTTCGCCGTATTTGCGGGCGCGTTCCTTTTCTTCGTAGTCGTGTGCAAATTCGTTGAGCAGGCCCGGGCCATCCGCTTTGCTGTAAGCCTCAATGATGTTGCCAAGGCTCACTGATTTTGAGCCGTGATCTGCCCGAATCCACTCCGCATTGGGCAGGTTTACACCGATGGCCGTAGATGGCGAAGCGTCGCCTGCTTCCCCGGCAACCGTCACCACTTTGTAGCTGATGCCCGTGACGTCTTTTTTCTTGTGCTCATCCAAAATGGTAGAATGCGTTTCGAACCATTGCGCATTTTCAGCCACTGTTCTCATGCGCTTGGAAGCGTCAAAATCTGTGATTTGCACGATGGATTCATAAGAGCCTTTATAGCCCTTGGGATCGTGATAAACCTCGATAAAGGAGTTGATGTAGTCAATATCGCCCTCTGTGGCCTGCACCCAGGCGACGTTGTATTCGTCCCACTTGACCAAATCACCGGTTTTGTAGTATTCGATCAGCAATTTCAGCGCGTTGGCCTGTTTTTGATTTTCGGCTACTTCGACGGCTTTTTCTAACCAACCGACAATTTCAGTAATGGCTTTTCCATACATGCCACCGACTTTCCACACGCGCTCTTCGAGTTGCCCGCGACTGTTGCGGACCACTTTGGAATTGAGCCCCATAGAAATGCGGGGATCTTTTAGCGTCGCTTTTTTGCGGGTATAAAAATCGTCTACTTCTTTTTCTGAGATGTCGCGATCATAGAAATTGACCGCAGAATATTTGAGCAGGTCTTCCGGGTTCTGAGACACTTTTTTGGCATCAAATTCCGGGTCGAACATGGCGCGCAGGGCTTCATCACTCAACCGGGCGCCGACCGACCCCATCAAACTGATGAAATATTCTTTAGAAAATCCGGGAACAAACTTGTCATTGGAATAATGGTGATGAATGCCGTTGGAAAACCAAACGTTTTTAGCGTATAGCAGGAAAGCTTTCCAGTCGTCGGAATTGCGGTTACCCTGGAAATTCTTCACAATCTTTTCGATGGTGCGCCGGATGGCGAGGTTGTGCCGGTAATTTTGATCCCAAATGATGTCGCGGCCTGCATACCCCGCCTGCGTCAGGTAATACACCAATTTTTTTTGTTGGAGGGAAAGCTTGTCAAAGCCCGGAATTTGATAGCGAATAATCTTCTTGTCCGAAAAGCTTTCCGGGCTCCAGATAAAGGTATCTACCGGCGGACTGACCTGGGCAGTTGCCTTCTGATTCGACTTGGAAGCGTCGTTTTGTTTGCAGGCATTTGCGAATGCGAGCAATGCCAATAACAAAAATAGTATCTTTTTCATGTCCCCTTCTACTTTAAAATAAGGTGCCAAATTAGAAAAAAAGTCCTATTCCTGCGCTTTTTTCTCCTCAAAGTGAGCCAGAATTAGCCGAATGACCTCGAAGCGAATCGCTCCGCCACAGGCGTCGTATATGGGTTTCAGCCGGTAAGGCGGGCCTTCAAGTCCGCGCAAAGCCGATTTTACCTGCTGGATTTCTTCTGTGGTCGCCAATTTTCGGATCGGAATATCTTCCCCTGATTCAATGAGTTGGGCCAGGTGTTCGTATACGGTTCCAATACTGAGGTTTCGTTCCCGGGCAATGATTTCCGGTTTGACGCCTTCCTGAAAAAACTCCAGCGTAACCTGCAGCGTAGCCGGCGATTTTGGCTTCGGTACTTTGACCGGCCGGGGATTTCTGGCCACAGCCGGCTTTTCGGGCATCCCCGTTCTTCGGGCGTAATCGTTGATGACTTTAAGGAATTCAACGCCGAATTGCTGCATTTTCTTTTCGCCAACGCCGGAAATATCCTGCATGTCCCATTCGTCGCGGGGAATGGCTGCCGCCATTTCCTCTAAAGTGGCATCACTGAAAACAAGGTAAGGCGGGATGCCCTGCTTTTGCGACAAGCGCAAGCGGAGTTGGCGAAGTTCTTCAAACAACTCGCCACGCGAGCGCTGGCGCTCTTTGGTTACTTTGACCTTAGCCTGTTCGGCTTCCATGCGTTCGCGAACGGTAGCCATCCGAACCAAAGCCACCTTTTCGCTTTCGAATAGCACCCGGTGACTGCCCGGCGTGAGGCAGGCGACGTGGTGGCGATCCGGCGCCAGCTCGATGTAGCCGAGGTTGATCAACTGGTGCAGGTAGTGCTGCCATTCGCCGTAGCCGATGTCACGACCGGCACCGTACGTTTTCAAATCCTGGTAACCTTTTTCAAAAATTTCCTTTTTGCCCGAACCGCGCAGCACGTCAATCAGCATCCCAATGCCGCTTTCTTCGCGCATCCGGTAAACGGCAGAAAGGGCTTTTTGAGCAATAACGGTACCGTCGAAAATCTGTGGCGGGTTGCTGCACACATCGCAATTCCCGCAATTCTGGCTTAGGTCTTCACTAAAATAACTCAGCAAAATCCGCCGGCGACAGGCTAATGCCTCCGCGTATTGCTTCATGCGCTCGAGCTTGGCCAACTGGATTTCTGTGTTTTCGCTTTCGTTTTTGGAAATGATGTCCTGCAAAACGGCCACATCACCGTAACTGTAAAACAACAGCGCGTCCGCTTTGGCGCCATCCCTCCCGGCGCGCCCGATTTCCTGATAGTAACTCTCTATGTTTTTAGGCAGGTTGTAATGGATAACCCAACGCACATTCGATTTGTCAATGCCCATGCCGAAGGCAACCGTGGCACATATAACGGGCGTTTTGTCGTTGATAAAATCTTCCTGGATGCGCGAACGATCTGAATCCGACATGCCTGCATGGTAACACGCGGCGCGGATGCCTTTTCCCATCAGCTTTACGGCTAATTCTTCCGTGCTTTTCCGGCTGAGGCAGTATACGATGCCCGATTGCCCGGGGCGTTGCTTGATAAAGTTGATGATCTGCTCGATGCGTTTTTGGCCAGGTCGCACTTCCAGCGAAATATTCGGGCGGTCGAAGGAGGCGATGAACGTTTCGGGATCCTGCAGCGCCAATTGTTCAACAATGTCGCGCCGGGTTACTTTATCCGCTGTGGCCGTCAGCGCAACCATTGGAATGGCAGGAAATTGCTGTTTCAAAAAGCGCAATTGGGCGTATTCCGGCCGGAAATCGTGTCCCCAGGCCGAGATGCAATGCGCTTCGTCAATGGCAAACAGGCTGATTTTTGCGCGTTGGAGCAAAGGCAAAAAACTCTGGGAAACAACTTTTTCCGGCGAAACGTACAGCAAGTCAATCCGGCCGCTGAAGAAATCGTCTTCCGTTTGCCGGGCTTCTCCCCCATCTAAGCTGCTGTTCAAAAATGCTGCGCGCACGCCATTGGCCCGCAGGCCCTCTACCTGGTCTTTCATCAGGGCAATCAACGGCGAAATCACCACGCAGGCGCCTTCCATGGTCAGCGCCGGAATCTGAAAACAAACCGACTTGCCTCCACCGGTCGGCATCAGCACGAGGGCGTCTTTGCCCTGGTATACGCGCTCGATGATTTCGGCCTGCATGGGCCGGAATTGATCGTAACCGAAGTACTTCTTTAGCGCTGACCGGGCTTCTGTTAAATTCATAGTGTTGATTGGTACCTAATTCTTTAGAATCTGATTGGCAAGAGAGGGCGTCACTTGAACACCCTCTCTACTCACGCCATAGATGGATGCTTCCTGCTAATATCACGATAACGCATAAACACAAAACAACCTGCCAGGCAAAATACCATCGCCAGCAACGTAGACAATTGCACGCCAAGCGGATTTTGAACGCTTTTCCCCAGCAACAACAGCGAAGGAAAAATCAGGTTGGCCAACGAAATGCCCATTTTCATGGTCAGGTTGCGGGCCGCATAAAACATCCCGGCGTGCTGTTCCCCGGTGTCTGCTTCGTGCTGGTACAAGATGTCGGCAATGATCGCCATGGGAACGATGCCAAAAACTGCCAACGGAAACCCAGATGACAACGAAAGGACGTAAAACAGGATCTGGTTTGAAATCGGCAGCACCCCGGAAATCGTGGTCAATCCAAAGATAAAGCTAAAAACCAGAAAAGCGGCAATCACCGTTTTTTTCTTGCCCACGCGCCGGACGATGACATTCACCGGCCAATACAACAACAAACTGGTGAGGAAACTGAAGGTTAAAAACAGTGTCGCCTGTTCTTTCGGGAATCCCATCAAAATGGTCACGTAGTACCCTACCCCGGATTGGATGAACGTGAGCGCCAGCCAGTACATCAGATCAGCTATCGCAAAAGGGATAAAATTTCGATTTTTAAACACGGCACGTACCGCATGAAAGGCATTGGTTTCTACTTTCGATTGCCGGCAATAGCGCGATTCTTTCAAAAAGAATACTGGCACGAGCATAAAAACCAAAGCAACCAAAGCAAAAATGGCGATGGTGGTCTGGAATGCTGCCGTAGCCGATTGCTGCTGTTGAAAAAACGCCTGCAAGGCATAGGCATTGCTCCCGATCATGAACCCCAACGCCCAGGTGACGGAGGCAACGGTGCTGATGCGCATGCGGTCGTCGGGATGATGTCCCATTTCGCCAATCAGTGCGGTGTAGGGAATGACGTACAGGGTCATAAATAAGTAAAACAAAAAAATACTGACAGTGAGCCAGATTCCATTGAGGGTGCTTTCGCCATTACCCGGTGGAAAAAAGATCAGGAATGAAAACAGGGCAAACGGCACAGCGGCAATGGCCATAAATTTTTTCCGCTTGCCAAATTTGGAGACGCTGCGATCCGACCAGTTGCCGATAATGGGATCCGTGATGGCATCAAACAGGCGGCCACTGAAGTTGATCAGGCCGATCAGGGCGATTCCCAAAATGGAGCCCTGGTATATAAAAGTGGGAAACAATACGCCCGTTGAGGCTTCCGGTGGCAGGTAAAAATAGACTAGCAGGTTTGCAGCCCCGAAGCTGGCCAGCGACCAGCCCAATTGCCCCATTGCGTAAATGATGATTTGAGAAAGCGGCGGACGTTCTGCAGACATTTGTTGGTTTTTTCTTCGCCTGCCAAATTAAGCAATTCTCATGATTTGCTCCGTGCGCGTTTTCCACATTGCCGGAAGGCAATAAAAAACGACTCCGAAAAGAGCATTCGGAGCCGTTCAAGTGCATTCGAGAATTTGTTTTCCGCTGTTCAAAGCGAAAACCGAGGTGTCATTTCCATAGCTTTATCTACCTGTAAATAAGAGCGCTGTCAACTGAGTGTAAAGGTATTGCCTGTCTTTGGTTTTGGGAAACCATGTTTGGGATAAGATCAGGTTTCTGAGTGTGGTTAAGTGCTCTGTAAAAGCCTGTTTGAGGAGCGTTCATCAGAGGAACATCCAGTATCTTGAGCTATTATACTACTATAGTCCTGCCAACTACTCCCCTCCCCTTCTGATTCCATCTAAGGCGATTTTTTTTGAGCATTACCAAATGCTAACTTTTTGTTTTTTATTTTCCTTGGTGAGGAAATTTTGGCGGAGTAAACATTATCAAAGATAAAGTAAATGCTTTATCGCCTCCACGGAAAAATCATACCGGTCCGATTTTTGTATGCCTGATAGGTCGGATTGCCCCGATACCGTTGTTCCAGCAGCGGCACGCCGGAGACATAAATCAATAAATAAGTGATGGAAATTGGGCTGATGATGGCCAGCCAGCCATTTTCAAGCGGTAAAACGACCGAAAAAAGACCCCACCAGATCAAAATTTCACCAAAATAGTTAGGATGACGGCTGTAACGCCACAGTCCAGTTTGCAACACCGCTTCCTTATCTTTTCGGGTTTTCAGGAATTGCATCAACTGGTAATCGCCCACAGCCTGAAAAAAGAACCCGACGCCCCAAATGCCGGCGCCTATAAACGTTAGTATCCCCGTTTCGTTGCTCCCATGGGTACCTGCAATTAAGAGTGGCGCCGAGATGATTAACATTAAAAATCCCTGGAGTAGGTACACCTGGAGGTAAGAGCGCAGGTAAAACCACCTCCCCCACTCTTTCCGCCATTGCCCGTATCGAAAGTCTTCCATTTTACCCCGATTCCTCCAAAAAATATGGCCGGATAAGCGCAACGCCCAGATTGCGGTCAGGCAATACACCAGCATGGGCACAACGGTCACTTCCCGTGTGGCTGCTAAGTATAGGCCGATCAATAAATAGCCCAAGCCCCAGGCCACATCGGCCACATCATTGCGCCGGGCAATCAGCGATATCACAAACCAGCCTGTCGCATAGCAAAAGACCAGCACCGCAACTTCCAAAACCGTTTCCCAAATCATGATTTCAGGTATTGTGTGATGGCGTACCCGGCCAGGCTAACCGACCCCGTCAGCGCCATGCCCCAGGCAATGTCAATAAAAACGATGGTCAACGGCCAGTTTTTCAGCGTAGCTAAATTGGTCAGGTCGTAAGTCGCGTAGGTGAAGAATCCGAACAACGCTCCGTAAATCAGCGCATGTTGCCAAGACGATTTTTCTGCGGCTGGCAGGATGACGAATAAAAAGATGCCTACAATAAACAGCAGGTAAAATACAATGGCAGCGGTCCAGTTGACCTGGTCACTGAGCAAACCGCCGAGGTATTTGGCATAAAGACCTTTGGCGATGAGTCCCAGCCAGGTTAAATCAATGGCAAAAAAGACCACACTGGTGAGGAGGTAGGCGAGGAGGAGTTTGGAGAATGGCATAGGCGTTGTGATTTTGATGAGTAGTTTTAAGGTAAACCGGGAGGTGGGGGGATTGTTGCAAATCAACAGTGTCAGGTTCATTTTACATGGAGGCGGTTCCCAACCTCCTCCCCTTTTCCACTGTCTTTAAGGAACACATACCCTTGAAGCCGTTACGTTTTTACGACACAAACAACGCACCATGGCACCGCAACGCTCCTTGTTTTTCCTCCTTGTTCTTTTATCGTCGGTCGGCACAACAGCCCAAAACTGGGAATGGGCAAAAAGCCTCGGCGCTCCGAACAGCGACACCAAAATCAGCGCCCTCGACAGGTACGAGGGAGATAAAGTATTATTGGCAGGCTCTTTTGCAGCGGCCGCTTTGACCTTGGGCAACCAAACCCTGAGCGGCGCCGGCCAGGACGACGCTTTCGTTGCAATTTGCAGCGACGACGGCGATTATTCCTGGGCAACCCGGATTGGCGGTGCAGGACGCGAGTTCGCAACTTGCGTAGTTGCCGCCCCCGACGGTAGCTTATATGTGGGCGGCAGCTTCAGCAGTCTTTCCCTGAACATCGGCGGCCAGTTGCTGCTCAACCTTGGCGAATCCGACGGCTTTCTTGTGAAATACAACGCCGACAAAACCGTAGCCTGGGCGCGCAGTGTCGGGGCCGGCCAGAATGACGCCATTACCGGGCTTGCAGTGGACCCCGAAGGCAATCTCTACGCCTGCGGCCATACCGGCGATGCCCTGCTTTTATTGAAAATAGACCCCGATAACTCGTTGTTGTGGCAAAAAAACATTGGTTCCACAGAAGGCAACAACCAAAGTACCGCCCTTGCGCTCGACAATGACGGCCATTGCTACTGGACGGGCACCGTAAAAGGGAAATTGACGTTCAACGGTTTGGATACCCTGGAAAGTTTGCAGGAGGAAGAAGCCTGGTTTCCCGGGGAGTATGGCTACGCGAACAGCGGTTTTCTTGCAAAATACAACCCCGCCGGCGACCCCGTTTCCGCTATTTTGGATACCAATGTTTACCAGCTAAACGACCTAACCTTCAGCGCTGGCCATGTCTACGCTTGCGGCGAAAAAATACAGCCATTTTTCGTCATTGCGGGACCTACGTACCCACAGGCGCGGTCAATACTCTACGTTTCCAAATACAGCGACAACTTAGAACTGGTTTGGAAAAGAGCTTCGGACAACACCAATTGGTGGAGCCGCACCTTAGACGTGCTGAAGGCGATTGACCACGACAACATGGGCAATATTTATACAACAGGATACCTGCACGACAACGACTTAGTTTTTAATGGCGATACCCTTGAAAACATCCAACAGGGCTTTTTTTATTATAGCCAGGCTTTAGTTTTGAAATACGATGCCGAGGGTAACGAAATCTACGCCAAAGCTCTCGGAGGCAACCTCAACGATGTTGGAACCGCCCTTTTGGTGACCGGAAAAGATGAGTTCTTCATAGGAGGTACTTATCAGTCTAACAGCTTTACGGTCAATGGGATCCAATTGCAAAATGCCGGTACGCTCGACAGCTTTATTGTGCACGCCATTACGCCCGTTTATTTTCGGAAAACGCTTGGACTCTTAGCCAAATTTTCCAACAATATTTCCAGCGTGCCGCATCCCGACCTGCCTTATTTTTCGTGTTATCCCAACCCTGTGCAGTCGCTGGTTCATTTTTCAGAAGAAATTTCCTATCAGGTAAGCGACCTCTTTGGCCGACCGCTGCTGAATGGGCGGGGAAATGTTGTCAATGTAGAAGCCCTGCCATCCGGCACTTACCTCTTGATTGCCAATAAAAACCGAGTCATCCGCATCGTTAAAAAATAAAACGCTATGAAACAAAAGAACTGGTTTATAGCAGGGTTTTGCCTGCTTGTTTATGGGAATGTTTTTGGGCAAAACTGGGCTTGGGCCAATGCACTGGGAACCGCCAACAGCAATACAAGGGTGGAAACCCTCAAAAAGTACAAAGAGACAGAACTACTCGTGGCCGGCTCGTTTGCGGCGGCTACCCTGACATTGGGCAACGAAACCCTTGGCAATGCCGGGCAGGATGATGCCTTTGTGGCCGTTTGCACGGAAAATGGCGGCTATCAATGGGCAACCCGGATTGGCGGCGCAGGCCGGGACTTTACAACAGCAGTCGCTGCCGACAACGACGGCAACATTTATGTAGCCGGAAATTTTTACAGCCTCACTATTGACATTGGCACGACTACCCTGTTCAATGCCGGAGAATCAGACGGGTTCGTAATCAAATACAATGCCGACCGCTCCATTGCCTGGGTCAGAGCCATTGGCACGGCTGACGTGGAAGACATCACCGGCCTGGCCGTGGACGGCAGTGGAAACGTCTATGTATCGGGACATACCTTAGATAAATTTACCCTAACGGCCATGCATACTTTTTTAACCAAAGTAGACAGCGATAACAACCTGCTCTGGACGCGCAACGGGGTCGTTCTTGGTGGCAGCTTAGAAACGACGACGCTGGTCATTGATCAGGATGAAAACTTTTACCTCGGTGGCACATTTTTCGGAACTGTCTCTTTTGGCGGCATCACATTAACCTGCGACACGAGTTATCTCGGATTTATTGCCAAATACGACGCATCGGGTACTTGTCTGCAAGCGATTGCAAGCGGGCAGTTGCATAAAATCAATGACCTGACCGTTGATGGCGGCTACCTTTACGCTTGTGGAGAACTGACCACGTATTTGTGTTGCTGGGGCTGGCCTTTGGCTTCTTCAGCGATTCATTTGGTCAAGTACACCTCCGACCTAACCCCGGTGTGGCACAAAAGCGCGGGGGGGCAAATCCAGGGACAGAGTCTCGATCTCGCCAAAAGTGTCAGTACCGACGACAGCGGCAATATTTATGTAGCGGGGTCTTTTTTCAGCGATTCACTTTGGTTTGCAGGGCAGCCTTTGCTCAATGTATTCGGCATTAATTACTACTACCCGCAGGTTTTTGTGTTCAAATACAGCCCTGCCGGGGAAGAGCTCTGGGGCAGGTCGGCCGGCGATGGCTACTGGGATGAAGCCACTGCTGTACTCGCGACTTCCGACAACCAATTATACGTAGGCGGGGTGTTTGAATCCGATGTGATTACATTTGGCAGCCATACCCTGACCAATACGGGCATGGCAGATTCCATCTATGTGCACCAAAGACCCGGTCGGTATGGAAAAAAGACCATCGGTTTTTTGGCATTATTAGATGGTCAGCTCAGCCATGTTCGCCCGGAGGCGCCGGATCTTTTTGCGCCGGTTTTTCCCAATCCGGCCAATGATTGCTTTTTCATCCCGCTGAAAACACAGTCCGGCAAATTTGCCACCATCCGTATCCTGGGCGCAGAGGGCCGTTTGGTAAAAAGCGGGCGCTACGAAGCTGTTGACCAGCATATTCGGGTAGAAACGGGAGATATGGCACCGGGTGTTTATTTCATCAACATACAAATTGACGAACATGTATCAGTGCAAAAACTGGTCAAAATATAGTATTGCTTTGCTCGGATTTTTCCTCTTTATCCACTCCCCTGCTTTTGGACAACTGCGTATCAACGAAATACTGGCAGTCAATTCAACGACTGCTTATGATCCTGATTTTGGGGAATTTGCAGATTTTATCGAGTTGTACAATGCTTCCGCAAACCCGGTTAATCTGAACAATTACACCCTAACGGACGACGAGCAAAATAAAGATAAATGGGCGCTTCCCGCAATTATTTTACAACCCCAGGAATACCTGATTATCTGGGCGGACGACCACGACAAACATCCCGGGGATACTGCGTTCAGCATTTATCGAAATACCAGCATAACCGTTGAAAATTTGCACGCCAACTTCAAATTGAGCAGCGAAGGGGAATACCTCGGCCTGTTTAATCCGCAGGAAGAATTGGTGCACGAAATTACATTTGGGGTGCAAAGCGACGACCTTTCCTACGGCCGCAATCCGCAAAATCCTACACAATGGGTATATTTCAGCGAACCGACGCCCGGAACGGTGAACTCGAGTTATGGGGCAGCTTCCCTGATTTACGCAAGCGACCCCGAGTTTTCAATCCCCGGCGGATTTTATGCCGCTGCGCAACCGCTGCAAATTACGACGGCCAACCCCGGCGCAGAAATCCGCTTCACCTTCGACGGTTCTACGCCAACCCGAAATTCACCTGTTTTTCCCGGTAGTTTCAACCTCAACCGCAACTACGCCATCAAGGCAAGGGTTTATGAGGCAGGAAAATTGCCAGGCAAGGTCGTCACGCATTCCTATTTTATTGGTGAAAACATTAACCTGCCCGTTATTTCCATTGCCACCAATAGCGACAACCTTTTTGATTTCGATTTTGGCATCCTGCAAAATGCCATTAAAGACCGGGAAGTCCCGGCGACCATTGAGTATTTTGAACCCACTGGCGAACGTGCTTTTCAGGCTGGGGTTGGATTGCAGCTTTTTGGATCCACCATTTACAATTTGCCGCAAAGGCCCATTTCCGTTCGGTTTAAACCCAAATATGGCGACGATGCTCTCCGCTACCCACTGTTTGAAGACAAACCCATTTCAACTTTTTCTTCCTTTTTGCTGCGCAATGGCGGGAACGACTACAACTTAGCTTATTTCCGGGATGGACTTGGGGTAAATTTGATGAAAAACAAAATGGACCTCGACCATCAGGCGTACAAACCCTGCGTGGTTTTTGTCAACGGGGAATACCACGGCATCTACGAAATCCGGGAGCGTTTGGATGAACAATACATCGCAGCCAACCACCGGATCAACGCCGCTAACCTCGATTATTTAGAAGACAGCCTCCAGGTCGTTGCAGGCGATCCCCACGATTTCACCAACCTGCAACAATACATCAGCAGCCACGATTTGAGCGATACCGCTCATTATGGGTACGTCGCCTCCAAAATTGACGTGAACGAATTCATCAATTACGCCATACACCGGGTTTTTATCGGCTACGCCATTGCAGAATACAACAACCGGTACTGGCGCAACCGGGATACGAAAAGCCCGTGGCGCTGGATCATTGCAGACATGGAACACGCTTTCGGGCAATTGAGCGGCGACAATTACCAGGACAACACCCTCGCCAAGCTTGCGGGGCACACTGGCGATCTGCCTGCCTGGTCTACCTTCTTACTCAACAATTTGCTTAAAAATGCTGCTTTTCGGGATGAATTCATGCAACGCTTTGCTGCTTATCTGAATACCATTTACCAGCCATCGGCGACGTTGCCGGTGGTGGATAGCCTGAAAACCCTGCTGGAATTGCAGATGCCGCGCCATATTGCCCGATGGAATTCGCCGATTTCGATGGCCGTGTGGCAGGGCAACATCAATTACATCAAAACTTTTTTGCAAAACCGCCCGCATTACCTCCGGCAACACCTGACTGCCGAATTAAACCGTCCCGACAGCGCCCTGATCACCATGCACATCGCCGGCAATGGAAAGGTGCAACTCAGCGGGGTTTTGTTTGCAGACACCCTGATGCAGGGGCCTTTTTTTAAAAACGCCGGCATTTCGCTGAAAGCCATTCCCGAACCAGGCCACCGCTTTGTGGAATGGCAGGGACTGAACAGCGTCTCCCGGGAAACGACGCTGCTGCCAACAGGCGATACGGCTTTTGTTGCGGTATTTGAGCCGGTCGGCATCAGCATCATTCCTCCGCTGATTGAAACAGACACCACGCTGAGCACGGCACTTTCCCCCTGGTACGGCCTCCGCGACATTGTGGTGAAACCAGGCGCCCGGCTTACGGTAGAAGCAGGCGTGGAGATCAGGATGACCGACCAGGTATCCATCACGGTGGAAGGCGGGCTGCATTTAGAAGGCACAGAAGCGCAGAAAATCGTTGTGCGGTCAGACCCCGAACCCGCTGCCCGGAAGCCATTTTTCAACCCAACCGGGCTTTGGGGATCCATCATCGCCACGCAGGCCAGTGATTCCATTTTGATCCGCCATGCCAACATTACGGGAGGCAGTACCGGCGCCAATCGCGCACTTTATTTCGCGACCCTTTCGGCTTATGATAGCCCAATTCGCATAGAACACACCGCGATTTCGGGGGGCGGACAGCCGCTCTATGCAAGGGGAGGCAGCGCCTATATCGGCTATTCCAATTTCCATACGTTCAACGCTTGCAACGGTTTCATCAGCCTCTACCAGATGACCGCACCGGTGGTGGAATACTGCACTTTTCAGGGCAACCGCGCCCCCGACACCGACGCGATTGACCTGAAAACCATTACCAATGGGCTGATCCGTCACAACCACATTTATGGCTTTTTCGGCAGCAATTGCGATGGCATAGACCTGGGTATTTATGCCGTCAACAACCGGATTGAATACAACCGCATTCACGACTGCACCGACAAAGGCATTTCGATCGGTTCGCAGTCCGATGCCCTGATCTTTCGCAATGTGATTTACGACTGCGATATGGGGGTGGCGGTTAAGGACAGCCTTGCAACAGCTTACCTTGATCAGAACACGTTTTTCGGGAACAATCATGCGGTGGCCTGTTATGAAAAAAGCACCGTTCGGGGCGGCGGCACGGCTTATGTCAAAAACACCATCATGACGGCCTCGCTTACCGCTTCGGTTTTGGTGGATGAAGCTTCCTTAGTGGCAGTGAGCTATTCGCTTTCTGACCGCGAAGTACTTCCTGGCGCCGGTAACCTTTACACCGATCCGAAATTGGTGCATCCAACAACCGGCAATTTTGAGTTGCAACCCACTTCGCCTTGTATCAATGCCGGCGACCCGTTTTCACCCAACGACCCTGATGGCAGTCGCGCCGACATGGGGGCATACTATACCCACACCGGGCCTTCCGGGTTGACGATACACGTGAATGAGCTGGCTTATCATCCACCAGCCAACCGATTCACCGGCGACTGGGTAGAGTTGCACAACCGCAGCAGCGAGGCGATGGACCTGAGTCAGTGGACAATTGCACACGGCATCCATGAGTTTGTTTTTCCGTTGAATACCATCCTAACAGCGGGAGACTATCTCGTTCTATGCGAAGACACGGTGTTATTTAAAATCCAACACCCCAACGTGACCAACTACCTTGGAAATCTGCATTTTGAAATGAGCAATAAAGCTGGAAAAGTTGCCCTGTATGATTCCGGTGGAAGCTTAGTTCACAGTATGCGGTATGCCGATTTCCAACCCTGGCCGCCATTGGCAGACGGGCTTGGCGCAACGGTAGAATTAGACCAACTCAAAGAAGGCAATCAAGTGCTTGACTGGCGGGAAAGCTATGTTTTATTGGGTACGCCGGGTGCAGCCAACAGCCTGCGGCCTGATCGTTCAGGCTTGTACATCAACGAGTTGATGGCCTCCAACGCCGAAACCTTAGCCGATGAACACGGCGAGTACGATGACTGGTTTGAGTTGTACAATGGCACTGCGGATTCCCTCGACATTGGCGGCTTGTATTTTACAGATAACTTCGACTTGCCCACTAAATGGCAGGTTCCCTTGCATTCCCCCGAACAAACGACCCTTCCGCCGGGTGGCTACCTGCTCCTTTGGGCGGACGAGCAAAACGGACAAGGCTTGTTGCACGCTGAATTCAAACTGAGCGCTTCAGGCGAAGAATTGGGCATTTTCCAACGGGTATCCGACGGGTACGAGTTGATAGAAAGTCTCGTATTCGGTCCGCAGGATGAAGATGTAACCTGGGGCAGGTACCCCGACGGCGGCCCCGAAACGGCATTTTTATTCCCAACCCCCGGTGCGAGCAATGTCTTAACCAAGCTGTCTAAAAAAAATACAGCCCCGTTGATTTTGTATCCCAATCCATTCGACGACCATTTTTGGATACCCCTTGAGCAGTTGCCAAAGCCCTGCCAGGTGACCGTAATGAATGTCCTCGGTCAAGCCTTGTGGGCATCCGGCTCGGTTTGGGAAAATCAGGTGATTTA